>Ga0209853_1000001_pt1 | contig 83911 bp, 75 predicted proteins | sample GWRWS1_30_40_FD_187224 | JGI IMG/M metagenome (GOLD analysis project Ga0209853, IMG submission 187224) | Riverbed sediment microbial communities from areas with vegetation nearby in Columbia River, Washington, USA - GW-RW S1_30_40 (SPAdes)... | ecosystem: Environmental > Aquatic > Freshwater >...
CTTGCGCCCATTGCCCAAAATTCCCAACTGCTGCCTCCCGTAGGAGTCTGGGCCGTGTCTCAGTCCCAGTGTGGCTGACCACCCTCTCAGGCCAGCTACCCGTCGTCGCCTTGGTAGGCCGTTACCCCACCAACTAGCTGATAGGCCACGGGCTCATCCCACAGCGTCTTGCGACATTTCCTCACCAGGAGATGCCTCCCGGCGAGGGTATCGGGTATTAGCCCCGGTTTCCCGAGGTTGTCCCCGTCTGCGGGGCAGATTGCCCACGTGTTACTCACCCGTTCGCCGCTAGAGTTGAACCGATCCTTGCGGACCAGCCAACCCTCGCTCGACTTGCATGTTTGAGGCACGCCGCCAGCGTTCGTCCTGAGCCAGGATCAAACTCTCCGTCGGAAATCCTCAAAGGTCTTCCGAGGAACCAGAAGCCTCCATACGAAACAACACCCCGCCAGATCTGATCGATCCGCCGGGGAGACGCTCGTTAGGAGGTAGTGTGCATCGGCTCCCTTACCGCTTATGCAGTTTTCAAGGTACGGACGGGATTCCACCCCGTCTACGGCGTCTATAACTTACCTCTGATGGATAGGGTTGTCAACCCCGAACGCACGCTGACGACCGATGAGTAGCGTGTTGCTCTTGCAACTGCTCGTCGGATTTGCTGGAGCGATTGTGGTCGCGTTCGTCGCGCGCCGTATGAAGGTACTTACCACAGACGGTGCAATCGCTGCGGCGATTATCGGAACAATCATCTATGGATTCGGCGGCTGGTCCACGGCTGCGCTGCTGTTGCTGTTCTTCGTGAGCAGCGGTCTGCTGACGCGCGTGCAATCCCATCGCAAATTTCATCCCGAACACCGGCGAGGTCGTTCAGCGGATCAGGTGCTGGCGAATGGCATGGTGGCGGCGTTGTCAGCGATCTGGTACGCGATTAGTCAATCACCCGCTGCAATATCGGCATTCGCCGGAGCCGTCGCTGCTTCGACTGCGGACACGTGGGCAACAGAAGTCGGGCTTCTTGCGGCTGCTCCCCCTCGACTGATCACGACATTGAGAGAGGTTCCCCCCGGTACCTCTGGAGGGGTTACCTGGCTCGGGACCGTCGCTGGAATCGTCGGCGCCGCAGCGATCTCATTCGCCGCATTCTACTGGCTGAGAACGCCGGTCGTTCCAGTACTGGCTGGCGGTGTACTCGCAATGGTTCTTGACAGCGTGCTCGGTGCGACGATCGAGGGACGCGTTCAGATCATCGACAACAATGGAGTAAACTTCGCCGCCTCAATCGTGGGGGCTGTACTCAGCGTTCTGCTCGCTTAAGAGACTCAGTGACGAAAGCGGCGGATGCCGGTGAAGACCATGGCCATGTCGTGCTCGGTCGCGGCAGCGATGGCTTCCTCGTCGCGGACTGAGCCGCCCGGCTGGATCACAGCTGTGACTCCCGCGCGCGCGGCCTCATCGACGCCGTCTCGAAACGGGAAGAAGGCGTCTGAAGCCAGGACGCTCCCCTTCGCTCGATCGCCGGCGCCCTTCACAGCAATAATTACGGAGCCGACGCGGTTTGGTTGACCACCGCCGATGCCGACGGTGGCGACGTTCTTCGCAAGGACGATCGCATTAGACCTGACCCACTTCACGACTTTCCATGCGAACAGCAGATCCTCCATTTCCTGCGGCGTCGGGGAACGCGGCGTGACAACGCGCAGCGGGAACTCGTCGAGATCCCTCGCATCCGCGTCCTGCACGAGTATGCCGCCGGAGATCGATCGAAACTCGCGTGATGGATCGGGTCGCTTCCATCCGGCTTCAAGCAGTCGGAGATTCGGCTTGCGTTTGAACACCAATCTGGCTTTCTCAGAAACGGCCGGCGCGATGACGGCTTCAGTGAAGATCTGAGTGACGGCCTGGGCCGTCTCTTCGTCGATCTCTCGATTGAACGCGACGACCCCACCGAACGCCGAGACCGGATCGCACGCGTGCGCGGCAGTGTAGGCTTCGTGAGCGGTTTCTCCCACGGCGGTCCCGCACGGCGCGGCGTGTTTGACGACCGTAGCGGCCGGGCGGACGAACTCGTGAACCAGCTCCCAGGCCGCACCCAGATCGGCGAAGTTATTAAAGGAGAGCTCCTTTCCTTGGAGCTGCGTCGCAGCGGCCACGGTGCCAGAGACATCGTGTTCCCCTACATACAGGGCGCCCCGCTGATGCGGGTTCTCTCCATAGCGAAGATCCTTCAGTTTCCGATATGGGAGCGTGAGCCGCTCGGGGAACGCCCTCGATCCTGCAAAATATGTCGCGATCGCAGCATCGTAGGCCGCCGTTCTCGCGAACGCGGCACGGGCGAGGCGCCGCCGGCTCTCCTCTGAGATCCCACCTGTTCGATCGAGTTCAGTGAGAACATCTCGATATTGGTCGGGGCTACTGACGACCGCTACGCGCGCCCAGTTCTTCGCCGCCGCTCGAAGCAGGCTGACACCACCGATGTCGATGAGTTCGAGGGCTTCTTCCATGGGAGCCGTCGCGCCGGTTCGCTCGAATGGATACAAATCCACGACGACGAGATCGATTGGTTCCAGTCCCAGACTCTGAAGCTGAGACTCATGGGCCTTGATCGGGCGGGCCAGAATCCCGGCGAAGATTGCGGGGTGAAGCGTCTTGACCCGGCCGTCGAGAATCTCTGGAAACTTGGTAATGTCTTCAATCTTCGTTAGGGAAAGTTCCGCGCCGGCGAGCGCTGTTGCCGTGCCTCCGGTCGCGATGAGCTCGATGTCGAGCTTGGCAAGCGCAGTCGCGAACTCCACAAGGCCTGACTTGTCAGAGACGCTCAGCAGCGCGCGGCGGACGCGGATGGTCGCAGGTCGTTGGTCATGGGTCGTGGGAAGGACCACTGGGTCACTCACCGGCTCACCTCGCTCGCCACTGATTCCCGCTTTCGCGCTTCCACAATCCCAACCTTTCGTCCCTCAATCAGCAACCGGCCCTCGGCGAAGAGATGAATGGCCAAGGGATACAATCGGTGTTCCTCCTCGGCGATGCGCGCGCCGAGCGACGACGGTGTGTCATCCTCTTGTACTCGCGCCACGGCCTGGAGAATGATCGGCCCGCCGTCTGGTGTCTCATCGACGAAATGCACCGTGCAGCCCGAGATTTTCATCCCGGCACTGAGGACGGCTTCGTGCACGCGCTCGCCATACATCCTCCGTCCTCCGAACAGCGGAAGCAACGAAGGGTGAATATTCATGATACGGCCTGCGAATTGTCTGACGAACGCCGGGCCAAGGATGCGAAGCCAGCCGGCCAGGCAGACGAGGTCGACGGAGTACGCGCGCAGTGTCTCGGCCAGTCGCGCCTCAAAGGTTTCGCGGGTTGGGAACTCACGGTGATCGAGCAGAATCGCGGGAACACCCGCCCGCCGCGCCCGCCACAACGCGTGCGCGCCCGGTTTGTTTGAGACGACCACGACGACCTCACCTGGAATCTCCCGGCCGGCGCAGGAATCCATAATCGCCTGCAGATTCGTCCCCTCGCCCGACGCGAGGACGGCAATCCGGATCCCCTCAGGCACCCAGATCCACTCCTCTCTCGCCGGGGACGATCTCACCGATCACCCACGCTTCTGCGCCATTTGCTTTGCACAGGTCCACAGCCACGCCCGCGCGCGGCCCAGGCACGACCGCGATCATCCCCACGCCCATGTTGAACGTTGAGAGCATCTCTTCAACTGGGATCTTCCCGGCGTTCTCGAGGATGCTGAAAATCGCGGGCACCGGCCAGGCGCCGGCCCTGACGCGCGCCCGGCACCCGTCGGGGAGAATTCGCACGAGGTTGCCAGGGATTCCACCACCTGTGATGTGCGCCGCGCCACGGAGGTGACCCGCGGCGGCCAGTGCGAGGACGGGCCTCCGGTACGATCGGTGGGGTCTCAGGAGTACTTCGCGCCACGTCGTTCCTAGTTCTGGAACCCTGTCCCCCAGCGACCAGCCGCGCTGTGCAAGCACGGCGCGTGCGAGCGTATACCCATTTGTCTGCAACCCCGCCGCGACCATACCGATCAGAACATGACCGGGTTTGATGGAAGAACCATCGATGATGGCGGACCGTTCAACGACACCGATGACGCACCCGACGATGTCGATGCCCTGGGGTGTGTAGACTCCCGGCATCTGGGCCGTTTCCCCGCCGATCAGCGCCACGCCCTCGTCGCGGCACGCGGCACTCATGCCGTCAAGCACCTGAGCAGCGGCTGATGGCTCGAGACGTGCGGCCGCAATGTAGTCGAGCATCAGGAGCGGAGCCGCCCCGAGAACCGCGACATCATTCACGCCATGTACAACCACATCTCGGCCGGCGAGATCGAGCCGTCCGGCTTCTGCGGCAAGCAGCGCCTTGGTCCCAACCCCATCGATGGTGCTCACGAGGACGGGATCGGAGTAGCCTTTCAAATGGAACAGGCCGCTGAAGTGACCAAGATCCCCCAGCACACGGGTCGTGAACGTGCTGCGGATTGTCCGGCCGACGGTTTCCAGCAGCTTGGCAGATGCCTGCCGATCCACTCCTGTGTCTTTGTAGGTCAGCCATTCGACTCGCCCACGTTCGGGCTCGCTCATGGCCTTCGGCCGCACCGAGTCGAATGCTCTGAGCGAACGGAGTGAGTCGAAGGGCTCACTCATGGACCACGCCAACGCCTTCGAGCGCGTACCGCCCCGCAGTCTCTTCGTGCGGGACCACTGTCGGATATTGCCCGTCGAGACACGCCATGCACAACCGATCACGAGACAGTTGCAGCGCCTCGACAAGCCCCGCCTGGGTGAGATAGCCCAGGCTGTCGGCGCCGATCATCTCTCGAATTGCATCCACGGAATTCGTTGCGGCGACGAGTTGTCCACGGCTGCTCGTATCAATGCCATAGAAGCACGGAAAGCGGATCGGCGGCGATGAGACGCGCATGTGGACTTCCACAGCTCCCGCGGTACGCAGCATGCGCACGATCTTGCCACTCGTGGTGCCCCGGACGATCGAATCGTCGACCAGAACGACCCGGCGCCCCTCGATGACTTCTCGCAGTGGATTCAGTTTTAGCCGGACGCCGAAATCCCGCACGATGGGATCGGGTTGGATGAACGTGCGGTGAATGTACCGGTTCTTGATGAGGCCGACCTCAAACGGCAGCCTAGAGGCTTCGGCAAAACCCATCGCCGCCGATGTCCCCGAATCTGGAGCGGCGATCACGATGTCCGCATGGGCCGGAGACTCGCGCGCCAGGATCCGGCCCATTCGCCGCCGGGTCACGTGGACGTTGCGGTCGGCGAGAACCGTATCCGGCCTGGCAAAGTAGATGTACTCAAAAACGCAGTGTGCGCGCCTCTCGACAGGAAGCATTTGAAGAGCCGTCACACCGCGTTCATCGATGATGACCAGCTCGCCGGGCTCGATATCCCGGACAAACTCGGCGCCCACGTGATCGAATGCGCAGCTTTCAGAAGCCAGCATCCACGAACGGCCGGCCCGGCCGAGCACCAGGGGGCGGATCGCATAGGCATCCCGGAATCCGAGCACACGGCCATCAACAAGCACCGCCACTGTGTACGCGCCGGCGATCCGGCGCATACAGTACTCGACGGCCTCTTCGACCGTCGCAACTGGTGCGCGCGCGATGAGGTAGGCAATCACCTCACTATCGGTCGTCGATGCAAAGGTAACGCCCACAGACTCGAGTTCGGTCCGAAGCTCCGGTGCGTTGATCAAATTTCCGTTGTGAGCCAGCGCCAGAGATCCCCAGGGCGATGGCACGACAAGTGGCTGTGCATTCTCGATGCGCGCGGAGCCCATGGTAGAGTACCGCACGTGCCCCACACCGAGGAATCCTGGCAGCGTGGCAATCTTGTCCGGGTTGAAGACCTCGGAAACCAAGCCCATACCCCTGTGCAGGTGCACTCGCTGTCCGTCGCTCGCCGCGATGCCGGCGCTCTCCTGACCGCGATGCTGCAGCGAGATTAACCCAAGGTGGACGATCGGCGCAGCAGGACCCTCTACGCTGTAAACTCCGAACACTCCGCATTCTTCGCGCAACCTATCGAGGTCCGGTGCAAGCCTCATGAGAACACCTCACGGAGTGATTCGTAGGCGTCGCTCATTTCCTCGATCGAGAGGTCGATCATTGGCCTAGCATCTGGACCGGCGATACTCAACCGGCTTCCGCCAATACGGCCGAGCACCACAAGCTCGATGCCCCCATGATTTGCAGCCAGAATCTGAAGATCGGGCAATCTATCAGGCGACACCGATACGACGACTCGCGAAGGAGCCTCTCCGAACAGCGCGACCTCAGCTCGATGGTCATAAGGCAAGGTCACTGCTACACCGACCCTGCCTGCGATTGCGCTCTCGGCGAGCGCGACGGCGATTCCACCATCTGAGCAATCGTGGGCAGATCTCACTAGCCCACTCACGATGGCCTCGCGCACCGCGGCGAGTATGCTTGCGTGGGTGGTTAGATCGACGTCTGTCGGTCGCCCGCGTGAGAGACCGTGGATAAGCTCAAGGAAGTAGCTCGCAGCCAGATCGGGCGCGCTGCTCCCTAACAGAACAACCACATCGCCTTCCGTCTTGAACGACTGGGTGGCAATCTGCGCTACGTCCCGGACCAACCCCACCATCGCGACGACGGGCGTCGGCGGAACAAGCCCTTCGGGAGACTCATTGTAGAAAGACACGTTTCCACCGACGACTGGAATCTGCAGCGCACGGCAAGCATCGGTAATCCCCATAACGGCCTGGCGAAAGGTCCAGAACACTTCCGGGTCTTCAGGATTGCCAAAGTTCAAGCAATCGGTCGCACCCAACGACTCTGCGCCCACGCAGGCGAGATTCGCAGCAGCCTCAGCGACAGCCAGCTTGGCGCCGCGGTACGGATCGAGCGCGCATAGCCTGCCGTTCCCATCAACTGTGATGGCCACTGCCTTGGGCGGCGATTCATGGATCCGTAGCACCGCTGCACCTGCCCCACCGGGTGGCACCACTGTGCGGATCTGCACCATGTGGTCGTACTGCTCAAACACGGCGCGCTTGGCAGCTACATCGCTGCCGCGCAGGAGACTCATCAGGGCCGATCCAGGATCGACTGTGGGCAGCACATCGGGCATGATCCACTGCTCAGCCAGTTCCGGCGGCTCGCATGCCGCGGGGCGGTACGCTGGAGCCTCGGCAAGCGCGTACGGCGGGAGTGATACAACAGGGCTGTCGCGATACTCAACCCGCAGTTCTCGATCGGCGGTTACATAACCGATGACTGCCGCTTGCAGTCCCCAACGCCGGAAGATTGACGAGATCCGGTTCTCGGATCCACTGCGGACAACCAGGAGCATGCGCTCCTGCGACTCAGACCTGAAGATCTCATCCGCACGCATCGAAGTTTCGCGCAGCGGCACGCGGTCCAGGTCGATGATCATCCCTACCCCACCGCGTGCCGACATTTCACTGGTTGCGCACGTGAGACCAGCCGCGCCCATATCCTGAAGCGCCACAACATCGCCCGTGCCCAGCGCCTCGAGCGTTGCCTCGATCAGCAACTTGCCGGCAAGCGGATCACCGATCTGCACAGACGCGCGGTCCTCGTGCTCGGATGCTTCGTGTAGTTCCTCCGAGGCAAAGGCTGCGCCGCCAATGCCGTCCCGGCCTGTCCTGGCGCCGGCATACAGGACGGGGTTTCCCGGCCCCGCTGCACGCGACCGCGCGATGCGATTGTGCCTCAGGAGGCCGAGGCAGGCCACGTTGACGAGCGGATTGTCACGGTACCCGGGGTCGCAGAGGATCTCACCGGCTACCGTCGGCACACCGACACAGTTGCCGTAGGCGGCGATGCCCGCGACGATTCCCGTCGCGATCCGGCGCGATTTTGGATCGGTCAACGGACCGAATCGCAGTGAGTCAACGAGCGCGATCGGCCGCGCGCCCATCGACAGAATGTCCCTGATAATCCCGCCGATGCCGGTGGCGGCGCCGTTGTACGGATCGACCGCACTCGGATGGTTGTGGCTCTCCATCTTGAATGCCACAGCCCAGCCATCGCCGATGTCAATGACGCCCGCGTTCTCGCCCGGTCCCTGGAGAAGATGGGGGGCAGAACTGGGTAGCGATTGGAGTGTCAGTTTGGAATGCTTATAGCCGCAGTGTTCCGACCACATGACGCCAAACAACTGCAACTCCAGAGGCGTGGGGTCTCGACCGAGGCGGCGGACGATTTCGTCGTACTCGGATCGGGTGAGGCCTACGGCCTCGGGGCTCAGCGTCGAAGGTGAGAGAGTTCTCAACGGAGAGCCTCGGCCCGGGAACGCGGAAGCGCGGGAACGCGGGAGCGCGATGTGACATATTCGATCACTGCCTCGAATATCAATCGTCCGTCGGTCGATCCCAGGATCGCTTCGGAAGCTCGTTCGGGGTGAGGCATCAACCCGACGACATTGCCCGCCTTATTGCACACACCGGCTATGAACCGTGCTGAGCCGTTCGGGTTGGCGTCCTCTGCGTATCGAAACACCACCTGGCGCTCGATATCATCAAGCAAGTCCTTGGGTGCGAAGTAGTTACCCTCCCCGTGGGCGACCGGCATCTGCAGGATCTGACCCTCCCGCAGATTCCAGGTGAACGGTGTCTTTGTCGACTCGACACTCATCAAGACCTGCCGGCATCGGAATTGGAGGCTCTGATTCCTCAACATGGCTCCCGGCAGCAGGCCCGCTTCGAGGAGAACCTGGAATCCGTTGCAGATGCCGAGCACCGGTTTTCCCGACGCCGCAAATGACTTTACTGAGGGCATGATCGGAGACGTCGCGGCCACAGCCCCCGCCCTAAGGTAGTCACCATACGCGAACCCGCCGGGGAGGACAACGCAATCCACGTCGTCGAGTAATGAATCACCGTGCCAGAGCTCCACGACGTCTTGAGCTAAAACATTGCGCAAGACGTGAATGCAGTCGTGGTCACAGTTGCTGCCGGGGAAGATGACGACGCCGAAGCGCATTATGACGGCCTCCGGGAGGGCAACGCATCTGTTTCGATTTTCCATTCCTCGATAAGTGGATTGGCCAAGAACCGGTCACACATCGCACTAATTTCATCGACTGAAGCCTCGTCAGGCATTGTGATCTCGATGTGCTTGCCGACCCGGACCTCGGAGACGCCCTCGTAGCCCAGAGCATGCAGCCCCTGGCGGACAGCTTGCCCTTGTGCATCGAGTACTCCCGGCTTGAGCGTGATGACGACCCGTACAGTGGTCATACGAGTTTTCCCGTTAGCCGGGCAAAGGTCTCCAGATACCGTTGCCGCGTCGCTTCGACGACATCGTCCGGAAGTGATGGCACCGGGGGCTCATGATTCCACCCGGCCTGGTTGAGGTAATCGCGAACGAACTGTTTGTCGAACGACGCGAGCGATTGAGGGTACTGTGCCGCGTCCCAGTAGCGTGACGAGTCGGGCGTCAGCGCCTCGTCGATCAACACAATCTGATCATCGGCAAGACCGAACTCGAATTTCGTGTCGGCGAGGATAAGTCCAACCTGCCGGGCGTGGGCGGCCGCCCGCCAGTACAAGGTCAGGCTCAACTCCCGCAGGGTCTGAGCCATCTCCCTGCCGACCAGGTCTTCCATCTCTGCGAACGTGATGTTTTCGTCGTGGCCATGGCTGGCCTTCGTGGCCGGCGTGAAGATGGGCTGAGGAAGCACATCGCCGTTCCTCAATCCCCTGGGCAGAGGTTCGTCGGCCACCGCTCCTGTGCGGCGGTATTCATCCCACGCTGAGCCTGTGATGTACCCGCGAACGACACACTCAACGTCGATGCGCTCACACCTTCGGACGAGCATCGTACGGCCCTCGAGAAGAGTGCGGTCGACGTCAGCGAGATCCTCAACAGCTTCAGAGATCTCATCTACGTCGGTCGTAATCATGTGGTTCGGAACGATATCCGGCGTGAAATCGAACCAAAATTCTGAAAGTTGGGTGAGAATCCGCCCTTTCCCGGGAATTGGCGTTGGAAGAACATGGTCGAAGGCCGAGAGGCGGTCGGTCGCGACAATCAATAGATTTCCATCTGCCTCATAGACATCACGCACCTTGCCGCGCCTATATAAAGGAAGAGACAGATTCGTTTCCAGGACTGCGCGTGAATCGTGAGCGGTGAATGGTGAATGGATCATGTTCCGCTCCTCGCAGGGATGGGCGAAGGTCGCTGTGTTGGAATCCCGACCCGCTCCAAAATCTCATCGACGTGCCTCGTGTAGTGCTCAAGGTCGAACAGTTCATCCAGCTCTTGCTCAGTGAATCGACCGCTCTTCAGCAGCCCGGTACGAAACGAAGCCGTTCTTTCGACTGCGGCCATTGAGGCATCCTGAACGATTCGGTAGGCATCATCGCGGGACAGGCCGCGATCAAGTAGCGCGAGCAGCACTCGATGGCTGAAGACGAGTCCCCCGGTTCGCTCGAGATTGGCGCGCATCCGATCAGGTTCTACGACGAGACCCTTCAGCACGAATGCCAACTTGCGCAGCATGTAGTGGAGCAGCGCTGTAGCGCCGGGGATGGCGATGCGTTCCGCGGATGAATGGGAAATATCGCGCTCGCCCCAGAGGGCCTGATCCTCAAAGCCCGTCGTCGCGTACCCGCGAAGCACCCTGGCCAAGCCGGCGATGCGCTCACAGAGGATCGGGTTCCGCTTATGCGGCATGGCGGACGAACCGGTCTGGCCCTTCAGGAAGGGCTCCCCGACTTCTCCAATCTCGGTGCGCGCGAGGTTCCGGATTTCTGTGGCGATCTTCTCAAGGGTTCCCCCGAGAATTGCGATTGCCGCGAGATACTCGGCGTGCCGGTCACGCTGGAGGATTTGAGAGGAGACCGCGGCGGGAGCCAACTTGAGGGCACGGCATACATGTGCTTCAACAGATGGTGGCACGTGGGCGTACGTCCCAACCTCGCCGGAGACCTTGCCGACCGCAACCTGTTCGCGCGCGCGGCGAAGCCGTTCCAAACCGCGCATGACTTCTGCAAGCCACAGCGCCGTTTTCAATCCGAATGTGGTGGGTTCTGCCTGCATCCCGTGCGTTCGGCCCGCCATCATCGTGTACCGATGTTCGCTGGCCAGCCGCCGGAGTGCATCGACGACCGTCTGTCCCTCGTTGAGGAGCAAGTCGGCCGCGCGCACCATGAGGACAGAAAGACCGGTGTCGACGACATCAGATGATCCCAATCCGTGGTGGAGGTACCTGGCGTCGGCGCCGCTTTCTTCGGCAACAGAGCGAAGAAACGCCACCACGTCGTGCTGGGTCTGCGTTGCCTCGATCTCATCGATCCGCGCAGCGGACCCTACCTTGGCTGTGTTCCGCAGCCTGACGGCGGCCTCGCCCGGCACCAGCCCGAGCTCAGCCTCCGCCTCGCATGCGAGGAGCTCGATCTCGAGCCAGATTGCAAACTTGGTCTCAGGCGACCACAGCTCTCGCATTTCGAGTGTCGTGTACCGATCGATCATCACGAACCTCCGACCGGTGAAGCAATGTCCCGACGGCCAAATCCCGTCGGAATCAACGCTTCACGCTCCTGACCCACGCCGACCATCGACACGGGTACGCCGACGATTTCGGCGAGGCGAGAGAGAAATGCGCGGCTCTCATGCGGCAAATCGTCCGGCGTGCGCGCATCGGCCGTGCCCTGCCAGCCTCGAAGTTCCTCATAGACAGGCTCAACACGTGAGAGGACGGCGGTGTGCGGTATGGTGTCCAGCATGCGTCTGCCATCTTTGTAGGCGACACAGATTTTCACAGACTCGAATCCATCGAGGACGTCGAGCTTCATGACTGCGAGTTCCGTAAACCCGGAGACCTCCGCCGCGTACTTTGCGGCAACGCAGTCAAACCACCCGCAGCGACGTGGCCGGCCCGTCGACGCGCCGTATTCCTGGCCCACATCCCGCAGACGCGTGGCCGTCTTGTCGCGCAGCTCGGTCGGCATAGGACCCGCGCCGACAGCAGTGGTGTACGCCTTGACCACGCCGATGACGCGCGTGATCCGTTGCGGAGGAATCCCCGCGCCTGCGCACGCCCCACCCGCAAGACAGGTGGACGACGTCACGTATGGGTAGGCGCCCCAGTCTAGGTCCCGCATCACTCCCAACTGTCCCTCGAGCAGGATCGCCTCGTCGCGGCGCAGGGCCGTTTGGACCAGCGGATGAGTGTCGACTATGTAAGGGGATAGTTTGTCTGCCCACTCCTCGCACAGGTACCAAAGCTCGCCCGGTGTCACCGTGCGGCCGAGTAGCGCTGCCGTATGCCTGGCAACCTCATCGAGCCGGTCCTGGAGAAAGTCGGGTTCGAGGAGATCGCCGGCGCGAATCCCAAAGCGTGCGGCTTTGTCTGCGTACACGGGCCAGATCCCCCGCCGTGTCGTGCCGTGCGCCTTCTTCCCTCGGGTCACTTCCTCGCGCTCATCAAGCTCAACATGAAACGGGAAAACAAGATGCGCGCGGTCAGAGATACGGAGCCGGGAGGTTGAAATGCCGGCACCGTGGAGGATTTCCAGTTCGTCGAACAATGCCGTTGGATTGACGACGACTCCCGGGCCGATGACGCACTCAACTTCAGGATGCGTAATCCCGGACGGCACGAGGTGCAGCCGAAGCGTTCCATGTCCGCCGACAATGGTATGTCCGGCGTTATTGCCACCATTGAAGCGGATGACCATGTGCGCATCCGCCGCAAGAGCATCGACAACCTTGCCCTTGCCCTCGTCCCCCCAGTGGCCGCCGACGATAGCTGTAACAGGCATTCAGGTGCTCCTGACCTCAATCTTGCGCGCCATGCCTGCCTTGAAATCTCGCAGTCGTTTGTTCAGCTCAGTGTCCCCGACTGCAAGAATTTGAACGGCCAGGATCGCGGCGTTGCGCGCGCCCCAGCTACCGATTGAGACGGTCGCGACCGGAACGCCCGGTGGCATTTGTACCGTCGACAGCAGCGCATCCAATCCGCCGAGTCCGGTGGCCTCGAGGGGAACCCCGATCACCGGTAAGACGGTGCGGGCAGCCAGCGACCCTGCCAGGTGTGCCGCCCCTCCGGCCGCCGCAATCAGCACGCGGATCCCGCGCTCCTCGGCAGTGCGAGCATATCGGTCTAGGAGATCCGGTGACCGGTGCGCCGATGCAACGACGATTTCATGTGGCACATCAAACTCGGTAAGTGTCTTCGCGGCATCTTCCACTACCGGACGATCGGAATCGCTGCCAAGGACGATGCCCACCAGCGGTCGTCGGTCGTGGGTCGTGGGTCGTGGGTTCTGTAGGCTCGTAGTCTCGTCCATCTATCGATTCCCCTCCGTAGTCGCGGCAAGTTCTGTCCTACGACCTACGACCAACGACCTACGACCGATGTCTGTTCGGAAGTGCATGGCTTCGAAATGAATGTGAGAGATCGCCGAGTACGCACGATCGGCGGCCTCTGCCAGGGTTTCCGCCCTGCCGACCAGATTCAGGACTCGACCGCCCGCGGTCACCAGACGGCCATGTGAAATGGCCGTTCCAGCGTGGAACACGATGGCGTCATCAACATCGCCTAGTCCGGAGATCGGATGACCTGTCTCGATGGGACCAGGATAGCCTCGGGATGCGATCACGACGCAGGCGGCAGAACCCGGAATCCAACTCAGACGGGGGGTGCCTCCATCTAACAGATCGACGATCGTCTCGGCCAGATCGCTTTCGAGCAGAGGCAAGATCGCCTGCGTCTCAGGGTCGCCGAAGCGGCAGTTGAACTCCAGCGCCTTCGGCCCATCGTCCGTGACCATCACACCGGCATACAGGACACCGCAGTATGGCCGCCCTTCGTCCGCCATTACAGCCACAGCGGGCTCGATGATCGTCTCAACGACCTCCGCCGCCACGGAGAGCGGAATCATTCCGGGAGCAATCGCCCCCATGCCGCCGGTGTTTGGTCCGCGGTCGTCCTCCAGGGCGCGCTTGTAGTCTTGCGCCGGGAGCAGCGGCACGATGCCCCCCGGCCCAACTAGGGCGATGACGCTCGCCTCGTAACCCTGCAGGCGCTCTTCGATTAGGATCCTCGCACCCGCGCTGCCGAACTTGCGGGCTACCATGAAGTCGAAGACTGCTCGCTCCGCCTCCGCGCGAACTTCAGTCACGACCACGCCCTTGCCGGCGGCGAGGCCGTCCGCTTTGATGACAAGCGGCCGGCCTGCGTCGCGGATGTACCTCAGCGCCTCGGAACTTTCCGTGAACACTTCAAATGATGCCGTGGGGATCTCGTGACTCGCCATTAACTGCTTGGCAAACACTTTGCTGCCTTCGATCTCGGCGGCGGCCTGCGACGGACCAAAAATCCGCAATCCCCGCGCGCGAAAGATATCCACCAGACCTGATACCAGCGGGGCTTCTGGCCCGACGATGGTGAAGTCGACGGAAAGCTCCGACGCCGCGTGGGTTAAGGCTTCAAGGTTTGAGGGGTCAATCGGAAGACACTGGGCTAGAGCAGCGATGCCTGGATTTCCCGGTGCGGCGTAGACCTGTGCTGGGGTTTGACCCTGGCGAAGCTTCCACACCAGGGCGTGCTCCCTCCCCCCGGCACCAACGACCAAAACTCGCAATCAGGCCCTCGGAATGTTCGGATTTCGGGTCCAGATGAGGGCAGATCAGCCACGAAATCCCATCCGGCCAAGCAGATTCTATACGATATGTCGAAGGCGGGCAACATTGTTCGTATTTAAGGAAGACCTCTTTAGGGCAAAAGCAAGAGGCTCCGGATGGAACCCGGAGCCCCTTTGGCTGCTCTTATGCGAGATCTACATCGGCGGCATCTGCGGCATTGCGGGCGTCCTCTCTCCCTCTTCTTCAGGCTTCTCCACCACCATTGCTTCGGTGGTAAGAAGTAGCGACGCGATGCTCGCCGCGTTCTGCAGAGCGGAGCGGACGACCTTGGCGGGATCCACGATGCCGGCTTTGCTCATATCCTCGAACTTCCCGCTTAGCACGTTGTAGCCGATCCCAGGCTTCTGCTCCTTCTGCTGCTCAACGATGAGCCAGCCTTCCTGGCCGGCGTTGACCGCCAGCTGGTGGGCGGGTTCAAGGAGCGCCTTCGTGACCAGGGCGACGCCAATCTTCTCGTCACCTTCGGCTTCAATCTTCTCGAGGGCTTTGACCGCCTGAACCAGGACGCTGCCGCCCCCCGGAACAACCCCCTCTTCAACTGCGGAACGTGTCGCGCGCAGCGCGTCCTCAGTGCGGGTCTTGCGGTACTTGAGCTCTACCTCGCTCGGCGCGCCAACCTTGATCACCGCCACGCCGCCGGAGAGCTTCCCGAGCCGCTCCTGCAGCTTTTCCTTGTCGTAGTCCGAATCCGTGTCCTCGATCTGCTTGCGCAACTGCCCGACGCGCTTCTGGATTGCGTCCTGGTTGCCGCCACCGCCCACGAGGATCGTCTCCTCCTTGCGGATGCGCACCTGCTTGGCGCGGCCGAGCTTGGAGAGATCGATCGACTCGAGCTTCAAGCCGATTTCTTCGGAGATCACCTGGCCATTGGTGAGAATGGCGATGTCTTCGAGGATTGCCTTCCGCCGCTCACCGAATGCGGGCGCCTTCACGGCTACGGACTGCAGCGTGCCTCGCAGCTTGTTCACGACCAGCGTCGCGAGGGCCTCCCCCTCTAGGTCCTCCGCGATGATCATAAGCGGCCGGTTAACCTGTGCGATCTTCTCCAGGACTGGAAGGAGATCTTTGACCGCGGAGATCTTCTTGTCGGTGATTAGTATGAAGGGATCCTCAAGGACCGCTTCCATCTTTTCAGGATCGGTAACGAAGTACGGAGAGATGTAGCCTTTGTCAAACATCATGCCTTCGACGACCTCGACCGTCGTCTCGATCCCCTTGCTCTCTTCTACTGTGATGACGCCGTCCTTGCCGACCTTGTCCATGGCATCCGCAATCAGCGTGCCGATGTCGGGATCGTTTGCAGAAATGCTGGCAACGGACTGAATCGCCTCTTTGGTCTCAACCGGCTTGCTGACCTTGCGGATCTCCTCGATGGCGACGGCGACCGCCTTATCAATGCCTCGCTTCAGCGACATCGGGTTTGCGCCTGCGGCAACCATCTTGAACCCATCCCGAACCAGGGACTGAGCCAGGATCGTCGCGGTCGTCGTACCGTCGCCGGCCACATCCTCGGTCTTCGTCGCGACCTCACGCACGAGCTGCGCGCCGGCGTTCTCGAAGGGATCCTCCAGTTCGATCTCCTTCGCCACCGTCACGCCGTCATGAGTGATCGTCGGTGAGCCAAACTTCTTTTCAATTACGACGTTGCGGCCCTTCGGTCCGAGCGTGATCCTCACGGCGTCGGCCAGCTTGTTGACGCCGCGCTCCATCGCCCTCCGGGCCGTCTCGTTATAGGCTAAGATCTTCGGCAACTGCAGTCACCTCCATGAAGATTGTTGGCAGCTTGCAGCTTGCGGCTAGCAGAGTAGACAGGAGTTGGCTGCCAGCTGCATGCTGCCAACTGTTAGCTTATTTCTTAACGCCTGCAGGCTCGCGCTCCACAAGGGCGAGGATGTCGCTGTGGCGCAGGATCAAATACTCCTGGCCGTCGATCTTGACTTCGCTCCCTGAGTACTTCGCGTAGAGCACGCGGTCGCCAGCCTTCACATCGAGAGGAATGCGCTTCTCGCCTTCCTCATCCCAGTCGCCTGGACCGGCGGCAACGACCTCTCCGTGTTGTGGCTTCTCCTTCGCCGTATCGGGGATGACGATGCCACCCTTCGAGCGCTCCTCTTCCTCGAGCGGCTTGACCACAACGCGGTCGCCAAGGGGCCGCAAATTCATGGTTCTCCCTCCTTCACGTTATGCAGATTCGGGAATTAGCACTCTCTGATATAGAGTGCTAGACCGTTTCCATCTTATGAAAGAGCCGAGTGGCAATCAAGCCATCCAGCCCCGAGACTCTATAAATGGCCAGATTCCCTGGTTTTGGTGTTGGGACCCTGCCAGTTCTCGATTCTACACGAATTTCCGCAATCGGGTAAGTGCCGCCGAGGGGGCACGCTACCAAAATGATCAAAAAGATGCCTTACTCACAGGGTTATTCACATTATCCACAGGTGATCTGTCCCCAGGGGGCTCCCCAACCCCCCAGGGCGTTCGGCCTTCAGGCAGGAAGGCGTTCGGTTCTCCGCCCCAAAGGCAGGTCGCTGTAGGCTGAGAGGGCAAGGTCGTCGCGCAGACCCCGGCCGAAGCGGTAGTCTCCTGCAGCCGCGACCATGGCAGCGTTGTCCGTGCAGAGTGCCGGTGGGGGGATGACCAGTCGGTATCCTTTGCCGGCGCATGCTTGCTCCATCCTGGCCCGGAGAACGCTGTTCGCCGCCACGCCCCCGACGAGGATCACCGTCCGTGGGCGCGCGCGCTCAGCCGCGGCCATGGTCTTGTTCACCAGTACCTTTGCGACGACATGCTGGACGCTTGCTGCCAAATCGACTGCCCATTGACCATCTGAAGGGTGGTTAGCTTTCCGCAATGCCAGGAGGGCGGCGGTCTTCAGTCCGCTGAACGAGAAGTCCAAGGATCCATCGGGCATCGGCAGCGGCAGCGCTACCTTTGTTGGATCACCCTGCCGGCCCAACTCGTCGAGCTCTGGACCACCGGGATAGGGCAGCCCCATCGCACGGGCAATCTTGTCGAAGGCCTCCCCTGCGGCATCGTCGCGCGTCCGACCCAGGACATCGTAGGAGCCATGAGCGCTCATCGCGACCAGATCGGTGTGTGCGCCGGAAACAATGAGCGCGAGCACGGGAAACTCGATCTCCGGCTCGGAGAGAAAGGCGGCGTAGATGTGGCCTTCGAGGTGGTTGATCCCAATCAGTGGACGAGGAAGACTGAGCGCCAACCCTTTCGCTGCGGCCACGCCGACTGTGAGCGCTCCGACGAGGCCCGGTCCGTGGGACACGGCGATGCCCTCGACCCGGGTCAACGGGAGTCCTGCCTGCTCGAGCGATTCATCGAGCACGGGCAGCAGCCGTTCCACGTGCTTACGGGACGCAAGCTCGGGGACGACGCCGCCGAAACGACGGTGGAGCTGCACCTGCGAGGCAACCACGTTGCTGCGGATCCTGCGACCATCTTCGACGACCGCGACGGCCGTCTCGTCACAGGATGTTTCAATACCGAGAACGATCACTCACTTCTTTCGAGGTCTGCCCGGAGTTGCACGAGTCGATCCTTGAAAGACGTGTCCAGCAGGCTTCCCGTCCACATGATGATCGCGTCCTCACGGTTATCACTGTAGTACCCCTTGCGGGTGCCGATCTCTCGGAACCCATACTTCTTATAGAGCTTCTGAGCGGTCAGATTGGAGCGGCGCACCTCGAGGGTCATCCACCGGGCGCCACGTTCGACCGAGGCATCAATCAGCCCGACGAGCAGCCGCTCGCCGACGTGCATGCCGCGAAACGCGGGGTCAACCGCGATGGTCGTGATGTGCGCCTCGTCAAGGATCACCCACATCCCGCAGTAACCGACGATCTGCTCGTCGGCCCTAGCAATGAAGTACGTGGCCAGACGATTTTCCTTCAACTCATGCACATAGGCATCGCGCGGCCACGGCGTCCGGAAGGACTCGCGCTCGATCTCCAGCACGCGCGGGATGTCCACCGCGGACATTGGCTCAAGTGTGACGCGGACCAACTGCTTCATGCGACCTAACATATTTGCTTCTTTTCCTGCTCCTTCGCTCCTTGTTCTGGTCTCGACGCAGTTAGGCCACAGGCACGCGGGCATATACGGGCAATACGTGGTAGAGATCATCGTGCTCGCCTCGCGCCAATCGCGGCCAGCCGATCCGGCCGACGTGCGCTGCGCGCGGGGCCCACTGCGCTCGAGGCGCGATGGTCGCGCGTTCACCGAGGCGGGAGGTCACCTCGCGTTCATACATCGCGAGGGCATCGCCAGCGAACGTAATAGGCCCTTCCGGCGGGAGCTTCTCCAGGATCTGGTCCAGCGGAGCGACGATTTGACCCAGGACTTGTTTGGGCTCGGCACCATTCGTCAGGAACAACGCCGCCGCGACTTCACCGCGCCGCGCGTCGAGCATCGGACACACGTAGCCGTCGGGGGCCACCCCGGCTGCCAGTGCGGCAAGGGTCGAGACGCCCACAACTGGAACCCCGCGCGCCCGACCCCACGCGACCGCTGTGGCGATACCGATCCGCAGGCTCGTGAAGCCACCCGGACCCACCGACACGGCGACGGCCTCGATCTCTGATGGTGACAGGCCAGCCTCGCCCAGGAGGCGCTGGATCGCAGGGGCCAGCCACTCCAGATGGCGCCGCGGGACTTCTTCCTCAATGATCCGTACGAGGCGCTCACGTTCAAGAATGGCTACCCCGCCGAGCGACGTCGAGGTTTCAATGGCGAGGATGCGCATCTGCTTTCACAAGTGCCTCGGTGATGGCGATGTATCGCGATCCCTGGGGGATGAACGCAATCTCCCGCTCGTTCTCGCGATCCGTGAAGCGGATTTCGACCCACAGGTATGCGGAGGGAAGCATGCTCCGTATTTTCTCTGCCCACTCGATGACAACGACCCCGTCTCGCTCCAGGATCTCGTCAAAACCAATGTCCTCGATCTGTCGCGGGGCATCGAGCCGGTAGAGATCAACATGGGCAATCGAAACGGGTCCGGAGTATTCTCTGACGAGCGTGAAGGTGGGACTGGCGAAATAGCCGGCCGCGCCTGCCCCTTGAGCGATCCCGCGGGTCAGGACCGTCTTCCCCGCACCGAGATCTCCCGACAGGGCGATCACATCGCCGGATCGCAGTAGGTGACCCAAACGCCGTCCCAAGGATTCAGTCTGCTCTGAGGTTGCTGTTCGGATGGCGTAGGTGGAAGGGGGCGTCCCCATTCGACTCGCCCGCAGTGCGGGCTCGCTCATGGCCTTCGGCCGCCGATGCGAGTCGAATGCCCTGAGCCTGTCGAAGGGCGCGATTGCCTCATCGTTGGGCCGGCCGAACTCTCAATCGGAGCCCATCCACGCTCACGACCTCGACCCGTTGGCCTTCGGAAATCTGACCCGCGTCGGTCTTCGCCGTCCACATCTCGCCGGCCACGTACACCATCCCATCTGGGGAGAGATCGGTTCGCGCGACTCCCTTAGCGCCGACCAGACTCTCGCTACCCATCCTGGACCGCGCCTTTTGCGCGCGCACGCCTGCACCAACCGCAAAGAGGAAGAACATCCCGGTGAGCACCGCCATAAAGAGCGCCAGCTGCAACGAGACTCTCAGGAATGGCGCCTGCCGTTCGGTGAGGAGCAAGGCGCCCAGGAAGAAGGCGATCACTCCGCCGATAGTGAGGACCCCGTGGCCGGGGACCTTGATATCTGCAATGAAGAACACGAGCGACAGCAGGATGAGCGCGACCCCCGCGACGTTCACCTGGAGTACGGCAAACGAAGCCAGCGCCAGAATCAACGCGATGCCGCCGACGACGCCGGGAAGGATTGCGCTCGGATTGCTGAGCTCAAAGATAATCCCGTAGATGGCGATGGTCATCAAGATGAGCCCGATATTCGGATCGCTGATGAGGTCGAGGAATCTCTCGGTGATGTCCATGGGGAATGTGCGGACGGGCACGCCTTTGGTGGTGAGCGGCACGGCCCAGGTCTCTGAGGCGACGCCCCGGCCGTGGATTTTTGCCAGGAGATCATCGAGGTCCGTCGCCACAAGATCGACGACCTTGAGCCGTACGGCTTCAGCTTCATCGATGGACACACTCTGGCGGACCGCCTTTTCAGCCCAATCGGCATTCCTGTTCCTGCGCCGGGCGATCGTCCGAATGTTGGCGACAGAGTCATTTGTGACTTTCTCGAGCATCGTCTGGTCCTGCTGACCGTCCTGGCCCACGACGACCGGGTGCGCAGCCCCGATGTGCGTAGCGGGGGCCATGGCGGCGATGTGCGCCGCGTAGGTAACGAATACTCCCGCGGAGGCTGCTCGGGCGCCCTCAGGACTGATGTAGACGATTACAGGGACTTTCGCATTCAGCAGGGCTTTGGTGATCTCGTCCATGGACTTGAGAAGACCGCCCGGGGTGTCGAGCTCGACCACGAGCGCGTTCGCGCGTTTACTTTCCGCTTCGCGGAGCGCCCTGAGTATGTAGCGGGCGCTGCTGGGGGCGATGATGCCGTCGACGCGAATGCGGATGATCTCCCCGGGCGGCGGCTGCACTGGTGCCGCGGTCACCAGACCGGTCCACACGAGGAGTGTCACCGTCAACAACCACAGCCGCCTGCTCACGCCAAATCCCTCCCTGATCATCGTTCGCCCTTCGCGCTCTTCGCGAGTTTGGGCGAAAGGCCGCCCCGGCTCTCGCCCTGATGTTCAAAGATTCGCTTCACGTCATCCAACGTATTGATTTCATCCACGGTCTTATCGTCCCGGATGCGCTTGATTCGAGGGAACCGCAGCGCGTAACCGCTTTCGTGCCGGTCACTCCGCGTGACTGCGTCGAACGCCACCTCGAGCACGATGTTCGGCTCGACGATCTTCACTCGCCCGAGGTCCTTGGTCGTGTGCTGCTGGAACCACCGCGTCAGCTCCAGGATCTCGACGTCCGTGAGTCCTGAGTAGGCCTTGCCGATCGTCACCAACGCATCGCCGTTTCGTACCGCGAAGGTCACATCGCTCAACACGCTCGCCCGCTTGCCATGCCCGTGCTCGGCGGCGACAACGACAACGTCAAGAGTCGCGAGTTCCTCCTTAAGCTTCATCCACTGCCGGCCCCGCCTGCCCGGCTGGTACCGTGAGGTGGGCCGCTTGATCACAAGACCTTCATTGCCACGGTCACGCGCCTCGCGAAACTGGGACGCCAATTGCTCCGGATTGTCAGCGACCGTCCACATCGCCGACTGCACAGCGCCACCCAAGGGAAGGCCGCGCAGCGCCTTCTGGCGCTCGAGCAGGGGCCGGTCCATCAACACCTCTCCATCCAGGTACAGTAGATCGAATGCGAACATCACGACCGGCACGGTACCGACTAAGTCCGAGGGGTCCTTCCGGCGAAGGCGCTGCTGCAGTGCGGAGAATGGGATCGCCCTTTCGTCCTTCCAGGCGATGATCTCGCCGTCGAGGATGTACCGGTGTCCTAGCGCCCGAAGATCGCCGTGGAGCTCCGGGAAGGAGGGCGTGATCTCGTCGAGGGTGCGCGAATAGATCGCGAGCCGTGTGCCGTCATGATGGACCTGCGCGCGTATGCCGTCGTACTTGTCCTCAACGAGCAATGACTCGGGCCTGTCGCCATCGGCGCGGGTGAGTGCAAATGCTTCTTCGGGGGTGAACACTGTTTCTGCCAGCATGAAATGAAACGGGCGGAAGAGCGTGAGTGTCGCCTGATCAAGGTTTCCGTGGCGCGCCATCACGGCAACCATGCCGATGTCACTGACCAGCATGTTGGCGCGGCGCACGGTGGTGACCGGCACGTCGAACGCCTTCGCGATGGCTTCTTCGAGCAGACCTTCCTTCAAGCCGACCCGCAGATCCGAGGTGATGATGCGGACCAGGTACTTGGCTTCCAGGGGATCTGCGTCGCTCAGTAAAGTGCGCATCCCGTCGATCTTCACCTGGCGCGATCCCTTACCGGTGGCGCCGGCCATTCGCGTGAACGCGGCATCGACCGCCGGAAGTGTCATCGGGGTACGAAACAGTGGGGCGTGGCGTCTCTGATGCAGCAAGTCGTAGGCCGCGGCGCCAAGATCGCCGTGGCGCAGATAGACCTGGTCCAGCGCCTCGCCGGTGGCACCGCTCACGTCCAGCAGAGCCTCAACAATGGCTGACCACCCGACATTGAGGGCGCGCCCGTCACCTGCCGGGAAGGGTGAGCCTGTGAGATAGGTGCAGGCGATGCGCAGCTCTTCGTCGGTCAGGGTCTTGAGGTAGTCGGCAACGAGGTCGCGCTTTGCGATTTTGCTTGTTGTCCCGGAAATCGCTTCCAGGACTTCTGCCAACCTGCGCATGACTCTATTCTAACGCAAGGGGTCTGACCCCCCAGGGGCCTGACCCTTGGGGGCCTGGCCCCTAAGTGAAGTTCGTTGGAGATTCGTTGGAGGTTCAATCTGCAAGACCCGGAATACCGCCGATCCCCCTTGCCAATTGAACGCCACGTTTGATCGCCTCGGCCACTGCGCGTTCTGCGGCGACCCCCAGGGATAGCAGATTGGCTTTGGCCTCACCCAAAGAGAGTGCGAATGTCGTGTCCCCGTCAAACATTGTGTGCGCCGGCGAGATCACCCTGGCCAGGCCGTCATGGGCGAGCTGAGCGAGCTTGTTGGCCTGTTCCTTCGTCAACCCCGCGTTGGTCGCGACCACCGCCAGCGTGCTGTTTCCGGGGAAACCCGGCACCTCTTCCATCGAAAGCAGCATTTCTGTCATGTTGAGAAAATGCCCGGTGGCCGGATCTCGTGCGCCTGCGAGGATCGCACCATTGTCAGGGTCGATTACATCGCCAAACGCATTGACCACCACAAGCGCGCCGATGACGACTCCGCCCGGCAGCCGGAGCGACCATGTGCCGACCCCGCCCTTCATTGCCGAGACCGGACCGAGCAGTTTTCCAACGGCGGCCCCGGTACCGACGCCGACGGATCCTTCCTCAACTTTCTCACCGGCGGCGCGCGCAGCCTCATAGCCCATCTCCGGGCCGGGGCGCACCTTGGCGCTGCCGACCGCGAGATCGAAGATCACCGCAGCCGGGACGATGGGAACCTTGGTGCCTCCGGTCTCAAAGCCAACGCCGCGTTCCTCAAGAAACCGCACCACACCGTCGGCCGCGGCGAGTCCGAAGGCGCTGCCGCCGGTAAGCAACACGGCGTGCACGCGCTCCACGAGATTCATCGGTCGCAGCAGGTCAGTTTCTCGTGTACCCGGCGCCGCGCCACGCACATCCACTCCGCCGACGGCGCCCCGTTCGCATAGGATCACGGTGCACCCGGTCGCCGCTCTCTTGTCGGTGGCGTGACCGACCTTTATACCCGGTACGTCGGTTATCTGCGGCATGGAACTAGCGGGGCCGAGTCTCTCGCACGGATACTTCGCCCACAGTCACCGGTTGGACACCCGATGCGGTACGAATAAGAAGCGCGCCGCTGTCGTCGACGTCTTCGGCGATACCTTCCAGCATATGCGTACTGCCGACTTGCACAGACCGCCCACTGAGAAACGATCGCCGCCTCCAGGCGCGCAAGACGGCTTTTGAATCCTGGGACAACAGATCGTAGAAGTGTTCGACTTGCTCCAGAACGGCGCGGGTCAACACAGACAGATCGACCGTCCGGCCCAGTGAGGCAAGAACGGTGGTTGCCCCCCTCCGCACGTCCTCCGGGAGCGCATCAAGCTCGACATTCACATTGATCCCGATGCCAAGGATCGCCACGCCTGCTGCTGATTCTACGAGAATCCCGCCAACCTTCCGGCTTTCAAGGATGACGTCATTAGGCCACTTCAATTGGATCGTCCGACCGCTCACTGATTCGAGAGCGGCGGCAACCCCCGCGCCAGCCGCAAAACCGATGAGGGGCCACGCTTCCAGGGGGATTGTCGGACGCAATACGATCGAGAGCCACAACCCTCCTGACGGAGATGCCCAGGCACTCCCCTTCCTGCCACGACCTCCGGTTTGCTCTCCCGCTAGAGCCGCGGTCCCTTCCGGCGCATCGGCCTTAGCCATCTCTCGAGCGACGTCGTTTGTTGATCCGACGCTCTGGTATACCAACAGCGGCCGGCCCAGTCGCTGCGTGCGCAGCCCGTCATGGATGGCGTTAGCCTGCAACCTTCCGCACCTCCTGCGCTGAGACGCTGGGGAGGAGATCCGCAATCCGCCGGCCGTCGGGAAGCTTCAAATCGGGTGCAATCTCAACCAGCGGTTCAAGCACAAACCGCCGGCCGGCCATCTCTGGATGTGGGAGGGTCAACCGGTTCCCGTTCGTCACGAGATCATCATAGAGCAGGATATCGATATCAATCGTCCGCGGCCCCCAATGAATCTCTCGAGTACGGTTCAGCTCCCGCTCCACTTGCTTGGTCAAGGTGAGGAGTGCGTCCGGATCGAGGTCTGTCTCGATCTCGGCTGCGAGATTGTAAAACCAGGGCTGTCCGACGTAGCCAATAGGCTCGGTCTCATAGACGGAGGACGCCTTCACGACGCGCACCTGGCCGGACCCCTCCAGCCCGCGTAGCGCCGCCTCGAGCATCGCTTTGCGGTCGCCGAGGTTGGCACCAAGGCTCAGGTACGCGATCGCCACTAGCGCCGCTCTCGACGCACTTCCACACTAGAGTAATCGAGCGGGCCGGGTAGCTTCACCTGGGGCTTGCGCACGCGGACGGTGGCAGCCTGGACACGATCGAAGGTGAGCAATCGTCGAGCCATGGAATCTGCAAGCGCCTCGAGCAGAGAACGCGACTCGCCCTCCATCGTGTCCTTCACGATGTCGTACACGCGGCGATAGTCGATCGTCCGCTCAAGGTCATCGGTACGCCCGGCCTCGCTGAGATCAGCTTCGAGCTCAACGTCGACCACGAAATCCTGTCCGTTCGTGCGCTCGGTCTGTAGCGCGCCGTGATGCGCGAAGAACTTCATGCCCGCCAAGACGATCCGATCGGTCATTGATATCAGCGTGCCAGCCTGCTCTCGACGATCCCCATGACCTCATCACGCAGGCGGTCGGAAGCCGTCACCAGTTCCTGCGCGCGCGCCTCAGTGGCCTGAACGTAACCGTGGTCCTTGATGCTGGAGAGATTGATCCGGACGTTGAGGATCGCTCCGTGGACGGCGGCATACGCCAGCAGCGCGGCCACACCTGCGTCACTGATCGCATTCACGTTTCCTTCTCGTGCCACAAGCGCGGCGCTTTTCAATACGTCCGTGGCGTGCGCCGCGACCGCGAGCGGGACCGCGGCCGCCTCGATCAAGGCGCGCTGGATCGTCTGCTGACGCTCTCTTCGCTGAGCGTCGGTCTCTTTGGGCAGGCGCATGGCCCGCATGACATCGTCAAATGCCTGGGCGTCCTTTGCCGCGAGATCCAGGAGGGTCGTTCGATCTTGATCCATTTTGCGGGCAACGGTCTCAATGGACACGCCGCCCTCTTTCACCTTCGTCAAACGGCTGACCATCGCGAGCAAGGCGGCCGCCATCGCGCCCGTGACAGCAGACGCGCTGCCCCCGCCCGGGGTTGGCTCCGCAGAAGCCACACGGTCGAGAAATCGCGCGAGGGGCTCGCTGATCACTGCTTCTCAGCCATCAAGCGCCCGCGGTCGACCACAATGCGGCCCCGTTTGATTACCGTGCTCACCGGATTGACTCCAAACGTCATCGCGATTTGTCGATAGTCATCCACTTCGAGGATCACGATGTCGGCTGCCTTGCCCGGTTCCAGGCTCCCCACCTCCTCTGCCATTCCAACGGCGTGAGCCGCATTGATCGTCGCGGCCACCACCGCTTCAGCTGGAGTCATCTTCATGCCGAGGGATGAGAGAGCGATTACCATCGGCACAGAGTATGTGGGGGACGTCCCGGGATTGAAATCGGTGCCGATGGCGACGGGCACCTGCAAATCGATGATGCGGCGTGCCGGTGCATACGGGAGACCCAGAAACAGGGCCGTCGCCGGAAGCAGAACGGCCAACGTTCCGCTCTCCGCCATTGCGCGCAACCCCTCGTCGGATGCGCGCAAGAGGTGGTCTGCTGAGACCGCTTCCAGTTCCGACGCCAGCCGCGCGCCTCCCTGGTCAGACAATTCATCCGCGTGCATCTTCAGATCGAGTCCCGCCTCATGCCCTGCCAGCAGCACGTTCCGCGATTGGTCAGGCGTGAACGCGCCGACGTCGCAAAACACGTCACAAAACTCCGCCAGATCCTCCTCCACCACAGCGGGAATCATCTCATCAATGATCAGCCGCACATAGCCATCCGGATCACCGGCAAACTCGGGCGGAACCGCGTGGGCGCCGAGGAATGTCGGAACGAGGTCGGCGTCGTGCAGCGCGCTCAGGCGATGAACGACGCGGAGTGACTTCAACTCGTCCTCGACGGACAGCCCGTACCCACTCTTGGCCTCGACCGTCGTGGTGCCGTGAACGAGCATGCGATTCAACCGGAGGTTCCCGAGTGCCAGGAGATCATCCTCGGAGGCAGCGCGTGTAGCGCGCATGGTTGACAGGATGCCCCCGCCCCGGGCGGCGATCTCTTGATAGGTGGCGCCGGCGAGCCGCATCTCGAACTCATCGGCCCGCGACCCGGCAAACACGAGATGCGTGTGCGGATCCACAAATCCCGGCACCACGACGGTGCCGCGGGCATCGATCGTGGTCGTGCCCGCGGACGCGCTGACTTCGTCGAGGACCTCAGCCGTCGATCCGGCCGCGATGATCACGCCGTCCGCGACCGCCACGGCCCCGTCCGCGGCCAACCCCAGATCCGCAAGACCGGCCCCACGCCGGGGGTGTCCGTTGTTTCCGGCAATGGTCAGGAGTTGCGCGGCATGCGTGATGAGGAGATCGGCGGGCAATTTCATCGCTGACGCGACGCAGCTATTCCATCAGGTGCGTTTCAAGGATTTGTTCACGCGTGAAGTCGCGGAGGCGAAGGTGGTGGCGGGCGACGTCGACGACCGCGTCGAGGGGAAGCAGACCTACGACCTCGCTCTCGACGATGGTCACCCCGTAGTGCGCCGCCTCCTCGTTGACCACTTCAAACGCTCGCTGTACGGGGGTCTGCGTGAAATCCACGAGGTTCATCGAGACCTGCGCCTTGCCACTTTCATTCTTCACGCCCATCGCCTGTACAGCCACCAGTCCGCCGCTGCTCTCGCGGACGGCGCGTGCAATCTTTTTTGCCACTTCGATGTCGTCTGTACTGAGGTTGATGTTGTAGGCGATGAGCGGGCGACGGGCACCCACGACGGCGGCGCCTGCAGTCGGATGAGGTTTCGCCTCACCGAAATCCGGCATCCACGCTGGATCAGCGAGTTTGGCCGCGAGGCCCTCGTATTCCCCCTTGCGAATGTCCGGCAGTCGCCGGCGCTCCGGTCTTGTCGCCGCTTCGGCGTAGAAAAACACCGGGACGCGCAGCCGGTCCCATATTTCTCGGCCGAGCGTCTTCGCGATCCCAACGGCATCGTCCATGGTCACGCCCGAGATCGGGATGAATGGAATGACGTCGATGGCCCCAAGGCGCGGGTGCTCGCCGCGGTGGGCATTCATGTCGATGAGCTCCACGGCGCGCTCGCACGCGGCCAGCGCTGCGGTCCTCGCCGCCTCCGGAGTTCCCACGAACGTGACAACGCACCGGTTGTGACTCTCGTCCGCCTGCACATCCAGGAGGCGCGCGCCGTTCGTCCGCCGGACCTCGTCCGCGATCGCGTCGATGACTTCACGGCGGCGTCCTTCACTGAAGTTAGGAACGCATTCAACCAATCGGGGCATCGATCTCCGTGCGCGGTTACGACGACGGAGACACTGAGACCCAGCCGCGTTGCGCCGACGCCCGAACGGCGGCCATGGTCCGCTGCACCTGCAGGCCATCACGGAACGTCGCGGCCGGCTCCACGGGCTGACCATCGAGGATGACGCCGACGAGATGCTCGACGAGCCGGATGAATGAGAGCCCCCACAACTTCGCATACTCCATGCCGGGCGATGGCTCGAGCGTCTCTGGCTCCGTTACCTCGCTCAGGTCCTGGCCTCTACGCCCGGTCCACAACCGCTCTTGCTGATCGAGGACGATCGTTCCCTGGTCGCCCCAGATCTCGATTCGCGGGCCCTGTTGAATGGAGGCAACGCCGCTGAGCAACACTGTGCCAACGGCGCCGGATTGGAATCGCAACAAGAACGCGCAGAAATCTTCGGAGGTGACCTTTCGCAACCCCCCGCCCTGCGGATCGGGCCGCTCTTTAATGTATGTCTCCACCGTGCCGCATGCCGCCTCGATCTCCCCCAGGCAGAAGCGCAGGAGATCGATCTGGTGCGAGCCCAGCGCGCCCAGGATGCCTCCGCCCTTTGCCGCGTCGGACCACCACGTCCACGGACGCGCTGGATCACTGCGGCCGGGCCCGACAACCGTGATCAGTGCATGGCGCGGGCGCCCGATCGCACCGTCGTGGACCAATGTCCGAATCTTGCGGCGGTTCGGGTTGAAGCGAAGTTCGTGGTCGATGACGTGCACGACCTCGCGACGTTCTGCCTCGTGTAACATTTCCTCGGCCTCACGGACATCCAGCGCCATTGGCTTCTCGCACAGCACGTGCCGGCCTGTGCCGAGCGCGGCCATGGTCATCGGATGATGTAGAAACGGAGGTGTTGTGATGCTGACGAGGTCGAGATCTATTTGCACGAGCTCTCTGTAGTCATCGAACGCGTGTGGGATGCTGAACCGGTCCGCGATGCGACGAGCCTTCCCCGGCGTCCCGCTCGCTATCCCAACAAGCTCGACGCGTGGGTTCGCCTTGAACGCTGGAATCTGAACTTCGCTTCCGAAGCCTGTGCCGATGACCCCGACGCGGAGCTTGTTCACGCTTCATCGACGCGGGAAAAGTGAATCACCGTGACGGTATCCTCGGGCGAGACCTGTCGCTCTCGTCCGTAGATCGCGGACAGCCAGTCTACGAGCTCCTCATGCCGGCGCAATTCAGGATTGTCGCGCTGGATCTCCCGAGGGGAGACCTCTTTGAGCGACTTCACCTCGACCGCATCGATGATCGCCGTGGCGATTTTCTTGCGAGTGCCGTGCCGTCGTCCAACCGTGAGCCAAACGATCTGGCCAGATTGATACTTGTCTCGCTTGTCACCGAGGCGAATCGTGGCCGTCTTTCTGCCGTCGCGCAACTGCTCTGCAAACACCGATGAGTAAAAGTTGAGGGCAAACACTTCAAACCTCCCCTGGACGACGTCAACTGCGATCGTGGGATCGTAGGTCGTAGGTCGTAGATAGGACAATGATTTCCACGACCCACGACCTACGACCTACGACCGTTCTTATCTTCGTTCGGCGACATCGGGATCATCAGGCCGTGCCTTTTAGCAGCAGTTATGGCTTCGGGATACCCTGCGTCCGCGTGGCGCATGATGCCGGTTCCCGGATCCGTGGTAAGGACACGTTCGAGCTTCTCATCCCCGAGGGGCGTGCCGTCGGCGATGACGACCTGCCCGGCGTGAATGGAATACCCGATCCCCACGCCCCCACCGTGATGAACGGACACCCAGGTGGCGCCGGCGCTGGCGTTGACCAGAGCGTTCAGGATTGGCCAATCCGCCACGGCATCTGATCCGTCGCGCATCCCTTCAGTCTCCCGGTACGGTGACGCCACGGACCCCGCGTCGAGGTGATCCCGTCCAATCACAATCGGCGCCGCCACCTCTCCACGGCGCACGAGGTCACTGAACGCCACCCCCGCTCGTGCGCGCTCCCCGTATCCTAACCAGCAGATGCGGGCGGGCAGTCCCTGGAAGGGCACACGCTTTTGGGCCAGACCAATCCACCGTCCGAGCGATTCGTGCTCGGGAAACAACTCAAGGACGGCCTCGTCTGTGCGCTGGATGTCGCGCGGTTCACCGGAGAGTGCGGCCCAGCGGAAAGGACCCCGCCCCTCGCAGAACTGCGGCCTGATGTATGCCTGCACGAAACCCGGGTAACTGAAGGCGCCATTGAATCCGGCCTCCTTCGCCTGACCGCGCAGATTGTTTCCGTAATCAAAGACGACACTGCCCGAAGTCTGCATCCTGACCAAGGCTTCACAGTGGCGGCTGATCGATGCGCGGGAGCGCTTTACGTAATCGTCCGGCGCGCGCTGCCGCAGCTGAGGCGCCTCCTCCGCGGTAACGCCCTCGGGGATGTAGCCGCCGAGGGGATCATGCGCCGACGTTTGATCCGTCGCCACATCGAACACGATGTTGCGCCGCGCCAGCTCACTAAAAACCTCCGCCGCATTTCCGAGCAGCGCGACGGCGTACGCTCTTCCCTCGCGCTTTGCCTCGTCGGTCCAGCGCAGCGCCTCATCCAGCCGGTCCGTCGCGCGGTCGACCCATCCGGCGCTGACGCGCCGGTGAATGCGCGCGGGATCCACCTCCACGATGAGGGCCACCCCTTCGTTCATCGTCACGGCCATCGGCTGGGCGCCACCCATCCCACCGAGTCCCGCCGACAGGACTGTGCGACCGCGCAGGCTTCCGCCGAAGTGGGCTCGAGCGACCGCTGCAAATGTCTCGTAGGTCCCCTGGAGAATGCCCTGGGTCCCGATGTAGATCCACGAGCCCGCCGTCATCTGTCCGTACATCATGAGGCCGAGCGCTTCGAGCTCCCAGAACTTCTCCCAGGTCGCCCACGCCGGGACCAGCATGGAGTTGCTGATGAGCACCCGCGGCGCCCAGGAATGCGTCCGGAAGACCCCAACCGGTTTGCCCGACTGCACCAGCAGCGTTTCGTCGTCGGCGAGCGACTGGAGACTCGTCACAATCGCGTCAAAACACTCCCAGTTTCTTGCTGCCTTGCCGGTACCGCCGTAGATGATGAGCTCGTCGGGCCGCTCCGCTACCTCCGGATCGAGGTTGTTCATCAGCATCCGCAGTGCTGCCTCCTGCGGCCATCCCCGGCAGGAGATTGCATTCCCCCGGGGAGCCCTGACGGGCCGGGGCTGTCCTGAACCCAGGCGACGTGAGCGGCCGGGGTCGCTCACGACAGGCGTCCCACCAGCTGCTCGGCCGCGGCCAGCACCGAACCATCGCGGACAAGCTCGAGGCCTTTTGCCAGATCGTCGGCGAGCACGCGGTCTGCCTTCAAGGGAAGAATACTCTGGCGCACCGCATCATACGCGCGCCCTGTGCCCTTGCCGGGCCGCAGCGGACGGTGGAAGTCCAGGGCCTGTGCCGCACAGATGAGCTCGATACCGATGACCTGTTGAGCGTGCGCCAACACGCGGGCCGCTTTTCGGGCCGCGATCGCCCCCATGCTGACGTGATCTTCTTGGTTGGCAGATGTCGGGATGCTGTCCACACTCGCCGGATGACTGAGGACTTTGTTTTCCGAGACGAGCGCAGCGGCCGTATACTGGGCAAGCATCAGACCAGAATGCAGCCCGCTATCGTTCGTCAGAAACGCCGGCAGACCACTGAGATGAGGGTTGACGAGCCGCTCGATCCGACGTTCCGCAATGTTCGCGAGTTCGCTCACAGCGATGGCCAGCAGGTCGAGCGCTAGGGCCACGGGTTGGCCATGAAAGTTCCCGCCTGAGATCACGCGGTCATCGTCGGGGAAGATCAGTGGGTTGTCCGTGGCGGAGTTGATCTCGATCTCAATGACACGCCGGGCATACGCAATCGCGTCGCGTGAAGCCCCGTGCACCTGGGGGATGCAGCGCAGCGAATAGGCATCTTGCACTTTCGGCCTTGGCGGCGCCTGCTGCAGGATCTCGCTGCCAGTGATCAGCCGCCGCAGGTTCTCCGCGCTGGCGCGCTGCCCCGGGTGAGGACGCACTTGATGCAAGAGTGCATCAAACGCCTCAGGCAGTCCTCGCAGTGCCTCGAACGTCATCGCCGCGGCCACGTCGGCCGTATCAGCCAGACGCTGCGCGTCAACGACGGCCAGTGTGCCGAGCGCGGTCATGGCCTGCGTGCCGTTGATCAGGGCCATGCCTTCTTTTGCGCCAAGGACCACAGGCGACAGACGTAGCTTCGCGAGCGCTTCCCGGCTCGACAGGCGATGCCCGTTCACCGTCGCGCTGCTCTCGCCGATCATCGCCAGGGCGAGATGTGCGAGTGGGGCAAGATCTCCCGACGCGCCCACGGAACCCTGCGATGGAACAACGGGGTGGATCGCCTGGTTGAGCATCTGAATGAGGAGATTGAGTGTCTGGAGACGGATGCCTGAGTAACCTAGCGCCAGCGCGTGCGCGCGGAGCAGCATCATGGCTCGGACAACCTCATCGGGAAGCGCCTCGCCCACGCCGGCGCTATGACTCCGGACGATATTGATCTGAAGCTGCGCCGTCTGCTCGGGAGAAATGTGCACTCCCGCGAGCTCGCCTACACCGGTGCTGATCCCGTAGATCGCCCGCCCTTCACCGGCGAGTCGCTCAACTACAGCCCGCGACCGCTCCACACGGGTCCGAGCATGAGGAGAGAGGGCAACCGCTGCCCTCTCTCGTGCAACCGTGACGACGTCTGCCAGCGTGAGATGCTCGCCGATCTCGACGGTCACTTCAGACTCTCGTGAAAGGTCGAGCTCACCGCCTTCTGTCCGCGCGAGCCTACGACCGTGGCCAGCACGACGTTGTCGTATGTGATTTTCGACGTCACCGTCTTCATGGTGTTGAGCTGGCTCAGAATGGCTTGCCACGCCAGCAGGCCCTCAGTTTCGAGGTTCTGCTTCGCCTCGGTTTTGTCGTCCGGAACGATCGTGACGACTGCGCGGTCTTTTTCGATCTTATCCCCAGGCTTGACGAGGACTTGCGCCACCGCGCCGGTGTAATCGGCTGTGGCAGCGACGACGATCTTTCCATCGCTCGCCTTCACACTGGCGACCGCTGCACCTTTCCTCACGCGTGTCCCGACCTTCGCAAGACCCTGCGGGACGACTTCCCCGTCCATCGTTGCGCGTGCCGCCGGAGGATACGTCGCGGATTCGAACGTCACATCGACTGTACCGGCCGCTTCATTGACTTTGACGTCTTTGACCGTCCCGCGGCCGATGATATTCTCAACCAGATTCTTGGCGATGACATCTGGCGGAGGCGGCTTCCGCGCTTCTTCTTCACGCCGCCGGTAGGCCGAATCCCAGGCGTACAGCCCGGCGCTGACCACGACGACGGCGGCGACGTAAATGAGAATGGGACCGAGACTCACTCCGGTTTTGCGTACTAATTTTCCGGACTTTGCCACACATTCACCCCCGAAAAAGCGACTACGGAATCAGGAAACAGGAATCAGGAATCAGGAACTGATTCAACAGGCGCGGGGAGGTTCCTATTTTCCTGTTTCCTGTTACCTGTTTCCTGTTTCCGCACTGCAATCTCAGGAAACGCTGATCGCCTCAGACGTGGTGATGGTTCCTCTGTAAAGGAATGAAGTCTGCCTGATGGTTGCCTGAAAGTCGAACGGCGTGATCGCCGAGATGGCATCAATCGGCAGGATGACCTTGTAGCCTCGCAGGGCCGCGCTTCCCGCTGTGTGCAGCACGCAAATGTTGGCCACCGTGCCGCACACAATCACCGTCGCGACCTGCCGCAGACGGAGCTCATGATCGAGCGAGGTTCCAAAAAACCCGTCGTACCTCAGCTTTTGAATGACGCGGTCCGTGGGCCGAGGGGTAAGCTCCTCGATGATCTGCCATCCCCAGCTGCCACGAAGGACGTGCTGCCCCCAAATTGGAAACTCGGGGTCGCCGGGATCGTGGGTATCCTGGGTGTAGAAGACCGCCATGCTACGCCGCCGCGCCAGATCGAGTAGGCGCTTGATCGCCTGGATCGTTTTCTCCGCGTCCCCGACGACGAGTGCGCCTCCCTCCTTGACGAAATCGTTCTGCATGTCGACAACGATCAGCGCCGTCGCCTTTGGATCGACCACAACGTGCCGCTCGACCTCATAATCGGGGGTTTCAACCGACTTCATTCGCTCTCACGACCCTCACCTAGCCCACGCTGCGCCTTTCAGGAGAGGTCGTAGTAACGGCACCGCAAGCAGGATGACAATTATGTCGACGAGCGTCTCAAAGGCCAACCCGTAGATGAAAAGCGCCTTTGTGACATCATTGAGCGGAAGTAGCCCCACCTGGACGAAAACCAGAATGTTCAGCACATGCCCCACGATGATCGTCAAAGCCCCCAGGAATGCGCGTCGCCCCGCGAGGCCCGCGGTGAGACCCATGATCGTGTGCGGAATCACCGCCCATCGCTCAAAGAGGTTCCCAGCTGGAGTAAAGAACCCATTGACCCCTGTACCAATCAAGCCGACGAGGGCCCCCGCGGCGGGCCCCAAAAGAATACCCGCGATTACGACGACCACCATGTTGAGGGCAATGATGGCCCCCGGGACCATGGGGTTAGGGATGAATCTGACCACCTGGCCAACGACAACGTATAAAGCCGCGAGCACTGCGACATAGGCGATCTGCCGAGTCGACATCCGCGCTTCCTCCCGTCGAAAATATTGAAGGCTGCCCTGCCAACAGGCAGCCTTCGTCACAGCAGAATTTCGTCCCTGGTCAGGACGCTTCAGGCTTAGGCTTCAATGACGGAATCGGCATGTCGGGCCGGGCCTCTGAGTGCGGCGGCGGCTGCGGCGCCGCGGGGGTCTCCGGCTCGAGCGGCTCGCCGGCCATCACCCGTTCAAGTTGCGATCCTTCTAGACTCTCTTTCTCCAACAGGGCCTGCGCGATGCGCTCCAGTTTGTCGCGGGCTTCCGTGATCACCTGGCGCGCGTGATCGTAGCACTCATCGATAATCTTCCGCGTTTCCTTGTCGATCTCGTACGCGATCTCCTCGCTGTAGTTTCTCGTTTCGATCAGGTCGCGGCCCAGAAACACCGGCCCGTGGCGCCTGCCCAGCGCCATCGGCCCGAGTTTTTCGCTCATCCCAAATTCAGTCACCATCCGGCGGGCGAGCTCAGTCGCCTGTTCGAAATCGTTCTGGGCGCCGGTCGTCGATTCTCCGAAGACCAGCTCTTCAGCCACCCGTCCACCCAATGCCGCGGTGATGCGGTCGAGGAGCTCGTTCTTCGTATAGGTGTACTTGTCCTCAGGCGGCGCACTGATGACGTATCCTAGCGCCATCCCGCGCGGCAGAATGGTGACCTTGTGCGGCGGATCCGCGTGAGGGAGCAGCTTGCCAAGCAGCGCATGTCCGCCCTCATGGTAGGCGGCGATCTCCCGCTCCTTGGCCGACAGCACACGGCTACGGCGCTGCGGTCCGGCGATGACGCGTTCGATCGCCTCTTCCATTTCGGACATCGTGACCTTCTTCTTGTTGCGACGTGCGGCGAGCAACGCCGCCTCGTTGACGAGGTTAGCCAGGTCTGCGCCCGAAAATCCCGGCGTATGCTTGGCCAGAATTTCGAGATCGACATCCTCGGACAGTGGCTTCCCGCGGACGTGGACATCGAGAATCGCCCGCCGTCCTTTACTATCCGGATTGTCGACGACGACCCGGCGGTCAAACCTGCCCGGCCGAAGCAGCGCAGGATCGAGAATATCCGGACGGTTGGTCGCAGCGATCAGGATAATGCCGGCGTTCGGATCAAACCCATCCATCTCAACCAGCAGCTGGTTCAGGGTCTGTTCGCGTTCATCATGCCCGCCGCCTAACCCGGCGCCCCGCTGCCGGCCCACGGCGTCAATTTCGTCGATGAAGATCAGGCACGGCGCGCTCTTCTTGGCCTGCTCGAACAAGTCGCGGACGCGTGACGCGCCCACACCCACGAACATTTCCACGAATTCCGAACCGGAGATCGAGAAGAACGGCACGCCGGCCTCGCCGGCCACGGCTTTGGCCAGGAGCGTCTTGCCGCTCCCGGGCGGTCCAACCAGCAACACGCCGCGGGGAATCTTGGCACCGAGGGCTTGGAATTTCTTGGGGTGCTTGAGGAACTCGATGATTTCCTGGAGCTCTTCCTTCGCCTCCTCGACGCCGGCTACATCCTCGAAAGTCACTTTCGGCCGGTTCTCTGTGTGCAGACGCGCACGGCTTTTGCCGAACGACATCGCCTGGTTACTGCCGCTCTGCGCCTGCCGCAGCATCAGCATCCACAGCCCGATCAGCAACAGGAACGGCAGCATTGTAGAAAGGATGTTCGGCCAGATGGCATTCCGGTTGCGCGGCTCAACGTTGATCTGCGTGCCCCTGGCTTGGAGGATGGCGAGGTAGGACGTGTCATTGGACGGCACGTAGGTCCGGAACGCTGTACCTTCCGGAGTTCCGTCCTTGAGCTTGCCGATGATCGTCTCATCACCGATCGTAACTTCCTTCACGCGTCCTGCTTCGGCATGATCGATGAACTGGCTGTACGAAATCTCCTCTCGCGGGGCGCGGGCGCGGTACAGCGGTCCGACAAAGAAGTAGATCACGACCGCGAGGATGATGCCCCAAACAACTAGGTTACGTAGATACCGATTCAGCACCGATCTTGCCTCCTACGAGTTAGCTTTACGATACGATGAACAGTTTCTGTTATCAAGCGGACCCAACGACAGCATCGTCGGGGGTATTCCGCACCGGGGGGATAGGGCCTCCTGCCGCCTTTCGCACGCTGAGCAGGACAATGTGGCGTGTTCGCTCGCTCAGTCGAGCGATTTCAGAGATACGCCGGCCAACAATCCACACAATCCGTCCCCGCGCGTCGGTCACCACGGGGATTCTGTGACGTTCCCAGCGCGGTACTTTATCGTCGACGAACAGATCTTGTACCTTCTTTTTGCCCCGCATACCGAGCGGCATCATTCGATCGCCCGGGCGCCACGAACGAATCCGCAATTCTTCGCCGAGCGCGCCGGCATCGAGGTAGACCTCATCAGGCTGTGCGGAAGATGAAGGGCCCGGCGCCGCGATCTCAACGATGGAGGCACTAAGCGTCATGCCAAATTCCTCTGCCGTCACCGTACCCGGAATCCTCAAACGGTACTCCCTACTCGGTTCTTGCGATTGCGAACGGGTGACCTCGAGCGCATCGTAGTTGACCCGAACTGCGATCGTGCCGTCGGCAATGTCACCGGGGCGGCCTTTCGTGGCGACTCGATGCGCCCTCTTTTCCCAAACAACCGGCAGGCCGGCGGATGTTCCGGTGATCTGCGATGCCGCCCACCTCAACATTCGGCGCTGCACGTCCTGGGAGAGCCGCCGGAATTCGCCGAGTGGAATCCTGATCACAAGCTCACTGGCTTCGGCCACGTTCGCTACGTGCTGATATGTCAGATCGTTCAGCAGGCGGTCCGCGGATCGAATGACGCTGCTGAGGCTCAGGAGCAAACCGCTTCCTCCGGGAGCGACTCGTTCAAGGTCTGGGAGCACCCGGAATCTGATCCAGTTCCGGTCAAACCGCAGATCTCGGTTGCTGGGATCTTCTCGCCACTCGATAGACCGCACCGACAGGAAGCGGCGAGCCTCTTCGCGCGTACCCGTCATCAGTGGGCGGATGACGTGTGCCGCATCAAGCGGCCTTGCGATCGGGATCCCACCCAGCGCAGCCCAGGGATCTCCTCGCAGGATCCGCATCAGCACCGTTTCGATTTGATCATCCTGAGTGTGGGCGGTTGCGATGCGCCGGGCCCTGTGCTCACGCGCCACCCTCGCGAGAAATTCATACCGGGCCTCCCGGCCGGCCTCTTCAATTGAAAGCTTGCGACGGCGAGCTAATCCCCGCACGTCGGCGGCGCTAGTAACAGATGGAAGGCCGTGCTGGTCCGCCATCCGGACCACAAAGCGCGCATCGTCAGCACTGTCCACCCGCAGGCGGTGATCGAGGTGGGCCACCACCAGGGTAAGATTCCATTCCTCTCGCAGCGAAGCGAGGAGATGGAGCAGCGCGGTCGAGTCTGCCCCGCCCGAGACGGCGGCGATGACCGTGTCGCCTTTCGAGATCAGGCGATGCTCAATGATGGTGGCCTTGACCTTCTCAAGAAGTTCCATATCGTCTCAAATGTAGAAGGCAGCCATGTAGGCTGCCGTCCTTCGACTCGCTTCGCTCGCTCAGGACACCATTCGACTCGCATGCCAACTGGTCGAAGACCATGAGCGAGCCTGCTGCAGGCAGGCGAGTCGAATGGTGGCGGCGGGGAGACTCGAACTCCCGACACCGCGGGTATGAGCCGCGTGCTCTGACCAACTGAGCTACACCGCCACGCCCATCCATTATAGGGGGAACCCGCCGGTGAGCAAAGGGGACTCGTGATTCGTGACTCGTGATTCGTGACTCGCAACTGCAGGATTTGGCCTTACGAGTCACTAGTCACAAGTCACGATGTTCTAACGTATCGTGAATTGCAGCGCTGGAAGTTGAATCGAGGCTCGCTCGGACCCTTCGGTCCGCCCGGTCACGAACGCGATGATTTCATAGGCGCCCAGATCGGCCCGGCGGCCCTGGTAGTCGCGCTGATCCCAGGATGCCTTGAGCGTCATGGGCTCGTTTGACCGGATGGGGATAGACTGAACAACCTGGATGAAAGCTTTGTCGTGCGACCACCGCCAGATCTCGTCGCCACGGGGACGCCGGACCAGCAGATCGAACCGCTGTCCGCTGAAAAACGTCAGCGTCACCGGATTAGCGCCTGCATTGCGGATCGTAATGGTGACTTCGACGGACTCGCCCGCGTCAAAGACCCGCTTTGTGATTGACGCCTCGTGCCGCAAACCGCCTTCAGCGCGCTCGACCATCAACGACGTTCCGGGCGCGGCGGCGACCAGCACCACTAGCACGAGTCCAATTAGCATTCCCTGCACGGTGACCACCCCGTTGTAGAACACTCTGGTCTATATACGTATCCAGGGGGCCTGCAAGTTCTGCCAACCTTTATTTGAGGCCGAGTTTGGGCAACTCAAATCGGATCTTCCCCGCGGCGATCTCCTCGAGCGCAATCGTCACAGGGTTAGCACTGTCGATATCAACCATGGGCAGAGCGCCTTCTTTCAATTGCCGTGCCCGTTTGGCGGCGACGATGACGAGTGCGTACTTGTTCTCTACCCGGTCGAGCAGCGCCTCGAGTGGAGGCTTGATCACTTCGTCACCTCGGTGGGGGTTAAGGCCAGTCTTGCGAGCAACACATCATTTTATCAAGGGCTGAGACCCTGTCAATGGTAAAAGGCGGGTGCTAGAGTAGGGCGCATGCGCATTCATGCGCTTGGATTGATGGCGTTCGGCTCCATTACGTCGATCATGATGACAATCCCTGTCCTGTCACTCTACTTGAGTGAACGGGGGTTGCCACCCGCGCATGTCGGAGCGGTCATCGGCGCCATGTCGCTTGCAATCGTGTTCGCAGAGGTTCTGGTGGCGCCGGCTGCGTCGTCCCGCCTGGGACGGCGAGCCACGGTCGCGATCGCGCTTGCCGGCAGCGCTATTATGCTCGCGGTCTTCCCTCAGGTCCGCTCCCTCAGCGGCTTCTATCTCAACCGGCTGATCTTCGGCGGCCTGCGCGGGCTGCTGTGGCCGGTCATGTTCGCCGAAGTCACAGAGCACGCCTCACCCGAACGCCGTGAGGTATCGTTTGCGATCTTCTGGATGTATTTCGGACTGGGCACGCTCGTGGGACCGGCAATCGGTGGCGTGCTGGGTGACCGCTTTTCGCTCATGGCGCCGTTCTTTGTCGCAGCGGTCATCTCGATGCTGACGCTGGCGCCGGTCGTCGCGGTGCGGCCGTTCCGGGATCCCAGCACCGGCAATCCGCTGGCCACCTACCGAACCCTGCTGCGCATGTCGCCGGCGATCCCTCGCGTGTGGGCGCTCACGTTGTGCAACGTCACGATATTTGGCGTCTACACCACGTTCTTGCCCCTGCACGCGGCATCGCGCGGACTCTCGGCGGCACAGATTGGTCTCATCTTCACAGGCGGCGCTGTATCCTTCATCCTCGGGCAGGACCTGCTCCGTCGATTGGTCGATCGCATCTCGGCGGAACGGCTGCTGGGGCCGGCGTTTATCGTGCGGGGCCTCGGCATCGCCATCGTGCCGTTTCTGTACTCCTTCGAAGCCCTCCTGATCGTGAACTTCGCAACTGGGGTAATGGGCGCTGTTCTACCTCTCGCCCTGACGACGCGTGTCGCCGCGCAGGCATCCCGCGAGCAGCTGGTGCCGGCGATGGGTGGATTCAACGCGGCGGCAGACCTGGGGTTCTTCGTAGGGCCAGTCGTCGGAGGCTTACTAGCGGCCTTCGGCCTGAGATGGGCGTTCGCAGTGGTCCTGCCGGTGATCGTGATCGCTTTGCTGCTCCTGCGCGACCGGGGTGGAATGCCGCACCAGACGTTACGTGAGCAGCATCCTGTCCATGACCATGGCGGCGAATAGCAGGGCGAGGTACACGATAGAGTAACTGAACAGCCCCCTCGCAGACTGCGGTGTCTGCGCCCGTCGCAAGTGAATGGCCCGCCAGAGGAACACGCTGCCGAGCGCTGCCGCGGCAGATACATACATCCAGCCCATCGAACCGATCGGATACAGCAGCATCGTCGTCGAGACCAACAGCACGGAATAGATCACGATCTGCCGCCGAGTCTCGTGTTCTCCCGCCACCACCGGCAACATCGGTACGTGGGCGCGCGTGTAGTCTTCGAGGCGGTATAGCGACAGCGCCCAGAAATGGGGCGGTGTCCAGAGGAAGACGATCAGAAAGAGCAGCACCGCGGGAAATTCTACCCGACCTGTCGCCGCCGCCCACCCCACCAGAGGTGGGACTGCTCCGGCGGCTCCACCAATCACAATGTTCTGAGGCGTCGCCCGCTTCAACCACACCGTATAGATGAAGACATAGAACAGTAAACCGAGCATTGCCAGCACCGCACTCAAAAGATTCACCAATGACGCGAGGATCGCAAAGGCGAGCGCTCCGAGGACCACCGCAAAGGCAAACGCAAACGGCGGATCGATCCTGCCCGCCGCAATGGGTCGCCGCCGGGTGCGCGCCATCAGGGCATCGATGTCTCGTTCGAGTATCTGGTTGATCGCGCCCGCCGATCCCGAGGCGAGTGCCCCCCCGACGAGTGTGCTCAGCATGACCCACGGGGAGACGACGCCAGGCGCCGCGACAAGCATCGCAGCTCCAGTCGTGACAAGGAGCAGCACAACGATCCGCGGCTTGGTGAGACTGACGTAGTCGAGGATTCGGGCCACTCCTCTCCCCTCTGGGGAGAGGGGTTTGGGGAGAGGGGCAAGCGCGTCGGGCATCCGGCTGGCCAGGACCGCAAGCACGATCAGCGTAGCGAACAGTGCCGCTGCGTTCGCCAGATGCGCTGTCGTTACGCCGGGCGCGAGACGGTACTCGATGTTGAGCGCGCCGATGAAGACCTGCAGGATCAACAGGCTTACGGCGATCGCGGACGTGGCCTGAAGCAGCGGCCGCCTCCAAAGCCTGTACGCCGCGAACGTGGTGGCGATGATCAATACGCTGACGAGCGCGGCGGCGAAACGGTGCACGACATGGACGCCCACCGCGCCTCTCAGGGGAGGAAGCAGTTCACCGGTGCACAGCGGCCAATCCGGGCAGGCCAGGCCGGCCCCGCTTGCACTGACATATCCGCCCAGCAGAACAAGCATGTAAGTGGCGATCGCAGTGAAGACTGCAAGCCGCCGGAAGCGAACGTCTCTGCCCGGCACACTCTTGGCGCCCACGACGGCCAGCGTCGCGAGAACCATCAGTGTCGCGAAGAACGCCATGGCCGTACCGAGGTGCGCGACGACCACCCACTGGCTCAGTTCTGACTGTACCGTCAATCCGCCGAGGATAATCTGTACACCGACCAGGAGCAGCGCCAGGGTCGAGAGACCTCGCAGGGCACGCGCCTCCCCGAGGCGCCACGTTTGCACTGCAACGGCAAGGGTCAAGAATCCAACCACCGACGCCACGAGCCGGTGACTATACTCGATCAGCACTGGTCCGGCAAGCTGCGGGATCCACCGTCCATCACACAGGGGCCAGTCAGGGCACGCGAGGCCCGATCCGGTTGCTCGGACCGCACCACCAAGGACGATCAGGAAGTATGTGGCGACGGTTGTTGCGAGGACGAGTCTTGCGAACGACTTCATGCGCCCGAACGCGGTTGCGCCGTTCGCGCGGCGGAAACAAGCGAGCGGAACAGCTGGCGTTGAGATTCATCGTCAGGCATGCGTTCGGGATGCCACTCCACGCCGATCGCAAACGAGGCGCTAGGGAATTCAATGGCTTCAATCACTCCGTCTGGGGCGGCCGCCGTGATGACAGCGCCCCTGCCCGGCTGTTTGACAGCCTGATGGTGGGCGCTGTTCACACTGAGTTCTCTCCGTCCAACGATCTCCGCCAGGCGGCTGCCGGGGACGATGCGGATGTCATGAAAGACGTCCTTCCCCTCGACCCTGTGAGCGGCTGGATCGATTCCGAGGAGGGAGACATCCTGGTAGAGACTTCCACCCGAAGCAACATTCAGGACCTGCATCCCTCCGCAGATGCCCAGTACGGGCATCCGCTCTTCGAGCACGGCGCGTCCCAATGGGATCTCCACCTCATACCGGTTCGTATCAACGTCCACCTCGAGCCCGGGGGTGATGCTCTCTGAATACATACGCGGGTCGATATCCCGGCCGCCGCTCAATAGGAGCGCATCGATTCCCCGCAATGCAGCGCGTTCCCCGGCCGCGCGAAGATCCGCCGGGGTGATCCAGTGCACAGCCCCGCCGGCGGCTTCTACGGCCGTCGCGTAGCCCCGCGCGGACTGGGTGCTGGGATCAATCGCCGTGATTCCGATACGGGGCGCGCCAGGGTTCACGGCGACACGAACGGTGCGTCGCCGCCGGTGCAGAACGCGCATGGCGAGTTCGCATCAGTCTGCGAGGACACCACGACGACCTCTGTCGTGACCTTGAGTGACCGAATCGCAAATGTGATGGGCCAGGTCGATTGCGTCAAGACCGGGTTGTACTTGGCCTCGAGGGCTCGGATGATGGGGTCGAGCAAAGGAACCCCGTTGACACGCATGTTGTCTATATAGAAGTAGAGATCTTTGGTCCCGCCCAGCGCAAACCACCCCTTCAGCCACACCCGCACCGGAAGGTTGTTGAGGGGAACGGTCCCTTCCCCGAAGAGAAACTGTCCGTCCGACCAGAGGCGGATGTCTTTAAAGGCATTTCCGGAGATGAAATATTCCTGCAGGCTCTTCAGGGTGAACCGCGCGTGGATCGCGGACTCTCGCCACTCATCGACGCGCAGCTCTCCGCGCTGCATCGCGCCGACATTCAGCGATGCGCCGACGACACGGAACCACACCTCGTCAACCTGCATTCCGCCGAGGTTGGCCTTCTTCGCATAGACGCTGATCCGCGCGAAGCCGCCGGGATAGAGGTCGGGTACGGCGTCAATCCTGACGTCATTCGTCTGGAGGAATCCCGCAAACAGCTTCTGCAGGTCGGCTTCGGGCTGACCGGCGGCAGGCGCGGCCATCGCCGCCACCACCACACTTATTGCGATCACACTTGCCCACCGCATCCTCGCACTCTCCGGCGTGCTCTTCTCTTGCTATCCTTCTTGAAGGACCGCTGCATGCGCAAACAGCGCCGGCTGCCCTCCTGTGTGCCAGAACACCACGTTCTGGTCAGAGCGAAACCGCTCCTGCGCAATCAATCCCATCAGTCCTGCCATCCCTTTTCCGGTGTAGACAGGATCGAGCAGGATTCCCTCGGTGCGGGCGGCGACCCGGATCGCATCGAGGCACTCCTTCGTTGGAATACCATACCGCTCTCCGATATAGTCGTCGTAGACGATCACGTCGTCGGGATGCGGCCGCCACTCGAGCCTCAACATCTCGACTAGCTCGGTGACGATTCCGACCACGCGCTTCACAACGGTCTCTCGGGGCGGTCCCGCGCTGATCCCGACGACCTGCACGCCGCTCTGGGTGAGCTTTGTGCCGGCATACAGTCCAGACTGCGTGCCGCCCGAAGTGCTCGTGTGCACGATGGCGTCAATTCGCAGACTCAAAGCGTTGGCCTGACCCAGGAGTTCGAGCGCGGCTTCCATGTAGGCCGCCGCACCGAACGCATTGCTCCCGCCACGAGGAATGACGTAGGGCTTCCGGCCGTCCCGACGGAGCTGCCGCGCCATGTCCTCAACGACGCCCATCAGCACGTACTCTTCATCAGTCTGGATCACGCGGACCTCAGCGCCGAAGATGTGGTCCAACAATAGGTTGCCCTGCCGCTCCCCAGGCACGTCGCCATTGAGTACCACGATTGCCTCGAGCCCAAGCTTGCGCGCCGCGGCCGCCGTCATGCGGGCGTGATTGGACTGAACTGCACCCACTGTAATGACGACGTCACAACCCTGACTCTGCGCCTGTCCCAGCAAGAACTCAAGTTTGCGTGCCTTGTTTCCGCCGATGGCAAGCCCGGTGAGATCATCGCGCTTGATCCAGATTTTCGGTCCGCGGAGATATTCAGTCAGCCGCGGCGCGAACTCCAGTGGCGTGGGGAGGTGCGCCAAGTTGACCCGGGGCAAATCGCCGAGCTGCACGCTCAACCCTCAAATACGGGATAAGGGGATAAAGGGATAAGGGGATAAATTGCGCATTAACCTTATCCCTTTATCCCTTTCTCCCTTTATCCCGCAGTTCCGTAAAGAGCGCTTCTCGCGCTCGAAGCGCGCTTATTGCTGCTTCCACTGTTGTTCGTTCGAAGCGCACAAGGGTTCCCGGTCGCGCCTGACCTACCAGCGGAAGATCGACCGTGGCCACGACCCCGATCTTTGGATACCCGCCCGTGGTCGGTCCGTCGGCGGAGATCACGATGGGTTTGCCATCCTGGGGAACTTGTATCGCGCCGGGAAGCATCGCGTCAGAAAGCATCTCCCTCTCAACGCGCGCGATCGCAGGGCCATCCAGACGAATCCCGGCGCGGTCACTCTGCACCGTGACGCGGAAGGTAGAGTTGTAGAATCCGTCGGCTCCATCGACGAACCACTTCTCCTGTGGGCCGGGAATGACACGAAGGCCGATCTCGTCAGAGGGGACTCGCATGATCTCCGACGGCACCCTGGTGTTGATGGGTCGTCCGCGCACGCGGCGCACGCCGAGCATGTCTCCCCTGACGAGTCGCCGTCCGACGCGCCCTGCAGCAAACGCCGACGCGCTTCCGAGAACGGTCCGTGCTTCAATCCCACCAGCGAGCGCGAGGTACGCCCACGTCCCCTTTCGCGGTGCACCGAACCGGATCTCTTGTCCCGAACTCACTCGTACTGGCTGCCACAGTTCAATCTCTGCTCCGTCCAGCGTAGCGGTGAGGTCTGCACCCGCCACCGCCACCCAATGCTCATCATGCATCCTGATGACAGGGCCGGGCGCTGTGCATTCGATCGCCGGGGCGCCGGGGTCATTCCCAACCAAGATATTGGCAACTCGGAACGCGTCCCGGTCGATTGCGCCGGAACCAGGCATCCCGAGATGGCGATACCCTGGGCGGCCGAGATCCTGCACGGTCGTGAAGAGCCCAGGTTCGAGCACCTCGACGGCAGGGTGAACCGGCGCACGGAGAAGCGGAACGGCGTCCTCGGCCAGAAACTCTGCGTGCTTGACGGCAACAAAACGGACACGATCGCCGGGGCGGAACAGGATCGGATCTGTCTGGGAAGGATCATAGATGGGCATCGGTGTGCGGCCGATCAGCCTCCACCCACCCGGAGTCTGCAATGGATAGATGCCGCTCAGAGCGTCCGCGATCGCCACAGACCCCACCGGCACGCGAGTGCGGGGCGTGGCCAGCCTGGAGACACGGAGCGCTTCAGGCAGCAAACCGAGATACGGAAATCCCGGCGTAAACCCCAGCATGTAGACCGTGTATGCCGCCCGTGAATGAACCGCGATCAACTCTCGCGCGCTTAGACCGCGCGTCGCCGCCACCTCGTCGAAGTCCGGTCCAGCATCACCGCCGTAGACAACCGGGACTTCCAGGTCACGACCCGCCTGTGGCGCTTCGGGGGCAACCCTGGGCGCGAGATCGGCCGCGGCGGCAACGACGGCATCCCGGCTGCCGTCCAATGGATCGATCACGATGAGCACCGACCGCAAGGCGGGTATCGTCTCTTGGACGCCGCGCACATCATGCATCGCACGCGCCAGCGCCCGAGCCCTCCCGTTGGCCAGCGGAGAGAGCTCATCGTCGAACTCGACGAGGATCGCGCGATCGCCGAACGGTCTTACAACAGGCTCCCTCATACGAGGGGCGTCGGTGATTTTGGATAGGAACCAAGCACGCGGAGGAACGTGGTGACGTCTGTGAGCTCGGCAAGCGCGGCGGCAGCCTCCGCATCATCCTGGTGGCCATCGAAATCAACATAGAAGACGTACTCCCAGGGGACTTCACGTCGGGGACGTGATTCCAGTTTGGTCAGGTTGATCGATCGAGTCGCGAATGCCCCCATCGCGCGGTGTAGTGCGCCGGGGACATTCTTCGTCGTGAAGACAACTGAGGTCTTGCAATCAGAACTATAGGGGGCAGCGGTCCTGCTGAGGCCTAGGAACTTGGTGTAATTGAACGGGTTCGTCTCGATCCCCTCGGCGAGCGTCGAGAGGTGATAGATTTCCGCGGCACGCCGGCCTGCAATCGCCCCTACGCCCTTCAGGCGCTGCGCGGCGACGATCCTTGCGCTGCCAGCCGTATCATTCGCGGCAACCGGTTCGAGGTCATGGCTTCGCAAGAACTCTTCGCACTGCGCCAGCGCCTGCGGATGCGAGTATACCTGTCTGATGGATCCAAGCGTCTGGCCCGACAGCGCGAGCAAATGGTGGCGGATCCGCAGGTCGATCTCGCCGACGATGAACAGCGCGTACGCAAGGAGCAGATCATACGTTTCGTTGATCGAACCGGCCTGCGAGTTTTCCACTGGCACCACACCGCCGTCGGCCCGGGCTGCGGAAACCGTCTCAAAGACATCGCGCAACGTTGAGCATGGGATGACCTCGACCTCGCCGTAGAGCGCCGCCGCGGCTTCCTCACTGTACGCTCCGCGTTCTCCTTGAAAAGCGACACGCATGGCTAGCGGTAGATGCGCGCTACCCGGGGACCAATGCCGGTCAAAACCTCATACGAGATCGTCTGAGCCTTCGAGGCGACCTCGTCCACGCTGATTCTCTCTCCGAAGAGCTCGACTTCGTCGTCCACGGAAACGTCGGCGTTCGCCACGTCGACGGTCAGGTAATCCATGCTCACGCGCCCAACGATGGGGTGCCGTCGATCCCGGATGATCACTTCGCCTTTCGCGCCCGCCAGCCGAGGGTAGCCATCCGCGTAGCCGCACGCGACCGTCGCGATGGTCGTTTGCGTTCGTGGGCGAAAGGTGGCGCCATATCCCACTGCCGTACCCGCGGACACGTGTGTGACCCGGACCACGCAGCTCTTTAGTCTCATGACGGGACGAAGGCCAACCTTATGTTGAAGATGCTGGGCTGGAGAGATTCCATACATCGCGATCCCGATGCGGACCAGATCATAGTGGGCCGCAGGATATGCGATCGCGGCCGCACTGCTGGCTGCGTGAATCAGGATCTTCGGAAATGCGCGGCGCGCCGTGACAACGGCCGGAGCGAATCGTGCCAGCTGTTCCTCCGTATAGTGCCGGTCGGGCTCATCAGGGCTGGAGAGATGTGTGTAGCAGCCTTGGAGAGGGATGCCGGCCTCTTTCAGTCTGGAAATTGCCTGGTCGGCATCGCGGGCCATGATGCCAAGACGGGTCATGCCGGTATCGATCTTGAGGTGAATAGGCGCGCGCGGAAAGCGGCGGAGCCGCAACAAAGCTTCGAGGAATTCGGGGGAACCGATCGTGATGCTGATCTTGTGCTTTGCCGCGGCGGGTAGTTCACTTGCTCCCACTGGCCCAAGGACGAGAATGTGCACCTTGATTCCCGCCTGGCGGAGCGCCGACCCCTCCTCGAGCGTCGCTACCCCGAGCCACGTCGCGCCGGCCCGGACCGCGGCCTTCGCCACGTCGACCGCCCCGTGCCCGTAGCCGTCGGCTTTCACCACTGCCATGACTCGGCAGGACGGCTGCAGATGCTTACGGATTTCTCGAAGATTGTGCTGAACGGCAGACCGATCGATTTCTGCCCAGGCACCCCGCTGACCAGGACTCATCCTGGATAGCGCCGATACCACTCGTGGCCGTTTTGCACCTGAACCTGATCCCAGCCGCCAATGCTCTTGTGTGTAAACCAGGGCCGCGCACGATCGGCAACGGCATTGGCCCGTTCGAAATTGGCGAGGCCCTCTGACGTGAGGAGGTCGCGCATGCGCTTTTCATGAGGATACGTGGAGACCACTCCTTGCCAGATCGCCCGACCGCACAGAAACCCGCTGGCTCCTGCCTCCACAGCCAGCTCCAGGCTTGCGATAAATTCCTGGATGTCGACGCCGCCGCTGAGAATCACCCATGGCCTCCCGGCCGCGGCATCAAGTTCGCGGCAGAATGCACGGACCTCACCGAGATCATACACCGCGGGCCGTTCTTTCTTATCGAATGTCCCGTGACGAAATTCCTGAGTGTATTTCAGGTCGCAAGGAAACTCAAGCTTCATCACGTCAACCTCGTAGGCTCCACTGGAAAATTCGCGCGCGGCCTCGATCACGTGGTGCGGCCGCTTCCTCGCAAATTCTGGCGTGTCAGTCGTTGCCTGATCAACCGAATACGTGACGACTTCGAGAAGGAACGGGATGTCCTCGCGGACGCACTCATCGGCCACGGTCCGCACCAAACGCTGCTGGTGGCCTCGTACCTCGCTGGAGGCCTCAGGAGTGTAGTGGATGAGCAACTTCACAGCGTTGGCACCAGCACGCTTGGTCTTGGCCACCGACCATCCATCGATCAGTCGGCCCTTGCGCTCCCTCCCCCCAGGGCCCGCCGGATCATACCCTGACTCCTCGGATGCCACGAGAATGCCGACACGGTGAGGGATAATCTTGACGGCTCGCGGCAACGCGTACACAGGATCGATGAGCGTTGCCGTAGAGGGAGCCGCGAGGACCTCAATGATGAGCTGTTTTGTCTTCGCCATCTCCTCATGTGTGACGTCCTCGGGCTCGCGTCCAGTGACCTTCGCAAGCGCCGCTTGCAATGATGCCCGCTGGTCAACGGCCAACATCTTAAATCGTCCGGCGGCGTCGGCCAGTCGCAGCAAATTCACCAGCTTTCCGCTAGACACCAGTGCCATCACGGCCTCCGATAAAAGTCTACCGAGTCTACCGAGTCTTATGAGTCTACCGAGTCTTCATCCACTCGACACGAGTCTACCGAGTCGGTGAGTCTTATGGGTATGACGAGTCTACCCTCATCAGAGCATCAGACTCGGTAGACCCGTTAGACTTATTAGACTCATGTAGGCTTGGGTGCAGACTCGGAAGACCCGGTAGACCTAGTAGACTCGGTAGACTCTTTCAGTGCGGCGGCAAGCTCTGGATATTGCCGGCTGCAATCCTCAAGAGGGATCCCGCGAAAGTGGCATTCGCTGGCCTGCCGGAGGGCCATGACGCCTGCGGCCGCACCGAGCGGATGCCCGAGAATCGCAGAGCCGGCCATCGGCAGAATGTCGTGCCCGAATGCGTCGTAGTTGGCGCCAATATTGAGGACATTCAGTCCGCCGGAGCAGGCGGGGAGGACCGCCGCGATGGATCCCCACGGATCGCGGAGCACGGCCGCGTGGCGTCGTGCTTCAACGAGAGATCCGCTGAACAGATACCCGCCCTGGGCGTAGATATCCAGGTAGTCGCCGCCCAAGAGACGCACGAACTTGGCGAAGACCGTGAAGTCGATGCCACTCCCGGGTCCACGCGTCAACGCCGAACGTCCTCCGGAGTGCACGTAGATCGGCACCGCCGTGTCCTCATCCTCGCTCAACACCTGCAGCGCTGCCAGGCCGGTAGCAAAGACGTTGATCATCAACCCATTCGCTCCCGCCCGCACGGCCTGCCTGGCGGCGGGGAGCATTTCGTCCGGCCGTCCGGTGACATGGGGACAGTAGATGACGCGGTGACCGGTTTCATCTTCCACGCGACGCAGCATGGATACGACGGCGTCCACCCGATCGTGCAGAGGACAGTACGAGGGATTGTTCATCTTTTCATCATCTTTGATCAGGTCGATCCCTCCGCGGCCGGTCGCGTCGCATCGATTCGCGACCTCGGGTGGGGTGAGTCCTGCACCGGGTTTAACGATCGTCCCCAACAGCAGCGAGTCAGCATTTTTTCTCAGCGTACGACGTGTGCCCTCGATCCCAAACCTTGGACCGCGGAATTCGGCCAGGACTTCATCGGGCAGCACAACGTCCGCGAGGCGGACGATATCCGCGAAGGGACGTTCGAAGAGCGGGCCGGCCGTGAGGTACAGCCAGAGGGCCGGGAAGAGCGAACCTTTGCCAGGCAAGTTGGCCGTCGGAAAAGCAATCGCGGCATAGCCCTTCCCTGGAGCCATGATGTGCACATCGTGCACAACGGCCACCGAGCGGGCATACAGTTCTGTCGGGGATCCTTCGCCCGACCACGATCCCGCGCTCTCCTCAAGCGCGATGAATTCGGCGATCCTGGGGAGCTCATTCGAGGTCTCGATATAGTACACGCCCAGAAATGCGTCGGGTGGAGGACGCCACTGCGGAGGCGCCTCGCGTTCGAGAGGAAACGATGACGTGGCTGCTGAACCACCGCCTCGCCTCATGCCTGACGTCATCAGTGTGGGCCTCCTTGTTGCCGACATCCTCGTTCGTCCAGTTGATCGGTGGCCTGAACGCGGCCGCCTCACACTCGCCGATAGCATTGAACTCCACTCAGGGGGCCTGGCCCATACCACTGGAGTGACGCTGGCGAAGCTGGGAGTCCCGACGGCCGTGGTCGGGTGTGTCGGCTCAGATCTGTTCGGCACTTTCCTGATTGACATCCTCCGCGAACATCAGATCGAAACTCACATCCGGCGCACGAACCACGCAAGTACGTCAACAACGGTTGTGATGGTCACCAGCAGCGGCGAGCGATCATTCGTACATCTCCCGGGCGCCAATGCCAGCCTGACGCCTGGGGACGTTCCCCATGGTCTCCTATCCCGCAGTCGGGTCATGCATCTGGGAGGATACTTCCTTCTTCCAGCGATGGACGGGGACCCTGCCTCAGTACTGCTGCAGCAGGCTCACGCAGCAGGATGCCGGACCAGCCTGGACACGGCATGGGACGTGCACGGACGGTGGATGACCACGCTGGCGCCATGCCTTCCTCATCTTGACCTGCTCTTCGGAAACCGCGATGAACTCGGCCGCGTCACCGACATGGATGACCCTGCTCGCATGGCCGGGAGGCTGCGTGATCTAGGCGTTGGCATCGTGGCGGTGAAGCTGGGAGAGGATGGTGCCTACGTCGATGATGGCCGCTGGCGCGGACGCGTCCCGGCGTTCTCGGTGGGCGTCGTCGATACGACCGGTGCTGGTGATGCGTTCTGCGGGGGATTCCTCGCCGGCTACCTGGCCGGCTGGGATATAGAGCGCACCACCCGATTTGCCAACGCCGTCGGCGCGATGTGCGTCAGCGCCATCGGAGGCGCCACGGGAATTCGCAGCATGGCCGAAACGCTGCGGTTTGCGGACATCACCCCGCAACGTGAGTAATTCACGCCCGCGCGCATGAACAAACAGGAAGAGGATCTGCTGGACCGCATGCTGGACGAGGGTTTTTTGCCTTTAGAGCCGACCTATGTGCGGCGCCTCTACATGGATGGAGGACGGCTGGGTCTGGTACGGAAGCCAGGCGGCACGTTCTCACCGCGCCTCGGGCTCTGGCGCCCAGAACGTTGGATTGCATCGACCGTGTCCAGTAGCCATCCGCTGCCGGTGAAGGACGAGGGGCAGAGCCGGATGGCGCGCTCCCGACTCACCTTCCGCCAAGCCCTTGAGCGGCGCGGCGAGCGCATCATGGGGCGCGAGTACATCGCAGCATATGGCCCCATCTTTCCGGTCCTGATCAAGATTCTGGATCCCGGTGAGCCGATCGTCTTCCATTTCCACGCCACCGACGCTGATGTGAAACGGCATCCAGAATCGTTCCCAGGCCAGCGCTCCGGCAAGGACGAGGCGTATTATTTCCTCCCTGCTCCCAGGGGCGCAGTCCCCTACACCCATGTGGGGTTGTATCCGGGTGTCACACAGCGGGTACTGACGGAGGCCATCGACCAGGGAACAGCATTAGATCTCTCGCCGGTGTTTTCTCAGCGCGCCGGCGAAGGCTTCTATGTGCCCGCCGGGATCCCTCACCGTCCAGGAACGGCGCTGACGCTGGAGATTCAACAGCCCTCCGACGTGTTCACACTACTTGAACACCGGTGGGGGACCCGCCGGTTGTCCGCGACACAGATGCATCCGGGGTTCGCATCCTTGGAGGACGCCCTCACGCTGATCGACTACGAAAGATCCGGCACGCCCGGCCTGCTCGAGCGCAACCGGCTTATTCCAGAACCGATTACTGGAACCAAGACGCGAGGGGGGCAAGAAGCCTGGATCTTTCCGCCACGGTTACGGAAATTCTCGGGTAAGCGGCTAATCGTGCATACCCGCTATGAGACCCAGGAATCAGGTCCCTACGTCGTTCTTGTGTGGCGGGGTCGTGGACGTCTCAAGAGTCAACGCCTCACACCCGGCACGGAAGTGGTGGTGACTGCCGAAGTCGCCACACGGTTGCATAGATATGAGGCTGAGGGAGGGCCACTGGAGGTTTTCAAACTTTTTCCGCCCGCCCCAGCACAGAAGGCCTGAAAATGCGTCTAGAAAGTCTTCTGGATTTTTGGTCTATTGGTCTTGCACCCTCACAATACTTTGTCTTTTGGTCTTTTCGTCTTCGAGTCTACTGGTCTAAGACTAGAAGACCAAGAGACGAGAAGACAAAGAGACCAAGAAAAGAGGGCTAGACCAATAGACTCATAGACCAGGAGACTCTCCAGACCATGCTTGTGATCGTGTCACCCAACCTCTGCCTCGATCGGATCATTGTGGTCCGCGGTTTCACCACGGGCCGCGTGCATCGGGCAGAGTCGGTCGCGGAACTGGCCAGTGGAAAAGGTCTCAACGTGGCTCGGACCGCCCGCCTCCTCGGGGTTGATGTTCTCGTGGTGGGCGTTCTTGGTGGCGGATCCGCATCGCGCGCTTTCGTGCAAGATGCACGAGACCACGGTGTCGCCGTCAGCGCAGTGCGGGTGCCTGGACCGCTGCGCATATGCACCCTCGTCGTCGACCCTGGACAAGAGGAAACAGTGATCAATGAGCCCGGTCCCGAGGTCGATGCCGATGCGGGACGAAAGCTGCTGGTTCGCATGCGTCACGCGCTGAAGCGCGCCCAAGCGGTCGTCTTGGCTGGAAGTCTCCCGCCGGGTGTGCCGCCAACGTTCTATGCAGATGCGATCCGCCAATCAAGGCCGATTCCGACCATCCTTGACGCCGCGGGCGAAGCGCTGCGCCTTGGGATGGACGCCAGACCCTACCTGGTAAAGGTGAACCAGCAGGAATTGCAGGAGGCCGTGGGCCGGCCGTTAGACAATCTGGATTCCGTCATGAACGCCGCGGACGAGGTGCGGCGCACCGCCCGCGGCGCCGTGTTGATCACGCTAGGGAGCCAAGGCGCGCTCATGGTCACCGCCGACGGGATTTGGCACCTTGTCCCTCCCGAAGTCGAGCGGGTCAACACGATCGGAGGCGGGGATAGCCTCACCGCAGGCCTGGCCACAGGAGTGCTCCAGGGACTCCCGCTCGTCGATGCCGCGCGATTGGGTATTGCCGCGGCGGCCGCTGACGTTACCACGCTGCTGCCAGGCACCGTGGATCCTGCGCTGGTAAAGCAATTGGTCCCGCGTGTGCACGTGCGCGCCCTGCAGTAGAGCCGTCTGGAAAGTCTGCTGGTCTGCAGGTCTTCTGGTCTTGCCCCACTCCAACTGCTAGTCTCCTTGTCCCCCCGTCTCTTGGTCTGAAGACAAGAAGACGAGAAGACTCTCCAGACGGTGTTTCGGGGCGGCAGGTTCGAAAGCCCGGCAGTAGAATATTGTCTCGTCGCCTTCAGTAACCAAAGCAATTGCCGTGGTTCGCCAAGCTGCCGAGTGAAGGGCTGGTCCTCGGGAATTTCACGGCAGCGAACTGTTGGGGTGGCAAGGGGGTGTGATCTGTCGGAGGTAGATAAGATCACTTCAAGGAGGGGGAAGATGTTTCGACGCATTCGTGTGCTGACAGTCCTGAGCCTGCTCCTTATCGGCGCCATCATGCAAGTTGGGTGGGCTGGAGTGGCCAGGACCAACAAACTGGAAATCTTTAGCTGGTGGACTGCCGGCGGCGAGGCCGAAGGGCTGTCCGGCTTATTTAGCGCCTATAAGAGGCAGTACCCCAACGTCGAGATCGTCAACGCGACAGTCGCGGGGGGTGCCGGTACGAACGCAAAGGCCGTGCTGGCCACGCGTCTGACCGGTGGCGATCCTCCGGATTCGTTCCAGGTTCATGCCGGGCTCGAAATCGAAAAGTACGCCCCCGATCGGTTTCTCGAGTCGATCGATAGTCTCTACCGATCTGAGGGATGGGAACGAGCTCTGCCCAGAGGCGTGCTGACCTTGCTGCAGTTCAAGGGCCACTACTATTCCGTGCCTGTCAATATCCATCGCGCCAATGTCCTCTGGTACAGCAAGAAGGTCTTTGCGGACAACAACCTGCAGCCGCCCAAGACCTTTGCTGAGTTCTTCCAGGTCGCGGAGACCCTCAAAGCCAAGGGCATTGCGCCATTTGTCATGGGGGACAAAGAAGGATGGGAGGCCGGCCACGTCTTTGAGGTGGTGCTGATCGGTGTGCTGGGTGCCGATGGGTATCGCGGTCTATGGACCGGCAAGACCGCGTGGACCAGCCCTCGGGTCACCGAGGCGCTCAACACCTTCAAACGTATGCTCACCTACACGAACACCGATCATGCCGCGCTCACTTGGGACGGCGCCGGGCAATATCTCATCGACGGCAAGGGCGCGATGCAGATCATGGGCGATTGGCAAGACGGTTGGTTCCAGTCGAAGAAGTTCGCGGACTATGGCTGGGCACCCCCGCCAGGCACGACGGGCATCTTTGACGCGCTGTCGGACAGCTTTGCATTGCCCAGGCGCGCGAAGAACCGCGAGAACGCGCTCAACTGGCTGAAGATAGCCGGTTCGAAGGCGGGGCAGGAAGCCTTCAACCCGAAAAAGGGGTCGATTTGCGCGCGCACCGACTGCAATCAGTCACTCTTCAACGCGTACCTGCAGTCCGCGGCGAAGGATTGGCAGAAGGATGCGCTTGTGCCGAGCGTGATGCACGGCGCGGCCACGATCGAAAGCTGGGCCACGAAATACAAGGACATTATCGCCTTGTTCGTGACCAGTGGTGACGTCGCAAGGACACAAACCGCTCTGCAGGCGGCGTGTAAGGACGCGAAGGTCTGCATGTAGCACGTGCGCTATCCTCACCGGCAGCGAGGCAGCCGACTTCCGGCTGCCTCGTTGCACAGTTCCCCGGAGCAGTAACTCGTGCACGACACCGTCCCCACCCAGGTAAGAACTGTTCAAATCACCCGTCTCGCGCGGAACGGTCGATGGAAGATGCCGACCGGCGATCGCCTGATCTCTCTGCTGTTGCTCGCGCCGTCTGTGGTGGCAATCGCCGTGTTCGTCTACGGCTTCATCGGCTTCACGGGGTTTGCGTCGCTGACGAGATGGGATAGCCTGGTGCCCGATTTTTCCTTCGTTGGCATGCACAACTACGTCGTGCTCTTCAGCACGACGCGGTTCCAGATCGACCTCCGCAACACGGTGACCTTCACCGTGCTGTTCTTGGTGTGCTGCCTCTCCATTGGGCTCAGCCTGGCTCTGATGCTGGATCGAGGGATCCGAGGAGAGGGGGTCTTCCGCAGCATCTTCTTGTTTCCCCTCGCCTTGTCGTTCATCGTCACAGGCGTCGTGTGGCGCTGGCTGCTCAATCCCGGAAGCGTGCAGCTCGGCAGCACCGGGATCAACCTGCTGTTTGATCTCCTGGGGCTTGGCTTCCTGAAGACCGGCTGGTACACCGATCCAAGGATCGGGATCAAAGCCGTGGTGATCGCAGCCACCTGGCAGATGTCCGGCTATGTGATGGCGATGTACTTGGCCGGCCTGCGGGGGATTCCGGAGGAACTGCGCGAAGCCGCGATCGTCGATGGAGCCACTGGGTTCCAGGTGTATCGCCACGTCATCCTGCCCCTGCTGCACCCGATCACATTAGGGGCGATCATCATCCTGGGGCACATCTCCCTGAAGATTTTTGATCTGGTCGTGGCCATGACGGGGCCCGGTCCCGGCTTCTCGTCGGATGTCCCTGCCTTCTTCATGTTCGATACGACATTTCGCGGAGACAACTTTTCGCAGGGAGCCGGCATCGCCGTGATCATCCTAATCATGGTCGCTGTGCTGATTGTGCCGTACCTGCTGTACAGTTTGCGTGCGGAGGCACAACCATAGCGATTCGTGCCGTTTCCTCCACAACCCGGTGGCCGACCTCCGTGCCTCGCGTTGCGACTTACACGGCCCTGACGGTACTGGCAGCGATCTACCTGCTGCCGATCTACGTCCTGATCATCACCGGCCTGAAGAGCTTCGAAGAGGTCAATCTCTATCGCATGTGGGACCTGCCGGCCGCCTTCTCGCTGGAGACGTTCGCCAGGGCCTGGCTGGGAAGCGAGAGCCAAGGCTTTCGGGGTTTGAGCAATAACTTCTGGAACAGCGTCCGGCTGACCGTCCCCGCCACCCTCCTGTCAGCGCTGCTGGGATCGATCAACGGGTACGTCCTCTCCAAGTGGAAATTCCGCGGAGCCGATGGCCTCTTCATGCTGCTGCTGTTCGGGATGTTCATTCCCTACCAGAGTATTCTGATTCCGCTTGTGCAAGCGCTGCGCAGTATCGGGTTGTACGGTTCCATCGCAGGGTTGATCTTCGCCCACGTCGTGTATGGCATTCCCATCACCACATTGATTTTCCGCAACTACTATGCCACCGTGCCAGGCGAACTCGTGGAAGCGGCCAAGATCGACGGGGCCGGCATCTTCGGCATCTATAAGTCTGTCATGTTGCCCGTCTCCATGCCCGCCTTTGCCGTTGTGATGATTTGGCAATTCACCTCCATCTGGAACGACTTTCTGTTCGGCGTCATCATTACTCCGCGACCTGCAGTGCAGCCGATTACGGTGGCGCTCAACAACCTGGCCGGCAGCTACATTGTGGAATGGAATGTGCAAATGGCCGGCGCGCTCCTTGCTGCGCTGCCGACTATGCTGGTGTACATCCTCCTGGGGCGTTATTTCATGCGAGGCCTGCTGGCGGGATCGCTGAAGGGCTAAGCACGCCGGTCACCGCGTCCCCATCAAGATCTCGAACACCAGGTGGTCCAGCCGCTCATACGCAAAGACACGCGGTGCGCTCGCTCCACCGGCGTCGTCTGGCTCCTCGGTGTCCCAGGACGCGATCTCTGCCAGCAGGTGTTGTACCTCAGGATCATCGTGATACTGCTGGACTTTCTCCGCCAGAATTTGATAGGCACGGATGCATCCTTCGACGAACTGCCACACGCCTTGCCCATCGGTGGTGCGATACGGGCGGGCATCAAATGAACGCGGCCCAGGCCACACTTCCTCCTCCAACAGCTTCACCACGAAGAAACCGTCCTTGAGGTTGGCCCCGCCAAACCTGAGATCCTGATCAAAGCGCAGGGGTCGCTGACCGTTGAGGTGGATGCCGAAGAGCTTGCCGGCGTGGAGTGCGTGCGCGACCTCGTAGGCAGGATTGAGCCCGGCCATCGCGGCATGCGCCAGTTCCAGCACCACTCCCACACGATCGGGCTGCTCCAGCGTGGCGATGAGCCCCAGAGTATGGCCAACCGTTGACAGGTACAGATCGCCTCGCGGTTCGTTGGGCTTGGGCTCGATCGAAAGACGCATGTTGTAGCCCTGGCGGGCGATGTAGTCGGCAAGTTCGTTGAAGCCGTCCCGCAGTCGCTTCAGCGCATCTAGCGGTGACCGGCTCGCATCGACCTCGGCGCCATCCCGGCCGCCCCAGATGTTGAACAGCGGAGCATCGAGCAGATGCCCAACGTCGATGGCCGCTTTGTAGCGCGCGATGGCCTGCCGGCGCACTCGCGCCTCATTCGATGTCAGACCGCCATCTCTGAAGACGGGATCTGAGAAGACGTCTGAGCCACACGCGACGCAGATGATGCCGACATCCTCCATGAGCCCTCTGGCCTTGCGGATCAGGCGGTCCCGTTCTGCGTCCGGGCTGCCCGACGGGATAAGATCCTCGGCATGGAGCTCAAACGCCTGCGCGCCGTGAGCCGCGAGACCGCTCATGGCTTGAAGCGGATCGAGTGGGGCGCGAGTGGGTTGACCGAATGGATCGCCTCCTCGATGCATTACGGTCCATAAGCCGAAGCTAAATATCCGTTTCACCGGCGCACCTCCCGCGATTATGGTGGGCCCGATCCCTCAAATTGACCCAAATGGGCTAGAGGAGGGGACAGACCCTTCCTGCAGGAGGGGTCTGTCCCCTCCTGCTTACCGAGTCGAAGGATGGCCGATGATTTCTGTTCGCGGGGATGGCGCCTGGCTCCACCGAACAGTCGGACGATGGGTTCCGACGCCATCGAGCGGGCGATCAAGATTTTCGGAACGGTCTTCGGCGGCCAGCCGCTCTTCCTGGCCCAAGCACCTGGTCGCGTCAACCTGATCGGCGAGCACACAGACTACAACGACGGGCTGGTCCTGCCGGCAGCAATCGAACGTCACGTAGTCATCGCCGGGCGGCCGATGCGCGCCGCCATGATCCGGCTTCACGCGGCCGCTTTCGGAGAGACTATTGAAATACCGGGAGACAGCCCAGCTAATGCAGATCGCCCTCGATGGGCGAGATACCCTCAGGGAGTTGCCGTCGAACTGGCCCGGCGTTTCCGGCTCCGCGGCCTTGAGGGCGCGATCGCCGCGGATCTTCCCATCGGATCCGGGTTGAGTTCCTCCGCCGCACTCGAAGTGGCCGCGTCCCTTGCTTTCGAACACGCCGCAGGCCAAGCGGTCGCCACCCGTGAGCGGGCGCTGCTGTGCCACACCGCAGAAGTAGACTTCGTCGGTGTACCGTGCGGGATCATGGATCAATTCGCCTCAGCACTGAGCCGGAAAGGCCACGCCCTTTTCATCGACTGCCGCTCGCAAGAAACCCACCATATTCCCCTGCCGGCCGACCTCGTCATCGCCGTGTGCGACACGGGCGTGCGGCGAACGGTTTCAAACTCGTCGTACGCACAGCGTCGCCAGGAGTGTGTTGATGCTGTGCGTCTCCTGCGAGAGCGAAAGCCTTCGATTCAATCGTTAAGGGATGTGCCTATCGACGACCTCGCACTGATCGAGGAGTTGCCTGACTCACTGCGCCGGCGCGCGCGCCACGTAATCACCGAGACCCACCGTGTCGTTCAAGCGGCGCAAGCGCTCGAGTCGGGTGAAGTCGAAAAGTTGCGCGAGCTGTTTCTCGCTTCTCACCACAGCCTGCGCGACGATTATGAGGTGAGCAGCGCCGACCTCGACTCAATGACTGACGCCGCGCTGGCCGCTCCGGGCTGTGTCGCGGCGCGAATGACCGGCGCCGGTTTCGGCGGCGCCGTCGTTGCTCTTGTCGAGCGGAATTTTCAGGATGCGTTTCTCCAAAGCGTCGCGGTTGAGTATGCCACACGCACGCGCAGGGACGGGACCTTCTTCGTCAGCGAGGCCGCCGAGGGAGCCCAGATCCTCGAATTGACCTAACGCATCGCGCCAGAAAACCTTCAATCTACGGCCGAATTGGTACCAGGTACTTGTTTTCGGCCAAATCGGTACCAGGTACCCGGTTGTCCCAGGAAGTTCGCGATGCGCCATTGAAGTCTACTGCCGAAATTCCCCTGGTGCCCGCATTCAAAGGAAGCGAAATGGGTAAGGCTTGTCCCCATGTAGAGAGGAGGTGATGGCGCGGAGGACTGACGCGCCTGTTTGTTTCTCGGGGGCACAAGAGCATCTTGTAGGGAGGGAAGAATATGGCAACACGCGTTAGGCTGCGATGGCTCGCCGTGATGCTCGTCGCCGCCCTATCGATAGTCTCAGCAACGTACGCCGCTGAGCAACAGCAGTTGGTCGTCTACAACTGGTGGACCGCCGGCGGCGAGAAGCAGGCGATGGACAAGATCTTCGAATGGTTCAAGAGGAAGAACCCCAACATCGAGATCGTCAACAACCCGGTGGCCGGCGGCGGCGGCATCACCCTGAAGACGGTCCTTCTGGGACTCCTTGCGGCAAAGATCCCACCGGACACGTTCCAGTCATTGAGCGGGGCAGAGTTGAAACAGTACGTCGACGGGAACTACATCGCACCCGTGGACGATGTGTGGTCGGCCCAGAACCTGAACGCCAATTACCCCGCCGTGATCAACAAGATGACGACGTTCAACGGAAAACACTATGGCATTCCGATGAACGCTCACCGCGCCAACTGGCTCTTCTACAGCAAGAAGATCTTCGACGAACTGAAGTTGACCCCACCCACCACGGTGGACGAGATGATCGCGGTGGCGAAGCAGATCAAGTCCAGAAAGCCCGGAGTGGCGCCCATCGCCATCGGGACGCGCGAGAAGTGGCCCGCGGTGTTCCTGTTTGATGTGGTACTGCTCTCCACGGGTGGGCCTGACGTGTATGAGAAGTTCTACACCGGCCAACTGAATGCAAGGACTTCGCCGGAGGTCAGGACCGCGCTGCAGAAATACCGAGAACTGGTTCCCTACCTATATGAGTTTCACGGTGCCAAAACCTGGAGCGACATCGCCGCCCCGATGGCCGAGGCGAAGATGGGGATGATGGTGATCGGCGACTTTGCCGCCGGTCTCCTGGTCCAGGCTGGTTTCAAGCAGGGCACCGAATGGGATGCGGTGGGCTTCCCGAAGAAGCCCCAGGAAGTCTTCCTGATGATCGTTGACACCTTTGTCCGGCCTGTGGCAGCTAAGAACCCGCAGGCGACAACCGCCTGGCTCACCAACCTCACCGACCCCAAAGTGCAAGCGGAGTTCAACGTGATCAAAGGGTCCATCGCCATCCACAAGGCGGTCCCGGACAGCACCTATCCGGACAAGCTGCATCGCGAGGCCTCCGCGACGTTCAAGAGCAAACGCATCGTCCCGAGCTCGATCCACGGGGTGCTGGCTCCACCCGCCTTCCTCAGCGACTGGCAGGACATCTTGACCCGCTTTCTCTACAGCCCCGATGTCAATCGGGCGCTGTCTGAGATCAGCGATGCTATGACAATGGACAAGGTGACCGAGTCCGGCCAGTGGTATTGGGCTAAGTAACCGCGCCTGGGCGCCCCCGCCTTTCCACGGGCGGGGGCGTCCCGCTGTCCATGCCTTACACCCGCGCGCACGTCCTCCTGTTCCTCGGGCCGTTGCTTCTCATCGTATTGCTGATGTACGGGATGATGGCCTGGACCGTGGCCATCTCGATGAGCGACTGGGTCGGCCTCGCCCCGGTGTGGAAGTTCAACGGCTTGCAGAATTTTCGCACTCTGGTGGTTGGCGCGTTGCAGGAGCGCTTCTTCACCAACCTGAGGAACAACGTCATCTGGCTCGTCGTGTTTATCGTCCCCACGGCCTCGCTCGGCCTGCTTCTTGCCTATGGACTCGACCTGTCCGGGAAGGCGGAGCGGCTCTTCCGGCCGCTCTTTCTGTATCCTCTGACCTTATCGTTTGTGGTCACGGGCACCGTCTGGGCGTGGATGTACGACCCCGAGGCTGGCGTGATCAACAACGGACTGCGAATGGTGGGGTTGGGGCGGTGGGCGCAACCATGGATCGCAGACCCTGGGCTCGCGACATTGTGCCTGATCGGCGCGGCCATTTGGCAGTACACCGGATTTGCCATGACACTATACCTGGCTGCGATCCGTGATATCCCTCGCGAGACCATGGAGGCGGCCCGGGTAGACGGTGCCTCCGACGTGCAGGTCTTTCGCTACGTCGTCGTCCCCAACGTCGGCCACGCCACCATGATCGTCACAGCCTTGCTCATCCTAATTACCTTGAAGGTCTTCGACCTGGTGTGGGTGATGACGTTCGGCGGTCCGGGGATCTCCACGGAGGTACTGCCGTTCTTTATGTTCGTGGCCACCTTTCGGCAACAGTTCGTCGGGATTGGCGCCGCCATCAGTGTGATCATCCTCATCATGGCTGTGGCGGTCGTCGTCCCCTACTCGTGGTGGTCCATGCGACGGCTGCAGGTATGAAACCGTCCTCCAGGCTTCCCTGGCTGGCGATCCTGACCGTTCTGGCTCTGCTCTGGCTCTTGCCCTTCTACACGATGCTGGGCAACTCACTGAAGACGATGCGTGAGATCAGCCAGAGCCAGTATGTCCTCCCGCCTCGCGGTCTCGAGCTGCAGAACTACTTCGTCGCGTTCCAGGTTCTCAGACACGGGTTGGTAAACAGCGCGCTGGTCTCGGTGCCCGCGACGATCCTAGCCGTGTTGCTGGGCTCATTGGCCGGCTTCTTCCTGGCGCGGATGAGGTTGCGCTTCGCCAGGAGCATTTTCTTCATCGCGACGATTGCGACGTTTCTCCCTTACCAGATCGTCCTGATCCCGCTCACACAGTTCCTGGCGACATTCAAACTGGTCAACACACGACCGGGTCTCATTATCGCCTATCTGATTCTCAATACCCCGATGGCGGCACTCATCACGGCCACATTCTTTCAGACGATACCGGCTGAAGTGCAGGAAGCTGCTGCGTTGGACGGATGCGGACCGGTGACCTTCTATTGGCGGATCCTGCTCCCCGTAGCGCAGCTGGGGATCATCTCTACCGCCATCCTCATCTTCACTCTTGTCTGGAACGAATTCCTCATCGCCACGGCCATGACGCAAGGCCCGTTCAATCAGATGGCGACCCCGGTGCTTGCCGGCCTGAGAGGCAACTATGCTCAGCTGTGGCACATTCAGATGGCCGGTGCCACCCTCACATCGGTGCCGCCGCTCGCGATCTTTGTCTTCCTCGGCCGGTACTTCGTCTCGGGGTTGATGGCGGGTACGCTCAAGGGCTAGGGGCAAAACCTTCAAAATCTAGCCAAACTGGTGCCAGCCACCGAAATTCGGCCAAACTGGTCCCGCTGTCGTATGACCCATTTGGGTCATCGATTCTTCCTTGAAAACCGCTACATTGAGTGTGGACCGACCCCACGGTGACAGTCACCGGGGCAGGACGCTAGCCTTGCTGTTGCTGGAGTCGGATCCTTTACGCGCGAAGCTCGGTGACGGGGTCTTTGTGTTCGCCGCGGCGGATGCGCTCGATCGCCACGGGGAGATGGTCTGCAACCTCTGATGCCAGCATGCCGGCCATCCCACGCTCTGAAGCGATGAGATCGGCGGCGAGTCCATGGAGGTAAGCGCCGCAATACGCTGCGGATATAGGGTCAAGGCCCTGGCCGATCAGCGATGCAATGGCGCCCGTCAGAACATCGCCCATCCCTCCGGTCGCCAATCCGGGATTTCCGGTCGGGACAATATACGCTTCGCCGGCAGATGTGGCGACAACGGTCCTCGCGCCTTTCAAGAGCACCGTACACTTGAAGCGTTTGGCCGCGGAACGTGCCGCCGTCAGGCGATCTTCCTGGATCTTCGTCGCAGGAAGGTCTAATAGCCGTCCAAGCTCTCCGGGATGCGGCGTGATGACCAGCGGCGCAGCAGCCTTCGACAGCATCTTGGCCCGGCCCGCCGTCACGTTGAGGCCATCGGCATCGAGCACCATCGGCTTCCCGCTCCCGAGCAATCCCTGGATCACGTGCCGCACGCCGGCGGCCTGAGAGAGTCCGGGACCCGCGGCAACGACATCACTACTCCTAAGAAGAGTCTGAAGTTGCTTCAACGCGCCTGCAGTCAGTGCGCCCTGACTATCTTGCAGCGGCGTGGGCATCCCTTCAATTACGTGCGATGCAATGATCGGATAGACGCTTTTTGGAACGGCGAGCGTCACCAGCCCCGCCCCGGATCGCAGCGCGCCTTGCGTCGCCAGGACAGCCGCACCGGTGAAGCCAACGGACCCGGCAACGATGAGAATTCGACCATAGTCCCCCTTGTGCGAATCCGGCCTGCGCACCGGCAAGAGGGCGCGGACCATCTCGGAAGTTACGAGATGGGTCATAACGGATGAATCACTTGAGAGCGTTCCCGGATACCCGATATCGGCGACGAAAATTGAGCCCGCGAGATCGGCTCCCGGGAAAACCAGCAAACCGACCTTTGGGAGCCCCATCGTTATCGTCGCGGCTGCGCGAATGGCTGCTCCGTCCGCGCTTCCGGTGTCGGCGGATACCCCCGATGGAATATCAACGGCGAGCACTGGTGTACCGGTGCGGTTGATGGCGTTGATCAATTCGGCCGCCTCGCCCCTGGCTTGACCTCGAAATCCGGTTCCAAAGAGCGCATCGATAATTAGCGCGGCGCCGCTCAGGATTCGATCGGCGTCAGGATCACGAATGGCGCGAGTAGGGATGTCGTCCCGCCGCGCCGCCTCAAGGGCCCGGCGAGCTTCGCCGGAAAGTTCTGACTCCGCCGAGGCCAGAATTATCTCGACATGAACTCCCTTAAGACGCAGGTCGCGCGCGGCGACAAGTCCGTCGCCACCGTTGTTTCCCTTTCCGCACACGACGACCACCCGCGGGCTATCGAGTGCGGACAGCATCGACATCGCCGCGTTGGCAATTGCCTGACCCGCGCGCTCCATCAACGTCGAGGCCGGAATCCCGAATTCCTCAATGGTGCGGCGGTCTATTTCTGCGATTTGCGATGCAGTTGCGACTCGCATTCCGCGTCTATCCAGTCTACCCTGTCTGCCCACGTCTTCTCTGTCCACTACGGGTTGTCCGCGTTATTCAGACTGTCCACAGCCGGTGAACGAAGGTTCTCAATTGACCACCAATACAGGCCGTGATAATCTGCAACACGAGAGGCGCTGGCCTAACGGCGAAGAAGCCGACTCAAACGCTGTGGCGCGTGGACTCTGATAGCCGGCTGTCCTTCACTTCGGGAGTAATCCCGGAGAGGAGCCAGCAGGCAGTAGGAACCGGCGGCGGCAGCTGAAGACGGTGAAGAAGCCGGAAAAAGCTAGCGTCTCTCGTATTTCCTTTAGCGCCCGACCTGAGTCTTCGCAAGGTCTTCCAAAAGGGTCACAAGCGATGAGTGATCCTGGTCCCCTCGTCCTAATCCCTGCAGTGCTGTGAAGGCTTCTTGCACAATGGCGGTCGCGGGCAGCGGCACGCCCAGATTCTTCCCGGTCGACAATCCGATGTTGAGGTCTTTCTGGTGCAGCCGGACGCGAAATCCCGGCTTGAAGTTCCGTTCGAGCATCCGCTGGCCGTGCACGTCCAGAATGCGACTTTGAGCAAATCCCCCAAGTAGCGCCTGACGGACCTTCCCGGTGTCGACGCCTGCTTTCGCCGCGAGAGTGAGCGCTTCGCTCACAGCTTGAATCGTTAGCGCGACGACGATCTGGTTGCAGGCCTTCGTGACCTGACCGGCACCGCTTGCGCCGATGTACACGATGTTCTTTCCCATTGCCTCGAAGACCGGCTTCACGCGCGCGAATGTCTCTTCGGGACCGCCCACCATAATCGACAGGGTGGCGTCAATCGCGCCTTTCTCGCCGCCGCTCACGGGCGCATCGAGCATCTCCGCACCCTTGGCACGCACCGCCTTGGCCAGCTCCTGCGTGACCATGGGCGAGATCGTGCTCATATCGACGAGGGCGGCACCTTTGCGCAATCCCTCAAGAACACCACCCGGTCCCGTCACCACCTGCTGCACGTCCGGCGAATCAGGAAGCATAGTGATGATAATGTCGGACTCTTCCGCCACGGCGCGGGGCGTTCGCCCGTCTTTGGCGCCGTCGCGCACCAACTCGTCCACTGCCCCGCGGCTGCGATTGTGCACCGTGAGCGAATATCCCGCCTTGATCAGATTCCGGGCCATCGGCTTGCCCATAATGCCAAGTCCAATGAACCCGATGCGCTCGTGAGCCACCCTGCCACCTCCAAATCAAAAAGAAAAAGTCTGCTAGGTCTTCAAGTCTTCTAGGTCTACTAAGTCTACCTGCTTCCAGACAGTCTCAGGTCGCGAAACCTAGGAGACCAGGGAGACCCAACAGACCAGGGAGACTAAGTAGTGGTGAGGCGTACTTCATACGTCCCGCGAGCATCGACCGTTAGCTCGGTGCCCCACGATCCTGATACTGTGTCACGCAGCTCGGCGCGGCCGCGGACCTCAAGGCCGGATGATTCGATCCCAAGCACGCGAACGTGGTGTCGCCCCGCGCCCCCGCGCACGCCCACAAGAGCGCCCGCTGTACGCACGCGCGCGCGTATGTCGATCGGCTCGTTCAATCCCTGGAGCATATACTTCGCCGCGGTGCCGGCTCTGATCTCAAGCGTCAACGGGTCCGGACGGGCATCGGCGTGCGTGACCGGCGGGCCCAATGGCAACACCGTGTTGTCACGCACGAAGATCGGCACAGTATCCAAAGGTACGCGAAACGTCAGCCACCGAGGACCATCATGCTGGACGCCGCTCCAGAAGTCCCACCACCGACCTGGTGGAACGTATACGCGGCGCACCGGATCCTTTGTCAACACGGGCGCAATCATCAGCGTGGCGCCCAGCAGATATTGGTCGCCGATCGCGGCCGTGTTTGGATCGTCCGGGAACTCCAGGACGAGCGGTCGCATGAGAGGCAAGCCCGACTTCGTTGCCGCGATCGCTTCGCTGTACAGGTAAGGCAGCAATCGGTACCGCAACTGCGCGTAGCGGCGGATGACTTCAAATGCCTGAGGGTACGCCCATGGTTCGCGCGGCTCTTTGCCGTGAAACCTTGCGTGAGTGGAGAGCAGTCCCAGCTGAGCCCAGCGGATAAATAATTCATGATCAGTCAGCCCATAAAATCCGCCGATATCGTGGCTCCAAAACGCAAATCCCGATAGCATCAGACTCAGCCCGCTCTGAAGCACCAACGGCAACGTGTCCCACCGCGATGGCGCATCGCCGCTCCAGTGCACCGGATAGCGCTGCGAACCCGCCCAGCCGCTGCGCGCCCAGACAACCGCCTGCCCGCGAACCTTCGACGCCTCCTCAAACACAGCACGGTTATAGAGAAGCGGAAAAAGGTTGTGGAGCTCGAGCCCGGTCATCCCGTTGCGCGCAACGGCGCTCTCGGGAACTTCCTCGCCGTAATCGGTCTTGAATGCCGCCACGCCCATCCTGAGGAGGTCCCGATGCAGTCCCTTGAACCACTCAACGGTGCTCGAGTTGGTGAAATCCACGATCGCCGCGTTCTTCCCTCGAAACCGAACAATCTCACCACCGGCGTCGCGAAGGAAATGTCCCGCGCGGGCGGCCTCCGCAAACCGCTTACTCTGCATCGGAAAGTACGGATTCTCCCACAGCGAGAGCCGCACATGGCTTTTGCGCAGCGTACGGATAAATTCCCACGGCCGACCGAAAGCCTGCTCGTCCCAGACGAGATCGCTACAGTCGTAATTTCGCGTCTTGCGACCTTTCAGCCAGAGTGGATCGAGATGCACCACATCGAACGGAAATTCCCGCCGCCGCCCCTCCGCGACGACGTGCTCGACTTCGGCGCGGTCACGGTACATGCACCGCGACAACCAAATCCCAAACGACCAGCGCGGCGGCACGGGAACCTGGCCCGTGAGCACAAGATAACGGCGCAGAATGTCTCTCAAAGTCGGACCGTAGATGAGAAAGTAGTCGAGTACCGGCTCTTCGACGTAGATCCAGCCAGACGCCACCGAGTATGCGCCCAGATCAATGGTCATACGCGTGTGTGTGTGCACGAACATGCCGTAGCCGGCCGTGCTCATGAAGAACGGCACCGGCTTGTACACGAGATCGGTCGAATTGGTCCCGTGCGTGTCGACGCACCACAGCACGGTACGCAACCCGCGACGGTCTATTGGACCGTACCGCTCCCCGAGGCCGTAAAGATGCTCTCCGTGCCACAGCCGGAAAGACTCATACACGTGCCGTCGTCCGCTTGAGCGGTCTTCGGTGTAACCCATCCGGTGGGTGACGAAACGATCGAAGCTGCGGTCGGCAAATTGCGCAAAGATGGTGCGGCCAGCGCCGTCTTGGAGGCGCAGCGCAAACGGAGAGCGATTGCAGGTCACTTGCAGTTCCCCCGCGCGCATCCGGATCGTGTCCTTTGTTTCCTGCACGCGGACCTTCACGCGTCCGCCGCGCGCCACCAGCATTGGAGATGTCCGGTCCAGAGGACCCCCTGAGGCATGGAACTGCAGACGAATGACCTGTGGCGCGAAGAAGGTGATGCGGATCGTGAGGTCGTCGCCGCCAGCCGTGGCAGCCTGAACATCCACTCCGCCTGCCACCCGGCGCATGTCCCGCACGCGTGTCACCCGGTGAAACTCGCGACTAGGGTCGCTGAAAACAGGTCCCGGATCGAGGGAAAACCGTTCGGTCATGACCGGGGTTCCGCGAGCACCTCGCGCACGAGCACCGGGTCGTTGGCGATGATACCGTGCACACCGGCCTGCACCGCGACCCGCGCCTGATCGGCGGTGCGCACCGTCCAGGGAATGATTCGGAGCCCAGCCCGCCGGCACGCATCGGCCATATCGGGCGTCAACGCATCGATCGCCGGCAAATAGATTTGTGCTCCCAGCGCTCGAGCACGATCAACGGCATTGCCTTGATGTAGAAACCCAATTGGGACTTCAACGGCGAGCGACCGGCAACGCTCCAGCGGCGCAGGGAGAAATGATGTGAAGAGCGTCGCGTCGGCCATCTCTGTCTTGCGCACGAGCATCACCGCCTCGGTCTCGATCCCCGGCACTTTCAGCTCCACGTCCACGAGGAGTCTGCCGTGTGCAAATTCGAGCACTTCTTCCAAGAGCGGCACGCGTTCACCGACGAACTTCGATCCGTACCAGCGTCCGGCATCCAGGGCGCGGACCTCTGCGAGCCGCAGGTTCCCGAGCTCACCTGTGCCGTCCGTCGTGCGGTCGACAGCAGGATCGTGCATCACCACGAGATGGCCGTCGGCGGTGGCGTGCACATCGAGTTCGATGGCGTCCGCGCCCTGCTCGAGCGCCAGGCGGAACGCGGCCATCGTGTTCTCCGGTGCAGCATCTGAGGAGCCCCGATGCGCGATAGCGAGGCAGCGCGACTGAGAGGTCCACCGCATGAGAATACTGACTTAACCCGGCACCAAGCAGAATTCCCCCGGCCTCGACCTCGCTCGGCTCCAGACTAAATCAACGTGCACAATCCACCGGCCTCGCCTCAGGCTCGGCCTCCTCAACAGCGCCGACGACGACTGCAAAAGAACGTTGGTGGGCGCCACCTGATGACTACCGAGCGTGCGCGGAGATCATTGTCTCGAGCTGCACCGCGGTGTCCGTGGTGATTTGATCGACCCCGGCCTCCAGCAATGTCTTCAGATGGATGTCGGCGTCGCGGTCGCCGGCGTTGAGCGTCCAGCCGTCGACGACGATGTCGCCCAACTCGCGCCGCACGATTTGGACCGGGTGGCAGCCGTCGGTCATCGCCTGAGCAATGAGTTCTTTGCGGAGGTAGATCTCCGCGGGTTCACGGACGAGTCCGCACAATGCAGTAATCCTGTCCTCGAGATAGTCCCGCACTGGCATCGCCCGCCGGAACCCCAGCGGATGGTCGTCCAGGTACCCGTGCACGTTCTCACGCGTGGGCAGGCGCGGAAATTCGTCCACCGCCGCGTCGAGATAGAAGGCAAAGTCTAATCCTACCAATAGGGTCGAATCGAGTCGACGGAGTATCCTCAGGTTCCAGTCGGCCAGGCAGCCAACGACGACGCGCAATCTTGGATTGGCGCGCAGTGGCTCGAGTGCGCGCAACACGCTGCGTGCCTGCTCATCGCTCAGTGGGTACTGATCCTTCAGGTCGACCTGTACCTTCATCGATCGCGCCACATCGCGTAACAGGAGGACAGCTTCGGACAGGAGCGCGGGCGACTCGCTCGAGCCGCGCAGGCGCAGCAATTTTGCGTCGCGCGCCGTGCAGGCGGCGACGGATCCCGCGCCAGTGGTCTCGCGATCCAGAGTCTCATCGTGCACAAACAGATAGTCGCCGCCGTTGAGGGCGTGGATGTCGAACTCGATCGCCTCCACCCCCTCCGCGATGACTTCCTGCAGTGCAGAGAGGCTATTGGGTGGATGGCGCCCGCGGCCGGAGAGAAGGCGATGGTACTTGAACAGGATCCTGCGGCCCTTGTAAGAGGTGCTCGGGGGGAGTTGTATCGACACGCCGCGGCCAAGTGGTGACGAGGTCACGAACCGATCCGCGTTCCGGCGGAGTCGAACCGGTGGAGGCTCGGAGGTGTGTAGCCGAATCCGACCTGTGCCCCCGCGGACGGCTTCGTCCCTCCCTCCACGAGAACTTTCACTGATGGCCCGCCGAGATCCAGTGTCACGAGTTGCTCGCGACCGAGTGACTCAACGAGGACGACTTTCGCGGGCACCGTACCTCGCAAGTTCGCATCCTCGGGGCGGATGCCAAGATATCCGGGCCCGGCCGGACCGGTGACGGAGACCGGGACGTGGACATTGCCAACCGTGAACTGGCCATCGGCAAATGTGCCTTGTAGAAGATTCATTGGTGGATGGCCGACGAAGCCGGCCACGAACGTGTTGGCCGGACGGTCGTATAACTCTTCGGGCGGCGCGAACTGCTGCAGCTCCCCGGTGGAGAATACCGCCACGCGATCGGCCATGGCCAGCGCCTCGGCCTGGTCGTGTGTGACGAGAATGCTGGTCACGCCGAGTTCTTGCTGCAGCCTGCGGATCTCGCCGCGTGCCTGCAGCCGGATCTGCGCGTCCAGGTTTGACAACGGCTCGTCCAGCAACAGCACCTGCGGCTCCTTGACCAGCGCCCGCGAGAGCGCGGCGCGCTGCTGCTGACCACCGCTCACCTGGGCAGGCCGGCGCTCCAGCACGTGCGCGATCCCGAGCAGATCTGCCGTCTGCTGCACTTTTTGCCTGACGTCGGCGGACGGCGTCTTTTTCAGCCGCAGCGGGAAGGCGATGTTGTCAAACAGTGTCAGGTGCGGATACAACGCATAGGACTGAAATACCATCCCGACGTCGCGGTCCCTCGGGTGGAGGTGGTCCACCCGCCGGTCACCGAAGAGGATCGACCCCGATGTCGGCTGGTAAATGCCGGCGATCATCAGCAGCGTGGTCGTTTTGCCGCAGCCAGACGGTCCCAGGAATGCGACGAGTTCGCCCGATTTGACGTCGAGATCGAGCGCGCTGAGCGCGACCACTTTCCCGAAGTGTTTGGTCAGGCCCTCGACGCGGACACGAATCCCTTTCAGTGCCATTATCCCTTCACGCCCCCCGAGTAGATGTTCAACAAGTAGCGCTGCCCGAGCAGGAACAACGCGATCACGGGTATCGCGTAGAATAACCCCACGGCCGCGAACATCCCAAAGTCTGAGAAGGCTTCGGTGAGGAAGCTTTGCAGGTAGCTCGACATCAGCTGGCTCCGGCTGCTGACGATGAACGTAAACGGAATGATGAACTCGCCCCAGGCCGACAGAAGCGCAAACGTCGCCAGCGCCAGAAGGCCGGGCCGGACCATCGGCATTGCGATCTTCCAGAACAGCGTCCACCGCGACATGCCGTCGACGAGCGCCGCCATCTCCATCTCCCAAGATAGAGAATCAAAGAAACCTTTCATCAGCCAAATCCCGAGCGGCAGCTCCAGCGATGCCTTGACCAAAATGACGCCGATGAGCGTGTCGAACAGTCCGAGGAGGCGGAGGATATAGAAAATCGCGATCAGGAGGCTGACCGCCGGGAACGCGTGCAGCACCAGCACGAGCCCAAGGTACAACGACCTTCCGGGAAAGGAGAGCCGGGATATCGCGTACGCCGCCATTGAAGCGATGAGGACTTCCGCCGTGGCTACGACGACGGCGAAGATGAGCGAGTTGCGAAGCGCGACGAACACCGGCGGCCGCCCGCCGACGGTTTCCCAGAGAAACCGCCAGTTCTCTGGCGCAAACCCCCCTGCCGGAATCAGCCCGTGCACCCGGTCGAACCACCCAGTGAGCAACAGCCAGATGAATCCGGCGATGATCGGGATACTGAGTCCCAGGAGCACCAGGAGGAGCAACCGCCAGCGCGGAGGCAGCAGGGGCACTAGTTGACCTCTATCTTCGGCTCTGCGACCAGCGCCCTGAAGTTGAAGATACGCAGGTATAACACCGATACGATGATGCCGATGACGACAAGCACAGCGGCCATTGCCGCGCCCAACCCGAACTGTACATTGCCGAAGTAATTCGACAGCGCAAGGTTATAAGCGTGAAGCGACCATACGGTTGTGGTGAAGAATCCAGGGCCGCCCTGGGTCAACAGCAGGATGTATTCAAACGACGTGAGGAGCGAGAGCGTCTGGTACGCGGTCACGAACAAGATCGGCCACTTGAGCATGGGCAGCACGATCCGGCGGATCGTTTGAAGCGTCGTGGCGCCGTCCACCGCCGCCGCGTAGAACAAGTCTTGCGAGATGGACCGAATCGCCGACGTGAAGATCAGCAGACCGAAGGATGCGCCGACCATCCCGTTTGCCAGGACGATCGCGGCCCACGGGTGACCACTGATGAAACTCCTTTCGCTGCCCGTAAGACTGCTAATCAGGCCGAAGGGCGCGTCGCGTGAGAGCCCCTGCCAGATGAGCACGTACACGACCGGCGGCAAGATGCGGGGCAGGAGCCATACCGCCCGCATTTGATTCCCATACCGCTCGGGCACGGAGGTGCTCAACAGAGCCAGCACCAGCCCCATGCCGACATTGAAGAGCAGCGTGAACCCGACGTAGCGGGCGGTGTTCAGCATGATCTTGCCTAAGAACGGATCCTGCAAGAGCGTCCTGTAGTTCTCGAGCCCCGCCCATTGGGGGTTTCTGAACGTCAGTACGGAAATGTCGGTCATCGACAGATAGAGCGTCGTGAAGACTGGCACCAGAAAGAACAGGACGATGAGAACTGTCGCGGGGAGTAGAAAAATGGCCGGCGCCGCGTATCGTTGAAGCAGCGCCGCTCGCACTACCGGCCCGGCGCGAACCGGCGTGGCCTCAGCCTGGGATTGCACTTCAGTCCGGTCCGCCACAGCACATCAACTTCGAAGGGGGAGGACAACGCCCTCCCCCTTCCGTGATTTGATTTACTCGATAATCACCTGATCCCTGATTGTTCGCTGCATCTCGGCCGCAACAAGATCCACGGCCTGCTCCGGTGTGGCCTGTCCAGACTCGACCGCTGAGACGCCCCGAAACAGGGCGCCATGCCATTCCGCGAGATTGGCGTGAGGTGGCTGGAACGTGGTGAAGTTGAGCAGGTAGCTCACTTCTTTCAGGAAGCGATCCTTCACCAGCCGAGCCGTGCTCGACAGTACCGGCAGGTGCGCGCTGCCGACGGCATGCTTCGCATCAAGATCAGGGACTGTGGTGTACGCGATCAGGCGAATTGCCAAGTCCTTGTTCTTTGACGCCACGGGGATCATGTAGGCCTGCGGCTGGGACATGGTGATGGCTCTTCCGCCCTTCCGCCAGGTGGGATGTGGTGCAAACCCGATGTTCGCAAACAACCACTCGTCCCCGCCCTTGGCATTCAGCCATTCCCGCTCCAACTCCGCCCAGTTCCACGTGCCGCCCGAGAAAAACAGGACCTTTCCATCGCTGACCGGCTGGAAGAACCGCGGCCACTCATTGTTCAACCGATCTCGCTCGAGGACACCCTGATCGACGGCTGTCCGGAGCCAGCGGAAGTACCGCAGAGCGGCCTCCTTGGTGAAGACGAGTTTGCCGCTGGCGGCCTCAAAGTCACGGCCGCCGTGCGATCGGTACCACTGCAGAAAGTCGGGTCCAGGGGTAGGGCGGTGGTAATAGCCCTTCCCGCGCTCGACGACGTTCTTCTGCACAGCGTCCCGCGCTGTGACCATCACGTCGTCCCACGTGAAGTCCCCCCGGGTAATCCGGCCAGGTAGCTCTGCGATCTGCTGATCGGTCCAGCCTAGCCGACGCAGCAACGCCTTGTTGAAGTAGATGGGCCGGGCTTCCGTGTCCTGCGGAATTCCCCAGATTTTCCCCTTGAACTTCACGGCGTCCCACAGCGACGGCACGACATCGTTGAACTGTCTGTACTTGGGGATCATCTCATCCAGGGCAATGATGAACCCCGCCGCCGCCCATGTGGCGGTCTGGGGATGAGCCGCCTGGATGATGTCTGGGGCATCGCCGCTCTGGAACGCAAGCAGCGCCCGACGCAAGTACGAATCCCAACCCGTTGTGTCGAAGGATCCCTCGACCTTGATCTGCACCCCCGCGCCCTCACGTCGGAGTTCGGCGTTCAGCCGGTCGGCAGCCGTCACAACATTGTTGAAACGGTTCACGGAGGGGTTGTCCGGACCGATCGCCCACACTTTCATGACCACGACCCGCTGCGCGCTCGCCTGCGGCAGCACAAGAGCCAGCACGGCAAGCACCATCACAGCGACGAGCCATTTATGCCTCACTGTTAAACCACCTCCCAGAATCTCGAACACATACCCATGGATGGTTCTAAGGTTCACGCGTGCCGCTCACGTTTCCTCTGCCTTAGCCACCGCGTTTGAATCCCATGGCTTCGATCCATGAGAACGAGGCCTCAGTAGCCGCCGAAGGTTTGTATTCCAGTCCGACATAGCCCTCGTAGTCGAGAGCGTCCAGCCGGCGCAGGAGATACGCGAAATTGATCTCGCCCGTGCCTGGTTCGTGGCGATCAGGCGCGTCGGCGATCTGCACGTGGCCGATCTGCCCGATCAGGCGGCCCAGCGTATGCGCGAGATTCCCCTCCATCCGCTGCATGTGATAGACGTCGTACTGAAGACGGAGATTCGGCGCACGGACCTCTTCCATGAGGCGCAACGCCTGCGTCGATGTCGACAGGAAGAAACCCGGGATGTCGTAGGTATTCACGGGCTCTACCATCAACGTGATCCCCGCACGGCCCAGCCGCTGCGCAGCATACCGGAGATTCTCGACGAGCGTGCGCCACTGCTCGTCGAGGGGGATCGATTCCACCCGTTTTCCGACGAGACAGTTGAGACGCATGCACCTGAAGCGCCGGGCGAGCTCCACAGCCTCCGCCGTTCCGCGGCGGAACTCATCACGCCGGCTGGGGTCGACGGCAATTCCCCGATCACCTCCGCTCCAGTTCCCGGCGGGTAGGTTGAACAGCACCTGGGTCAGACGAAATTCTTGGAGCGCATCGGCGATCCCGTCGATGTTCTCGCTGTACGGGAACATGTACTCGACGGCATCGAAGCCTGCCTTTGCCGCGGCCTCGAACCGCTCTAGGAACGGGCGCTCGGTGAACAGCATGGTGAGGTTGGCGCAAAACTTCGGCATGGCTGGCCTCCCCCGATCAGTTCGTTGTCAATTTCCTAGGGACACGCGCGTCGGCGAGCCGCGGATATGAAGGCAACATTCCACCCAGTAGCGGCGCGAGATAACTCACAAATTTCGGGGTGACGTCATTGCCTGTGTCTGCAATGTAGTCCGGCGGGACAGTGCGCACGCGTCCGACGACCTGGCCCAGCGGCACGAGCGTCATCGTGCTGCGATACTCGCGCCCTGCCTGCCGTTTGATCGCGACCATGACGTCCGTCTGTCCATCGCCTGCGGCCTTCACACCAGCGACCCCTGCCCGGTACGCTTCGTCACGATCAACGGGCGACGCCATGATCGATGAAACGCGCTGGATCGTGCCCGGTTTGTCGAACCGCGCCTTCAGCCCGAGCCGCAATGCGATGATGTCGCACACCGCCTGGGCCGTCCCTCCCAGCTGCGGTCGGCCGACGGGGTCCCGATCGACCGCGCGTTCTGACGCGGAGAGATACGTGCCTCGGCTGTCTTTCAAACCTTCCGACACAACGACAACCACGTGACCAAGCTCGCGGTGAACGCGGGAGACATCCGCAAGCATCCGGTCTTGATCGAACGCGCGCTCAGGCAAGTAGATGAGATGAGGAGCTTCGCCTTCCCGCTCTCTCGCCAGGGCCGTACCGGCAGCGATCCAACCCGTGTCGCGGCCCATGGTCTCGATGACCTTAACGGTGTCCACCACGCCGATCGCTTCGGTGTCCAACCCCGCTTCGCGAACCGCCACTGCCAGCCACCGCGCCACACTCGGATAGCCGGGACAGTGATCGGTCTCCACCAGATCGTTGTCGATTGTCTTTGGCACCGCCACGGCGCGCAGTTCGTAGCGCACGTCTCGGACAATGTGGCCGAGCCTATGCACGACGTTCGCCGAGCCCTCACCCCCTATATAAAGGAAGTGATGAACGTCGTGCGCACGAAGGATCTCGACCATCCGTGTAAGGTCCTCGTCCGTCACGTTCATTCTGGACGATCCGAGCGCGGCCGACGGCGTATCCCTCAATCGCAACAAGACCTCAGGAGGCTGGCGCCGGAGATCCAGGAGGTCCTCCTTGAGAAGTCCCTGGACACCATGCCGCATTCCGATGATTTCGCCGACGGACTCCGACTGCGCGGCGGTCTCGATGATCCCGGCGAGTGTGGCATTGATGACGGCCGTCGGTCCTCCAGACTGACCAACGATAAGGTTACTGCGGGCGGCCATTTCGAGGGATGAGTCGATTGAATCGATCAAACTCCACGCCGCGCGCCTCGTGCCCGTGCGCAAGCGCCGCCTTCACCGACGCACCCTGATGCACAATTGTGCCGGCCGCGGCCGTCACCGCGCGCGGATCTTCGGGACCCGGAAACGTCACACCACGGCCAACGAGCGCGCCCCGCACCGTGGGTCCCGACTGCATGGCCGCTTCGATCTCATTGAGCAGCGGCCCCGGATCCCCGCGAGACTCACCGCCGAGAATCAAGATCGGCAGCGTCGTGGCCACCACAACGCGATCGAATCCGTCTACGTATGGGACCTTCAACCACGTCCGCGCGGATGAGGCGCCAAGGGCGGAGGCAACATTGATAGCCTGGATGAGCGCCTCAGCTGTTTTGACGACCTCGATGCCCCGCGGCGTCGACTTCACCATCATCGCTTCCAAAAACACAGGTAAGCCCAGGGACTGACAGGCCGTGACCGCCTTGGCGCAGGCGACAATTGTTGAAAGCGACGATGGTTCCCGAGGCTCGAGCCGGAACATCATCTTGGCGCCATCGAGGCGCAGCGCGGCAATACGGTCCGGCGTGAACGCGGTCATCCGGTCGTCCAATTCGAAATCGCTGCCGGCCAAACCGCCGCGGTTCATACATCCTATCAGGACCTTGCCGTCAAGAAATCTCTGGCCGCCGGCTTCTGCGACCACGCGGTTGATGATCAACAGCTCTTCGATCACATCGGGGGTGGCCATCACCCCGTCGCATTCCGGCGCGGTCAGCACGCGCAGCACGCGGCCGAGCAGCGTCCACCGGTTGCCCATCGCCATTGGATCTGTGCCGGCGCGAAGGACCATGCGCGCCGGATGATCGGCCGCAAGGAGCACGAGCCGCCCGTCGCGAGTGAGACTCTGCGGCCCCCGCCGTGCCGCGGATTCCTCCATGACGACCTCGGGCTGTCTGACGCGGATCTCGGTGATCCGGTCAAAGAACGGCCTCGGGAAATACACGTCGGGACGGAACTGGCTAGTGCGGATGGGGCGAGCCACGCAAACCTCCCGGTTTGCAGTCTACAGAGTCTTCCGAGTCTGCTGTATCTTCAGTGTCTCCAGGCACAACGATTGTGTATTCGAGCGCAAAGTCCTATACATCGGTTAGACTCTTCGACTATTCAGACACATGGACGAAGTAGACTTGAGTGTCAGGGTGCAGACTCAGAAGACCCAGTAGACGCTGGAGACTCGGTAGACTCGGATAGGAGGTACAACCCGGTGTCGTCAAATTGCAGACGGACCTCGGTTCCCATCGAGAGGAGCCCACGGGCTCTTATCGGTTCAGTCGCAGTCAACTCACCGGCCGGCGTCTCGATCAGATACTCGTTGGTCATGCCCATGAAGAACGCGGTCCGGATCTTTCCCGGCAGGCCTGCGCCGTCCGTCTGCACCGTTACCGCTTCCGGACGTGCCAACACCGTTACTGGACCGGCCGCCACGCTCTCTTGCCGGAAGGGAAATGTGAACGGCCCGACTGTGACCTGGCCCTCTCGGTACGTCCCGGTCAGAAGATTCGCCTCGCCGATGAAATCCGCCACAAAGCGGCTGGCCGGCTTCCGGTAGAGGTCCGTCGGCGCGCCAATCTGCTCCACCCTGCCCAGGTTCATGACGACAATGACATCGGACAGCGCAAGCGCCTCGGCCTGATCGTGCGTCACATAGATGCTCGTGATCCCTAGGCGCTGCTGCAGTTCACGAATCTCTGCGCGAACTCGCTTGCGAAGCTTCGCGTCGAGATTAGAGAGCGGCTCATCGAACAGCAGGACTTTCGGTTTCATCACGAGGGCGCGGGCAAGGGCGACGCGCTGCTGCTGCCCCCCGGATAGCTGCGCCGGATAGCGCCGGCCGACCTGCGGCAGGCCAACGAGCTCCAGCACGCCGGCAACCTGCCGGGCGATCTCTGTCTCGGGGAGCTTCGCGATGCGCAGCCCGTACGCGACATTCTCATGAACCGTGAGGTGCGGGAAGAGCGCGTACGATTGAAACACCATCGTCACGCTGCGATTGCTGGCCGGCAACGCCGTGACATCCTCGTCTCCAATCCAAATCCGCCCGCCGGTGGGATGCTCCAGCCCGGCGATCATCCGGAGCGTCGTGGTTTTGCCGCACCCTGACGGCCCGAGCAGCGTGACGAGCTTGCCAGCGGGAATCACCAGGGTGACGTTGTCCACCGCCGCGAATGACCCGAACCGCTTTGTCACGTTCTCCAGCCGAACCGGCACGGCCGACAGACGGGCCTCGGGCATCGAGCTGCGGGTCTCGACCGCTCGTTCCTTCATTTAGGTCATCAAGGTCTTCCCGACCGTCCGCGTATCAAAACGCCGGTTGACGGCGTAGAGTGCCAGAATGACGGCAATCATGAACAGCGTGAGCAACGATGCCAGCGCGGCGCCCCGGCCCAGGCTGCCGTATTCGACGTACGAAAGAATCTGCGTCGTGGCAAGGTTGTGCGCGGGGGTGATCAGGAAGATGACTTGACTCACCGCGGTCATCGCGCGGACGAATGCAAAGACCAGCCCCGACAGTAACGCCGCGCGCGCGAGGGGCATCACGATCCGACGCAACGTGGTCGGTGAGTTGGCGCGGAGCATCGTACTGGCTTCTTCCAGCGAGCGGTCAATCTGGAGGATGGCCGCGATCCCCGAGCGGATGCCCACGGGCATATTACGAAATACAAACGCGAGAACAAGGATGAGTGACGTGCCGGTGAGCAGGAGCGCGCCCTGGTTGAACGCGAGAATGTACCCGATGCCCATCACGGTCCCGGGCACGGCAAATGACAGCATCGAGCCGAACTCAAGGGCACTCTTCCCCGGGAACTCAACGCGGGTCACGAGATAACCAATTAGGAAGCCCAAGATCGTGGATGGGATGGCCGCATACGCGGACAGCCGCGCGGTCGTCCAGAACACCTGCCACCCCGTGGGAGAAAGCGCCTTGATGTGCTGCAAGGTCAGTGCGTAGTCGAACCCCCACAGCTTTGTGATGCTGCCGATGAACACGGACCCATACAGCGCGACAATCAACACTACCCAGGCCAGGAACACTCCAGAGGCCGCGTAGTCCAGCGCCGGGGGCAGCGGGCGGTGCTGCGCGCCTGATGGCTTGCCGGTCACCGTCACGTAGAACCGCCGACCGATCCAATAGCGCTGCACGAGGAAGATCGACAGGGTCATCGCGAGCAGCACGACGCCGTACACGGCAGCCTCGCTTGGATTGAACCGGCCGATAATCGCAAAGAACACTTCAGTCGCGAGAAACGGCACCCCGCCGCCGACGATGATCGGGTTCCCGAAATCAGCCAGGCTTTCGATCGCCACCAACAGGAACGCGTTGGCGATGCCTGGACGGGCCAGCGGCCAGATCACGGTGCGCAAGATATGCCAGCGGGACGCACCAAGTGTCTCGGCGGCTTCCTCCATCGCGGCGTCCATCGCCTGCACGACACCCTGCAGCACGAGGTAGGCGATCGGCGCGTACGCCAGGATCTGGGCAATGGCGACGCCCAAAGGACCGAAGAAAATTCCAGTAGACAATCCAAGCAGACCGTTTGTCACGAACCCCCGCCGGCCAAACATGTAGATGAGCGCCAGGCCCAGCACGAACGGCGGCGTGATGATTGGCAGAATTGAGAGCGGACCCAGCAGGCTGCGGGTGCGCAGGTTGGAGCGCTCGCTCAACAACGCAAACACAAAGCCGAGGGCGGTTGCCACGACCCCAACCACGATGGCCAGCAGCACGCTGTTCCGCAAGGCACCGAATCCCAGGTACAGCGCGGCGAGCACCCAGATTCCCACTCCGGCGACAGCTGCGGCGCGAAGCGCACGCCACCCGCGCCGGTGGGCAAGCCAAACTATTCCAACCACAGCGGCTGTTACGAGTCCCAGGGCGGCCGCGATTGCGGCCTCGTTCCTCGAGCTGGCCGGGTTGTTAAGCAGGAAGAAGGCCGGCGATTTCAGCACGGACGTTACCGCCGCGAGGCTGAGCTGACCTTTGACAACCACGCTGGCCTTCAGCACGGCCCACAGGGGGAACAGTATGAACGCCAAGACGAAGGCGCCCACCCACAGGATACTGGTCGCAAGGAATGCGTCGGTGCGCAGCGTTCCCGACAGTGCGAGGCCGGTGCCCATGATCGCCAGGAATCCGAGGGCGGCGACGATTGCGGCGGGCCCGAACGGCTGCCCGGAGCTCACGAGGTAAAAGACCGACAGCGCGCAGCCGGCGGCGCCGAGCCAAAGTGCGATGCGCCCACGCTGCGATTCAGGACGCTGGAGCGCGCCGGTCAACACCACGAGCGCGGCAACGGCTGTGATGCCTGACATTACCGGCGACTCGCGGAGAAGTTGCAGTCCTATCGATCCGGGGACGAACGCGAACAGGTCCCGCCCTATGCGGGCCCAAGAAAGCAGCAGCGTTCCCAACAGCGTCAGGCCACCCCACACGATGAGGGTGATGTTTGGGCTAGCCCTGGCGATCGGAACGGTCAGTGCACGCGCCATAAACCCAAACTGACCGGGTCCGGCGTCCAACGAACGCAATAGGCCGACGTCGGACCCGGACCCATTGAGTGCTTACTTTGGCAGCGGAAACACCTGCTCCGTCCACTTCTTCACCAGTCCGTCCCGGACGGATTGGCTCCCAAACTTCAGGAAGTCATACTTGATGACCTTGAAATCCTGGAAGCGCGGAGCGGTCCTCGGCACCGCGGTCTTAGAGTTCGATGGGATCTGATACGATTGCCCTCGCTCTGCCGCCAGTGATTGCGCAGCGGGTGTCAGCGCCCAGTTGATGAACGCGAGCGCGGCCGCGCGGTTGGGCGTGGCCTTGACCAGGCTCAGCCCGCCGATCTCATACCCCGTCCCATCGGACGGAGCGTTATAGGTGATCGGGAATCCTTGCAGCACCTGGTCCACTGCATCGTGCACAAACGTGATTCCGATTGCGATCTCACCACGCCCGGTGAGCTGGCCCGGCCCCGCTCCGCTGCGGGAGTACTCGGCGACGTTGCGGTGGATCCTCTTCATCAAGTCGAACGCGGCAGTCTCCCCGTAGACCTGTACGAGCGTCGCGAGCAACGTGTATCCGGTCCCTGAGGTATTCGGGTTGGGGTACGCCACCAAACCCTTGTACCGGGAGTCGGCTAGATCCCGCCACGTACGTGGCACCGGGAGATTTTTCTCCTTCAGGAGCCTCTCGTTTATAGCCCAGCCGAGGATGCCGGCGTACAGCGGTATGTACATGGGGCCCCGCGGGCCGCTCACCGCCTCGCGGAGTTCAGTGCGCACGTCGTTCCACGCGTCCGGCCGAACGAACTCTGTGAGGCCTTCCTCATTCGCCACGATATGCGGGTCGCCCGTCCCGCCGAACCAGACGTCAAACGACGGGTTCTGCCGTTCGGCTCTTAACCGCGCCAGCGCCTCGCCCGAACTCAGGCGGACGAAGTCGAACGCAATCCCCGTGGCTCTGGGAAACTCGGCCTTCACCGCATCGCACCAGGCGGGATTCGGGCTGCACAGCACTGTGACTCGTCCCGCCGGCGCGGCGGACGCAATTCCGAATGCCGCCAGCGTCACCACCATTGCCAGGATCGCAACTCGCTTCATTACATCTCCTCCTCTGTGTTCACTCCGACGCGCATTGACGTCAAATGCGCCACCGTCTGCCGTGCCGCGGACTCTGGATCCGGGGCCGGCAGGATCTCCGCAGATAGATAGCCCTGGTAATCCATCTCCTCTAAAACGGCAAGGATCCTTGCAAAGTTCAAATGTCCGAAACCCGGCGCCTGTCTGTTACTATCGGCAACATGGACATGACCGAGACGGTGGCCGCAGCTCCTGAGCGCTCCTTCGAGCGACCGTTCTTCGATGTTCATATGAAAGGTGTCGGCCAGCACTTGGATGCTCGATGAGCCGACCCGCTCGATGATCTCCAATACCTCGCCGACCGTATTCAAGTAGTCAGTCTCGTACCGGTTGATCGGTTCTATCAACACCTGGCCGCCGTTGCTCCCGACGACCACACTCAAATGATGGAGCGCCTCAGTGAAGCGCGCATCGGTTGTGGAACGATCATGTGTGACGCGACCGCGGATCAGGCCAACGATCGTGGACGCGCCGAACTCTGAGGCCAGATGGGTGTGTGCAGCGATTCGTTCGCTGGCGAGCGCGCGGATGCCTGCGTCGTCGCTGGTCAGGCTCAGACCATCCTTTAAGTAAGCCTGACCTGTGCCGACGGCTGCGACCGCGAGTCCGCTATCACGGATCACGCTGTGCAGGGCCTTGTGATCGATGGTCGCCGGATCGCGGACCGCCAGCTCCACGGCGTCGTAGCCCAGGGACGCCGCCATGCGCACGCCTTGATCCCACCG
>Ga0209853_1000002_pt1 | contig 82236 bp, 73 predicted proteins | sample GWRWS1_30_40_FD_187224 | JGI IMG/M metagenome (GOLD analysis project Ga0209853, IMG submission 187224) | Riverbed sediment microbial communities from areas with vegetation nearby in Columbia River, Washington, USA - GW-RW S1_30_40 (SPAdes)... | ecosystem: Environmental > Aquatic > Freshwater >...
GGGTTCGATTCCCGCCGCCTCCACCAAGTACGTAGAAGGCGGCCCCTTGCGGGCCGCCTTCTACTTTTTTCGCTGGGTCTCGTACAGGTATGGGTTTAGATTAGGGATTCTTAGCGGACCTGTCTCTCGAGCTGGAGGTTGGCTGGCAGATAGACGGGGAGGGCCGCATTGGTGTTCGTCAGGATAACCTGCACGCGTTCAGCCTCCCGGAGATAGACACCGATTTGCCAACTCACCATCACCTGTTCTGTAAGGGCTTGGGCTGTAACGTAATACCAGCGGTCGGGCGGAAGGTCCCTAAAGAGGAAGCTTCCGTCCTCCTCGGTTCGGGTCCGAGCGTATGAGAGCTTTTGCTGAGTCTCAGGGCTGCTGATCACGATGTCCAGATACATGTGGGCCAGATGTGGAATATAGGTGCCATGTTTCTCGATGACCTTCCGCTTGACGGAGTCGACATCGAGGGGGCGCAGTAAGAGGTACACCCGTGCGCCCCCACAGGGGATCACGGCGTCCTTCGCCAAAAGGCCGATCCGGCCTTCGATCGTCCCGTTGGCGATGGCCAGTTTGAAATACTCTGGCTGACTTCGCCTTAGGAAGATACGGTGCTCCAGGCAGAGCTAGGCAGGATGGGCGATATCGAAGCTTAAGGAATGCCCCCAGTTATCTTATGCCCGTAGGTCCTCTTGCTAGTCTCCTCTCGCCCCCTGACTGCCTTTCCGCTGAAGCCACGCTTCCAGATCAGGGAGCGGCCAATTAGCGGCCAATTATTGATAACCCGCTCCAAGGGCGCACCCAAGTGCGCGACCGCGATGTCAACATAACGCGGCTACAATCTCTGAGTTTGTCATGAGGAGCGGATTAGACCTATTACCCTTTACCTTATATAATTGATCTAGTCTGCTCTATGCAGTCACGTGTGATTAATATGGAACAACTATCCGCGGTGGACATCAGCAAAGCCCTCCTGCAGCGCGTTTCGGCTGCATACGTGTCGACGTTTCCGCCTCGCGAGTGCGGGATCGCGACCTTTACGCGAGATCTGACACGCGCCATCCAGATGTATAATCCCCTTGCGCGTCCTCAGATTGTCGCCCTCAACGACGAGGCCGAAATCTACAACTATCCCGGGCATGTCCGCTGGCAGATCGCCGGGGAAGATCCCGAGAGCTACCGTGAGGTCGCGCGGGCGCTCAATGCGTCACCGGTCGACGTCGTCAGCATCCAGCACGAGTTCGGGATCTTCGGAGGCAAATGGGGGGCCTATCTCCTCGTATTCCTCAAGGAGTTGCGCAAGCCCGTGGTCACGACCTTGCACACCGTGCTGCCGAATCCACCTCGCGCCGCGGTGGACATTATCCGCGCGCTCTACGCGCGCAGCGCCGCGACCGTGGTGATGACCCCGGCCGCGCGGGAGATCCTGGATCGCGACTACGGGATCGACGGCGCACGGTTGCGGATCATTCCCCATGGCGTCCCCGCGGTCTCAATGCAAGACCCTACTGAGGCGAAAGCGCGGGTCGGTCTTTCCGGCCGCATGGTCGTGTCCTCATTTGGCCTCATCAATTCCGGCAAAGGGATCGAGGACGTGCTCGATGCCCTCCCGACCGTCGCGGCGCGTTTCCCCCAGCTCCTGTATTTGGTGCTGGGCGAGACCCACCCCGTGGTTCGGCGCGAGCAGGGCGAGGAGTACCGCACGCGGCTCGTGCGCCAGGTCCACCGGCTGGGCTTGGAGCCCTACGTCAAGTTCAACAACCGCTTCCTCAGCGACGATGAGCTCGTGCGGTATCTGATGGCGACCGACATCTACATTACCCCCTACCACAATCCGGATCAGATCGTCAGCGGGACCCTATCCTATGCAATGGGCTGCGGGCGTGCGATCGTCTCCACCCCATATCTGTACGCGAAGGATGCGCTGGGCGAGGACCGTGGGGTGCTCATTCCGTTCCGCGATCCGAAGGCGATCGCTGACGCGCTCACCCGGCTTCTGGGGAATCCTGCGTTGCGCCAGCAAATCCAGCAGCGGGCGTTCGCGTACGGGAAGCAAATGCGGTGGCCGCGTGTTGCTGCGGCATATCTGAGTCTCTTCCGCGAAGTGCGCATGCATGCGGACGAACGCGGCGCGGCCGTCGCGTCGTACTAGGAAACAGAAAACACCACCTACGGCAATCATCGATGAGACTCCCACCCGTTAAGCTCGACCACCTCGAGCGGCTGACCGACGGTACGGGAATTCTCCAGTTTGCGGAGTTCGGGGTCGGCGACCCTCACAGCGGCTACACCACCGATGACAATACCCGGGCGTTGATCGTTGCGGCGAGGCTTCCGCGTGGCCCGGCCCGTGAGCGTCTGGCCAGCACGTATTTGAAGTTTCTGCTCTACGCGCAGCGCGCCGATGGCACGCTCGCGCACGAGGTTTCTTACGAGCGGTCGCCGTCCCAGCTAGGCGCGTCAGATGATGGCTTGGGCCGATGTTTGTGGGCGTGCGGCGAAGTCGTCGCCTCCGATCTGCCCGAGGCGATGAAGGGGGCCGCGGCGTCCATCTTCCAGCGGGCCTTGCCTCATCTCACAGGCATCCGGCACCCGCGCGGGTGGGCAAACGCGATCCAAGGTTTGGCCCTATGGGCGAGCCACGTGGACGCCGGCATGGTCTCGGACGCGGCCGCGAAATGCGCCGAGGACCTATTGTCCCGAATCAAGCTGCACTCGGTCCCGGAATGGGTCTGGTTCGAGGACATCCTGACCTACGAGCCTGGACGTCTGCCGCTGGGTCTGCTCTACGCTGGCGCGCTCACGGGTGATAACCGGTATCTGGAAGTAGGGGAGCGTGTGCTCGCCTTTCTTGAGCGCACGCTATTCGAGGTCACCCCGCGGAGGCGAGTCTTCTCAGCCATCGGAAACCGCGGATGGTACCGGCGTGGCGGCGCGAGGGCGGTCTACGACCAACAGCCTATCGACGCGGCGAGCATGGTCGAAGCCGCGACCGCGGCGGCGGTCATGACGAAAGACCCGCGCTACCGTTCACTGGCCCGTGACGCTTTTGCCTGGTTCCTCGGAGCAAACACCGTAGGAATGCCGCTGTACGACCCAGAGACGGGAGCTTGTCATGATGGGCTCACACCACACGGCGTGAACCTCAACGCAGGGTCAGAATCGACGATCTGCTACCTCATCGCGCGGCTGACGGTTGCAGCCAGGGAGCACCTGATCAGCCGCTTGCTCGCCGGACGACCTCGAGCTCTCGAACTTCGCGGCGTGCGGCGCGTAGAAAGTGCACGGGAACCTCCGGCGCAGCACTCGCCACCTGTGAGGCCCACCGCATGACCGCTTCCCGTGACACCGATGCGGCCCCGATAACGCTGTCCGCGCTGCCGTAGTACACGAAGTAGTGGTCTCCGAGCTCGACGGCTCCGCACGTAAACACCACGTTAGGCACTAGGCCTTCCTTCTCATATGACTCTGTCGGCTCCAGAATGGGATTGTGTGCGCGCGCCAGCACGTGGCGGGGATGCTCCAGGTCGAGGAGTGCCATTCCCAGGCGGTATGTCCGCTGCATGTCCACTCCGTGATAGAAGAGAAGCCAGCCATACGGCGTCCAGAGCGGCGGCGCGCCCGCGCCGACGCGGTTGTTGTCCCACATGTCGGGCCGGATCTCGAGCAGCGGCCCGAGATTGTGCCACCGCCTCAGGTCCCGGGACACGCCGAGATGCACGTTGGGGAAGATGCGGTGCAGGAGGTAGTACTTGCCCCGGATCTTGGCAGGAAACAACGCGCCGTTCTTGTCGTCCCACTGCTTGAACGCCAGCCCGATCCGGCGGAAGTGCTTAAAGTCTTTGGTCGTGGCGATCGCGATGCGCACGCGCCACGGGACCCCCACATCTGTGAATGGGGAGGGGCGGGTGCGCCGGACCGGCTCAGTAGCCGGATATAGCGACGCGGCAGTGTAACAGATGTAGTACCGGCCGTCGAACGCCGTGACGCGCGGATCCTCGGTACCCAGGCGCTCCCACTCGTTGCCCACCTCCGGCTCGAAGACGGGGCGCGGGCTGCGTTCGATCACCTCCACGCCGTTGCGAAGACGGGCAAGGCCCAGGCGCGAGATCCAGTCCGCGCCCTGCGCACGGTAGAGCAGGTGGACGTCGCCTCGGTAGATTGTGGCGCCGCAGTTGAATACCCAGCGGTCTTCCCACCAGTGGGACGTTGGGGTCAGAATCGGGTTGGCAGAGTGTCGGTTTAGTGGTGGCGCGTCGAACATTCCGTCCTCCATGTAGTCTCTACGTCCAGGAAGATTCATTTGTGCCAAGTGGGGCACACCCTTCTGTCTTGTGCCCATTTGATGAGAATTTTTGTCCAGGGAGTAGGCGATTTTGTAACAATTCAGCGGGACGAGAGACCGGCGGGAGGGGGTTGGCGGCGATCCCCACCCCCCGCGGTAATGGAGTTATCGGACAACGCGGACGAACTCATCCATCGGTACGGCGGCCAGCGTTTCGATCCTCACGCTTCCTCGGGCTCCGAGCTGGATAGACGCCTTCATGACCGTGGCCAGGTCGGGGGCCTCGACGATGTTGACGAAGTCGTACGCGCCCAGGACAGCGTACTGCTGCAAGACACGGACGCGCATCCCCTCGAGTTCTTTGTTCACTTCCTGGACACGGCCCGGGTTCTTCCGGATGGTCTCGGCACCTTCTTCAGTCAGTCGGCTCAGCATGATATAGGTCGCCATCGGTCCCTCCCTCGCACCATGATTCGAGCCAATCAATATTCCGCGAAATGGAATTCGTCCCTGCAGGCGCTAGCCTGCAGGCGCTCGCTCGAAGCCTAGCGAACCTCACCCACCAACTGTGAGGCGCGAAGCATGAACGCCGTGAGAATCCATCAGCCGGGCGGGCCGGACGCGCTCCGCTACGAAGAGGTGCCGACTCCTCTTCCGGCCGAAGGTGAGGCGCTCGTGCGCCTCCGGGCTGTCGGCGTGAACTTCATCGATGTCTATCATCGCAGCGGCCAGTATTCCCTGTCGTTTCCCGCCATCATTGGACAGGAAGGCGCCGGCGTCGTTGATTCCGTGGGGTCAGGCGCCACAGAGGTGACGCCGGGAGACCGTGTGGCGTTTGCCAATGTGCCCGGCTGTTACGCAGAATTCGCCACGGTCCCGGCCTGGCGGTGCGTGAAGATTCCCGCCTCATGGACATTCGAGCAGGCGGCAGCGGCGATGCTGCAGGGGATGACCGCGCACTACCTCAGTCACACGACCTATCCGATCAGACAGGGTGACACGGTGCTGGTGCATGCAGCGGCGGGCGGGGTCGGCGCGCTCCTCGTACAAATGGCCAAGCGCCGGGGGGCCAAGGTCTTGGGGACGGTTTCATCCGAAGAAAAGGCTCAGGTTGCGCGTGAAGCGGGCGCGGACGTGGTAATCAACTACATAAGAACCGATTTCGTCCCCGAGGTGAAGCGGCTGACCGATGGGCAAGGCCTGCCTGTGGTCTATGACTCCGTGGGGCGGGATACATTTGATCGGAGCCTTGACTGTCTCGCGCTCCGTGGGATGCTGGTCCTCTTTGGGCAGGCGAGCGGCCGTGTTCCTCCCCTCGATCCGCAGGTCCTCAACGCGAAGGGCTCGGTGTTCCTGACGCGCCCTTCGTTGCACCACTATACCCACACCCGCGAGGAGCTCTTGTCGCACGCGGAAGAAGTGCTGCAGTGGATCGGGGACGGCACAATCCGCCTGCGCATCGATCAGAGCTTTCCACTTTCCCGCGCCGCGGAGGCACACGCGTACTTGCAGTCGCGGCAGGCCCTCGGCAAGATCCTGCTCATCCCTTAGTTCCAGCTGATCATACGGGAACACATCCAGGCCCATGACGCGTTACAATGATTGTACGCACCCAGGCAGGGGAAAATTTGTTTTGGGATTTTTGCGATGCACTCCGAGCGGCCGGAGTCCGGCCCTTCTCATCAGGAATCCAACGTACGGCCATCACGGGCGACGCAGCAGAAGAATCAGCGTGCGCCTCGATGGCTGCGCGGTGCTCGCGTCGCGCCCAAGGCCGGTGTGGTCCTGCTTATCGCCGCGCTCGCCGCTGGGGGACTCGCGGGCTTGGCCGCGGCGTTTTCGTTGGTCCCCGATATCTCCAAAGTCTACGACCCGCCGAGTGAAGCGACACGGATTTACGCCGCGAACGGCGAGCTGATCGCCAGCGTCTACCGTGAGAACCGCGAATACATCGCCCTAGACCAAATTCCGCTCGTCATGCAGCAGGCGGTCATCGCGATCGAGGACGAGCGATTCTTCAACCACAGCGGCATCGACCTCCAGGCCATCGCGCGGGCGGCGTGGCGTAACCTGCAGGCACGCGAGCTGCGCGAAGGTGGGAGTACCATCACGCAGCAGCTCGCCCGTTCCGTGTTCTTGACCTCCGAGCGTACGCTGAAGCGAAAAGTCGCTGAGGTTTTGCTCGCGCTTGAAATTGAGCGCCGGCTATCGAAGCGCGAGATCCTGGAACGCTACCTCAATCAGGTCTACTTCGGACAGGGCGCGTACGGGATAGAGATGGCCGCGCAGGTGTACTTCGGCAAGCCGGCTTCTCAACTGAACCTCGCTGAAAGCGCAATGCTGGCCGGGCTCATCCGCGCGCCCTCTCGATACTCACCATACAGAAACCTGGATCTCGCCCGCTACCATCAGCGGCTTGTGTTGAAGCGAATGGTGCAGCTCGGCTACATCACGCATGCGCAGGTGCATGAAGCGGGCGCGAAGCAGTCGATCAAGCTCGCGAGGCCGCGGAATGTAGGCCTCACAAGCATGCGCGCGCCGTATTTTGTCTCGTACATCCTGCCGCATCTCCTCGAGCGCTATGGTGAGGAGCAGGTGTATCGCGGCGGGCTTCAAGTCTACACCACGCTCGATCCCGCGATGCAAAGCGCAGCAGATCGTGCGGTCCGCGATGGCCTCGACGAAGCGCGCAACGCGCGCCTGAACGTCTCGCAGGGCGCGCTGGTCGCGATCGACGTCCGCACGGGGTACATTCGCGCGATGATCGGCGGGTATGACTGGACACAGAGCCAGTTCAACCGCGCGTACCAAGCGCACCGCCAGGCGGGTTCAGCATTCAAACCGTTCATCTATACGACCGCAATCGAGGCAGGATGGAGACCTTGGAAGCTGCTGCTGGACGCTCCGGTCAGTTACTGGTCTGGCGCCGGGTACTGGCGTCCCAAGAACTACGACAAGAGGTTCCGTGGGCCGGTCACGCTGCGTCGCGCGCTGGAGCAGTCCATCAACGTCCCGGCGGTACGAACAATGAATAAGCTTGGGCCCGATCGAGTCATCACGGTCGCCCGACGCATGGGCATCCAGAGCCCGCTCGAGCCCAACCTGTCGCTCGCGCTCGGCAGTTCGGACGTCACCGTGTTGGAGATGGCATCGGCGTATGCCACCCTTGCCAACATGGGAATGCACAGCGAGCCGCTTGCGATCCGTCAGGTGGTGGATCAGCACGGGAAGGTGTTGGAGCAGAACGTTCCGCGCCGCCAGCCGGCAGTTGAAGTGGAAGTCGCATACCGGATGGTCGACATCATGAAGGGTGTCATCACCCGCGGCACCGGCCGCGCGGCCAACATCCGGCGACCGGTGGCCGGCAAGACTGGGACCTCCGACGATCACCGCAATGCGTGGTTCATTGGGTTCACGCCGTACATGGCCACCGCGGTCTGGGTCGGTAATGATGACAACAGTCCCATGAAGAAGGTCGTCGGCGGCACGGTCCCCGCCCGCATCTGGGCGTCGTTCATGAGGGACGCGGTCGCTTCGACGCCTCCAGACGATTGGGACCGGCCCGAGAGCATCGAGGCTGAGATTCGCCGGGCCCGGCGCGCGGTGAACGTTCCGCCACCGACGATCGAAGAAATCATGCGACAGGCGATCATGCAGCAGCTCAAGCAGCACCTCGAGCGTGCGACTCCGGCGAAAAACCCCGGTGACGATGGGACAGGGAGGCTGAAGCCACCGAAGGACGACGGATAGTCCATCTGTCAGCGTGCTTGGGCCGGCGCGGAGTTCTTTCAACCGCGCCGTTTTCATTTCCCAGGAATCAACTTGACAGGTTGGTTACCTGGGCTCTACGATGCCACAGGCTTGAGGTCCTTAGAGATCACCTGAACTTGTGACCCAATTCACCCAGACCTTCTTGCTCGTTACGTTCGGGAGCGTGCTTTCACTAGCGCTTGGACTTCTACTCGTCTGGCAGCAGCGGCTCTTCCACCGATTTCAACTCTATCTCGTTGCCTTCGCCGCCGGCGCACTGGTGGCGACCGCGCTGTTTGACCTCCTCCCCGAAGCGATGGAGAAGGTCGTAGAATCTGGGACAGCACTTGAGACGCCGTTCATTTGGGCTGCCGCCGCGATAGCAATCTTCTTCGTCCTCGAGAAGTCCTTGCACTGGTACCATGACCACACCGGACACGGACCCGAAGGGCCTGTCACCAAAGCCGTCGTACCGCTGATTACCCTTGGTGATGGTCTGCATAATTTCATTGATGGTGCGTTGATCGCCGCAGCTACGCTCGCGAGCCCGCAACTGGGGTTGGTAACGGCCGTGGCAGTCTTCCTCCATGAGATCCCACAGGAGGTCGGCGACTTCTCAGTCCTTATCTTCGGCGGTCTTTCGAGAGTGAGGGCCATTCTCTTCAACCTACTGTCGGCCGCCACCGCGTACCTCGGTGCGTTCGCGACCCTGATGTTCTCTGCAGGTGCCACGTCGTTTACGACGCCCCTCGTTGCTCTGACAGCCGGAGCTTTCCTCTTCATTGCCCTGGGCGAGCTCCTCCCCGAGCTCATCCATAAGGAAAGGGGCGGGGTACGAACGGTACTCCTTACCGCGACCTTCATCTTTGCGATGTTTTTTATGCGCTACCTAGGAGAGATGCTCGGTGTCTAGGCGGCCGCGCTCGTGAGACTGGCGGTGCCGGTGACCACGTTGCTCGCGGCCTACATGCTAAGGCGACGTTCGCAGTAGTTGTCAGTCTACCTGGTCCTTCGGGTCTGTCGGGTCTCTCGGGTCACAGAAAAGCTGAGTTTGTCGTAGACCCGATAGACTCGACGGAACCGATTGACCCGACAGACTAGTTACTGTCTGAGGTACCGCTCATACCAGGCCAGCGTGCGCTGCCACGCTGCCTGCGCCGCCTGGGCCTGATACCGCGCGCCCGTGTCATTAAAGAACGCGTGATCGGCGTTGGGATAGATGACGATTTCGTGGGTGACGCCGGCCTTTTGAAGTGCCTCGCGGACCGCGGGAATCCCTGCGTTGAGGCGCGTGTCCTGCTCCCCATAGATCGCGAGCACGGCCGCCTTGATCTTGGGTACTTCATCCAGAGGCGGATTCGAGCCGTAGTGCGGTGCTGCGGCTTTCAAGTCGGCATTGCGAGTGGCGAGGCGCCAGACCATTCCCCCGCCGAAACAGTATCCCTGGGCGCCGATCCGATCCCGACGCACGGACGATTGGCTCTGGAGATGGCGTACTCCTGAATTCAGCATTTCCACCATCTGTTCTGCTGGTGTCTGCCCGAGGATGGCCGTCACCTGCGCGGGATCGCTATGGCGCGCGGTGCCGCCTTGGTGCGACGCTAGGTCCGGTGCGATCGCTGCGTAGCCGGCCTTGGCAAGACGCCGACAGACATCTTTAAAGTGCTCAAGGAGACCGCGATTTTCGTGGACAACCACGACGCCGGGCACGGCGCCTCCCGCTCTCGGTCTTGCTTGATACGTCATCACCGCGGTGGCTCCTGACGCGTACGATGCCATCCCGGCCGTGATCGCGGGATCATTCTCAGGGACGGTCACTCCCGATGCCTGCGCTACCGTTGCTGGTAGTGACGATGCGGCCTGAGCGACTTCATCGGCCGACGCCGAAACGCCGAGACTGCCGAGCATTGGAACGGCAAGCGTGACGCCGCCCGCCATCAACGCAGCGCGGCGCAGGAACTCGCGCCGGCTTAGCCGGCCGCCGCGGTAGTCTTCGGCCCACTCCTCGATGATGTACCGCTGGAGATCACTCATATGCGCCTTCCTTTCAGGATGCACCGGCGTTCATGGTCTGAAGTATGTGTAACAATTCCATCACCACTCTATGTGGACGGTAAGCACCGCGCCGGCCGTTTAGTCCCGGGCGGCCTTCAACAAAGATTGCCACTTCTTCAAATCGGCGGTTGTGAACGGCTCATAGAATCCAATACGATCGACGAGCCCTCGGTAGCGGCTCATCATCTGCGCTCCAATCTCCTCGGTCCGGCCGACAACGGCGATCGTCTCAAGCATTTCATCGGATACCTCGGCCGCCATCGAGCCCCATTCGCCCCGCGCCGCCCGCGCACTCAAGCGCTCCCCGATGTCCTGCCAGCCGTGATGCGCGAGCACTCCGCGATACGAAGGAGTGCTGGCGTAGAATGCGATCGTCCGCCGAGCCTCTTCGCGCGACCGTGCGAGTTCCTCGGTGGACTCGCCGGTGGCCCCGAAGATGCTAGCGGTGATCGTGAACGGCGTACGCTCGCGGCCGGCCCGTCGTTGGCCTCGGCGAATCGCCGGCAGCACAACGTCACGGAGGTAGGGCGGCGTATGAAATGGGTGCACGAAAAATCCATCCGCGACCTGGCCCGCCACGCGGCACAACGGCGGGTTGACGCCGGCGGTCAGGATCGGAATCTCCGCCTCAAGCGGTCTCGGGGTGAAGAACGGCGTCATGAGCGACAGTGTGTAGAAACGGCCGCGGAATCGCAATGGGCCGCCGGTTCGCCACGCATTCCACACCGCGCGGATCGCCTGAACGGTGTCGCGGAGTTTTGGGGCCGGCGGATCCCACGTCATGCCAAAGCGACGGACTATATGCGCTTTCACTTGTGTGCCTAAGCCGAGCATGAATCGTCCTCCGCTCTGCGCCGCCAGATCCCAGGCCAGTGCGGCGAGGAGCGTGGGACTGCGTGTAAACGCAATCGCGATCGCCGTGCCGATCGAAATACGTTGTGTGTGCTCCGCGGCAAGCACGGCCGGGAGAAATGGATCGTCCGCGATCTCTGAAAACCAGACTCCGTCGAGACCGAGACGCTCGATGGCCCTGGCGAGGTCGGGAACTTCACGAAGGGTCCCGTACGTGATGCGGGCATCCACTTTCATGGCAGGGTCAAAAGTCAATGTTCGGACGCGCGAGCCGTGTCCCTGTGCGAAGGAATTCGGCATGACAGGCGGAACGATCTTCGGTTGGGAGAGGACAGGGCAGGACAACTCCAGTAATGATTCCCGCGTTGTCGTTGTCGGGAATCTCGAACGGAAGGTGGTAGGCGCACGCAGAGGTAGAGTATGAGGCTCGGAATTGCCGTGCTCCTGGCGGTGCTGATCGCCTGGACGCTGCCCCATGGCGCAGCCCTCGGGCAGGCCGCCGGAGTGAAAGTCATTGTGAACGGCGTCGAGATCTCACTCTCCGCGCCTGCCGTCCTCTCCGGCGGTCAGGTGATGGCTCCCATTTCCGGGCTGTTCGAGCCCATGGGGGCCGTCGCGGCGTTTTACGAAGCAGATCGTACTATCGTGATCAGTAACCGCGTGCGCACCACGGTGCGGATGCGGCTGGGCGATCCTACCTTATATGTGAACGCCACGGGCGCGCGACCGTCGCCTGTCGCTCCCATGCAGCGCGGTGCGCAGGTGTTCATCCCCGTTCAGGCTGTCTTCGCGGCGCTCGGCGCCTGGACAAAGTACGAAGAGGCAGAGCGGACTCTCTACGTCAGTTCCCAGATCAAAAGTGTTGTCACCCAGGCGTCGCCGGACGCACTCCAGATTCGCATCGACGCCACGGGTCCGATGCGGGTCGAAACGCACGTGCTCAGCAGCCCCGACCGGCTGGTCGTGGATTTTCTTCACGCCGCGCTCCGCACACAGGAGCGAGAGATCCCAATCAACAGCGCCGGTGTGACCCGGATCCGGACCGCGCAGTTCCAGGTCAAACCCTATATCTCCAGAATGGTCTTCGACCTTTCGCAGCCGGTGGAAACTCGAGTCACCACATCACCCACGAGTTATGCCGTCACGCTGGAGGTGCGTCCGAAGGACGCGGCGATCATCGCGCAGCCGAGGCCGCCGGCGCCCGGGCTGGGCGAGCGTGAGAGGGCGAAGATTGCGGGCGTAACATTTCAGGAGTCCGGGCAGGCCGGACGCCTATTCATCGACGCTACCGGGACGATGGAATACCGGGTACGCGAGTTTGTGTATCCCGACCGCCTCGTCATCGACGTTCAGGATGCCGTGTTCATTCCCGTCAAACAGGAGATCCGCGTCGACGGTGAATCGATCGTGTCCGTGCGGGCGGCACAGTTCACCGCGGCACCTCCGGTGACCCGCATCGTGGTCACGCTCAAGCGCAAGATGAACTACGTCGTCAGCCAGTCCGACGGCCGGCTGGCCATCGAGATCAACGAGTTCACCGCACGCGGCCACCTCGTCGCGCTGGACGCGGGACACGGCGGACGCGATCCGGGCGCGATCGGTCCGACGGGGCTGCGCGAGTCAGATGCGGTCCTCGACATTGCGATGCGCGCGCGCGAGATGCTGCAGCGTGATGGGATCCGGGTCTGGATGGTTCGGGACTCCGACGCAACCGTCGAGCTCGCAGATCGTCCCCTTCTGGCCCGCGATGCGGGGGCCACGATCCTCGTCAGCATTCACGCAAACGCGCACACGCGCACGGCCGTGAACGGATCGGAGACATACTATCTGACCCCGCAGAGTCTTGCACTAGCCCAGATGATCCAGGACGAACTGGGCGTCGTTCTGGGGATTCCCAGCCGCGGGATCAAAACTGCGAACTTCCTGGTGTTGCGCGACAGCGGCATCCCCACAGTGCTGGTCGAGACGGCGTTCATTTCACATCCAGATGAAGAAGCGCGGCTTCGCGATAATACCTTCCGGCAACGTATCGCGCAGGCAATCCACAGGGGCATCACGCGGTTCCTCGCCATCTACCCGACGCCCGTCGCCCCCTAACTTCAAGGAGGCTGAAAAGGTGCAGAGCTGAAGAGCTGGAGAGGAGACGGCTTTACGCAGTTGCTGTCCAGCTTTTCAGCTTTCCAGCTCGTCGTCGGGCGTATCCAAGGAATCGTTCTGCCGGTGCGAGAAGGATTCGCGCATGGTTCGCGCCGACGGACGCCAATCTGAAGAGCTTCGTCCGGTCAAAATCACCCGGCACTATCTGAAACACGCCGAAGGGTCCGTCATGATCGAGCTCGGTGACACTCGTGTGATCTGTTCCGCGAGCGTCGAGGAGCGTGTGCCCCCGTGGCTGCGTGGCGCAGGCCACGGGTGGGTGAGTGCCGAGTACGGCATGTTACCGAGATCAACCACTGAGCGCACGCCTCGGGAGCAGGGGCGACCGGGTGGCCGAGTCCAGGAGATCCAGCGCCTGGTTGGGCGGTCGCTGCGCGCCGCCGTCGATCTCGATAAGCTCGGCGAGCGCACGATCTGGCTGGACTGCGACGTTATCCAGGCCGACGGGGGGACACGCACCGCGGCGATTACCGGAGCCTTCGTCGCGCTGGTCGACGCGCTGCACCTCTTGCGCAAGACCGGCGCGCTCTCGTCGTGGCCGCTGCGTGAATTTCTGGCCGCGACGAGTGTTGGCGTCGTGGACGGTGTCTCGGTGCTGGACCTGAACTTTCAGGAAGACTCGCGCGCGCGAGTCGATATGAACGTCGTGATGACCGAATCCGGCCGATTGGTTGAGGTGCAGGGCACGGCCGAGGGCCTTCCGTTTACGCGCGAGGAACTGCTGCGCCTTCTGGATCTTGCCGAGCGGGGGATCAAGCGGCTGATCAGTTACCAAAAGGAAATCCTGTCCGACGCCCTACCGGGGATAGCGCGGTAATGGTATGTGGCGACCACTAATGTTGTCAGCGCAGGTCGGGCGGCGCAGCGAGGCCGAGCCGGTTGCGAGGCCGGTGGGGTTTGCACGTTGCGAGCTAAGATGAGGCGATCAGCTCCGCGCGCCCGGCGCGCCGGGCGCGGGGCCGGGAAGAGACGGTCGCGGCTGGTCGAGCCAGTCCCCGGGCTTCTCGAAGTGGTCCTCGCCACGCGCAACGAAGGGAAAGTACGAGAGTTCGTCGAGCTCATGCGAGACTTGCCCGTGCAGGTCTACTCGCTGGACGCATTTCCGCAGATTCCCGATCTCGCTGAGGACGGCGGAACATACACAGAGAACGCGATCAGCAAAGCCTCGACGGTCGCCGCGCTGACGCGCAAAGTATCCGTCGCCGATGACTCGGGCATTGAGGTGGACGCGCTCAGCGGTGCGCCCGGTCCGCAGTCTCGCCGCTTCCTCGGGGAGCGGGCGACGGATTCGGCGCGCAACGCCCGTGTGCTGAAGCTGTTGCGAAAGGTGGCGTCGGCTCATCGCACGGCGCGGTACCGCGCCGTCGTGGCGGTGGCCGCGCCTGACGGCGGTGTGCGGACGTTCGAAGGTGTGTGCGAGGGGCAGGTGCTGACGGCGCCACGCGGGACACATGGCTTTGGTTACGACCCCATCTTTTACGTGCCGGCGTTCGGAAAATCCATGGCACAGTTACCGATTCCGGTGAAGAATCGGATTAGCCACCGCGCCCGAGCCTTCGCTGCGGCACGCCCATACCTCCGAAGGCTGGCGGCCGGCACACGGGGGGCCGTGGTCGATTAACGACCTTTCTTACGACGAGGGGTCGCTGATAACTGCGCCTCGAGAGATTGTGGCTTGGCCAGAAGGTTGGTCCACGCATCCTTGCGCTTCTTCATGAGGGCGGGCACTGTCTCGATGTTGAAGTGCAGCGGATCGAGTCCTTCCTCGAGTTCTTTCCAGGTCACCGGCAGGGAGACGGGCGCGTCCGGGGTGGGCCGCAAACTATATGCGCTGGCCAGCGTCGCGCCCAGACGGTTCTGGTTGTAGTCGAGGAACACCTTACCCACGCGCTTTTCTGTGGCCCACGCCGTTGTGACCTTCTTCGGATATTGACTCTCGACGTATTGTGTAACTGTTCGCGCAAACTCGTGCGTCTGCTCAAACGTGTATCGCCTGACGAGTGGAACGAACAGGTGCAGGCCGGTCTTTCCTGACGTCTTCACGAAGCTCTCGAGCCGCAGCCGCTTGAGCACCTCCCTGACAAGGAACGCGGCCTCCACCGCGGCATCGAAGCCCCGCCGTGAATAATCCGGGTCCTTCTCGCCCCGTGCCCCGGGGCGCGGCTGAGGCAGTTTGTTCCCGGGGAAGAGATACGGGTCGATGTCAAACACCACGTAGTCGGGACGGTTCAAGGCGCTGGCGCGCCGGCTTTCTTCAGACTTTTCGAACTCGATCGACGCCCCCGCGCCGTCTTCTTCCCGCTTTAGTGGCGTGACCCGGCTGAACCAGGTATGGATCTCGATATCGGCCAGTTGCGCAAGCCACAATAGGGTTTCGAGATTGTTGCAGACGGGCGCGGCCATCTTCTTTTTTGTGCTCTCGGTCCAGATGTGGACAATCCTCACGAATTCCGGCGCGTCGGGAACATCCTTCTGGTAGAAACTCTCTCCCTTAATGCCGTTGGGAAACCGGCGGAGCGTGACCGGCCGGTCTTTCAGATGGGGCAGGATGACGTTGCTGACGTCGAGATAGTAGCGGATTAGATCGCCTTTCGTGTAGCCTTTTTCGGGCCAGAAAACTTTGTCGAGGTTGGTGAATTCTACGGGCAAATCTTCTAACTGACGGGAACGAGGGAACGAGGGAACGCGGGAACGCGACTTGAGATGTCGGGTCAGCGAACTCTTCTTGGAGTTTACGGTCGATCCTGGCGTCATCGACTGCTCTTGTTCCCGCGTTCCCTCGTTCCCTGGTTCCCGCGAAAGGGGTCGTTCCAGTTTTACCTCCCGCGCGAGTTTGTCATCGCGAATTCCTTTATAGACTGGGAATCGCAGGAGACCATCACCGGTCCAGCCGCCATGCTCGACCTCCACCACAAGCTCGGGCCGCACCCAGGTAGGACGCTCGTTCGTGGGCGGCTTCATGGCGAACGGACAAATGGGATCAATACGGCTCTTCAGCATGCCGTAGACCCGCCGAAGCTCGGCATCGGTGAATCCACCACCGCAGTGACCGATGTAGCGCAGGGCGCCACCGTCTTCGTACGCGCCCAGCAGCAGCGCACCAAAGGTCTTTCCCCGCGAGCGCCTGCCTTCAGTGAATCCACCCACGACCGCTTCAAGGCGCTGCTTGATCTTGATCTTCACCCAGGCACCCGACCGGCGCCCCGGCTGGTACGTGCTTGAGTCTTCCTTGCCGACGATGCCCTCGATGCCGAGCGTCTGCGCGGCTTCGTAGACCTGGCGACCTTTCTCGGGGACCCTTTCAGACAAACGGACGACCGAATCCGTCGGCAGCACTGCTTCCAGTATTTTGCGCCGCTCACTCAGAGGCCGATCGAGGAGCTGGTGGCCGTTCAAGTACAAGATGTCAAAGACGTAGTAGGCTAGGGGCGATTTCTGTCCGTCACGGTCACCCTGCATGCGAGACTGTAAGAGCTGAAAGTGTGATCGGCCCTGCGTGTCGAGCGCCACGATTTCACCATCCAATACCGCGGTCGGCAGGGGGAGACGGTACAGCGCCTCGACGACTTCCGGGTACTGCTCATTGACGTTGTGGCCCCCGCGGCTCCGAAGCAGAACGCGATGCTGCGAACCTTGATGCTCCACGTAGGCGATTGTTCTTACGCCGTCCCATTTGACCTCGAAACCCCACCCCTTGCGATCGAAAGGTTGCTCAATGAGCGTGGCAAGCATTGGGCTGATATCGGACGGCAGAGGGTTTTTACCGGGTTTGTCGAGCTTGAGTTCGGCGAGAACTTTTTTTGCGGCGCGCGTGGGAGCGCGCGAACGAGGGAACGCGGGAACACGACTTGGTGCCTTTATGCCTTTCCGCGTTCCCTTGTTCCCGCGTTCCCCCGTTCCCGTCGGTCTTGAGTGCCACCGCGCATCCTCTCCCGCCTTGATCTGTTCCATCGTCCGGCCTGTCTTCACAGAGACTGAGGGCTCGGGAAGCGTCCAGCCCGGCACCGCATCCTCGTCGCGCTTTCTAAACATCAGCCACTGCACTTGACCACCCATCTTCGTTCGCACGAGGTGAAACTCGCCCCGCAGTTTCTTCCCGTGGAGTACCAGCGTGAGCTTGCCGTTCTCATACGCCTTGAGGGGATCGGCCTCGATCGTCTCATAGGTTCCGATGTCCCAGACCATCACAGAGCCCGCGCCGTAATTGCCCTCCGGGATGATTCCCTCAAACTCCAGATAGTCGAGCGGGTGATCCTCGACCGGGACGGCGAGGCGCTTTTCGTTCGGATCGAGTGTGGGACCCTTCGGGACGGCCCAGGACTTCAACACACCGCCCATTTCCAGCCGGAAGTCCCAGTGCTTTCTGGTGGCGTGGTGCTCCTGGACCACGAAGCGCAGCTTACCCGCCGACTTCTTGGCGCGCCGCCCTTTGGGCTCGGGCGTCTGGGTGAAGCGCCGTTTCCGCTCGTACTCTTCCAGTCCCATTACAGAAAGGCTAAAGTTCTCTTAGAAGTATCACTACTCTAACATGTGCTGTGCATCCGTTTTGTTCGGGAGGATTCCATGGGTGACGTCAGATTAGGGAAGATTGGACAGATTGGAATGCCGGTCCTTGACGTGCAGCGGGCGACTGCGTTCTATCGCGACATCCTGAGAATGAAGTATCTCTTCTCCGCGCCACCTGGGCTCGCGTTCTTTGACTGCGGTGGTGTGCGGCTGATGCTGAGCACCCCGGAGACGGCCGAATCGGAACGCCACGGCTCCATCTTGTATTACGTGGTCGACGAGATCCAGGAAGCGTACGATGATCTGTCAGGGCGCGGGGTCAATTTTACGGACGCGCCTCACATCATCGCGGAAATGGATACCTACGACCTGTGGATGGCGTTCTTCAAAGACACCGAGGGGAACACGCTGGCTATTATGAGCGAGGCGACGCGCTAACTCCTACTTACCCCGGCACCAAGCAAAATTCCCCCGGCCTCGCCGTAAGCTCGGCCTCTGTGCGCTGCCGGCCTGCTCCGCAGGCGACACCTGTGGGCGCCACCTGACCAGTTACTTGACCGAGTCCGCCAACGTCCTGGCGTACTCGTACCCGGGCGTGCCGTCATGTGTGAAGTACGCAAACACCTCTCGTCCTTCACCAAACCTTTCGCGGACCCAGCCGGCCCACTGCTTGATCTCCTCTGGGGTGTAGGCGGATTTGTGCAGCCGCAGGTAGCTGATGGGCCCCACCACGTCTCGGGGCTGCGCTTCTTCGTCAGTCTCGCCAATCACGAGTGAAACGTGATGGGTGTTCATGAGGTCGTAGACGGCATCTTGCCGCCACGTCGGATGTCTAAACTCCACGACTGCTCTCCCGATGGGCCGCAGCTGCGTGAGGAATGTCTCAAAGACTTTGAGGTCGCAGCGCAGGGTCGGCGGTAGTTGGAAGAGGACCAGCCCCAGTCGCGGGGCAAGCGCGCTGAAGCGCTCCGCAAGAAAGCCGAGGTCCTCGTCGATCTCCTTCAGCCGCTTCAGGTGCGTGATCCTGCGGTGCGCCTTCATGGTAAAGACGAATCCTTCTGGCACGGTTTGCTTCCACTGCCGGAGCGTCTCTTCCGTGGGATACCGGTAAAAAGAATTGTTGATCTCGACTGTTGGAAACGCGCGGGAGTAGAACTGCAACATCTCTGAGGCAGGCAGCCCCGCAGGATAGAAGCTGCCCTTCCATTCGGGGTAACTGAACCCCGACGTCCCCGCGTATAAACGAGCCATTAATACGTTGAAGGTTGAATGTTGAAGGTTGAAGGTAAACCCGCGCTCATGCTCATCCGGTATTTGACCTTCAACCTTGAACCTTCAACCTTCAACGGTTGTTAGCGGTGGCGCTCTCGCATCCCCGCGGCGCGCGCCGTAGGCCGCGAACGCCGGGCGGGTTTCTCCTTGCGCGTGACCTGCAGGCTCCGGCGGAGGGCATCCATGAGGTCGACGACCTTCTCGGGCTTGCGGGCCGGCGCCTCGAGCGGCTCACCCTGGACCTTGGCGTTGATGACTTTCTCCAATGCCTGGCGGTAGTCGTCCGTGTACTCTGCGGGGGAGAACTCGGCGGCGAGTCCTTCGATCAGCTGCATCGCCATCTTCTTCTCGTTCGGGTGAATCTTGGTTTGCACGGGGAGCTCCGGAATATCGTCGACGGCGCGGACCTCGTCGGCATAGTACAGCGTGCTAAGAACCAGAGCCCCATCATGCGGCCGCACTGAGACCAGATGTTCCTTCTCCTTGATCACGACTTTGCCGACGGCAACCCGGGTGGCTTCCGTCATCGTATCGTGCAGCAGCCGGAAGGCTTTTTGCCCACCCTCGTCCGGCGCCAGGTAGTAAGACTTCTCGTAGAAAAGCGGATTGATTTCGTCCAGCGTCACAAACGAGGTCACGCTGACAGTGCCGGCCGTCTCGAGGGGGACGCTCTCGAGGTCCTCCTCAGTCAGGGAGACAAACTTCCCCTTCTCGTATTCGTAGCCCCGGACCACGTCGTTCCATTCGACGATCTGATCATGGTGCGGGCAAAACCGTTTGTTCTGAATTGGCGTGAGACAGGACTTGTGAAGGAGACGGAACCGGATGTCTTTTGGGTCGGTGGCCGTGTACAACTTGACGGGAATGGTGACGAGTCCGAAGGTCAGGTGGCCTCTCCAGATAGGACGCATTGTCGTCTCCCTCTTTCGCTGACGCGATACTCCCATTATACAGTTTGATACCGGCCTGGAGGAGGCCGCCGCGGGCGCGCCAAATCTCAACTACCGTAATACGTGGCTCGAGGAGCGGTCGATGCCTCCAGAACTGAAACGCTTCTTTACGTACTGGTCACTCACATTCGCCGTCCTCATCTTTTATACGCTTGCCGCGCTGGTGGCAGGGCTCGACATCTGGGAGAAAATCATGGACAACGTGCGCAAGCGCCGCGCGCAGCTCCAACCCAAAGGGCCTTTGCTGGATCCGAATCCCCTGAAAGGAATGAACATCGCGGCGACGATCGGAATGGGGCCCGGCCAACAACCGAACGAGAAGCGTCAGTGGGTCCTCGACCGCGCAACAGAGGTGGCGAAGCGGTTGAAGCTCAACGTCGGGATCCTCGTGCTGGAAGACAACAAGGAGCATCCCCTAGTGCAGATCACCGACGCGAAGAGCCTCAAGGCCTACCGTGTCGACAAAACCTGGGTCGCCGAGGCGCGCGCGGGGAATGTGGAACGGGAGGGGCAGATCAAAGACCTGCTCGAACGGTATTTGGCGTCGGACTTCTTAGGGATCGAGGACGTGCGTCCTAAGCGCACCACCGAGCTCGCACGAGAAGCGGCGGCAAAACCTTCGCCCGCTGGTCGACCGGCGCAACCCGCGCAGGAGACACCCGCGACTGAATCTCAAGACCCGGAGTAACGTTGGTCGGGGCGGCCGGACTTGAACCGGCGACCTCGTGGTCCCAAACCACGCGCGCTACCATGCTGCGCCACGCCCCGACTAACAACGGTCTAGCGTGTCTTCCGAGTCTACCGAGTCTTCCGAGTCCACATAATTCGCCTTAGACTCGGTAGACTCGGTAGACTCGGGAGACCCAGTAGACTCATGTGTGGGCATCGTATCATGGGAGGGAAGTCGATGCTAGTAAGAGGTCCAAATGGCGGCAATTCCTGATCCGGATCCTGCGACGTTCGTGATTTTTGGCGTCACCGGCGACCTATCCCAGCGGTTGCTGCTGCCGGCGCTGTTTCGCCTGTACAGCGAACGGTCCATTCCCGAGGAGTTCGCAGTGGTGGGTGTGGCCCGTAAGATGCTCCGCAGTGAGGAGTTCCGCAAGTTCGTCAAGGACACCATCACAAAGACCCACGGCACGGTGGACGAGGAGGCGTGGCAGCGTTTCGCCTCGAGACTGTACTACACGCCAGGAGACTTCAGCGGGCAAGGTGACCACGGACCCGTCGCGCTCGTCGTGCAGCGGGTGGAGCAACAGCACCGGACCGGCGGCAACCGTGTATTCTACCTGGCGACTCCCCCTTCAACATTCGAAGGCATTCTCACCACGTTGCACAAGATGGAGCTGGTCCGGCCGGGCGGACGCAACGGCGCGTGGAACCGCGTCATCATCGAGAAGCCATTCGGACAGAACCAGGCCTCTGCGCGAGAGCTCAACATGCTCGTCGACCGGGTGATCGGCGAAGACAATATCTTTCGCATCGACCACTACCTCGGCAAGGAGACCGTGCAGAACATGCTGGTGTTACGATTCGCGAACACGGTCTTCGAGCCGATCTGGGACCGGCGGTATGTCGACCACGTGCAGATCACCTTTGTCGAGGAAGAGGGAATTGGCGGCCGCGGGCGATTCTATGAGGAAGTCGGCGTCGTGCGCGATGTGGTGCAAAACCACGTGTTTCAGCTTCTGGCCATCATCGCAATGGAGCCGCCGGCCGTGTTCGATGCCGAAGGGTTTCGAAATGAAAAAGCAAAGGTGCTGCGCGCGATTCCGCCCATCCAGCCCGAGGACGCCGTGCGCGGTCAGTACGGCCCGGGCGAAGTCCGGGGCAATCCTGTGCCGGGCTACCGGCAAGAGGAAGGCATCAGCGACACCTCTCTGACGCCGACCTACGCGGCGATGCGTCTGGCGATCGACAACTGGCGCTGGGCCGGCGTGCCCTTCTATCTTCGGGCCGGAAAGCGACTCCATAAGAAAGACACCGAGGTCGTGGTGGTGTTCCGCCAGCCGCCGCTGCGACTGTTCAAGGACTTTGATACCAGCGGGATGGATCATAACGTTCTCGTGCTCAACACGACTGAGGAGGAAAAAATCTCGCTGACCTTCGGTGCGCGCGTGCCCGGACACCAGCAACAGATCCGGTCCGTGGCGCTGGATTTCGACTATGCGCGGTTTGGACCGGCCGAGCATGCGCCTTACGAGCACCTGCTGCTGGACGTACTCCGGGGAGTGCGGCGGTTCTTCCCACGTCGCGACGAAGTGGAGCTGCAGTGGACGATCGTCGATCCGCTGCTCGAGTACTGGGACGCCAATCCGCCAGATGATTTTCCGAACTATCCTGCGGGTTCTCAGGGACCAGCTTCGGCTGACGCGTTGCTTCAGCGAGACGGGAGACACTGGAGGACGGGATAATGGAATAAAGGGGATAAGGGGATAAGGTAAATGCCTTCCGGAGGGCCTGCCAGTTTATCCCCTTATCCCTTTATCCCCTTGTCCCGCAGTAAGAAATAGTGCTGTGACCGAATAAACACAATCGGCCGTTAGGCTGTCTCAAATGTTAAAAGGCGGCGGACTGGCGGGGGGATGGAGATGACGGGAGTGCGGCAGCACCGCTGGATATTCCTTGTGTTGGTGGCCGTGCTTGTGCTTCCTGTGACGGCACGAGCCCAGCAAGGTGCGCTTTCATCTGAAAGTATCGACGCAGTCGAGCGGGCGATCGTTCTCGTGAATACGTATCGCGAGAGCGCGGGACGGACGTCGCGCGGGTCCGGATCGGGGATCATCATTGATTCCACCGGGCTGATTCTGACCGCGGACCATGTTGCGGCACGGTCCACACGGCTCGAAGTCGTGCTTCAGAATGGCGAGGTGTATGCGGCCACCGTCGTCGGTTCAGATCCCTTGTTCGACTCAGCGCTGCTACGAATTCAAGCCAACCGCCCGCTGCCATCCGCGTTCCTTGGTGCATCTACGGCGCTGGCCCCCGGCGACAGCGTCGTAGCATTCGGTCGCGCCCCTCGCCGTCAATCCGGTCCTACGGGTGGAACGTTCCTGTCGTTTGACGTCGAGGCACGCCCCGGCGTCCTGAACCTGCGCTCGTCGGCCGTTGCCTGGCCGGGCGATTCCGGGGGTGCGTTGGTCAACACCCGCGGCGAGGTCGTGGGCGTGATCGTGGCCATCACCCGCGACGGAACCATGAGTCTGTCGGTATCGATCGATGCGATCAAACATATCTTAAATGACCTGCGCGCAGGCTTTGTGCGGCATCCCTGGCTGGGTCTGACGGGGACGACGATCTCAGATCAAATAGCGCAAGAGCACGGGCTGACCGTGCGGCAGGGTGTGCTCGTGTTCGAGGTGTTCGAAGGCGGCCCGGCAGCTCAGGCGGGGCTTCGCGGCGGTCGTGCCACCGGAGCCGGCAACGTACCGCAGGGCGGCGACGTGATCGTCGCGATCGACGAGCGGTCTATGGCTACGTTCGGACAGATGGCCGCGTACGTCCTGTCCAAGCGCATCGGCGACACGATCCGGCTCGACATGCTTCGCGACGGCCAACCGTTCAGCGCGACGGTCGTCCTTGCGGAAAGGCCGTCACTTTGACGGCGGAAACAGGAAGCAGGAAACTAGGAAACAGGAAATGATGAATTGCGGGGACTCTCTAAGCGAACCAGTAGTGACCTGTTTCCTGCTACCTGTTTCCTGTTACCTCGATTCCATTCCTGTGGCATAATAGGAAAAATTCGGCTTTGGCAGAGGAGACCTGAACGTGACCACACTCCCCATGGAAACCTTCCAACAATCTTCGGCCACGATGCGCAAGGTGCTCGTGGAAATCAAGCGCATCATCGTCGGCCAGGACCTCATGCTCGAGCGCATCCTGGTGGCGCTGCTGGCCCGGGGCCACGTGCTCATCGAAGGCGTCCCCGGTCTGGCGAAGACACTGGCCATCAAGACCACTGCGCGCGTCATTGACTGCGAGTTCAAGCGCATCCAGTTTACGCCCGATCTTGTGCCCGCCGACCTGGTCGGCACGCGGATCTACAACCAGCATGCCGGCACCTTTGACACCGAGCTCGGGCCGGTGTTTGCGAACCTCGTGCTGGCCGACGAGATCAACCGCGCCCCCGCGAAGGTGCAGTCGGCACTGCTGGAATCGATGCAGGAGCGGCAGGTCACGATTGGCAAGCAGACGTTCTTCCTGCCCGACCCGTTCCTTGTGCTGGCTACGCAGAACCCGATTGAAAGCGAAGGGACGTACCCGCTGCCGGAAGCGCAGGTCGATCGGTTCATGTTCAAGATCGTTATCACGTACCCGAGCCAGCACGAAGAGATCACGGTCGTGGAGCGGATGACGGTTGAGCATCCGAATGTCGAGCCGGTCGTGAAATCGGCCGAACTCCTCGCGCTCCAGCGGGTGGCAGATGCGATCTACGTGCACCCGAAGATCATGGAGTACGCGGTCCAGCTTTCGAACGCGACGCGCCGGCCGAAGGACTTCGGTCTCAACGATCTGACGCCGTTCGTCTCGTATGGCAGCAGTCCCCGCGCGTCGCTCAACCTCATCCTGGGTGGGAAAGCGCTGGCCTTGATCCGCGGGAGGGAGTTTGTGCTGCCCGAGGACGTGCGGGACATTGCGCCGGAAGTGATGCGGCATCGCCTCGTCCTTTCCTATGAGGCCCTTGCGCAGGACATCAATGGTGATTACATCGTGAAGCGCGTCATCGATAGCATCCCGGCGCCGCGCGTGCACATCGGCGATCCGTACGATCGCACCGCCTCACCCGCAGCGACGGGCAGCGCGAAGACCGGCTAACGCGAAGACGATGGAAACCCCTGAGCGCGTACTCAGGCGGCTGGAGTTCAAGATCGTTCGCCGGCTAGACGGCTTCCTGTTTGGTGACTATCGGGGAGTCTTCTACGGACCCAGCCTCGATCTGGCAGAGGTACGCGAGTACCAGCCAGGGGACGAGGTTCGACGGATCGATTGGAACGTGACCGCGCGCATGTCCCGGATCTTCGTCCGGCAGTACCTTGAAGAACGCGAACTCACAGCATGGCTCGCCGTCGATCTCTCACCGTCCATGCGGTTTGGAACCCGGCGGCAATTGAAGCGGGACACGGCGACGGAGTTCTCCGCCGTTGCGGCCTACATTGTGACCCGGCACGGCGATAAGGCCGGTCTCATCGGATTCCCCGGCCGCCATGTGTTCGTTCCGCCGCGCGGGGGAAGGACGCAGGCGCTCCGCGTCATCCACACGCTCGACTCGCTCGCAGAGCCTGAACGCAGCGTCGCAGATCTCGGCGAGAGCCTGCGCATGATCGCAAAGACAGTACGCCGGCGAAGCCTGCTGTTCGTCGTGTCGGATTTTCAGGCCAAGGATGGGTGGGAGCAACCGCTGCGCGAGCTCGTGCGCCGCCACGAGGTCATCGCAGTGTGGGTCACGGATCCGGCTGAGCGCGAACTCCCCGATGTCGGTGGCTTGTTCGTGCGCGATCCTGAGACCGGCGAGCAAGTCTGGGTGGATACATCCGATCGGCGGCTGCGGGAGACATATCGCAACCTTGTCACCGCGCAAGAACAAAAGATCCGCCGAGCGTTTCGTCATGCCATGGTAGACACTCTCGAGCTCTCAACCGCTGAGCCGCTTGTCGGACCCTTGCTTCGGTTTATCTCGCGCAGAAAAAGGAGAGGTCGGTGGAATTTGGCTGGCCGGTAATGCTCTGGGGACTGCTCGCGGTCCCTGTGCTTCTTTGGGCGTACCTGCGCGTACAGCGTTTCCGTGCCAAACGCGAAGAGGCGCTTGCCGACGCGCACCTGCTCGGGCACCTGTACACGCGGCCGCCGGCGATCCGGCGGCATCTGCCAGTGGCGTTCTACCTTGTTGCCGTCTTGTGCTTGCTGTTCGCACTGGCGCGGCCGATCGCCGCGATTCCGCTTCCTGTAAACCGCGCGGCGCTCATCCTTGCGATTGACGTCAGTAAGAGCATGATCGGCGAAGACGTAAAGCCGAACCGGATGCAGGCGACGAAGGACGCTGCTCACGCCGTGCTCGATGCCATTCCAGGCTCGGCCAAGGTCGGTTTGATCGTCTTCAGCGATTACGCGCAGGTCCTCGTGCCGCCGACCACGGAACGCGAGGCGATACGCGAAGCCATCAGCGGACTCAAGTTTCAGCAGGCGACGGGAATCGGTGCCGCCATCCTCGAAGCGCTTCGCGCGCTGCCGGGACGCAAGGAACTATTGGGAGAAAGGCTCAACCCACCACCCGTGCCCGGACAGCAGATGCCCGTCCCGCAGCCCGCGCCGCCTGGCCCGCCATCGACCGTGCGGCCGGATGACCTTCCGCCGGCGGCGGTCATTATCTTCTCTGACGGCGTGAGCAACCTCGGAACCAATCCGGAACAGGCCGCCGCACTGGCCAAAGAGGGCAGAGTTAAGGTATACGGCGTCGGCGTGGGCACGCCGGGTGGAAGCGTCATGCTCATCGACGGGCAGCTGTCCCTCGTGCCCTTTGACCCGACACTGCTGCAGCGGATTGCGCAGCTAACGGATGGGAAGTACTACTCGATTTCTGAGACAGACGAGCTAAAACGGCTCTACCGGCAGCTGGGACGCTCGATGGGATGGGAGCGGCGGCGAACTGAGATTACGTCGGTGCTCGCCGGCGGGGCAGGATTCCTGATGCTCGCCGGTGGATTGTTCTCCCTAATTTGGTTCAGGAGAGTGCCGTGAGTTTTCAGTGGCCGGTGATGCTGCTGTCGCTCCTGCTGCTGCTCCCGCTGGGGGCCCTGTACCGGTGGGTGCTTCGGCGGCCGCCGCGTCAGGCCACTAGGTACACTCGTGTTCCGCTTCTCGCCGAGGCCGCGGCACGCGCCGGCAGGTGGCGGCGGCATGTCCCTGCAGCGCTGTTCGCGTTGTCGTTGGCAGCCGTGATGGTGGCGCTCGCGCGCCCGGTGGCGCCGATGCCGGTCCCGTCCACGAAGAACGCAGTGGTGCTTTCCATCGACGTGAGCCGGAGCATGCTGGCCGACGATTTGCCGCCAAACCGCATGGAGGCCGCGAAGCAAGCCGCGCGTGAGTTCGTAGAGAATCTGCCTCAGGGACTCAAAGTCGGGCTCGTAACGTTCAGTAGTTATGCGACCCTGATCGTCCCGCCGACCGCGGACCGTGCTCGTGTGGTTGACGCCATCAATCAGCTACACACCGAGTTTGCGACGGCGATCGGCGATGGTCTCGTCGAAGCCGTCTTTGCGCTCCCAGGCCGCGAGCGGCCGGCGACTTTGACAACGCCGGCTGCGCCACCGAAGCAGCCCGTGCCACCCGGCACCGTCGTGCTGCTTTCCGACGGGCAGAGTAACCGCGGAGTTCTCCCCGCGGACGCCGCGCGGATCGCAAGAGAGCAGGAAGTCAAAGTCTACACCGTCGGCGTTGGGACGCCGGAAGGAACATTCCTCAACCTCGGCGGTCGTAGTATTTGGGTCCGTCTCGATGAAGATGCGCTGCGGGAGATGGCAGAAATCGGCGGCGGTTCGTATTACCACGCAAGGTCGCTGGCGGAACTGCGCGGCGCGTACAAGAGGCTCAGCCGAGTCGTTGGGTGGGAGTCAAGGCCGACGGAAGTCACGGGCCTGGCCTCCGGCGTCGCTGCGATCTTCCTGCTCGCCGCGCTCGGCGCCTCGATCCTCAGCGTTAACCGCCTCTCCTAAACTAAAGGGCCCTATTTGTTCGCTGTACGGACGCAGTTCCGCCCTGCCTGCTTTGCTTCATAGAGCGCGACATCCGCTCGCCTGATCATTGTCTGCAGATCGGGGCTATCTTCGACCGTTGCCACTCCGGCGCTTGCCGACAGGTCGATCCGATGCTCGTTGGTAATGAGCGGCGTCTCGGCGACGGCGGCGATGAGACGCTCAGCCGCCCGGGTGGCATCGCGCAAACCCACCTCTGGCATCAAGATGATGAGCTCGTCACCCCCGTAACGCCCAAGCAGGTCGATCTCTCGCAGGTTGTGCCGGCTCCGTGTCACAACGGCCCGCAGCGCCTCATCCCCGGTGGCGTGGCCGTACTGATCGTTGATGGCTTTGAAGAAGTCGATGTCGATCATGACCGCTGACAGCTTCCGGTCATAGCGCTTTGCTCGCGAGAATTCGCGATGGGCAAGGTCGAAAAAGTGTCGCCGGGTGAGCGATCCGGTGAGGCTGTCTGTGGTTGCCAGTTCGTGTAACTTGCCGACCAGCTTGATGTTCTCGTTCATGACCGTGAGCTGCCTGGCGAGGACGACGGCAGTGACGGCCACCGCGCCTGCGATCAGTCCACCGATCGGATACGCAGCTGAATGCTGGCCTGCGAAGAACAGCATGGCGTATCCGAGCGCCACGGCCACGTAGGGGAGCATGCTGGCTGATTTGATCTCCGTCTCCGCCGGGGCTTCCTCATGTCGCTGGCGTGCGGCGGTCCAAACCTGGTACTGGGCGGCACACGCCATCAGAAAGAGCGCAATCATCCAGAAGGCGTCGGGCCAATCCCCACCCTGGTACGCGTTGCGCAGCGACAGATGACCGAAGGCTAGATCGGCGACCAGGAATGAAGCGACACCCGCGGCAAGCAGCCCCAGAGCCTCACGACTGCCTTCCCGAGGCCGCCGCAGGAGCACGCAGGCAATCCCGAAGAGGATCACGAGATCGCCGATAGGGTAGGCTGACGAGAGCGCAGTCGTGAGGAGATCCGCGTCGTGCGCGAGTGCGATCGGTCCGAGCACAAAGTACCACACTACCATCCAACCGCTTACCAGGATGGTCGCCGTGTCCAGCCAGAACGTAGCCCTGACCGCCTTCGAATTCGGCGCGGAGGGAAACGAAAGGAGACCCATGAGGAGGGTCGGGTAGAACAGAAGGTACGCAGCGTCCGCGGGCGATGGAAATGGAGCCTTTCCCAGGGCGACTTCGTAAAAGCTCCACAGGACGTCGCCCAGCCACCAGCAGAGTACCGCCAGCCCAACCAGCAGCCACGCCCGTCGTGTCTTCGCGCCCAAGGCTTGATGCTTCCCGGCCCGATAACATATGGCGCTCACTGCCAGGCCCATAGGTAAGAAGGCCAGATCGCTGATGAGCGTGCGATAGGTTTCGTCTCCCCATTTGAGGATCAGCCACAAGAGGAAGACGAAGGCGTACGCCCCGAGCGAAAGAGTGAAAATCCAACCCCGCTCGAGCGAGGCGCTCTGAGGCTTGGCTGACCGTAACCTGGCAGTGATCTCCGAAAGCATAAGTGTCGGCATGGCCGGGGCCCCCGACCTGCCGACAATCCTGCAGTGCCCGAGGGACTTTCGATTTACTCATTGGACAGCAATTCCCAGATCTAGCTCGGACGAGTCATTCCCTTGTGTTCGGCATTGAATGAGGGGCTGCCAGCTGTTAGTTTGCCGTCAGTGCGACATCATACGAAGGATAAAGGTGATCTGGCGGTGGGCCAGGTCATCGCGGATCTGCTCCGAGAAGGCGTGCAAGTCTGTCTACCGATCTCGGAGCATCTCCCCTTTGACATGATTGCGGTGTCGTCTTCTATGCGTGAACTGTGACGGCTGCAGGTCAAATACGTGGGGGCCAGGTGCGGGGCTTTGAGAGTTGCTTTGCGACGGAGCCATGCGGATCGCCATGGCGTTCACCAAAAGCGAATCCACCTCGAGGAAATCGATGCTTTCGCCATTTTCTGTCCCGATACCAGTAAGGTATACTACGTACTGCGTGACGAAATCCCAATTGGCCAACGGAGCTATTATGCCCTAAGGCTATTCCCGAGTAGAAACGGGCAAGCGAAGCGCACCAGGCCAGCGGAGGATTTCGTCGGAGTAGCAAGGATTTTTGGGCCCGTAGCTCAACGGATAGAGCAAAGGGTTTCTAACCCTTAGGCTGGGGGTTCGAGTCCCTCCGGGCCCGCCAAAAGGAATGAGAAGGGTGAGACAACTCCTCACCCTTCTCATTTTCTACTTACTTTCTGTGCTAATTGCCCCTGGTAACTTGTCCGCGGATCTCTCCTGCGGGTCGTCCCGTCGTGTGTACGTTGACATACGTCGCATCGGCGAGGATCGCACGAAGCACTTCCGCCAATTCATTCGCAGCAATGCCCTGATCCGCAGCGGCGACAATATTGCCGGCATTGATCGTTCCGGTGACCCGTGCTGGAGCCGCCGGGCACGCGGGCTTCCCGCCGCCTCCGCATAGAAAGGCGACCACGCCACCGTTGGTTGCGCGCGCGCCTATATGGATGTGGGCGGCCGTCACAGGCGATTCGGGGTTGGCATAACTCAGTTCGTACTCGATGCCGTTGTCGCTGAGTCTCGCGGTGAATTCGCCGGATCCCGGCACCGACAGCGTTGGGTTCTCCTCAAAGCCGCTGAGCGTGGCTTTTACTGTTCCCGACGCCGGCGCCGCCAGGAGACGCGTGCCGGCGACCGCCAATACGATGAGACCAATCACGACAAGAACAATCGTAGTAGGGTGCTTCATGTTCTTCCCTCCCTATTGCACCGATTGCCAAAGTTTTCCCCACTAGCGTACTGAACCCGGTAACAAGAGCGTAACAATTGATGATTAGCCTTCGCCAAAACTGAATCTGCAGGACGGCTCTGCTCCTTCGTCAAAAGGCTTGGAAACCCGGGAGTACTCACTGTGGGTCCGTACCTAACGCGTCGCATTCTCCTGGCTATTCCAACCGTACTGGGCGTGCTGATCGCCGTCTTTCTATTAATCCGTCTCGTCCCGGGTGACGTCGTTACGCAGCTCGTGGGGCTCGAAGCCAGCATTTCCCCAAAGCGGGTGGAGGAGCTCCGCCGGCTGTTTGGTCTCAACCGGTCGTTGCCGGTCCAATTCGGGGAGTATCTGTCCGGTGTGCTCCGCGGTGAAATGGGCAAGTCCCTCCGGACAGGGTTGCCCGTCGGGAAGGAACTGCTGCGCCGTTTTCCGGTGACCATTCAGCTCGCCTCGATGGGGCTACTGGCGGCGTTGCTGATTGGAGTTCCCGTAGGAATCATGGCGGCGGTGAGACGGGGCAGGGCTCCCGATTACGTTGCGACCGGATTTGTTCTGCTCGGATTGTCGGTGCCTTCATTTTGGCTCGCGATATTGCTGATCCTGTTCTTCGCGCTCAGGCTCGGGTGGTTCCCGCCGGGTGCGTATGTTTCGCCTGCCGAGGATTTGACTGGGAATCTCGCCCGCATGATCCTTCCGGCCTTTTCGGTCGGGCTTGTGCTGGCCGCCGCGATCACAAGGATCGTCCGCAGCAGTTTGCTCGAAGTGCTCAGCCGGCACTATATCCGTACGGCGCGGGCGAAAGGTCTTCGAGAATCTATTGTCGTCATTAAGCATGCGTTGCGGAACGCGCTGATTCCGGTGGTGACCGTCGTTGGACTGCAGTTCGGGACGCTCCTGGGCGGCACAGTCATCATCGAGCAGATCTTCAGTTTGCCTGGGATCGGCCGCTATGCGCTCGAGGGGATCAACCTGCGTGACTATCCGGTCATCCAGGGTGCCGTGCTCGCGATCGCGATGTCGTTCGTGATCGTCAACTTGCTCGTCGATCTCGCCTATGGATTCCTCGACCCTCGCATCCGCTACGAGTAACGCCGGGAGGTCGCGGCCACGCTCGCGCCTGGCCGGCCGGCTGCTCCGCCACCCGGGGACACGTATCGGCGGCCTCCTGGTGGCCATTGTGGTTGCCGGCGCTCTGCTTGCGCCCCTCCTCACGCCATACGACCCCGTCACCATCTCGCCGGAGAGCAGGTTGCAGCAACCGAGCAGCGCGCACCCACTTGGAACGGATATCTATGGTCGCGATACGCTGACCCGCGTCTTGTATGGGGGACGCATCTCTCTCGCCGTTGGCGCGCTCTCCGTCGGCCTCGCGCTTGCGGTGGGAGGGACCCTCGGCACGATGGCGGGCTTTGTCGGAGGATGGGCCGACGTGCTGATGATGCGGGTGGCCGATATCCTGCTTGCGTTCCCCGCCATTCTTCTGGCCATCGGCCTGCTGGCGTTCCTCGGCGGCGGATTCTGGAATGTCGTCATCGCGATCGCGGTCGTCTATACGGCGCCGTTCTCGCGCGTGGCACGCGCGGCGGTGCTTTCAGTCAGGCATGAAGAATATGTCGATGCTGCGCGCGTCACCGGCGCAGGGGATCTGCGCATCCTTACGCGCCACGTGCTGCCGAACGCTGTGGCGCCGCTCGTGGTCGAAAGCACGCTGCGCCTTGCGCTCGCGATCCTCGCCGAGGCGGCCCTTTCGTTCCTCGGACTAGGCACTCAACCACCTGCTCCGACCTGGGGCCAGATGATCGCGGAAGGTCGCGCCGTCATGACGTTTAGCTCCTGGCCCGCGATCGGGCCGGGACTAGGGATCACGCTCACCGTGCTGGGATTCAATTTGCTCGGAGATTCAATCCGGGATGCTTTCGATCCGCATCTGCAAGTCTAACGGAGAAGGTTTACGGCGCAAGGGCGGCGCAACACTAACCCTATACCTGATTGCTGTTACCTGTTCCCTGATACCTTGAGTTAGGGAGGGAAGGGTCATGCGAAGAGGGCTAATCTCAGCGGTCGTCGCCATGCTGCTTCTATTGACCGGTCAGCAGATCACGGACGCACAGGGCGGTCCGCGCTACGGCGGAACACTACGTGCAGGGATGCAGACCGATCCGGTCGGACTCGATCCGCACCTGAGCACCGCGACGGCGACGCGCAACATGATGGAAAACGTTTTCGATACCCTGGTTATGGTGAGCTCAGAAGGCCGCTACGCGCCCGGGCTTGCGGAGTCATGGACGGTATCGGCAGACGGGATCACCTGGACGTTCGCGCTTCGCCGCAATGTGAAATTTCACAACGGCCGGCCGATGACCGCCGCCGACGTCGTCTACTCTATCAACCGGATCCGCGATCCCAGCACAAAGTCGCCGCGGGCCCCGGACTTCGCTGAGGTTGACGCGATCTCATCGCCTGGCCCGTACACCGTCGTGATCAAGTTGAAGCGACCTCTCAGCCCCCTGCTCGCCAAGCTGTCGCTCAGCCTCAACGTCATTGTGCCCAAGGAGATCATCGAGCGCGATGGCGACCTGAACGCCAACCCCGTTGGTACCGGGCCGTTCCGCTTTGTTGGGTACACCCCGCAGCAACGACTGACCCTGGTGCGTAGTGGCGACTATTGGGAACACGACCAGAATGGGCGCCGGCTTCCGTATCTGGACCGTATCGAGTTTGTCTTTCTACCGGATGCGGTAGCCCGCGCGACCGCGCTCCGCGGTGGGTCCGTGGATTGGATCGAGTATGTTCCGGCCGCTGAGGTGAAGAGCCTGCAGGCCGATCGGAACATCGAGGTTGTCGGCGGGCTCTCCGCAAACTTCCGTGCGCTGTACATCAACAATAGCCGCGCTCCATTCAACAATGTGAAGGTGCGCCAGGCGATGGCCTACGCGATCAACAAGAAGGAGATCGTCGACACGGCGTTGTTCGGCGCCGGCGGTATCGTTGCCACCGGGGCCGTCATCCCGCCGGGCAACTACTTCGCCGTGACCCGAAGCCCATACAACAGTGTAGACGTGGATCGGGCGAAGCGGCTCTTGGCCGAAGCGGGGCACCCCAACGGGTTCGAAGCCGATCTGTATGTCACGAGCACCTATGACTTCCTGCGCACACCCGCGGAGATCATTCAAGCGCAGCTGGGACGCGTCGGCATTCGCCTCCGGATCACGGCGGCGGATTGGAGCGTCTACCTGCCGACCATGTTCCAAAAGCAGTACTCCCTGTCGATCCTGGGCACGTCGGGCCAGAGCGATCCAGACGACTTTCTGTACGGAAACTTTCATACCAGCGGTGGGCTGAACCTGGTGAACTATTCTGACCCGGCGTTCGACCGGCTGATCGACCAGGGCCGCGCGGTCGTCGGTGACGCGCAGCGGAAGCGCATCTATGAGCAGGCACAGCAGCGTTTGCTGGAGACCGTCCCGATGGTGTTCTTGTATCACTCGACCCAGTACGAGGCCGTGCGCAGGAACGTACGTGGCTTCGAACATTGGCCGAACACCTCGTACCTCGGCCTGCGGCGCACGTGGATGGCCCCCTAGGAACGTCCAGGCTCACGTAGCAGCGCACAAGGGTCGGGTGTCCGGCCCTTGTTTGCTTCATGTCCTAACCCGGCACCAAGCAAAATTCCCCCGGCCTTGTTGCAACTCGGCCTCTGTACGCCGGCGCCCTGCTGTGCAGGCAACAATTGTGGGCGCCACCCTCTATCGAACTGTCATGGGACTTGCGTTGACACTTTTTTGGAGATGTGTTCATATGCGGGATACACGCTTCGGGTCGCGCCGCTGCGTAATCCGCAGGACAGAGTGGAGGGGCACATGGTGCACTGGAAGCACCCCGTTTGGACTCGCGCCCTACTCTTCATCGCCGCCGCAATTCTACTCGCTACAAGCCAAGCCCATGCTATCGGCATCGGATGCAATGTTTGTCGCGACGTTCCGCGCGAGCCACAGGCACCGTCGACACAGAAGTAGCGTCGAACCCAACTCAACAACTAAGGGGCGAGCCCGCTATGTCTGCAACTCGCGGATTACAAATCTACGTGGGTTTGGTCGGCGCTGTCGCGCTGAGTCTTCTGGCTGGTTTCCTTCGGGCCGACCTGCCCCTTGTCGTTCCTCCGCAAAACGTGGTGCTGCTGGTTGCCGGCATCGGTTTGATGATGGCGGCGGGTTACTGCCCGATCTGCGTGGGACCTAAAGTAGCAGTCAGCATGGCCGGCACGGTGATCTTCGCGCTGCTGCTGCTGCTACCGCCCTCGTTGGCGGCGATAGGAACGGCCGCGGGCATCGGCGTGCTGTACACCTTGATGCGCTGGCCCACTCTCTACGTCTTCTTCAACATCGTCCAGTCCATAATTACCGTGCTCGCAGCATCTGCCGCGCTGAGGTTATCCGGCGCGCCGCCTGCGCTTACGCAGTTCGGCCCACGGGAGATTATGGCAGCAGGGGCGGCGGCGGGTGCGTTCTTCCTTGTCAACAGCGTCATTGTGACGCAGTTCGCTGTGCTCCACGGCGAGACCAGTTTCCTGGCGCACTGGAGACAGTTTTTTGGCCGATCGGCAGTGCCTTACCTGAGTACACTACTCGTCGGTCTCGTAGTCGCCGTCACGATCGTCCACGCGCCCATCGTTGCGCCCATCCTTGTCCTGCCTACAGTTGCGATCTACCGCTCGCTTCGAGACGCGACCGTGCTACGCCGGCAGACGCGTGAGACGGTGGAGTTCCTTGCCGACACCGTGGATCGCCGGGATCATTACACGTACGAACATTCGCACCGGGTGGCCGCGCTCGCCAAGAAAATCACGGCGCGTCTCGGGCTGCCTGAGGAAGAACAAGAGGCCGTCGCGCAGGCAGCCCGTGTCCACGATCTTGGGAAACTCGGCATCCGCGACGAGCTGCTCTTAAAGCCGGAGCGGTTGGCCCCACACGAGCTTGAGGAGATCCGCAAGCACAGCGTCATCGGAGCCGAGATCGTGGGCAAGCTGCCGCAGTACGCCCGCGGCAAAGAATACATCCTGTTCCACCACGAGCGCTATGACGGCAGCGGTGCATTCCGTCTCTACGGGACGCACATCCCTATCGGGGCGCGCATTATTGCCGTTGCGGATGCGTTCGACGCGATGACCTCCGACCGGCCGTATCGCAGCGCGCTGAGCGTTGAGGACGCGCTCGCCGAAATGACGAAGGGCGGCGGGACTCAGTTCGATCCCGTTGTCGCTCAGGCTCTGGTGGCGATTGTCCGTGAGGAGACCGCCCAGGCCCCGAGTCAGGCGACGGCCAGACCTGCCGCCGTCTCGACCCAGCCAACCCTCAGCTAGATCGCGCAGGCCTCCAGGTCTTAGCAACCGGCTGCTTGTTCAATTTCTCCGATAATCAAGTCTCACTAGAATCGTCGCAGGGAAGGGTTAAGGCATGGAAGACAGGACGCGCATGCCGTGGCGCGGCGCCGCCGGCCCCTCGCATCGACACGCGCTCCTCGACAGGGGATCCATCAAGAGGCGCGGGGTCCTGCGGTCCGGAGTGGGACTGATGCTGGCCGTGGCTGTCCTTATCGTGCTCAAGGTCTCCGGCCTGACGACGATCAGCGGTGCACAGTGGATTGTTGCCATAGCGGCTGCGGTGGCTGTGCAAGCGTTCCTCTGGCTTGTGCTGCAGCCTGAGTGGGAACGGTCCACCCCCCAGGTCACGGAAAAGCAAAGTGAAGGCGGCCCTGAAGACCTGACGCTACTGCTGTCGGCCGCGCGCAGGCTTTCTCAAAGTCTCAACCTGCAGCAGATCGCCAGCTATGTTGTGCATGCCTCGACAGAGATATTCGGAGTGTCCATGGCGTGGGTCGGCCGGATCGATCCCGAGGGTACGGTACACATTCTCAGCCAGTTCCCCGAGCAGTTTGTCGGATCACCACATCCGATGACACTGCGAGTTTCTGCGCCGCAGGGCCACACCGGACCCGCGCAGGCATTCCGGTCAGGCGACCCCGTGGTGATCCACGACCTGGAAAGAGAAACCAACCCTCCGCTATGGGCGGTGACGGATTCGGATCATGGCATGTTCCGCTGCGCCGCCGCGTTCCCGCTTATTACGCTCGACAGGATCAGCGGCGTCCTGGTGATGTTCAACGAAGAACCAGGGTTCTTCACGCCGTCGAGGGTCGAGTTCTTCCGCGGGTTCGCCCATCTCGCTTCATCCGCCCTGGAAAACGCGCGGTTATTTGCGGAGGTGGAATCCCAATTGAAACAGGTGGAGTTAATCCGAGACATGGACATGACCATCAGTAGCAATACGGACCTCCGCACGACGCTCAATCTCTTCCTGGAGAAGACCCTGGCGCTGCTGCGCGTTGACGCCGGCGACATTCTCCTGTTCAACAAACACAGTCACATGCTGGAATACTCCGTCGGCCGCGGATTCCGCAGACCGGGACTGGAGCGCACCGCCCTGCGGATCGGGGAAGACTACGCGGGTCGAGCGGCCCTCGAGGGGCGCATGGTGCATGTGAGTGATCTCATGGAGAGCGGCCCTGAGTTCGGCCGGGCTTCGCTCGTTCAGGGCGAGGAATTTATGACATACTGTGCCGTCCCGCTCGTCGGCAAGGGGCACGCCACCGGCGTGCTGGAGATTTTCAGCCGGTCGCGCTTCGAGCCGAGCCGGGAATGGCGGATGCTGCTCGAGACCGTCGCTGGACAGGCCAGCGTCGCGATCGACAATGCGCTCCTCTTTGCCGACCTCCAACGGGCCCACCGCGATCTCACCATCGCTTACGATGCGACGCTCGAGGGTTGGTCTCGAGCCATGGAAATGCGCGATAAGGACATTGACCGTCACACACAGCTCGTGGCCGAAGTCACCGTGAAATTCGCCCGCGCCGTCGGCGTGAGCGAGGAAGACATCGTTCACGTGCGCCGGGGAGCGCTGTTGCATGACATCGGCAGGATCGGGATCCCTGACGCGATTTTGTTGAAGCCGGGCGGGTTGACGGACGAGGAATGGGAAGTGATGCGCCGTCACCCGGTCTATGCGTACGAACTACTGGCCCCGATCCCGTTTCTCCGGCAGGCCCTGGAGATTCCATACTGCCACCATGAGAAGTGGGACGGAACGGGTTACCCGCGGGGACTTCGAGGAGAGCAGATCCCGCTGACGGCGCGCATCTTCGCGATCGTCGACGCGTGGGACGCGTTGCGATCAGACCGCCCCTTCCGGAAGGCTTGGCCCGAAGACATGGTGCGCGCGTATATTCGCGAGCAGGCGCACGCACATTTCGATCCGAAGCTTGTGGACGTCTTTTTGAATCTAGATCTCGAGGGGTACTAGCGCGGGACGGATCTACGTTCGATTGCCACGGCGGGCCGCGAGGGCCCGGAGCACGACAACAACGTCTTCATACGGTTTCGCCTGCGGGCGGGACAGCTGCACGGTGGCGAGCGCTTCTTCTACCGGCATCCCTTCGATCATGTCTCCAGGCTGACCACGGCCGTCACCCCGAGGTGGTGGCAAAGATTCTCATAACACACTGGTTTTCCCCATATTGTGGAAAGAAAACCCACCTACCGTTGGTTCCGCTGCGGTCGAGGAGGTTCGTCCAGGCGTTGAGTGAGCCAGCCGGCGATGTCGGCCAGGCTCTGATCCGAGATCTGGTGGCCCATCGGATATTCACGATAGGTGAGCGCGACCGGTAGTCGTTGGAGAAGTTCGCGAGCGGCGCGGCCGTGGTGAATTGGCAGCACCTGGTCTTCGGTTCCGTGCGCAACGAAGATCGGAAGGTCCCTCAGCGCCTCTGCCGCGGCGATGTGCGGCACAATCTCGGGCAGCACGCGGCCGCTCATCGCGACGATGCCGGCGATCTTCTCAGGGTGCGTAAGGCCAACGCTGAAACTCATGATGGCGCCCTGGCTGAATCCCATCAGATACACACGCAAGGGATCGATCCTGTATGTCTCTATCGCCTCGTCGATGAAGGTCAACAATTTCTGACGGCTGAACTCGGCCTGTTGTGGATTGATAATCGGCCGCACCGGATCGAGCTGAACTTCGAACCAGGCGTACATGCCGGGCGCGAGTGTGATCGGAGCCCGCGCGCTGACCACGAAGAATCGAGGGTCGAGATATGGCGCGAGCTGGACGAGATCGTGCTCGTTGCTGCCCACACCGTGCAACAGAAGCAGCAATGGCACTCCCGCCGACTGCTGACGAGGCGGAAGTGGGACGTGTACCAGTGTGAGTGCGTCAGGCAATGTTTACGCCAGCACCATATTGCGTGGGAGAAGTGTACCAAATACTGCGAGGGAAGCGGCGACAATCAGGTGAAATTGAATGGACCAGATAAGGGAGGTCAGCACAATGGCGAGCCTGACAGAAATGAAATGTGTCGCCTGTCGCGAGGGCGAGCCGACCCTCACCGACGCCGAAATCGAACGGTACCGCCCGGAGGTGCCTGGATGGAAGGTTGTGGAACGAGAGGGGATCAAGCGACTGGAGCGGGCCTTTAGGTTCAAAGATTTCGTGGAAGCGCTGGCATTCACGAACAAAGTCGGAGCCATTGCCGAGGCCGAGGGACATCATCCCGCGATTCTCACGGAGTGGGGCCGGGTTACGGTGACGTGGTGGACGCACAAGATCAAGGGCCTCCACCGGAACGACTTCATCATGGCGGCCAAGACGAACGAACTGTATACGGGAATGGAGGCACGCCGGTGACCCTGTATGTCTTCCTGAAATTTCTCCACATTTTGCTCGCCATTGCCGCCGTCGGTGCCAACATCACCTACGGCGTCTGGCTCACGCGTGCCGGCCGTGAACCTCAGCACCTGGCGTACGTGCTCCGTGGCGTCAAGATCCTCGACGACCGTGTGGCAAACCCATCATTCGGTCTGCTGCTCGTCACGGGCCTTGCGATGCTGTACACGGGAAAGATCCCGTGGACGACCCCGTGGTTGCTGTCCTCGTTAGTTCTGTACGCGGCCGTCATTGCACTCGGCCTGTTCGGCTATACGCCACTCCTCAGGAAGCAGATCGCGACCTTGGAGCGAGCTGGTCCGCAATCGCCAGAGTACAAGCACCTTGCGGCGCGGGGCACAGGGCTGGGAATCCTCGTTGCGGTTGTAGTGGTGGTCATTGTGTTTTTTATGGCCACGAAGCCCGCGCTTTGGGGATAGATCACCATGGAAGTTGCGATCATGATCGAGGGGCAAAACGGATTGACCTGGCCGCGCTGGCAGAGGATCGTCCACGCGGTCGAAGACCTCGGGTTCGTGGGGCTGTACCGGTCCGACCATTTCACGAACGCAAGTCCGCCGGATAAGGAGTCCCTCGAACTCTGGATCTCTCTTGCGTGGCTGGCGGCGAATACCACGCGTATTGAGTTCGGGCCGCTGTGCACCCCTGCGTCTTTCCGACATCCCGCGTTCACTGCGCGGATGGGGGCGCAAATCGATGATTTGTCTGGCGGTCGGCTGACCCTCGGTGTCGGCGCAGGCTGGCAGGAACGCGAGCATGCAAAATTTGGATTCGATCTTCTTCCGCTGCGTGAGCGGTTCGCGCGCTTTGAGGAGTCGCTCACTGTGATCGTTCGATTGCTGCAGGCGGATGAGCCGGTGTCGTTCGATGGAAAGTTCTACCAGTTGCGGGAGGCGATGCTGCTGCCACGTCCGAAGCGGCCCGGCGGGCCGTCCCTCTTGATTGGGGGAAACGGTCTCACGCGAACGCTGCCGCTTGCCGCCCGATATGCAACGGAATGGAATGCGACGTTTCAGCCCCCGAGGAAGTATGCGGAACTCAATGCGCGGTTGGACCGACTGCTCGAGCAACGCGGACGTTCCAAGCGCGACGTCCGCCGGTCAATGATGACGGGCTTGGCGTTTGGACGCGACGACAACGATCTGCATCGCAAGCTCGAGGCACGCGGCAAGACCGAACAGGAACTTCAAGATCGCGGCGTCGTCGTCGGAGTTGCATCCGCGGTCGTCGATCAGCTTGGCTCGCTCGAAGAGGCAGGTTTGCAGCGGATCATGCTGCAGTGGCTTGATCTCGACGACCTCGATGGTCTCGAGGTCGTGGCGAGGCGCGTCCTGCCCAATCTCTCCGCAAACCGAGGAGCTACTGACTAAACCCGCGGACGAACTGGAGCGTTATCCTTCGTGGAGGTAACCGCATGCGACACATTCGCCTGATGAACATGGCATGGTTTGTCGTGATGGTCGCCGTGTCCGCCGCTGTCGGTGCGCCGGCGCAACAGGTGCAAGAGTACGCTGTCCCGCCAGGCAGCGGACCCCACGATGTGGCACCCGCCACGGATGGCGGCGTGTGGTACACCGCACAGAGGTCAGGGGAGCTGGGTCACCTGGATCCGAGGAGCGGCCAGACCCGTCACATCAAGCTCGGTGAGGGATCATTGCCGCACGGTGTGGTCGTCGGACCTGACGGCGCGCCATGGATCACGGATGGCGGGCTCAACGCGATCGTGCGAGTCGATCCCGCGACAGGACGCGTGCAGCGGTTCCCGCTGCCGTCAAATCGCGAGCGGTCTAATCTCAACACTCCGGCATTCGACGGACGCGGCGTGCTCTGGTTCACGGGACAGAGCGGCATCTACGGCCGGCTAGATCCTCGGACGGGACGCGTGGAGGTGTTCGACGCGCCTCAGGGCCGTGGTCCATACGGCATCGCCACGACGCCGGACGGCAACGTATACTACGCGTCGCTGGCGGGTAATCATATCGCGCGGATCGATCTGAACTCAGGCGCGGCCACTGTCATCAATCCTCCGACGGCCAGACAAGGAGCCCGGCGCGTGTGGTCCAACTCGAAAGGCCATATCTGGGTCAGTGAATGGAATGCAGGGCAGCTCGGGATGTATGATCCGGCGACGAATCGCTGGCGTGAATGGCGTCTACCCGGCGCCAATCCTATGGCTTATGCCGTGTACGTCGACGATCGCGACATGGTTTGGCTGAGTGATTTCGGCGCCAATGCGATGGTGCGGTTTGATCCCGCGCGGGAAGCGTTCGAGGTCTTCCGCCTTCCGAGCTCGCCGGCGAACGTGCGCCAGATTCTTGGACGCCCCGGGGAGGTGTGGGGGGCGGAATCAGGCGTCGATAAACTCGTCGTAATTAGGACGCGCTGAGGAATCTACAGACCGGCGGGGTGCACTAGGAGCCACGAGAGCGAAAGGGAAGCGAGGAAAAAGACGGCGGCCCCCGCAGCGGTCACCGCGGAGATCTCGATGGGACGCCGCTCCCATCCAACACTGCGCGCCAGCCTGCGATAGATCTGGCGAAGGCCCTCTGCTGACGAGGCGTGATAGTACGTCCCGCCTGTAATTGTCGCAATCGACTGCAGCGTTTCTTGATCGAGTGAGCCTCCGATTTGCCATGCTCCCGTGGACATGGGCTGGCCGATGCCGACCGTGTAGACAGTCACCTCCTGCCGGCGGGCGATTTCTGCGGCGTCGAGCGGCGCGATGCCATAGTTGTTGTTGCCGTCAGATAGGAGTACAACGATCCCAGAAGGCTTCGGCTGGGGAAGAGCCGGCGGAAGCGCACCGTCAGGTCCGGGACGGACGCGTCCTGGAAGCGCAGCAACCGATTCCAGAAGTCCCTCGCCGATCGCGGTGCGCCGCGCATATCCCAGTCCAGCGATTGCGTCCTTGACGCGCTGATGCTCAGTGACCGGTGGAACAAGGACCGTCGCGAAACCTGCGAACGCGACGAGCCCAATCCGGACCCGGTCGGGAACTGAATCAATAAAACTACTCGCAGCGGCTTTCGCCGCTTCGAGGCGAGTCGGCAAGATGTCCTGCGAGCGCATGCTGCCGCTGACATCGAGGGCGAGCATGATTGCCGCTCGATCTGCCGGCACGGGAATCGGGGCCACCGGCCGCGCCGCTGAAAGCACGAGCAATATACCGGCAGCTCCGAATAGTGCGGGCCCGACATGACGGCGATAGCGTGAGGACGCTCTTGCCGCATGGGCAAGCGTACCTTGAGTGGAGAAAGTCACAGGATGGCGCGCGGGCCTGCGGAGAACCCGGACGTAGAGCATGGCAAGGAGTGGGATGAGCAACAATCCCCATAGAAGGGCGGGCCAGAGAAACGTGATCCTCATGTCGCGGGGAGAGTTCGCTGGGAACACGGCGCCTGCCTGCGCCTCAACTCGGGAGCATCAGGAATGACGCGAGACTCGCGCAGCATTCGCAAAGGCCACGGTCGCGAACGGTTCTTTTGGATTGGCCTCGCCGTCATCGGGTTGGGTGTGTTTATCGCCCTCATCGTGATGGCGGGTGCCGATGAACCTCCCCGTCGAGGTAATCACTGGCATGCTCGGTATGTAGTGATCATCTGCGGCGTTCCGCGGCCACAGTTCCCGTATACCCAGGGTGGAGTCCACACCCATGGCGACGGCGTCGTTCACATTCACCCTGAGAGCCGCAGCGAAATGGGGAGAAACGCGAACCTCCGGCGCTTCTTCGAAAGTGCCGGCGCGGTATTTGCGCAGGATCGCATTGAGCTTCCCGATGGCACGCGCTACCGGAACGGGGATCGCTGCCCGGACGGGACCGCCGGAATGCTCCGCCTTCTCGTCAATGGAAAGCCTTCTGATGCCTACGAGCGTTATGTCCCGCGAGATGGCGACACGATTGTCGTCGAGTTTGGTCCCCCCGCGCGATGACAGGCAGAATCACGACCGCACTTCTCCTCGTAGTGTTGGCGCTGATCTTCACCTCAAATGTTTCCGGTCATGGGATCCTGAAGCGGACCTCCCCGCGGGCTGGCACGATTGTGAAGAGTCCTCCGAAGACGACCACGCTCGTCTTCAGCGAACCGGTCGACCGCGTCTATAGCGGTGCGACGGTTGTGGACACCGCCGGACGAACGAGAAGCAAGCGCGCAGTTGTGGCCTCCGACGGGCGCACTATGACCGTTCCGCTGAACGAGGGCTCCGGAACACTTACCGTGCGGTGGCGCGTCCTGTCTCAGATCGACGGGCACACAACAACGGGTCGATTCCGCTTTACGGTTCGGGCGGCCCCGACCTCAGTGACGACTCCTGGCCGGCTGCCCGCGGACGTGCCAGTGCCGCCGGTGGCGGAAGAAGATCAAGTTGCAAGTGGCGGAGACATCAACGTCACCCGTGCCGTGGTTCGCTGGATCGGGCTCGCCGCAGTCCTGCTCGCTGCCGGTACGGCACTTTTCCAGTGGTTGGTTATCAGGCCGGCTGCCTCTCTTCCCGACGTTGAGGGCATACTCCGTCCGATCGTGATAGGAAGTGCCGTAGTCATGGCGGTTTCGGCGATCGCAGAGTTCTTGCTTCAGGCGGCGGAACTCCTCGACCTTACGCTCGCTGAGCTCCTGTTTAGTGGCGTGATCGCGGGGATGATCCTGGATACCAGGGCTGGCTGGAGCGCGCTGGCGCGGACGATCCTCGCAGTGATCTTCCTTGTGCCGGCGACTCCTCGAGGGCGCGTGTTCAAGTTGGCATCCGTCATCTGGCTTGCCGTGATGGCGGTCATCTTTGCGCTGCTCTCGAACCCGGACGTCGCCACCGGCAGCCGTCACCTTGCGCATCTCGTCGCGCTGCTGCTTGTGGCCACGGTCTACGGGGTCATCACGGCCGTGGGAGCGCTGATCTTGCCGCTGGTCCCAAACCTCAAGCTCCCTGAGGGGGCCTGGGCGCCTCCTGTCGCCGGACTCATGGCGGTAGGTGCGATCACCGTCGGCTCACATGCCGCTGGACGAGGCCCTGTAGCCGCCGCTATCGACTGGTGCCACCTCATCGCTGCCGCGGCGTGGGTTGGCGGTCTCTTGCCGCTGGGTGTTGTGCTTGCCCGCACATCTGCGCGAGATCGCGGCGATCTCGCGCGCCGGATCGTTCCCCGCTTCTCGCAGGTTGCCGGGTGGAGCCTACTTATCCTCGTTCTCACCGGGATCTATAGCTCGTGGCTGCACATTCCGGCGCTGCGCGCGTTCATTGCGACACTGTATGGCCGCGCACTGTTCGTCAAGCTCCTGCTCGTGATTCCGGTCGTTGTCCTCGGTGCGGTCAATCGCTTCGTGCTACGGCCCCGTATCGCCGGAGGCGCAAACGGCGGGACCCGCCGAAATTTCCTGCTGAGCACTCGTGCCGAGATCGTCCTGGGGACCGGGATTCTTCTCGCCGTAGCCGTCCTGACCATCACACCTCCTGCCTCAGTATCCTATTCCACCACAACACGCCCGCCGGTGCGCCTCGCCGGCATCGCAGGAGCCATGCGTGTCGTCCTAGCAGTTTCGCAGGAGCTCGACGCGACAGAGTTCGCGGTTGAGGTGGCGGGCGCCCGATCCGAACCTGACGTTCAGATCGCACTCACAGACCTAGGCACGCAGCGGAATTCCAAAGTTCTGCCTCTTGCGTCTGCGGGCCAGGGACGTTTTCTAGGAGAGGGCCCAACGATCACTGACAGTAGGATGTGGGAGATCGAAGTGCGCCTTCGCTCAGGAGCTTCAGCCGCTACGGTGATAAGGTTTCCTCTGCTAGCCGGGGCTCTGGCACCTGAACGGAATCAATCCGCGATTCGCTTGTTGGAACGCGCACGGGCGACGCTGGAGGCAGTTCAGACCTGGAGTACAGTGGAACAAACGACGGACGGTACCGGCAACGTGGTTGTTACAATGTTCGAGGGAGCGCAGCCGGACCGGTTGCACTACCGGACCTCGTCGAACGTTGAGGGCATTATCATCGGTTCACGCCGCTATCTGCGTCAGGGAGATAGCGCGTGGAAACAGGATATGTTGCCAACGCCGCTGGCCATTTCAGGGCCGTTTGTTCCTTACCTTGGACAGACTGGTGCGGCCACCATGGGACGTTCGGAACAATGCGGATCCGAGACCTGTCAGGTGGTGCTGTGGGAAACAGTCGAACCACAGGCGTCCTTCGCGGGATGGATTGGACTCAAGACACTGCGGATCCACCGCCTGCTCATGGCCGCGCCATCGCACTTCATGACGGCTGAGCTGCGGGGGGTCAACCTTCCGATAAAGATCACCCGTCCGTGATGCGTCCGTTACGGTTTAGTCGCAGGTTAGGAATGGAGGTGAAGCGCACATGAAATTTGTCGTCGGAATTCTTGTCATGTCGTCACTTGCGATGGCCGGGGTCGTATTCGCGCAGGGATATGGATCAGGTGGAGGTGGGGGCGACTACGACTACGCTACTCCTGTCGGTGGAGGCATCGTTCCGCAGTTACGGACGGCGAGAACGCATGCGATGAATGCGGCCGGCTCGGAGGCGTTTGGGGGAGCGATTGACCACCTGGCTCACGTCGTCAACTGCATAGAAGGCTCCAAGGGTGCGAACTATAACTCAAAGGCCCTCAACCCATGTCAGGGGCAGGGGACCGGCTTGATTCCTGACCTTCAGGCAGACAGCGCACGCGGGCGAGCGGATGCGACAAAAGCGCTGGACTTTGCACGACAAGCCGATCGGCTTGCCGTTGACACGCTCAAGCTCACAGATCTAGCGCGGGTCAAGACCGCAGCCACACGCGTCGCAGATCTCCTGGGAGAAGCCCTCAGGACGATCGGACAGTAACGCTTACGGCAGCGCGAAGACAGCCTCGAGCAGCCGGCTGCTCGTTACCAGCAACGTCATGCTTATCATCCAACCGACGACAAGCATGGCGACGCTGAGAATCATGCTGGCAGTCGTAAGGCGGACCCACCAGCGAGCGTTCAGTACCCGGGCTTGGACGGTGGCGATAGTGCTGTTGTGCATCGGGGACACCTCCACTATGGACGTGCCCGATGCTTCCGTTCCATAGTCGCGCTTCCGCGTTTCCGCGTCATTATGTTAGAATTTTCGCGGAGTGGTGGCCGTAGCTCAGCCTGGTAGAGCGCCTGGCTGTGGCCCAGGAGGCCGCGGGTTCAAGTCCCGTCGGTCACCCCAGAAAATGAAAACGGGGGTGGGTGTAGTTGCCTTCCCCGTTTTCATTTTCTGGGGGTCATTGGTGAGTTGAACCCGCGGCCTGAGGGGGTGTGGGGAGGTATCTCCCCCACGAGCTGTTTCTTACCATCGGCGGCACTCTTGGAGTCATTTAGGTCGGCGCCGGCGGGCCGTTAGCCGTCCGGCCTCGAACTCCAGCCACTGGAGGGGAGAACCATGAAGACGATGGCGCTCCTAACATTTGTTGTCCTTCTGCCATTGGTTTCGCCTGCGCTCTCCCAGGTCCCCGATGACAAACTGATCGTGCCGGGCCAACGAATCGGAAAGTGGACGCTCATGATGACTATCGCAGACTTAACGCAAATCAACGGTCCTCCCAACCGGGTGGGCCCCGCTGTGGGCCCCCAGGATCTCGCTCGTGAATTCCAGGTGCATTACTGGGACCGCCTTGGCTTTTTCGCTGTGACGAGCACAACCGATACCCAACGGGTTGAGGCTTTGTTTGCGACTTCGGACGAATTCAGAACCGAGAAAGGTATCCGCGTAAACTCGCGACGAGAGGCTGTGGAGGCAGCCTATGGTGGTCCCACGGCGGAAACCCGTCCGTCAAGAAGTGCCGTGAGGTTGACCTGCGACGAGATCGGTCTGATGGTCGCCATCCTGGAATCGGTGGCTCTCGCGATAGAGGTTGCCATCTTTCGGCCGGGAACGGGAAGGCAACTCTTCCGGTTCTAATGCGACTCGCCCAGGATACTCGGCTGTTTCCTTTCGGTCTTCCTGCTTGAGGTCGGTAAGGGGTCAGGTCTTCATTTGAGACAAAGTGGATAGCTCATTTAAGTCATCCTTTTCCGCCGACGTGTTTGCTACGCTCCCACTCGCTGTGGCCCGTCCTTTGCGAATAGAGTTTCCTGGCGCCTACTATCATGTGATGAATCGGGGTTTAGAGCGTCGGCGTACCTTCGTGACCTCAGACGACCATCGCACTTTCCTTGAGCTGCTGGCCGACGTCGTCCAGCGGTGGCAGGTGAAGGTCTTCGCCTACTGCTGCATGCCAAATCACTATCACATCCTGCTTCAGACGCCCCTGGGGAATCTCTCTCGCGTGATGCGACACATAGACGGGGTGTATACGCAGCGCTTCAACCGCGCTCGTCAACGAGATGGGCCGTTGTTCAGAGGGCGTTACAAGTCCATCCTCGTTGATGCCGAAGCCTATCTGTTGCAGGTGGTTCGGTATATTCATCTGAACCCGGTGAAAGCGCGGCACGTAGACGATCCTGGTGCCTATGTGTGGAGCAGTCACCGCCTGTATCGAGCGCGGGTGGCGCCCACTTGGCTTGCACGAGGCATCGTGCTCGCCCACTTTGCAAACGCGCAAGCATTCGAGGTTTTTGTCGCCGAGGGCAACGAGCGCAGCCTGGAGGCATTCTATCAGCGCAAGAGGTGGACTCCCTTTCTCGGCGACCGCGCGTTCACTCTCTGGGCCCTAGCTAAAGCGAAGCTCTCCACCGAACACGCTCGCGCGCAAAAGACGCCCCAGTACCCTTCACTCGCAGCCGTAGCGGATAGGATCAGCGAGCGGATGGGTGTTGAACCAGGTCGCCTCTTCTTGTCCCAGCGGGGTGTGCGGAATATTCCTCGAGATCTCGCAATATACGTGGCCGGGCGGGTCGCCGGGTTCGCGTATTCGGAGATATGTGACTACTTCGGGTTCAACCGGAAGAGCGCGGTGAGTCAGGCGGCAACGCGAGTGGCAAGGCTCCTCGCACAAACTCCCAAGCTGCAGAAGGTAATCGCCTAAATCCGATCCAGCCAGAACCTATTGAGTATTCGGCTCCCTCAACTCGCAAGTGAAGACCTGACCCCTCTGCTTGACGCACAGAAGTCCAACATGTTGGTTGGGGGAACTAATAACACACAAGGGATCTACTAACTGAACCGGATTTCCTCCCGAAACGCCTAAGGCGCTCCGGGTGTAGAGTGGATCATTAGATACACGATCGCACCAACCATTAGGATGAGCCACAGAACGGCCATCGTTGAACCCCCTTGGCGTTGTTCGTCAAGCGGTTAGTGCCCTGAAAGCCATCAATGGAGACCTTGACGTGGATTGGCTTGAGGAGGCGAAGATCGGATCTCTACATCTAGATCCCTTCAGCATTTTCTGGGGGTTTTTCGCGGCTGGAATGCCGGAAGGAAGTCGTCTCAATTCTCCCGAACAACCTGTCTCCCCAATAGCCGGATCTGTCGGGGGACACGATTCGTGGGGTGAGGCATGTCACGGTTGAGACGAGTCTTGGCTGGCACGGCACTTAGCCTGATTCTTGCTCTCACCGCTCTCTCAGGAGCAAGCTCAAGTCCAACAACCACAGGCGCGGGAAGATAGGCCGCGACATGGACAAGCTTGTCGCCGCAGGGGCCCCAGGGGTGATCGTGCTGTTCCGAAACGGCGACCAGGTAATCCGCCTTGCGCGCGGATTCGCCGACGTGGCTCGGAAGATGCCGATGCGCACGACCGATCGCTTTCGCATCGCCAGCCTCACCAAGAGTTTCACCGCGGCCATCGTGCTGCAGCTGGTCGGTGTAGGGAAAGCTCTCCCTCGATGACACGGTCGAGACCCATCTTCCGGGTCTCGTGCCAAACGGCGAGATGATCACAATCCGCCACCTGATGATCCACACAGGCGGTGTGTTCGACTTCTATAGTGACCAGAATTTCTTCAAGCAGTTTGTTCGGAACCGCACCCGCACCTGGACGCCTCAAGAAAGAGTTGCAGTGGCCACGGGGCATAAGCCGCTGGTTGCGCCCGGAGCGGGGTGGTCCTACTCCAACACGGGGTACGTTCTCCTGGGGTTAATCGTGGAGAAAGTCACGGGGCACTCTCTTGTCCAGGAACTTCGGGGACGTATCTTCTCGCCGCTCGGCCTCCGCGCCACGAGTGCTCCGACGACGCCCCAGATCGAGGGGCGTCACGCGCGCGGCTACGTGATCTTCGACAAGCCTCCCGCGGAAGACGTCACAGCTGTCAGCCCATCCGTTGCGTGGGCTCACGGGGACATCGTCTCCACCGCCGCTGATGTCGTCGCGTTCTACAGAGCGCTGCTAGGTGGTCGGCTGCTCCGAGCTGACCTCCCTCGGACAATGGAAACAACAGTCGCCACACCCTACGGGAAGGATCAAAAATACGGCCTTGGGCTTATGACGGGACGCCTGTCCTGTGGGACTGTTTGGGGTCACGACGGGGACTTCGCAGGCTATCAAACTACTACCTGGAACAGCCGGGACGGCAGGCGACAGGTCGTCATTATGGTCAATAGCAGCTCACTTTCGCAAACGGCCAAGAAGCAAGTGAATCGCCTGATTGAGTCCGCCTACTGCCGCTGATTAAGAGTCACATTCAGAGAAACCGCTTTTCCTGCCTTTACGATGATCGTACGCGTGACACTTGAGTAGCCAGGTCGGCTAACCAACAGCTTGTAGGTCCCCGGTGCCACGCTGAGGTATAGGGGGGTCTTTCCTACCTGAAGTCCATTAAGCTGAACGGTCGCACCGGTTGGTGTCGACTTGATGGTCAACGGCAGGGATACTGCAACTTTGGTCGGCGCTGGTTTCCGCGTGGCAACAGCCGGATGCGATGTGCGTTGCTGTGGCGCGCGTCGCTCTGACGAAGTTCGTTTCTCAGGTTGCGATTCTTTCCTTGCACTCGCTAGGCTCGCCAGCATCCGGATGCCAATCACGCCTGCACGGAGGAGCCCCTTCTTGGCGATCCTTGGAGCATCCTTAATCGCGGGCACACGGGCGCGAACCTGGGGGACATAGCTCAAGCCAACCACGATGGCTCCGATTACAAGCAGCACAAAAGCTGTCCGCAAAGTCAGGGATATGAGCCGCCAAGCGAAGGAAAGGACGGAGGCGACGAACGAAAACAGCGCCCCAACGAGGTCGGTGACTAACCTGATGGGCCCGGCGAGGACCTGACCAACTCGTGGAGACTGTTTGAGTTGAGGGCTGGGCCGCTGTGATGGAGCCCTCTGCACTGCGGCCAGTTTGAGGTCTGTGCCGCACTGTTCACAAACCGTCGAGCCAGGGCTCTCCTGTACGGCCCCACACTTTGGACAGGTATGCTGCCTAAACCCAGATATCGGCCGCCCTAGGGACATGGTTAGTCTCCTCTGACCACCGCTAATGAGGACGTACCCAGGGTTCGGCGGGCTAGACTGGAAGCTGCTGGTGGACCGGAGGCCTGCGGTGGTGCCAATCCGTCTTTCGCTGGTAGATCATTCCAATCTGCAGGATTGTGTTCTCATTGAACAGGCTGCCTGTGAAGGAAAGACCAAGCGGCAGGCCGTTCGGACCAAAGCCCATCGGCACAGATAACGCCGGCACGCCGGCCAGCGCTCCCAGAACGCTCCCGCTTCGCGAACGCCCGAAGCGTGTGCTGAGGTTCGTGTCGAGCGTGACTGCTTCACCAATCAGGCTTGGCGTGATCAGCGCGTCAAATCGCTCAAACAACCCCAAGATGGCCCTGGTAACCTCGACCCGCTGCTTCTCTGCCCGGGCAAGGTCGGCCGCCGTGAGCGTCAGGTAGCGCTGGAGGCCCTCCTTCTGTCCGGTGTCCACCAGTTCACTGAGCCGATCGCTCCTGATGAACTTTTCATGCGCCGCCGCGATCTCAGCACCCAGAATCGTCCGCGCAATGTCTGAGTATGGAAAATCGGGCCATTCAGCATGCGAGATCTTCAGGCCCGCCCTGCGCAAAACGCGTACGGCTTCATTGAAGGCCTTTTCGGTTTCCGCCCCTCCCGGCGCGTCCTTGTAGTCGAGCGGCAGTACTCCGAGCCGATAATCTCGTCGCAGTCGGCGCTGGAACACAAATGTCCGCCGTACGCTGGAGCTGTCACGCGGATCGTAGCCGGCGATTGCCTGTAGCACCCAGCCGCAATCTTCCGCACTCCGCGCCATTGGCCCGATCTTGTCCATGCTCCAGGCGAGTTCCATCGCGCCCGACCGGCTCACCAGACCGATTGTGGGGCGCAATCCTGTGATGCCGCAGTAGCTGGAGGGCGTTACGATGCTGCCCCAGGTTTCAGAGCCCAGCGCGTACGGAACCAAGCCTGCCACTACGGCGCTGCCTGATCCAGAGGACGAGCCACCCGACCAACGATTCAGATTCCAGGGATTCAGTCCCGGTCCGTGGAGCGAAGCCGAGGGATAGTGATAACCGCCACCGCCGGCTAGTTCGACCATCGCCAGTTTGCCGATCAGAACGGCACCGGCGTCCCGAAGACGCCTGACGGCCGCGGCATCATAATTGAAGACCTGATCGCGATATGGCGGCGCGCCCCACCTTGTCGGAATTCCTTTTGTGGCGAGCAGGTCTTTCGCACCATATGGCACGCCCACGAGAGGGGATGCATTTCTTCCACGTTTGATCAGGAGATCAGCCTGGCGGGCCTGACGGAGCGCGAGTTCCGGAGTTAATTCGGCGAGCGCGTTGAAGCGGGGGCCATGAGACGAAAGTCGGTCCAGGAAAAGTCGAGTCAATTCGACCGACGAGATCCTTTTCGCGCGCAATAATCTGCCGAGTTCAGTCGCGCTGGTGAAGCCGAGCTCATCTGCTGACAGGCTGGGCATCTTTCAACCCCGAAATAAGGTGTGAGTAGAGGAGGGTTTCTAATGCATAAACACTTTACCTGTGATACCTGTGGTCATATGGTTCACGCGGACTCAGACGACGATATGGTGCGCAGGGTCCAGGGCCATATGAAAGCGGAACATGGGAAGGACATCACCCGCGAGGAAGTTTTGAAGATGGCGAAGGGCGCGCAACACTAACTGCCGCTCTTATTCTCCAATTCCCACCGGCGGCGCAGTTCCTGGCGTGGGGCCGGGCTGCTGGCGGATTTGCAGGCGCCCGTTGCCAGGGAAGACGGCTATCGCCTGAATGAGCGAGCTTCTCGTGTCTCCGTACACCACCCTGAAAGCAATACCCGCATCGTAGGACAGCCATTCGCCCCGGACGTTTGCGTAATCCGAGGTCGTGACTCGGTCGGGGCGACCGTAGAACCAGAGGATCCTGTCGGGTCCGATACCCACCTGGACGTACTCCGCTGTGCGAAACGCGCCCCCACAGTTGGTTTCCAGGCGGGATACTTTTCCAGCGGCAAACGAAACTTGAACTTCGCACGGTGCAGCGCGACGCAGCACCTCGATCTCACCGGCCGACATTCCCAGCTGAAATGGACCAATGCCCTGGTTTGCCACGATCAGCGAAATTTGGCTGGAGGCAAATACCGTGTGGGGAATCGCGGCCGCGGCAAGAATCAGCAACACCCACCCCTGGGTAGACGCGAGTGCGCTCAGAAGTTGCGCGTCCCCATATTATCTGGCCGCCCACATGTTGTTGACGGGAGGCGCCTCGAAAAGATCGAAGCCGCCACTCACGCCGGCCGGAATCTGTGCCCGCCCGTTGTTCCGAGCAACATTTCGGCGAAATTCGTTTTCGAGGGGTGGCATGTCGCCTTCTTCCGTTCCGACCCCATACCGCTGGTTGCGGAACGCCTGGTTTCCGGTCACTTTGTTTCTCCGCGATCCCCGGTCAATCGTGATACCCCGGCCGCTCTCCTCGATCGTGTTCCCTTCGATCTGGTTGTCGTAGCTCGTGAAGGATACTTGAATCCCGCCGCCGCGGAAGGGCTGGATCGGCTGCCCCGTGCGTCGGACTAGATTATTAAAAACCCTGTTGCTATCACTGCCGTCCCGGAGGAACACTCCGTTGTGATTGACGTCGAACGCCTCATTCCTCATGACAGTGTTTTTGTCGGAGTTCCTCAGGTTAATGGCTTCTCTGTCACCAGCGGCAAAGGACTCGAGGCCGATGCGGTGCACGAACCGTGATCCCGACGTGTGCAGGCTCCGCGCGGGCGCCGCTCAGGACCGGCCCCGGCAGGGGACCCGCCGATGCCAGAACGAGCGGTTTGGTAATGAGCACACTCTCGAAGTAGACTCCTACGCGGACGAGTACAGTATCGCCAGGCGCCGCCCGATTGATAGCCTCTTGGATGCTCTGGCCGGGTCGCACCTCGATCACCGCAGCCTGAACCGACGGAACTTGCGGGGTGGCGAGTAGTACGGCGATAATTAGCACGAGAGGAAACGCCTTCATAATAAATCCCCTCCCTGTCCCAGATCCCTGTGTTGGCTCGGTTTCTGGAGGAGAATCGAGGCTCCTGCGGTCTCAGAGAGCGAGGATCACAAAGAGAGACGGGCCGCGGAATCCGCGGCCCGTCGTCTTTTGCCTGAATGTGATCGTTCTTTAGAAGTCTTCGTCCATACCGCCACCACCTGGCATCGATGGCGCGCCACCCTTCTTCTTTTCCCGCTTCTCGACGACGATTGCTTCGGTCGTGAGCAACAACCCTGCCACGGAAGCTGCGTTCTGCAATGCCAGGCGCACCACTTTGGTAGGATCGGGGACGCCCGCCTTGATCATGTCCGTATACTCCCCGGTCACCACGTTGTAGCCCGTGCGCCCGCCCTCCCGCTTCAACCGCTCCACGATCAGGCTGCCCTCGACGCCCGCATTGGCAGCAAGCTGTCGCGCGGGCTCTTCGAGCGCCCGGCGGACCAGATTCACGCCGATCCTCTCGTCCTCCTCAGCCTCGACCTTTTCAAGGGCAGACAGCGCACGAATGTAGGCGGTCCCGCCGCCTGGGACGATTCCTTCCTCGACTGCCGCCTTCGTCGCATTGAGCGCATCTTCGAAGCGGTGCTTTTTCTCTTTCATTTCAGTTTCGGTGGCTGCGCCGACCTTGATCTCTGCGACGCCGCCGCTGAGCTTCGCCAGCCGCTCCTGCAGCTTCTCTCGGTCGTAGTCGCTGGTAGTGTCTTCCATCTCCTTCTTGATCTGGGCGATGCGGCCCTGGATGTCCTTGCGATCACCCTTGCCACCGATGAGCGTCGTGTTGTCTTTGTCGACTTTCACCTTGTCGGCGCGCCCGAGCATGTCGAGCTCGACGTTTTCCAGTTTGATGCCGATGTCATCGGAGACTACTTTGCCGCCGGTGAGGACGGCCATGTCCCCCAGCATCGACTTGCGCCGGTCACCGTAACCCGGAGCCTTTACCGCGAGGCTGGACAGGATGCCGCGTAGCTTATTGACCACGAGCGTAGCCAGCGCCTCCCCCTCGACATCCTCGCCGATCACGACCAGTGGTTTCCCGAACCGGATGACCTTCTCCATGAGTGGGACCATATCTCGCGCCGCGCTGATCTTCTTTTCCGTCAGCAGGATGTAGGGCTCCTCGACGACTCCCTCCATCTTGTCGGGGTCGGTGATGAAGTATGGACTGATGTACCCTCGGTCGAACTGCATGCCCTCGACGACCTCAACGGACGTCTCGATCCCCTTGCCTTCCTCGATGGTGATGACGCCGTCTTTGCCGACCTTGTCCATCGCGTCGGCGATGATGTCGCCGACCTCGGAGTCGTTGGCGGCGACGCCGGCGACGTGGGCGATATCGCGCTTGCCCTCGACAGGGATCGAGATCTTCTTTAGCTCATCGACCACGGCTTCCACGGCCTTGTCGATCCCGCGCTTCAAGAGCATCGGGTTGCTGCCAGCGGCGACGTTCTTGAGGCCATCTCGAACGATCGCCCAGGCAAGGACAGTCGCGGTCGTCGTCCCGTCGCCTGCTGCATCGTTCGTCTTGCTGGCTACTTCCTTGACGAGCTGAGCGCCCATGTTCTCGTTGGGATCTTCCAGCTCGATCTCTTTTGCTACGGTGACGCCGTCTTTCGTGATCGTGGGGGAGCCCCATTTCTTTTCCAACACCACATTCCGGCCTTTAGGGCCCAGGGTCACCTTCACGGCGCTGGCGACCTTCTCAACGCCGCGTTCCAGCGCCCGCCTGGCTTCCTCGTCATACAACAGCACTTTGGCTGGCATTCTGTCCCTCCCTCAGTTTGTATTACGTTTGAGTTGTGTTAGCACTCGAGGATTGTAACTGCTAAGTCTCTATTATTCTTGGAATACGGGAAATTTTCAACACTTATCCACGCAACGAGCAAAATTCACCGGCCTCGCCCCAGCTCGGCCTCCTGCGCCGCCGGCCGCTCCGCGGCAGTCTGTAGTGGTCGGCACACTTTGGTATACTGTGTGCGCAGTGCGCGCGATTCGACCGCAAATCCAGGGCTGGCAGGTCACCCTCACGCTCTTTCTCCTCCTGGTCGGATACCTGCTGGTTGTGCAGTTTCGGGCCGGCACGGAAATCCGTCGAGAAGCCGAGCTTCCCACCGTTCGAGTTCGGGACCTGGCCGTGCTGGTGAACCAGCAAGAGGAAGCCCTGCAGTCCCTGCAGGCTGAAGTCGAGCAACTTCGCGCCAGGCTGCAGGAGTACAAGACGGCGGCGGCGGAAGGGCGCAGCGCTGCGGAAACGCTTTCGAATGACGCAGACTCCTACCGGCTGGTGCTCGGCCTCACGCCCGTTCAAGGGCCGGGTGTGCTTGTCCGGCTGAAGGAAGGCATCTCAACGGGCGGCGGCGTGGTCGGCGGCCAGCTTCAGGCCCAGGCTCAGGACCTCAGCGGCCTGGTCAACGAACTGTGGTCGGCGGGGGCGGAGGCCATCGCGATCAACGGCGTTCGGATCCTGGCGACGACAGGCATTAGGCAGGACGAACGCGGTATCAGCGCTGGAAACTTCAGGCTCGAGGGACCCTACCTGATCCGCGCGATCGGGAACCCGAATCTCTTGACTGCAGTCCTGAACCTGCGGGGCGGATTCGTCGAAGGGCTGCGTTCTGTCGGACTATCCGTAGAGGTGGCGAGCGTCGACTCGCAGGCGCTCCCACCGACGGCGGGACAGCTCAGATTCCGCTATGCATCACCGGTGCGAAGGTAGAGGTTGGGGCTTCGATTTCCTTACGAGCAGTTCATAAAGGAACTGCGCAGGGATGACCGCGGAGATGGCGCGGTGCTGTGAGAGATGCCCCACGACCATACCCAGCAATAGCCCGTCCCGTGCGTCCACAAGCGGCGCTCCACTGGTCCCGGGGGCGCTGTAGATCGGAATGGCCACAGCCGCGGAATGGTTGTTGAAACGAATCTCTATCGAAGACGCGCTCGATCGAGGTCTCCACGATTTGCTGCGCTGTGCCGGGAGTGTTCACCACGTGCAACGCACGAAAGGCATGCGCCGGCATCGGTTTCCACATTCGCAGCACACGCAGACCACCCAGCGGTATCCATAACGCCATGAGGTCTTCCTGATCCCATCGGACTAGGCCGATGACGGAGACCATATCTCCGTTCCCCAGGATTACCCGGTACGTGGCGCCGTCCTCGTAGCAGTGCGCCGCGGTGTACACAACGCTTCGGGTGGGTTCACTCCAGCCGATCCACCCCGTGCAGACCCCGCGGATCTCGGGTGTTATGGCTTCAATGCGAACGGCGACGTCCTGGAGTAACTGTCGTGCGGGTTCCCCGGAGGGCGCGGCGGCGATTGCCCCGGACGGCAGGCATAGAAACGCCACCGCGATGAGTGCGGCGACCCTGAGCACATTGGTGTCTATACCCTTGCCTGCAGCGCGAAAGACATCCCTTGACGCGACAGTGCGCAAGCGTTATATTGTTGTCCCGTTTCGCCGGGACCACACGCAGCGCCGGATGCAATGAAGATCGCTATCCCTGCGTCCGGCCCAAGGCAGTGCGATTCCCGCGAGCGGGAACATCGGCGGCTGCGGCAGCCAAGAGACTCGACGGCCACTTGGCGGCAGCCGCTGACTCTTTTTGGCCTACTTTCCTCTTCCTGAGGGAACCTCTCACACGACCGTTGCGTACATCCGGGCATGGAGGTGGACACTATGCGGAAATTGATAGCCATTGTCCTTACCCTTGCGCTCGTCATGGTGCTTGTTGTGCCTATGGCCGCACTTGCGGACAACGAAGGCAAGCGAAAGGACAAGGGCAGGGGCGTCTCCATACGAGGAAAGATTCAGGTTGAGGGGGTCGTGAGGTCGATGGACTTTGGGTCCTCGATGTTCACGATGCGAGTCACCAAACATGCCAATCGCGTGGGTAACGACAACCTTATCGTGCTGGTTCAGCGCGGCACCGCGTTGCGGACGGCCGGCAGAGGCAACGACGACGATGACGACGACGATGATGATGATAAGGAGCGTGCCCGCCGGATCGCTACGATCAGTGATATCCGCGTCGGCGACCGCGTGAAGCTCGAGGGGTTCCGGCTGGACGACGGCCGGATTCTCGCACTGAAGCTGCAGATCAGAAATCGTCGGATCGTGGGCCGGCCGGACTTTCAGGGTGTTGAGGCGCAGGGCGTCGTTACGAGCAAGGGTTTCAATACACTGACGGTCGTGAGTGGGAATGGGATCACCCGGATCGTGCTCGTGACGCTGGCAACCGAAGTGCGCGGTCAGCGCAACTCGTTCGCGGCGATCCAGCCGAACGACGTCGTAGTTGTCCAAGGCAACGTAAACGCCGATGGCACGGTCTCGGCGAGCCGGATCGAGGTGGTCTTTGCATCTGGTGGGACGGCCTTTAACGGCGGCAGTACCCAGAGGACCGGGGTGATCACCGCCAAGAGCAGCAGCGGCGGACAGTTCCTGATCCTCGATAACTCGTTTGCAGTCAACGTCTCGAGCGACACTCGGATCCTGTGGGGCGGGCAGTTGCGCTCGTTCGCCGACCTGCAGGTCGGACAGAGGGTGATGGTGTCGGGTGATCCAATTCGCGTCGGCGGCATCACCGTCGGCATCAATGCGAGGGTCATTTCCCTCTAGAGGACACGTATCCATTGACTGGATCCAGCCCGGCCGGTGGGCGTACCCACCGGCCGGTTGCTTCCCTCTTGGCAAATCGCACCCCGCCAGATAGAATATAGACAGTACCCCCCTCCCATAGGGGAGGGGATGCCTCGAAAGGAGCGTTAGGATGACCCCTCAGGTTTCGACAGACCACCTTACTCACGGCACCGCTGAGGTCCGCGCCAAAGCTGCCGCCAGGCTTCGCAGCGTGGAGGGACACGTGCGCGGCGTGCAGCGGATGGTTGAGGAGGGCGCATACTGCGTTGATATCATCAAGCAGACCAAGGCCATCCAGCGGGCGCTCGACAAAGTCAGCGCATTGCTGCTGGAAGATCATCTGAAGCACTGCGCAACCACCGCGATCCGCGCCGCCGATCCCACGGATCGGGAGCGCACGATTCAAGAACTGCTCGAAGTGTTCGAGACGTCAGCTAAACTCTAACTTAGGGTAACGCGGAAACGCGAAGGCAGACAATGGCAACCAAGAGGTTAGAACTACCAGTCGAGGGCATGAGCTGCGCCAGCTGCGTGGCAAAGGTCGAAGGCGGGCTGCGTAAGACCGAGGGCGTGGACAACGTCGCCGTCAACTTTGCGGCGCAGCGGGCCAGTATTGCATATGACCCGACTGTGGCGGATGCGCGAAAATTTGTGGGGGTCGTTCGGTCGTTGGGCTACGACGTTCCTGTGCGGAAGATCCAGATCCCCGTGCGCGGGATGTCCTGCGCGTCGTGCGTCGAGAAGGTGGAACGGGCGCTACGAGGCGTTGATGGCGTTCTCAATGCCAGCGTCAACCTGGCTGCGGAACGGGCAATGGTCGAAGCGGCAGTGACGGTTCCGATTGCCGATCTGCGTCGTGCGGTTCGCGAAGCCGGCTATGAGGCGCTCGAGGTGGAGGGCGCAGCCGCAGACGACTACGAGCGCGAAGCGCGCAGGCGCGAAATGAATACGCTGCGCCGCAAGCTCATTGCCGGAACGCTGCTCAGCATTCCGATCCTGTGGGGCAGCCTGCACCATATGGGTCTGCATCAACTCTGGATCCCGGAGATCCTCAGGAACTGGTTTGTGCAGCTGGCGCTGGCCACGCCCGTGCAGTTCTGGGTCGGGTGGCAGTTCTATCGCGGGGCGTGGGCGATGGCGCGCCGGCGTACGACCGACATGAACACGCTGATCGCCGTGGGCACGAGCGCGGCGTACGGGTACAGCGTCGTGGCGACGTTGTTCCCGCGGGTGTTTGAAGCGGGCGGCCTCGAGGCGCAGGTCTATTACGAGACGGCGGCGATCATCATCGTCCTCATCCTGCTCGGCCGGTATCTCGAGGCGCGCGCCAAAGGCCAGACCTCAGAGGCGATCCGGAAACTCGTCGGCCTGCAGGCAAAGACCGCGAGAGTCGTGCGTGACGGACGCGAGCACGATGTCCCGGTCGAAGACGTGGACGTTGGCGACTTGGTTGTTGTGCGCCCAGGCGAGAAGGTGCCGGTGGACGGCGTGATTCACGAGGGCCATTCCGCGTTGGATGAATCGATGCTCACCGGCGAGTCAATCCCGGTGGACAAGGGCCCCGGTGATGAGGTGTTCGGCGCGACGACCAACAAGACCGGCGCCTTCACATTCAAGGCCACGAAAGTCGGAAAGGACACCGTGCTGGCACAGATCATCCGGCTGGTACAAGAAGCGCAGGGCAGCAAGGCGCCGATTCAGCGGCTAGCGGACCGCGTGGCCAGTTACTTTGTGCCGGTGGTCATGGTGATCGCGGCGGCAACATTTGTGGCCTGGCTCCTCTGGGGACCCTCTCCGGCGCTGACGTATGCACTCGCCACATTTGTGGCGGTGTTGATCATCGCGTGTCCATGCGCGCTCGGCTTGGCCACGCCAACGGCAATCATGGTTGGGACCGGCCGTGGCGCGGAGCAGGGCGTCCTCATCAAGAGCGGTGAAGCTCTTGAGACCGCGCACCGGATCAATACGATCATCCTAGATAAGACCGGCACTCTCACTCGCGGCGAGCCAGCGGTCACAGATCTCACGGCACTGAACGGATTCAATGGGCGCGATGTGCTGCGGTGGGCGGCGTCGGCGGAGTGGGGCTCCGAGCACCCACTGGCGACGGCAATTGTGCGGCACGCAACTGAGCAGGGACTCGACCTCCCCCGTCCGGATCGATTCGAGGCGATCCCTGGGAAGGGTATCGAGGCGGTCGTCGACAGCAGGACCGTGCTCGTTGGCAATCCCGAACTGTACGCGGCGCACGGGGTGTCGCTCGACGGCGCCTCCGAGGCCGGGCTCATCTTTGCGCGCGCGGGGAAGACACCGATGTACGTCGGCATCGACGGCAAAATTGCCGGCGTTGTAGCCGTGGCGGATACTCTCAAGCCGCGCTCACGAGAGGTCGTACAGGAGCTCAAGCGGATGGGGCTGGAGGTGGTGATGATCACCGGCGACAACCGCGTCACCGCTGAAGCCGTGGCGAAAGAGGTCGGCATCGACCGGGTCCTGGCTCAGGTGCTGCCGGAGCACAAGGTGGACGAGGTGAAGCGGCTGCAGCAGGCAGGCCGGCGCGTGGCGATGGTCGGAGACGGCATCAACGACGCGCCCGCGCTCGCGCAGGCTGACCTGGGAATTGCGATCGGCGCAGGCACCGATGTCGCCATGGAGTCGGCCGATATCGTGCTCGTCGGAGAAGATCTTCGTGGGATTCTGACTGCGATGCGGTTGAGCCGGCAGACAATGCGCACGATCAAGCAGAACCTGTTCTGGGCATTCTTCTACAATGTCGTGCTCATCCCGGTGGCGGCGGGTGCGCTGTTCCCATTCTTTGGGATACTCCTGAATCCGATGATCGCTGCGCTCGCCATGGCGTTCAGTTCGGTATCGGTGGTGACGAACAGTTTGAGGCTGCGGTTCGTTGATCTGGCCAAAATCGCTTGAGGAGGAAGTGCGATGCAAATGACGCTGAAGGTACCCAAGATCCATTGTGACGGCTGTGTCAACACAGTTGAGACTGCCGTAAAGAAACTGGATGGCATTCAGAACGTGTCGGCCAGTGAGCTCTCCAAAGAGGTCAGGGTCGAATACGATCCGGAGAAGGTAAAGGAAGATCAAATCCGCAAGGCCCTCCTGCTGGTGGGGTATCCTCCCGCCTGAAGGAAATCGACGGCAGCGCAGCAACTGGGTAACACTGGAACGCGAACCAGCGCATTGAGCACGAATCGAGTTCCCCTGCGGCTTTTGTGGCTAGTTCCAGTTTTGATCCTGCTCGGTGTCCTAGGCTACGCGACTGTCCGCAAGCAGCAACCCCAGTCGATCACGGTCCGGATTGCACGCGGAGAACGTCCGGCGGCGCCCCCGTTTCGGCTTCCCAAGCTGGACGGCGGTACGCTTGACTTGGTCGATCTCCGCGGGCGTCCCGTCATTCTGAACTTCTGGGCATCCTGGTGCGTGCCATGCAAAGATGAAGCGCCACTACTGGAGCGCGCGTGGCAGACGTACCGAGCGCGCGGCCTGGTCGTTGTTGGTGTAAACATTCAGGATTTTGAGCGGGAGGCTCGGAGGTTCGTCGCTGCCACCGGCACGACGTTCACGAACGTGAGGGACGGGGAGAATCTCACGTATCAGGCTTACGGCCTTACTGGTGTACCAGAAACCTTCTTCGTGGACCGGCAGGGACGGATCGTTCAGAAATTCCCCGGCGCGGTCACACAGTGGTCGTCCTGGCAAGAGGCGATCGAGCGACTTCTGCTATCGCAGTAGTGAAAGACTATGCCAAGGGCCGAAACTCCGGATCCACACTCTGAGACGCGCGAGCGCAAGCGGAAGAAAGCGCGGTACGGCATGCGAGTGACCGGAAGATCCGTACGACTACTGGCAAGACTCACGACGGACCCCTCGCGGAAAAAGGCCCCGAAGCGGAGAAAGTCCCCGAAGAAGAAGAAATCGCGATAAAATGATGCCTGATGCGCCCGTAGCTTAACGGATAAAGCACCGGGCTTCGGACCCGGGGAGTGGGGGTTCAAATCCCTCCGGGCGCGCCAGCTACCGCAGAATGATCTCTCCCCCGGACATATCAATGACTATGGCGAGTGCCTCGACCGGGACTTCGAGGGGTGCCAAAGCTTCGCGGCCCTCCTCGAAGGTTTTCTCGATCACCGCTCCGACCCCCACGACTCGAGCGCCCGCAGCCTGAGCCAGCCGGGCCAGCCCCAGGATCGTCTGACCGGTTGCTAAGAAGTCATCGATGATAAGGACGCGGTCTTCGCTACTGAGGTACTCAGGCGAGATCATTAGCTCAACCATCTGGCCGCGCGTATGAGAAGGCGCCGTCGTCAGGTACACCTGGCCAGGCATCGTGATTGGCTTCGTGCGTCGCGCGTAGATGAGAGGCAATCCCATATGAAGCGCTGTCGCTAAAGCCGGCGCGATGCCCGAGATTTCTGCGGTCAGAATCTTCGTTGCCTCCACCGATTCGAATCGCCGGCCCAGCTCGCGTCCGCACTCGTCCATCAACCCCGGGTCGACCTGATGGTTGAGAAAGCTGTCGACTTTGAGAATGCCGCGGCCGAGGTTCTTGCCTTCCTTTAGGATACGGTCGTGAAGATTTTTCACAGCGACCTCCGGCAACCGGATTCATTCACGAATTAGCGGCTCGCAGCCGCCATTCCTGGACTATACTGATATCAAGATGCATTCCTTCGGCTGACATTAGCTAGCTCGATCCTGCCAATCTAGCGCCAGCTCTCTTCAGGCTGAGAAAAAACACGTTTCATTTGCCCGACGGGTTGTTGCCCGCTGGGCTCTTTCATTTGGATGGATCCGCGGGCCTCCTTGCCTCCCTGCATTCCCACCAGATCGCAGGGAGGTGGAGGAAATGGGTCAGGTTCATGTGGTGCGTGGACGAAGAGTCATCCCACTTGATGGGAATGAGATAGTGCAGGCGGCGCGCGCGTCGCAGCGGGTCATCGTGGATCTCGGTACCGGCGACGGGCGGTGGACGTACCGCCTCGCCAGAGCCCATCCGGAGTGGTGCTGTATCGGCGTTGACGCGAATGCCGCCGCAATGCGTGAGTCATCCTGGCGGGCCGCAAGGAAAGTCGCCCGAGGCGGAGCACCCAACACCTGGTTCGTATTGGCTGCAGTCGAGTCGTTGCCAGAAGCGCTGTTCTCGATCGCCGACGAGGTACGCGTACAGTATCCGTGGGGAAGTTTGAGACGGATGCTGCTGGTTTCAGATCGCAATGGACTTGACCGCATCGCTCGAATCGGGAAACCCGGATCGAAATTTCACATCGCACTGAATCTACTCGCGGGAGATCCGGGCCAATACGCGGACCTTCCAGCTATCTATGCTCGCGCCGGGCTCGAAGTCCGAAGGCTCGATGTGATGACTGTGTCTCCGGGCACGTCGTGGGGCAAGCGCATCGGTCAGGGCGCCCCGATGCCCATCCTGGTCATTGAGGGGAGGGTGGGTCTGAACGGAAGTTGATCGTGGGTAGGAAATTGATCGATGGATATCGTGAGCCTCTTGGTCCAGATGCATGAGCGTGGGGCTTCGGACCTGCATCTCAAGGTGGGCAATCATCCGGTAATGCGTATCAACGGACGCCTGGTCCCTAGGGCAGACCTTTCGGTCCTTGATCCGGCAACCGTTCTCGGGTTGGTTGAGAGCATGATGGATGACCACCAGAAGCAACACTTTCTCACCAATCTCGAACTGGACTTTGCCTACAGCATTCCGAAGGTGGGTCGATTCCGCGTGAATGTGTACCGGCAGCGCGGCAGCGTGGGCGCGGCGATCCGCGCGATCCATTTCGGAGTGCCGACGATCGAGGATCTCGGTCTACCGGAGGTCGTAAAGCGGCTCGCCAGTCTCCCCCGAGGGCTTGTGCTGGTGACCGGGCCGACCGGGAGCGGCAAATCCACGACGCTTGCGGCGATCGTGAACTATATTAATCAGACCCGATCCGTGCACATCGTCACGATCGAGGATCCGATCGAGTATCTGCACAAGGACAACAAGAGCCTCATCAACCAGCGTGAAGTCGGGATGGACACGCTCTCCTTTTCGAACGCGCTGCGCCATGTGGTGCGCCAGGATCCCGACGTCATCCTCATCGGCGAAATGCGGGACCTCGAGACGATCAGCACAGCGATCACTGCGGCTGAAACCGGGCACCTCGTCTTTGCGACGCTCCACACGCAAAACGCGCCGCAGACGATCGATCGGATCATTGATGTGTTCCCGCCGCATCAGCAGGCGCAGATCCGCACGCAGCTTTCCTTGGCGCTGGAGGGGGTGATTTCTCAAACGCTGGTCCCTTTGGCGGGCGGTGGGGGACGTGTCGCAGCCATCGAAGTCATGCTGGCCACCGGCGCGATTCGAAACCTCATCCGCGAGGGCAAGAACTTCCAGATCCCATCGGCGATGATGTCAGGTGGCCGCGAAGGGATGCAGACGCTCAACCAGGCGCTGCGCGATCTTGTCGAGCAGAAGAAAGTTACCTACGAAGATGCCGCTACGAAAGCTACGAGCGACAAGGAGTTCTCCCAACTCCTCGGCCGTCAGAGTGTGACAGCAGTCTAACTTCCACAGTTCCCTTTTCCATATTCATCGGTATAATCATTGGTGGTTGCGCGGGCCGGTAGCTCAACTGGCAGAGCAGCGGACTCTTAATCCGCTGGTTGAGGGTTCGAGTCCCTCCCGGCCCCCCAAGGCGCGCTCCGCGCGCAGTCTACATAGTCTTAAATGTCTTCTGGGTCTACTGGGTCAAATGACTCTGGTGGACCCTCTAGATTAGAAGACACAGTAGACATGGTAGACTCGGAAGACATGGTAGACTCGCCGCGGAGCGGCGTGGAGCGGCGCTGAGCGGCGTGCGGGCGTGGCGGAACTGGAAGACGCGCAGGGCTTAGGACCCTGTGGGGTCACCCCGTGGGGGTTCGACTCCCTCCGCCCGCACCATTCGACTCGCCACCTTCGGTGGGCTCGCTCATGGTCTTCGACCAGTTCCGAGCGAGTCGAAGGACACCACCTGCCACACGAATTGATGGTAGTATTTTCGGGGGCTGGGATCGTTATCCCATGCCCCGAATTTTGCGTCTATAGGAGTAAAGATTCATGAAAGTTGAAGTGAAGAAAGAGCCTCCGAGCCGAGCTGTCCTCGAGGTCGAATTGCCTCCAGAAGACCTCCAAAAGGGTCTGGAGGAAGCGCTGACCCGGCTCAACCGGCGCGTCACCATCCCGGGGTTCCGGCGCGGGCGGGCACCAAAGGTGCTTCTCCAGCGGTTCGTAGGGAAAGATGCCGTCTACGAAGAGGCGGTCAACCTCCTCGTCCCCGACGCGTACGCGAGCGCGGTCGACCAGGCAGGCGTGCGGCCCATCACCCGACCGCAGATCCAGGTCGAGTCGGTTGAGGAAGGCAAGCCGCTGCGCTTCACGGCGACAGTTGACCTGCTGCCGGAGGTTTCGCTCGGGGATTACCGGGCCATCCGTTTCCCGCCCGAGCAGGCGGTGGTAACCGATGCCGACGTCGATTCGGCGATTGAGGACCTCCGGCGCCGGAATGCGCAACTCGTGGCACTTGAAGGCCGGCCGGCGGCAGAAGGAGACTACGTGCTCGCCCGTGTTGTGGAGGCGACAGGAGATCAAGCGCGGTTACAGCCTGGCAAAGAGTACTTGATCGAAATCGGCGGGGGTACTTACCCGGAAGAGATAGAGCGTGCGCTCGTCGGTGTATCCGTAGGAGAGCGAAAGACCGTGACGACGACCGACCCGGCATCCACAGTGACGCTCGAGGTCAGCAGCCTCAAGCGTAAGGAACTCCCGGAGCTGTCGGACGAGTTCGCGAAGACTGCAGCGAACGCCGGCACCTTGCAGGAGCTCCGCGACCTGCTGCGCGCGCGTATGCAGCAAGAAGTGGAAGCGCGTGTCAGGCAGGCGTACGAGGAAAAAGTGATTGATGCGCTCCTTCAGGGGGCGACCATCGATGTCCCATCGAGTCTCATCGAGCACGAGCTCCAGCACCTGGTGGGTGACCTCACCGAATCTCTGTCTCGGCGAGGCCTGACACTGCAGCGGTACCTCCAGGCGACCGAGAAAACGGAACAGCAGATGCTGGATGAGCTGCGTCCGTCGGCAGAGCGCCGCATCCGCACAGAACTGGCGATCGACGAATTTTCCCGTCAGGAAGGCGTCAAACCCGTGCAGGAGGAGATCGATCGTGAAGTAGAGAACGTTGCCCGCAGGTTGCAACTCGACGACGCTCGCGTTCGGGAATGGTTGGGCGAGCAGGGTCGTTACGACTCATTAGTAACCGCACTCCGGCGCCGGCAAGCTTTGGCCCGCCTGGTCGCCATCGCTCGAGGTGACGCAGCATGACTCTTGTCCCCATGGTCGTCGAACAGACCGCGCGCGGCGAGCGCGCCTACGACATTTATTCTCGCCTGCTTAAAGACCGCATCGTGTTTGTCGGCGGCCCGATCGATGACGACATGGCGAATCTGGTGATCGCGCAGCTGCTGTTTCTGGAGGCGGACGATCCGGAGAAGGAGATCAACCTCTATATCAACAGCCCGGGCGGCAGCCTGACACCGGCGCTTGCGATCTACGACACGATGCAGTACGTGCGCCCGCAGGTGGTCACGATCTGTGTGGGCCTCGCCGCAAGCGGCGCCGCCGTGATCCTGGCCGGCGGGGCGAGGGGCAAGCGGTTTGCGCTGCCGTACTCGCAGATCCTCATCCACCAGCCGTGGGGTGGAGCGCAGGGTACGACCGCGGACATCGATATTCAGGCGAAGCAGTTTCTGAAGATGCGCCAGCTCACGAACGAGATCCTGGGCAAGCACACCGGCCAGCCGATCGAGCGCATCGAACGCGACACCGATCGTGACTACTGGATGGATCCGCAGACGGCGAGAGAGTATGGTCTGATCGACGAAGTGTTTCAGCCGCGTGAGAAGGTCATCGCGGCCGTGAGAGATCGATAAGACACAATGACCAAAGAGCGGATGTTCCGGTTCGGCGACGGCGACAAGCTGAAGTGTTCTTTCTGCGGCAAGACGCAGGAGCAGGTGCGCAAACTCGTCGCAGGTCCCGGCGTGTACATCTGCGATGAATGCATCGAGCTGTGCAACGAGATCATCGAGGAAGAGCTCTATGGGGACTCCGAACCCTCAGCGCCACTGCCTCGGCATACACCGAAGCCGCGGGAAATCTATGAGACGCTCTGTCAGTACGTCGTGGGCCAGGACCGCGCGAAGAAAGCCCTTGCCGTTGCGGTGTACAACCATTACAAACGGATCGGCTCGCGCCGGCCGACCGACGTGGAGCTGGCAAAGTCCAACATCCTGCTGATCGGGCCGACCGGCTGCGGCAAGACGCTGCTGGCGCAGACTCTGGCGAAGATCCTCGACGTGCCGTTCGCGATCGCCGATGCGACGTCGCTCACCGAAGCCGGTTACGTCGGCGAAGACGTTGAGAACATCCTTCTCCGGCTGATCCAGGCGGCGGACTTCGACGTCAAGAAGGCCGAGCGCGGCATCATCTACATCGACGAGACCGACAAGATCGCGCGCAAATCGGAGAACCCGTCTATCACGCGCGACGTCTCCGGCGAGGGCGTGCAGCAGGCGCTGCTCAAGATCCTGGAGGGCACCGTCGCCAACGTGCCGCCGCAGGGCGGCCGCAAGCACCCCCACCAGGAGTTCATCCAGATCGATACGACCAATATTCTCTTTGTCTGCGGAGGCGCATTCGAGACCCTGGACCGCATCATCGAGTCGCGCATCCGGCAGACGACGATCGGGTTTGGCGCGCACATTATCCCGAAGAGCAAGGCCTCGCTCTCCGAGACCCTGTCACACGTGATGCCGCAGGACCTGCTGCGGTACGGCATGATCCCCGAGTTCGTCGGCCGGCTGCCCATCATCGTCCCGCTGGAGCCGCTCGACGAGGAAGACCTGGTCCGGATCCTCGTGGAGCCCAAGAATGCGCTCGTCCGCCAGTACCAGAAGATCCTGGAAATGGACGGCGTGGAGCTGACCTTCACCGATGAGGCGTTGCGCGCTATCTCGAAGGAAGCGATGACGCGGAACACGGGCGCCCGCGGGCTGCGCACGATCATCGAAGACATCATGCTCAATATCATGTACGATATCCCGAGCCGGCCGGATGTGAAGCGCTGCGTGGTGACCGAAGAATCAGTGCTGCGGCGCCGGGAGCCGTTGCTGTTGACCTCGGCGGACGTGAAGAAGATGGCGAAGGAGAAACCGGCCTAGACGCCGCGTGGTAAAATAACGATAGAACGAAACGCTTGGGCCGCACAGGCGGCCATGATTTGGTGACGGTGAAGGGGGGACAGATCGTGCCCCCTTCTTCGTTAGAACGGCCGGGAACAGAACAACCCGGCCGGTCGTTTGTGAAGTAGGAGGTATTACATGCCTGAACGCACTGACGTAACAGCCAAAGACATCAAAGATGTCCTGCCCCTGCTGCCGCTGAAGGGGACCGTGATTCTGCCCTACCAGGTGGCTCCACTGGGCGTGGGCCGGCAGAAGTCACTGAAGGCGCTTGAAGCCTCACTTGCAGGCGATCGGCTTCTGGTGCTCGTGGCGCAGAAGCAGGACGACATCGAAGATCCGACCGCCGAGGACCTGCGCAAGGTCGGCACGGTGTGCCGCGTCGTGCAGGTGGGCCGGCAACCGGACGGCGTCTTGCAGGTTATCATCGAGGGTGTGATGCGCGCCGAGGTCGTCTCGGTGGAGCAGGTCTCTCCGCATTTCGAAGCGCGTATTTCAACCAGACCGGATCCTGCGGAAAAGGACCTCGAGCTCGAGGCGCACATGCGTGGCGTGGTCTCGCAGTTCGAGCGTTTCGCACGATTTAGCCGCGCGGTGGCGCCTGAACAGTATGCCCAGGTCATGCAGACCGAGGAGCCGGGCAAGCTCGCCGATCTCGTGGCGCAGCACCTGCCCGTCAAGCTCGACGAGCGCCAGCAACTTCTGGAGAAGACCCCCAAGGAGCGGCTCGACCTGTTGAGCCAGATCCTCTCGCGAGAAGTCGGCATCCTTGAGCTGGAGCGAAAGATCCAGAATCGCGTGCGCAAGCAGATGGAGAAGTCCCAGCGCGAGTACTTCCTCAAGGAGCAAATGAAGGCCATCCAGCAGGAGCTGGGAGAGGCCGACGAGCGCGCGAGCGAGGTCGAGGAATACAAGAAGAAGATCGAGGCGGCGAACCTGCCCGATCACGTCAAGGAGAAAGCGCTCGAGGAAGTTGGCCGGCTGGAGAAGATGCCGCCGATGGTCGCGGAAGCGGTTGTCGTCCGCACCTACCTTGACTGGATCCTGGCCACGCCGTGGACGGTGCGCACAGAAGACCGGCTGAATATTCAAGAGGCACGGACATTCCTCGATGAGGACCACTACAGCCTCGAGAAGCCCAAGGAGCGCGTGATCGAGTACCTTGCGGTGCGCAAGCTTGCGCCCGCCAGCAAGGGACCGATCCTGTGCTTCATCGGTCCGCCGGGCGTCGGCAAGACGTCCATGGGGAAGTCGATCGCGCGCGCCCTGGGTCGCAAGTTTGTGCGGATCAGCCTGGGTGGCGTCCGCGACGAGGCGGAGATCCGCGGCCACCGGCGCACGTATGTCGGCGCGTTGCCGGGTCGCATCGTTCAGGGCCTTAAGACCGCGGGCACCAAGAACCCGGTGTTCATGCTCGACGAGATCGACAAGCTCGGCGTGGACTGGCGGGGCGACCCGTCGGCCGCACTACTGGAGGCGCTCGATCCGGAGCAGAACCATAGCTTCAGCGATCACTACCTGGAGCTGCCGCTTGACCTGTCCCAAGTGATGTTCATCTGCACGGGTAACATCCTGGACACGGTGCCGCCGGCGCTGCGCGACCGCCTGGAAGTCATTCGCTTCCCGGGCTACATCGAAGAAGAGAAGATCAAGATCGCCGAGCAGTTCCTCATTCCTAAGCAGCGTGGTCAGAACGGGTTGAAAGATGAGCACATCGTGTTTGCCGAGGAAGCGCTCCGGCGGATCAGCCGCGAATACACGCGGGAAGCCGGGGTGCGGAACCTCGAGCGCGAGATCGCGGCGATCTGCCGCAAGGTGGCGACAGAGGTCGCGATGGAGCGGGCAACGTCTGTGCGCGTCACGGTCCAGAATCTTCACAAGTTCCTGGGCCCGCCGAAGTTCCGATACGGGCTCGTTGAGAAGGACGATGAGGTCGGGATCGCAATGGGTCTCATCTATTCCGAGATGGGCGGCGACATCGTCTCGGTGGAAGCCACGCTCATGCGCGGAGATGGGAAGCTGCAGCTGACCGGACAGCTCGGGGACGTGCTGAAGGAATCCGGCCAGGCGGCGCTGTCGTACGTCCGATCGCGCGCCAGGCGGCTGAACATCGACGAGGAGTTCTACCAGAAATTCGACGTGCACATCCATATCCCAGCGGGCGCGGTGCCGAAAGACGGCCCGTCGGCCGGCATCACGCTGGCCACGGCGCTCGCGTCGGCGGTGAGCGGACGCGCGGTCCGTAAGGTGGTCGCGATGACGGGTGAGATCACACTCCGCGGAAAAGTCTTGCCGATCGGTGGTGTGAAGGAAAAGGTCCTGGCTGCCCATCGCGCGGGGATCAAGACCGTCATCCTGCCCAAGGACAATGAGAAGGATGTGCAGGAGATTCCGTCGCACGTGCGCCGCAAACTCCGGTTCGTCTTCGTGGAGCACATGGACGAAGTGCTCGCGGAGGCATTGCAACCGGCAACGGTGGTGCGTGAGCGGATCGTTCCTCCGGCGCCAGCGACCGCTATCCCGTCCGTGGATCCCGCAACGATCCGGCCCCAGCCTGGTCAGCAGCCGAGCCAGCAGATGCGGTCATAAGTTCGCAGTAGTTGACTTCAGGAGACCCGGACAGCCTCCGGGTCTCCTGTCATTTTGATGGAAGATTGCGGCACCGATCTTGCTCCTAAATACCCGCGTCCCATGTCCACTGCGCGCGCGCGAATACAGCGCTCCACCAAACGCCTGGGTGAGCTGCTCATCGAGGCGGGGGTGATCACCAGCGAACAGCTCGAGAGCGCCCTGGAGGAGCAGAAGACCTCAGGCAAGCGCCTGGCTCAGATCTTTATCGAGCGCGGGCTGCTGGCCAAAGGCGAAGCCGGGCGCTGGCTGGCCCACCAGCAGGGCTACGAGTACGTGAACCTGACCTCCGAGCCAATCGATCTTCGCATTGCACGTCTGTTGCCTGAACCGTTTGTCCGCCGTCTCATGGCGCTTCCTATCCGAGAAGAAGACCAAGACTTGATGGTTGCGATGGCGGACCCCTCAGACATCCTGGCGCTTGATGAGATCTCGCGAGCCTCAGGGCTGCGCGTCGCGCCTATCTTCACCACCGAGGCAGACCTGGAGTGGGCGTTCAGTCAGCTCTTCACCGTCGGCATGAAGGTCACGAAAGCCGCGGGAGCGATGACGGACAAGATCGAGTTCGTCGAGCACGGCACCAACGGCGCCAGCAATGGCGACGTCGAGGGAAGCGACGTCGTGATCTTGGGCACCGACGAGTCCCCGCCGATCATCCAGATCGTGGATTCGATCCTCGAGGGCGCGATCAAGGACCGAGCGACGGACATCCACTTCGAACCGCACATGCAGGATGCGCGCGTCCGTTACCGGATCGACGGCATGCTGTACGACAAGGCCTCGATCCCGCGGCTGTTGTACTCCGCGGTCGTCATCCGGGTGAAGATCCTGGCATCGCTTGACATCGCCGAGCACAACAAGCCGCAGGACGGCCGCATCAGCATGCGGCTGAAGGATCGAGAGTACGATGTGCGCGTGGGTATCACCAGCACCGCCTTTGGCGAGCGCGTCGTGATGCGGCTGCTGGACAAGACCAGCGTTCTCGTGGGGCTCGAGCGCCTGGGCCTGCCGCCAGACCAGCAGAAGATCGTCGACGCGATGGTCCGCAAGCCGCACGGGATGATTCTCGTGACCGGTCCCACCGGCAGCGGGAAGACGACGACCCTGTACTCCTGCCTGCAACGCATCAACGAGACAACAAAGAACATCATCACCATTGAAGACCCAGTTGAGTACTACCTCGACGGGATCTCCCAGATTCCCGTGCGGCCTCGCGCAGGAGTGACGTTTGCGACCGGGCTGCGGAGCATCCTGCGTCAGGATCCCGATGTGGTCATGGTCGGCGAAATCCGTGATGTCGAGACGGCGAAGATCGCCGTCAACGCTGCCCTCACGGGACACCTCGTCTTTTCGACCCTGCACACCAACGATGCGGCGGGGTCAGTGGTACGCCTGGTGGACATGGGTATTGAGCCCTACTTCATCAGTTCCTCACTGGTCGCAACGATCGGTCAGCGCCTGATGCGCACGCTTTGTCCGAAGTGTAAGGAAGCCTATCCGATTGAGCCGTCGCTCGTCGGCGAGTTGGGCCTCGAGAAAGATGTCAAGACCAAGCTCTATCGGCCCGTGGGCTGCAAGCAATGCGAGCGCACCGGGTACAAGGGCCGGTTTGCGGTAATGGAAATCCTTCGCATCAACGATCGCATCCGCGAACTTGTCCTCGAGCACAGACCCGCGACGGCAATCCACGAAGCCGCCATCGCCGGTGGCATGGTCTCGCTCGTCGATGCCGCCCGCGCCAAAGTGCTGAACGGGACGACGAGCATCGAAGAGTTCCGCCGCGTCATCTACCTCGAAGACAACTAACTCTATCATCGGCTGATTTGCTATAATTCTGCTAAGGCTATGAGGGGGAGGAGTACTCCCCGCGGACTCTAGAGAGAGGGAGACCCACCGGCTGAGAGGTTTCCCGAGGTACCGCGAGGAGGAAGGTCGCCTCTGAGCTCCCGTGAGGGCCGGTTGCGCCGGTGATCGCGCGCTCAAGAGCCGCAAACGCGCAGCGCGGTGCGCAGGGCGCGAAGCGGAAGTCAGGTGGTACCACGGAGACCGCTCCGTCCTGAGAGGACGGGGCGTTTTTGTTTGAGGACGAGGATGGCGACGAAGACACTGCCAACAACATACGACCCGCGTCAGATCGAACCGGCGCGGTATCAAATCTGGATGCAGCGGGGCTACTTCCGCGCGCTTCCCGACCCCAACAAGCGGCCGTGGGCGGTCATGATGCCCTTGCCGAACGTGACGGGGGAACTGCACATCGGTCACGCCCTCAACAACACCCTTCAGGATCTGCTCACGCGTTTCAGGCGCATGCAGGGGTACGCAGCCCTCTATCAACCCGGGATCGACCATGCGGGCATCGCGACGCAGAATGTGGTGGAACGCGAGCTCGCCAGAGAAGGCAGCAGCCTGCATGATCTGGGGCGCGAGCGTTTCGTGGAGCGCGTGTGGTCGTGGGTCGAGAAATACGGCAACATCATCTACTCGCAACTCAAGCGTCTGGGGATCTCGTGCGACTGGGATCGCAAAGTCTTCACGTTGGACCGTCACTACCACGACGCGGTGCTCGAAGCCTTCGTTCGCCTCTACAACAAGGGGCTCATTTACCGCGGTAAGTACATGGTGAACTGGTGTCCCCGGGACCAGAGCGTGATCTCCGATCTCGAGGTCGAGCACGAGGAGGTGGATTCACAGCTCTGGTACGTGCGCTATCGCGGTGTCGACGGATCACCAGGTGTCGTCACTGCCACCCAGCGACCTGAGACGATCCTGGCGGACGTCGCCGTGGCCGTCCATCCGGAGGACGAGCGCTACCGGAACCTCATCGGGACCCAGGTGATTGTGCCGATCGTGAACCGGCACGTGCCGGTGATCTCCGACGCGCGCGTGGACCCGAAGTTTGGAACCGGTGCGCTCAAGATCACGCCCGGACATGATCCACTGGACAACGAGATCGGCCGGGATCATCAGCTGCCGGTGTTGGTCATCCTCGACCCGCAGGCCAGGATGACCTCAGACACGGGTCCCTATGCCGGCATGGATCGATTCAAGGCACGGGAAGCCATCGCGAGGGACCTGCAGGCTGCCGGCCTTGTCGAGCGGATGGAGCCGTACCGGACCAGCGTGGGGAGGTGCGATCGCTGCCATACGGTGATCGAGCCGTACATCAGCGACCAATGGTTTTGCGAAATGAAAGCGCTTCCGTCGCGCGCCGCCGCCGCGATCCGGTCCGGGCGCGTGCGCTTCTATCACGAGCGGTGGGCGAAGGTTGCTCTCGACTGGCTCGATCACATCCGCCCATGGCCGATCAGCCGGCAATTATGGTGGGGTCATCGCATCCCCGTGTGGCAGTGCGATGCCTGCGGCGAGCGCATCGCGTCAAAAACCTCTCCTGCGCGCTGCGCGAAATGTGGCCGCGGCGCACTGACGCAGGATCCCGACGTGCTGGACACGTGGTTCAGTTCGGCCATCTGGCCCATGGCGACATTAGGGTGGCCCAAAGAGACCGAGGATCTCCGTTACTGGTATCCCGGCAGCATCCTGATGACCGACCGCGGGATCATCTTCCTCTGGGTGTGCCGGATGATCATGTTTGGCTTGGAATTTATGGGCGACGTTCCGTTCCGCGATGTCTACATCAACCAGACGGTCATGGACATCAAGGGCCGGCGGATGAGCAAATCGCTCGGTACCGGAGTCGATCCCCTCGAGGTCATCGACAGGTACGGCGCCGATGCACTCCGGTTTGGGCTGGTAATGCGGGCCTCCCAGACACAGCAAGACGTGCGCTTCGAACAACGGATGGTGGAAGAGATTCGAAACTTCACCACAAAGATCTGGAACGCGGCGCGGTTTGTACTGATGAACCTGGAAGGGCTTGACACGCACGCACCCGCGCCGGAACGCGAGTCACTTGGCCCGGCCGACCGATGGATTCGCAGCCGGCTTGCACGGCTCGTGGATGAGGTGACCGCGAATCTCGAGGCCTACGAATTCGACAAGGCGGCCCGAGCCGTGTACGAGTTCCTGTGGGGCGAGTATTGCGACTGGTACCTTGAACTCGCGAAGGTAGATCTGCAGGCGGCGCGCAGCGCGCAGCGCGGGGCGCGGATCGCCGCGATACAACACACGCTCTCGTACGTCCTCGCAGACGCGATGAAGCTCCTCCATCCCATCATGCCGTTTATCACCGAAGAAGTATGGCAGCAACTGCCGCACGACGGTGAGACGATCATGCGAAGTCCCTGGCCGCCAGCCGAGGCTTGGCGCGATTCGGACGCCGAAGCCGAGATGGAGGCAGTGATGTCCGTGATCCGCGCGATCCGGAGCCTTCGGGCCGAACTATCGATTCCAGGGGATCGCGACATTTCAGCCTTCATACGTGGAAAGCAAATAGACAACGAGGTCTTGCTAAGAGCCAGCCCTTATATCAACCAAATGACCAAGGCTAGTCTCGACCTCAGACCCGATAGTGCCGCAGGCCAGGCAAGAAGCATCGGTCGCGTATTAGAAGAGTTTCCCAGCACAGAGATCCGCGTTCACATCCAAGGGGTGTTGGACGTTCAAAAGACGAGAGATCGAATCCAACGCGACCTTGCTGATGCTGAGCGTGAACTCGAGCGTTTGCGTCAGAGATTACAGGACCGGGAATTCATAGATCGGGCTCCCGCTGAGGTTGTCGAGCGACAGCGCGGGCGTTTGGAAGAACTCCGGACCCGCCAGACCCGGCTTCGGGAGTTGTTGGCGACCGTCCAATCGCTTTAACCACCCAAACATCCCCAGTTGCCCTTCTGTCCCATTCCAATCCGTCCCCCGATCGGGCATCATGCCGTTTTGGAGGGGCCTGCCCCAAGGGGCCAGGCCCTCAAGGGCCCCAGGCCCTGGGTAGAGGCATGCAACGAGAACCCGACGCTTCCGATCAGCGGCGGCTAGAGGCGGCCCGGCAAACTGTCTGGGCCGTCGCGGCCGCATTTAAGTCGATCCGCCTGTATTCGCCGGGTCATACCCTGGTGCAAAAGGCGATCGACCATGCGGTCACCGTGCTGAAGTCCTACGGTGACCGCTTCGGGTCGCTGGTCTTCACTGTGGTACCTCGCGGCGTCGTCGTGGAATCCTCGCCACAACCCGTCGAAGACGAGGTCGTCAACGAGCTCGCCCGCGCGTTGCGAATGGGGTTCGTGCGGAGCGTGCGAATTCTCGGGGGAATGAGCGTGCGAGAGATCAACGCGTTCCTGAACATCCTCCAAATGCCGCAACAGCAGATCCGGAACAGCGGAGGGGTGTCGAGGCTGCTGCGGGACCAAGGGATCGACTCGCTCGCCGTCGAGGACCTTGGCGAGGCGGAAGAGGAGGCCGTCGCCGCGGCAGGCATTCCGGCTCTTCTGCAGGCGATCCCGGCCGGTCCGCAGGCGGTGGGTATGCAATTGTTGGCCGTCGCGGATGGAGACCCCAACACCGCGCTTCAGCTGCTGCGAGAGCTTGACCGCAAACTGGGCCTGCGGCCGTGGCCCGATCAGGAGGCGGCGCACAGGATCGTGGCACAAGCGCTGCTGGGAACGACGCGCTTCCATCACGCGCTGCAGGTTGAAGTGGTCCGAGCGCTCGACGAGCCGTTTGCGATTTCCATCGCCAGTCAGTGGCCGCCGCTCATGCTAGAAGAGCTTGCCCGCGCGGGGGGCCAGGACCGTTCTGGAGGCCTCGACGCTGTGGTGCAGGCGTTGGGTCAAACGACACAGGAGATCCGTCCGGGACGCATACCTCTTGAGGCGGTGGCCCGCCCCGAGATCCTGCAGGCGCGGGCTGCGCTGGTGAGCAGCACACGCGAGCTGCGCCCTCACGGGCTGCGGAGAATGATCGACTCGCTGCCGGCACTCGAGGCGCGCAAGTTCGAGGCGTGCCTGGCTGCCATCGAACGGGAGTGCGCAGAGATGGAAAGTGTTGAGCATCTGGTCAGCATCCTGGCCGAACTCGGGGTGCTCACCCGCAGGTTGGACAACGGGAGGTCGGAGCTCGCGCGCGCCGCCCTGCACCGCATCCTGACAACTCAGGTCCGCGACCGCCTGGCGACCTCACTTGGTCAGAACATCGAGGCGGGCCACCCATTGGAAGTGCTGGCGCGCGAGGCGCCGGATGAAGCCGTGCTGCTTTTACTCGAACTCGTGGCAGAGGAGAGCCGTTTGCACGTGCGTCGCGAGATCGTCGCGCAGCTCCAAACGCTGGCCCGCGGGAGGATCCAGTTGCTCACGGCGCAGCTGGTTGATCCTCGCTGGTACATCGTGCGCAATGTGGTCACGGTGCTTGGAAGCACGGGGCAGCCCGAGGCCGTGCCATACTTGCGGGTCGCACTCTCGCATGCCGATGTGCGGGTGCGGAAAGAGGCGCTGCACGCCCTGGCGCAGATTCGTGCACCCGAGGCCGTCCGGTTGATGATAGAGGCGCTGGGGTACCCTGATGCCGAGACCCAGCAAGCCGCCGCGCACTGGCTGGGCATGACTGATTCCCCTGAGGCCGCACAGGCGCTGATCGTCCTGCTGCACACATCATCCATGCACGAGGCAGTAGACCTGAAACGGGCCGCCATCCGCTCGCTCGGCCGGCTCGGTACCCCTGAAGCGGAAACGGAACTCGAACGGATTCAGTCACTGGGTGGCCTATTCGCCCGCAGGCAGATCAGCGATCTCAAGACAGAGGCGGCCAGAGCCCTCATGTCTCTCCGCGAGGCGCGGTCGTGAGCGTCGAGGGGGCCACGGATCTGGCCCGCGCTCTCGCGACTGCGATTCAACACTCGCGTCATTACGGGCCAAGCCACCGCAGCACAGTGGGATCCATCGAGGAGCTGTTCGTGAAGATCAGTGGACTCCTCGGCACCCTGAACACATTGAGAATAGAGGTCAACCCAGACTGGCTGTGGATCGCTACAGCCGCCATTCCCCGTGAGGACGTCCACGCAGGTCCATTGACTGCGCACCTGATGGCACGGCGCGTGCAGTCCCTGCTCATCCGTCCGGAGGTATCGGCGAGAGAGACAGCCGAGCTGGTTCGCCTGCTGGCGCTCGAGCCCGAGGCACTCATCGCCTCGGGCGGGCTCGCGGAGGCGCTGGCAGCGGCGGGTGTGTATGGGATCGATGTCGTGGAGGCCAGACCGGGCCCGCGTCAGCTGGGAAGTCTGCCGATCGGAGGCGCGGTTCCCGCCGCGGTCTCGGCACTGGAGCGCCTCATGGACGAGGCCGCGCGGACGCAGCCGCTCGATCTCGCCAGGGCGCGACAGGCGATCGAAAATCTCGCGGACGCGTTGTCGCGGGATCCGCCTGTGGTCTGGCGGGCGGTGGCTGGGCGCACGCACGACGAACTCGATCCGATGCACGCAGTGGCGACGGCGGTCATGGTACTGGGGGCGGCGGAGGCGATGGAGGTCCTGGACCAGCCTCGGATCGACCTGGGAATGGCGGCCCTCCTACACGACATTGGTCTCGCCGTGCTGTCGCCTCCCGCGCGGGGGCGTGAACGGACCGTGGAAGGGGCACAGGACTCGTGGAGGCACCCGGCCGAGGGCGGCTATCTCCTGCGCGATGCGGAGGGCGGGGGAAGCCTGGCGATGATTGTAGCCATGGAGCATCATCTGCCGGCGTTGCATCGGTCCAACCTGCTGTTCCAGTCGCAGCTAGTGGGCTTGGCGGATTACGTTGACGCGATGACAAGCGCCCGCGTGCCGGGGCTGCGCCGTCTGACCATGGACGCGGTGATGGATCAGCTGATCCGCGGCAAAGGACCTCAGTTTGACCCAGTGCACGTTCGTGTGCTCGCGGCAGTGCTGCACGACGCGGCCATCGCGGGCGCGGATTTTTGGGGTTAGGGGATTAATGTGACCAAACCGCAGCGCCGGCGTATCGGTGACATCCTCGTCGACAGTGGCGTCATCACGCCCGAGCAGCTCACGAAGGCGCTCGAGTGGCAGCGCCGCACGCGCGATAGACTCGGCCGCGTGCTGGTGGAACTCGACATGGCATCTGAGCGTCAGATCGCCGACGCGCTTGCTGAGCAGCTCGGACTGCCGATTGTCAATCTGCCCGGTGCCCGCATTGAGCCCGAAGCCGTGCGTCTCGTGCCGGAGGCCGTGGCCCGGAAGCGCCGCACCGTGCCGCTGTCGCTAGAAGCAGGTTTTCTCGTCGTCGCCATGGCCGATCCTCTGGACATATTCGCGCTGGATGACGTCGGTATCGCGGCGCGGCGCCCAGTGAAAGCTGTCGTCGCGGTGGAGTCAGAGATCCAGACCGCGATCGAGCGCGCTTATGGAATGGGATCGGCGGCGCAGGCCGTGATCGGCGAAATCGCGGACGAGGCGGACGAAGCCAACCGGGCGGGGCCCGCGACGGCGAAAGAAACAGAGGATGGGCCTGTCGTGCGTCTCGTCAACATGCTCATCGCGCAGGCGCTCAAAGATCGCGCCAGCGACATTCACGTCGAACCCGCGGAAGAGGAGGTGCACGTCAGGTTTCGGATCGACGGCGTGATGCAGACGGTGATGAACGTCCCAAAGACCGTGCACCCGGGGCTGCTGACCCGCTTGAAGGTACTGTCTCGTCTCAACATCGCCGAGAAGCGCCTGCCACAGGATGGGGCGTTCGAAATGGCCGTGGACGGGCGCGCCATCGACTTCCGCGTCGCGACGATCCCGACCATTCATGGGGAGCGCGCCGCGCTGCGGTTGCTGGACAAGGGGAAGGGGATCCTCACCCTCGAGGACCTCGGAATGGATCCCCCCACACGGCAGCGGTACAGCAGCCTGGCCGGCCAGCCTTACGGCATCATCCTGGTGAGCGGTCCAACCGGGAGCGGAAAAACCACGACCCTCGTGAGCACACTCGCACAGCTCAATTCTGCCGAGAAGAACATCATGACGATCGAGGACCCGGTGGAGTATCAGTTGCCCGGCGTGAGCCATATTCAAGTCAACCCGCGCGCGGGCCTCACCTTCGCGACCGGCCTGAGGTCCATCGTGCGACAGGATCCCGACATTGTCATGGTCGGCGAAATCCGCGACGTGGAGACCGCGGAAATCGCGATCCATGCATCGCTCACCGGGCACTTGGTGCTGACCACGATTCACACCAACGATGCGCCCGCCGCCCTGACCCGCCTCCAGGACATGGGTATCGAACCGTACCTGATTGCATCCGCGGTCATCGGTGTGGTCTCGCAGCGTCTAGTCCGCAAGCTGTGCCCGCATTGCCGGCAGACAGACGTGATACCGCCGGATGTGACGAATTGGCTCGGGACGATCGTGAAGGAACTGCCGAAGGAGGTGAAACTCTTCAGGCCGGGCGGCTGCCCACGCTGCAAGGACAGCGGTTATCTCGGCCGTACCGGGATCTTCGAAGTGTTGACCATGACCGAGGCGATCCGCAAACTCGTGCTCTCACACACGTCGGCCGCTGAGCTGGCCGAGGCCGCGAGCCGCGAGGGTATGGCCACGATGCGAATGGATGGGATGTTGAAAGCTCTTCAGGGCTTGACCCCGGTCGAAGAAGTACTGCGCGTCACCCGAGTTGAAGAACCCAACGCTTAGCTTCGCACACTTTTCCGAATGGCCGCGAGGATCTCTGTCGCTGGCTGATCCTTGATCAGCAGTCCCGCCAGGCCGTTCTTCGCGACATTCTCCGCATCGAGCGCCCCCGGGAACGCCGTGAGCATGAACACCTTGATGTGCGGGAACTCCTGGGTGATGGTCCGCCCCGCGGTCAAGCCGTCGAGCCTCGCCATGCGAAAGTCAATGAGCACCACGTCAGGCTGGAGCTCGCGCACCCGCGCGAGTGCTTCATCCCCATCGACCGCCTCGCCGACCACCATTAGGTCGTGGTGGAGCTGCAGAAAACGTGCCAAGCGTTGCCTGAAGCCTGCATTGTCGTCGACGAGCAGGATGCGCACCACGGGTGACTCTGCATCTTCCGGCATTTGTGAAAAGTCTATTAGTTGTCGACTCCGTCCGTAAATGGTCCGATAGTACCACCCTAAACCCTATCGTCTGGGACCAGCCCGCTCCTGAGTGCGTATACGGCGGCCTGTGTTCTGCTGTTGACGTGCAGTTTCTCCATGATGTTGCTGAGGTGGTTCTTGACGGTGCGCTCGCTGATCCCGAGACGCAGTGCGATTTCCTTGTTGGCCAGTCCGGAGGCGACGTGCTGCAGAATCTCGACCTCACGCTGAGTCAGTGGGTTCATTACCGCCGCAAGGTCATGCGTACTGCGCACTTTGGCGAACTCATGCATGACTTTGGCGGCCATGGTCGGTGCCAGCAGGCCTTCGCCCTCGTACACGACCCGAACGGCTCGTAGCAGCTCCTCCGCGGTGCAGTCTTTCAGGAGATACCCCATGGCGCCCGCTTTGATTGCCTCGAACAGAAATTCTTCCTCGCCATGCACGGTGAGCATGATCAGTCCGGTGCGCGGGCTCCTCGTCTTGATAATGCGCGCCGCGTCGATCCCGGAGAGGTCCGGCATTCCGATATCCAGCAGGACAACATCGGGGGCGAATTCCTCGACCAGGCGCACCGCCTGTTCTCCGTTCGAGGCCTCACTCACCACGTCGATGTCTTCGGCGGCTTCGAGCAGCCGGCGGACACCCTGCCGGAAGAGATCATGGTCGTCCGCCAGCAGCACACGGATCGGTGCCGAGATCGAGCCCGAAGACGGTAGCTTCGGATTATCCATGATGCCTCCCCAGCGGCACATGGACGGACACAGTCGTGCCCCTAGTCGGGGCGGTGTCGATCTGTAGACGACCGCCTACCAGCGCCGCTCGCTCTTCCATCGATGTCAGACCGAGGTGGTGTGCCGCCGGCAGCCGGCTCCGGTACGCAGGCAGGTCGAAGCCCACGCCGTCGTCGGCGATTGAGGCCACACACTCCTCCTCGGTGACGTTCACGCGAATGGTGACAGATCTCGCATGGGCATGGCTGCGAATGTTTGTGAGCGCCTGACGGGCAATCGCCAGGATGGCGTGACGTACGGCGGAGGGGAGTTGCGCGTCGTCGCCGCTGAACACCAGCTGCACCGGAACGACGTCCCGCCGCTCGAACTCTTTACCCATCGCCTCAATGGCAGCACGCAGGCCGCTACTGGCCTGCTCCCGTCGGCGCAGCTCCGTCATGAACTCCCGTAACTCCCGCATGGCCCGCTCGAGGAGCATTCGCAGCTCCTTGAGC
>Ga0209853_1000003_pt1 | contig 70144 bp, 61 predicted proteins | sample GWRWS1_30_40_FD_187224 | JGI IMG/M metagenome (GOLD analysis project Ga0209853, IMG submission 187224) | Riverbed sediment microbial communities from areas with vegetation nearby in Columbia River, Washington, USA - GW-RW S1_30_40 (SPAdes)... | ecosystem: Environmental > Aquatic > Freshwater >...
AGTGACCGGGGCGGCGGTGGCTACGGCAAGGGTGGTTACGGCGGCGGCGGTGGTGGTGGTGGACGTAACGGCGGTGGCTATGGTGGCGGTGGTGGCTACGGTGGTGGCGGTCGAGGCGGCAAACGTGGTGGCGGCGGAGGCGGGCGTGGCAGACGCTGAGTCTGTGTCTCTCTGTTTTGACTGAAGCGGCTAATTCTGCTATACTCCAAACAACCGTCATAGAGCGTTCTGCGAGGGATGCCGACGTGGCATCCCTCGCGTTGTGTATCGCGAGCCTTCTTCGTGGTGGGTTGGTTGCGGCGAGACACACGCAAATGCCGGAACTAACTCACGGTCCGGTTTGAACCGGACTCGAAGGAGGCTATTTGTATGCAATTAGCAACACAAGTCGAGCCCACGTTTGGTGGACTCGCATTCCGCCCCGAGACGAAGCGGGCAATCCGCGCGCTCGGGTGGACGCAACCCACACCAATCCAGACCCGCGTCATCCCAGTGATGATCTCTGGCAAAGACGTGGTGGGCCAGGCTCAGACGGGATCCGGCAAGACCGGTGCGTTTGCCATTCCCCTCGTGGAACGGCTCAATGCCACCGTCCGGACCCTTCAGGGTCTCGTGCTCGTGCCCACACGCGAGCTGGCGATTCAGGTCACTGACGAGATTCGCGCACTAGGTCGCGAGTCTGGGTTCAAGGTGGTCACACTGTTCGGCGGGCAGTCCATTGAGCGTCAGTTCGCAGAACTGCGCCGGCACCCGCAGATCGCCGTGGCCACTCCCGGCCGGCTGCTGGATCATGTCCAGCGGGGCACGGTCAAGCTCGGCGGAGCAACCATGGTCATCCTGGATGAAGGGGATCGCATGCTGGATATGGGCTTTCTGCCAGATGTCTCTCGCATCCTGAGCCAGACCCCGTCGAGCCGGCAGACGGCGCTGTTCTCCGCCACGATGCCGACCGCGATCCACGCGATCGCGAAGCAGCAGATGCGCGACCCGGTCTGGGTGCGCATCGCGACACCGACGCCGACAGTTGAAACGGTCGAGCAGTTCTATCTGGAGGTCGCAGAAGAAGACAAAGTTAGAGCCCTCCGGAGTCTGCTCAATAAGGAAGAGATTGATTCGGCGTTGGTGTTCCGTCGCACGAAGCACCGGGCCGACCGCCTGGCCAGGGCGCTGAGATCTGACCGGCGCGTCGGCGTGCTGCACGGCGGCATGCGCCAGGGGGCGCGCCTGCAGGCGCTGCGGGCGTTTGAAGAGAAACGCACACCGATTCTCATCGCGACGAACCTGGCTTCACGCGGGCTCGACCTGCCGGAGATTTCCCACGTCATCAACTTCGACATGCCTGAAGATGTTGAGACGTACATTCACCGGGTCGGCCGCACCGCGCGCATGGGACGGGCAGGCACAGCGATCACGTTCGTGGGCCAATTCGACCTCGAGATCTTCGATCAGTTGAAGCGCAATTTGGGCTCTTCGCTCAAGCGCCATCCGCTGAATCTCTACTCGTAACGAACGCACGTCGCGCCCAGGGGGCCTGCGGAAACGCAGGCCCCTGTTAATATGGAGATATCATGCGTATCGCATCGCTGCTTCCCAGCGCGACCGAGATGGTGTGTGCCCTCGGTCTTGCCGAGGATCTGGTCGGAATCTCCCACGACTGCGATTATCCCCCGCAGATTGCCGGAACGCCGGTCCTCAGCCAGGCGATCGTCACCTCCACACTGCCGAGCGGCGAGATAGAGGCCCGCATCAGGCACGCGGTGCATCGCGGCAACAGCGTGTACCACTTGGACGCCGAGCAGCTCGCCGAGCTCCGACCAGAACTGATCCTGACGCAAGAGCTCTGCTCGGTGTGCGCCCCGTCCTATACGCTCGTCAAACAGGCCGCGAAGGTGCTGGATGCTGAGACAAAGATCGTCTCCCTGGAACCGCTCGGCCTGCTCGACATTCTCGAGAACCTGCTGCTGGTAGGAGAACTCACGGGACACCGCGCCCGCGCAGACGCGATCGAGGGGGATCTGCGTGACCGGATCGATCGCGTGTGGGATTCCGTCGCAGGCCTCCCGAAGCGACGCGTCGCGTGCATCGAGTGGCTGGAGCCGCTCTATGTCGCGGGACACTGGGTCCCGGAAATGGTCGCTATTGCCGGAGGCCGTGACGTGCTCGGCAAGACACGGGAACCTTCATTCATGGCGTCGTGGGAGGACGTGGTGGCCGCCGCGCCGGAGACTCTCATCATCATGCCATGCGGGTTTGATGTTGCCCGCACGCGCGAAGAAATTCACCTGCTGACTGATCGGCCAGAATGGCACCGGCTGCCGGCAGTCCAGGACAAGCAGGTGTACCTCACGGACGCGACATCATACTTCAACCGGCCTGGACCGAGGATTGTCACCGGTCTTGAAATCCTGGCCACCATTTTCCACCCCCAAGCGTCTACCGCTGCGTTGCCGCCACGATTCTTCGAGCCGCTCTAGTCAGTACTCGTTCCAGTTCTTCTTCGGCAGGTCCCAATTCGTCGGACCGACGGCTTTGATGGAGATGTGGCATGCCGGCGTGGCTTTCGTGGCGCCGTGCCAGTGCCAGACCCCGCCCGGGATCACGGCGATCTCACCGACACGCAGGATTCGCCGCGTTTGTTCAGTCGCGACGATGCCTTCCCCCTCGACAAAGTAGAGCACCTGGTCATTTGCATGCGCATGTGGAATCGTCCGGGCACCGGCGTCAAAGAACACGGCGATCAGTTCCGCCTCACCCTCTGCTGACGGCCGGCGCAAGTTCTGCGTCCGCACCGTGCCGGAGAAATACTCAGGACGATCGGGCAGTCCGGTCTTGCTTCGATCGTGCCGTAGCACGTCCATGGTGGTCTCCTGGAGGCTTCATCTTCGATGCTGCGAATAACACGGGCCATGAGTTTGCGCCGTCCCCCGCCCCGCACGGCGTTCACACGACGCGAATGGTCGACGATCCGGCGCAACCGGACACCCGAGCGCGTCCAACGTTGGCTGCGATCACTGCACTACAACTGGGAACGCAAGGGGGAGACACTTCGCTCATTCCGCGAAGTGGTGCGGCGAGCGCAGGCGCATTGCCTCGAGGCCACGCTTGCGGCCGCCGTGATTCTTGAACAGCATGGCTATCCCCCCCTGGTGGTGAGTTTCGAATCGCAGGACGGGATCGATCACGTCATTTATGTTTTTCGCCGTGGACGACGGTGGGGCGCAATTGGGCGTTCCCGCGATGCTGGCCTGCATGGTCGGAAACCCGTCTTTCGATCCATTCGTCATCTCGTCTGGAGCTACTTCGACCCGTACGTCGATTTCACCGGTCGCATCAGGGGGTACCAGCTCGTGGACCTGCGCAAGCTCGGGAACTACGACTGGCGGTTCTCGAAACGAAACGCGTGGAAGGTAGAACAATACCTCCTGGACATCCCGCACCAGAAGCTCAGGTCTTCAGATGCGAGGTACAGGCGACTTCTGGCTCGATTCCGTGCCTACCGGCACCGTCATCCGAGAGGACCGGTCGTCACGATCTACTCGGGCCGCCACCGCTGGATGTAGGTCGCGCCCACCAATGCCAGAGCTTCCTGACGTCGAAACCGTCGCGCGCAGGCTCCGGCGTCATCTGCGCGGGCGGCGTATCCGCCGCGTCCACCTCATCACCCCCTCGACCGTGCGCTTTCCCGATCCACCCGCCTTTGCCCGCCTGCTGCGGGGACGTCATGTCCACGACATCGGGCGGCGAGGCAAGTACCTGCTCATCACGCTGGAAGGCGATCTCACGCTGGTCGCGCACCTGCGGATGACGGGTGACTTTGTGATCGCACAGCCAGACGATCCGGTGGACCGCCACACGCGTATCGTCTTCCACCTCGATCGCGGCCAGCTGCGTTTCACCGACCAGCGACGCTTTGGTCACATGGATCTTCTGACACCGGACGAGTTGTCACGCTTCCCCGGGCTGCTTCACATGGGGATCGAACCGCTGGAACCGGAGTTCACCCTCAGAAAGTTCCGGATGATCTTGCGGGACCGGCGCGGGACATTGAAATCGCTGCTCCTCCGTCAGGATCTCATTGCCGGTATTGGCAACATCTATGCCGACGAGATCCTATGGCAGGCGCGCCTTCATCCGGCGCGAGGAGCGACCACGCTCCGTACCCACCAAATCACTCGTCTGCATCTCGCGATCCGCCGGGTCTTGCGCCAGGCTGTGGTGAGACTGTCGCGCTACGGGCGCCCAGTCGGCCGGTTTCTTGATGCGCGTGATCGCACCGGGCGCTGCCCTCGATGCGGCCGGCCGCTTCGCGTTGCGCGCATCGCAGGCCGCACGACCTACTTTTGCCTTTTCTGCCAGCGCTAGGATCGCTTTACTCCGGCCGCGAGCGATGGATATCGGGCATATGTATCATGATGCGATTCGCAGTCCTCGCGCTGTCGCTGGCAACAGCCCTGATTGCGGGGGCACTCGGGTCCGCTGCACCAGCCGTCCAGGTGGAGATTCTCGTCGAGGACGGCGGCCGCGTCGCATGGTCACATGCTCGCAACCTGATCGCCTTCGACCGGAAGAGCAGCACCGGGACCTTCGAGATCTACACGATCCATCCTGATGGTTCAAACGAGCAGTGCCTCACCTGCGGGCGCTCCGGCCTTCCGCGCTCGCATCGCGGGAATCCCGCCTGGCATCCATCCGGCGAATACCTGGTGTTCCAGGCGCACGATCCGGCGCTCGCAGGCAGTCGCAGGCCCATGGAGAGTTACACCGGCACTCCAGGCCTCGGCATCAACAACGACATCTGGCTGATGAAGGCCGATGGCACTCACGTCTGGCGCGTCACTCGCGTCAAGGCAGGCGGCGGCGTGCTGCACCCGCACTTTTCGCATGACGGACGCCTGTTGCTCTGGAGCGAAATCGTGGACCCGTCGGTCCGGGGACTCGGCGGTCAGTGGGCCATCAAGATCGTCGACATCGTCCTCACGGAAGCCGGACCGTCCCCGGCGCGTACCAGGGCGCTGCGGCCCGGAGATCTCCAGTTGTACGAGACGCATGGATTCTCGCCCGATGATCGGCACATCCTGTTTTCCGGCGCGCCGCGGCGCGGCGACTACTTCGATCTAGAAATCTATGCGTTCGACCTGGCCACCAGCCGCCTGACGCAGCTGACACGCAACCATGAGTGGGATGAACATGCGCAGTTCACCGCCGACGGCAAGCGGATTGTCTGGGCGAGCAGTGAAGGCGTCGCGCAGCGCAAAGACCCGCGGGATCTGAAGTTAGATTATTGGATCATGAACGATGACGGGTCGGGCAGGCAGCGCCTGACACGATTCAACGATCCGTCCGCACCTGAGTTCCGGCCGGGCACGGTGGCTGCCGATTTTGAGTTCGGCCCAGACGGTAAGACCGTTGTGGCAAAACTCGGCGCCGTGGGCCGCGGCGAGACCGTCTTGCTTATCCGCCTTCTCGATTAACTCCGCGGTTTCCGGGCGCGAACGGTGACGCTGAATACCTGCCCCGGAGCCGCATCGGTCCGGGCGAGGATTTCGGTATCGCGGAAGCCTGCGCGCTCGATCACCGCCGTGTACTCCTGCACATCGACGGCGCCTGCCACGCAGCCGGCCCACGCGGTGAGATCTGAACGCATCGCGTCCGGCAACACGCCGTGTGTGACCATGTCAGAGACGATGAGCCAGCCGCCGGGCTTGAGCGCCCGGAAAGCTTCGGCGAACGCCCTGTTCTTGTCAGGCACGAGATTGATCACGCAGTTACTGATGACGACATCGGCGCTGCCGGTGGCAATCGGGAGCTGTTCGATCTCTCCCAGTCTGAACTCGGCGTTCGATAGGTTGTTCCGTCGAGCGTTCTCTCGTGCCGTCGCGATCATCTCCGGGGTCATGTCGACACCGATGGCGTGTCCGTCCGGTCCTACCTCTCGCGCCGCCATCAGCACCTCGCGTCCGGCACCGGAGCCCAGGTCAAGAACCGTCTCGCCCGCTCTCAACTCCGCGTAGCCGAGCGGCGTCCCGCAGCCCAGGGCCGGGCCCTCGAGCGCCAAATCTCCCGCCGGCTCGATTCCACAGCAGGCAGATCCGGCGCCACAACACCCGGTCTGCAGGCTCTGGGCATAATGCTCCCGGACGACACGCTTGATCTGGTCAGTGTAAATCATCGATTGCTCCCCCCTGGCCCCAGGGCCAGCCCAAGCATGAGGCGCATGGCCGTTGCGGAATCACAGGATTCAGTTGAGAATTCTTGAGATTGCTGCACTGCGGAATCAACCTGATCGCGTTGGATTGACTCGAAGCCGATGCGTTTGAAGTAGTCGGCGGCGGTGTTGGTCAGCAGATAGACCACCTGCACGCCGGATTCTCGCGCGCGGTCGAGCGCGCGTTCCACGAGCTGCCGCCCAACGGCGTTGCTCCGATGGTCTGGTCGCACTGCGACTGAACGCAGCAGCCCTCCGGCCCCATACGTCTCGAGCCCGGCGCACCCCACGATCGATGCAGCATCCTCGGCAACGATGAATCCATCCACATGGTCCGCCACACCGGCCGTGGTGAGATCGACGTCAGTGAGCAGGCGTTCAACGGCTGAAAGATCTCCCGGCTGGGCCGAGCGCAGTCGGATCATCGGATCACACTCACAACACCGTGACGAGCTCTTGCATCAGCGCTTTGAGGGTGTCTCTGCGAAGGGAGTAGTACGCCCACGTCCCGCGCCGCTCCACGTCGACAAGATCCGCGTCGCGAAGGAGTTTCAAGTGGTGGGAGATCGTCGGCTGCCCCACGTCGAAGGCCTCCTGGATCTCGCACACGCATAGTGCTTCGTGCCGCGCGAGCAGTTGGAGGATCTTGAGCCTGATCTCGTCGCCGAGCGCGTTGAACTGGCCGGATCGCTGGCTGATTGCAGCTTCGTCGAACTTCGTGCTGGCGACCTCCGACATACAGTCGACGTCGCAGCAACTCCTGGTGAGCGGAAGCGCCCTGGTGGTCATTGGATGTCCCTCCTACACGCTAGACGATAGATCGATGTTTGTCAATATATTGGAGCGATCGTAGTGGGCACTTCAGCCATGTTAAGGTGGGTGTAGGTTATGCGATTACAGCGAATTTGAGAATATCGATATAGAGCTTACAGACGTACTTGCCACCAACTTTGCGGATCATCTGCTCCGATCCTTCGCTGCGGCGAGCATCTCCGCGAGGCCGCTGGGATAGACGGGCACGCCTTCCTCCTGCATCTGCCCTATAGACTTCCACACGGCCTTAAAAGTGGACCCGTCATGCTCGAGTCCCTCGAGTTCCGACCGGTCGTAGAGGGACAGATCGACGAACGCTCCGTCGTAGACCAGGACGATCTCGTGACCCGGCTGGCCATTGTACGTGAAGATGTTCTCTACCGCGCCGAGGTAGCGAAGGCTGCTGATTTCGGCCTTGAGTTCTTCCTGGATCTCACGGATCAGCGTCTCTGCTCCCCGTTCGCCAAACTCAATCGCACCGCCGATCGGGCGATAGAATCGTTCACGCTTCACCGGGTCAACGCCCTCCGCCACCAGGATACAGCCGTCGTGAGAGAAGATACAAATCGCAATTGGCCTGATCCGATCCTTGGCGTGCGGCATCGTTACTCAGCGCTCATCCCAAAAGGAAACTGCCCGGTGGCAGAGCCAACGGGCAGTTTCTGAAGGCAGGTACTACGAACCTAGTTCTCCTCATTCGATTCGAGCGTATCCAGCATATCCTTACGCTTTTGCTGCATCGCGTCACGACCGCGCTCGTAGGCCCCACGCAGTTTGTGGGATGTCTCGCCAACCGAGTCTTTCACCTTCGTGGCGATCTCGCCGGCGCCCTCACGCATGCGGGACCGGACCCGCTCCGAGACATCCTGCGCCGTATCTTTCAGGCGCCCTCCCATCTCATCGGCCTTGACACGAAGCTCCTCACGGGTCTCACTTCCCGGCTTGGGCGCGAAGAGCAACCCCAATCCGAGACCAATGAGCCCACCGATGAGCAATCCGGCACTGAACTCTGACTTCTCAGCCATTTCTCGTCCCTCCTACAGGTGGAGTGTGGTTCCATTCCCCTTCATCGTGGTCTCCATCGCCCGGTTTCGAACCGAACAGGTATCGGATGGCCTGACCGACACCTGCGAGCACCGCCGCCGCGGTTGCCACAGGCGGCGTCACACTTCGACCTACGGTAACGCGAACTCCCGAGAGCACTCGGTCGGCCTGGTCGAGGAGTTGCACCACGCGATCCAGTCGCCCGGTAATCGACTGCACCTTTGCAGCCCCGCGCTGCATTTCCACGAGGGTGAGACGCGCCTGGGCGAGCAGCGGGCCTATGTCCTGCTCGTAGCGAGCCAGCGCGGCGTCAATCCGGGAGACAGCGCGTCGCACATCTCGGATCAGTGGAAGAACTACGAGGAGCGCGATGAAGGCAAACGCTGCTAAGACAGCCAGACTCGCCGCGGCGACGGTGTCAGTCATGGTCCCGAGCTCACCTCCGACACTAGCATATTACTGCTAACCGTGAGCGCTTTTTACCCCTTTCTCCGGGAAGCAAGCGCCAGTCTAAATGCGACCGCCCGCGGTCTCCGCGGGCGGCGCAACATTCGTGGAAGAAGGACGCCGGTTTACTGGCCCGGAAGGCCAGAAGGGGGTCATCGATGGCCAGATACGGAGAATCGGCACAGAAGCACGTGGAATCGGCGATGCGCCGACGTAAGAGAGGGACCCTTCGCAGTGGACGCAGTGGGAAGCGGGTGAAAAGCAGGAAGCAGGCCATCGCGATCGGACTGTCCGAAGCGCGGAAGAAAGGTGCGAAGGTCCCCAGGCGAAAAGGTGGCAGACGAAGGAGTCGCTGAGAGGTCTCCGATGGTGTGGGAATTGCTCGCCCCGCAGCTCAGGCAATACCTCGACACACGCGTGCCTCCTCGACCTGCGGAGATGCAGGCGATGGAAGCGTACGCGCGTGAGACCCGTTTCCCCATCGTGGGCCCAGCTGCAGGAAACTTCTGTTATCTGCTGGCCCGGCTGATCCGCGCCCGCCGCGTCTTTGAGATGGGATCCGGTTTCGGTTATTCTACGGCGTGGTTCGCGCGGGCGGTCCAGGAGAACGGTGGCGGGACTGTGTTCCATGTTGTCTGGGACGAAGAACTCTCGCGCCGCGCCCGCAAACATCTCAACACGTTAGGGTTTGAGGATGTCGTACAGTACCACGTCGGTGAGGCTGTCGAAACGCTCTCGCGCGTCGAAGGCCCCTTCGACCTGATCTTCAATGACATCGATAAGGAAGCGTATCCGAAGTCTCTGCCGGTGATCACGGAGAAACTCCGTCCGGGTGGCGTGCTTATCGTGGACAACATGTTCTGGCAGGGACGCATTTTCGACGATGCCGACCGCTCGGCGACGACTCAGGGTGTTCGAGATCTCACTCGGATGATCTCATCAGATCCGGGATGGATCTCCTCGATTGTTCCGATTCGGGATGGGTTGCTTGTGGCGTATCGTGATGGGGGAAATACATGAAGAAGGAGGGATTTCAAAATGGCAAAGAAAAGCAGAGGCGGTAGAATGACTGCAGCCAAGAAGCGTGCCGCTAAGTCGCCTGGTGGACGCGGTCGCGTGAGAAGGCGTAAGGCAGGCCGAAAGATTATGGGGACCTGAGTACACATTGTAGTGAGACTCAGGACAAAAGGGCCGTTTCGCGACGGCCCTTTTGTTTGGAGCTGGAGCCAGTTGTGATAGGGTGCTAGGATGAGGGCGAATGCAAGTTCCTCGCCCTCGCCTCATTCTGCTGGCTGTCCTTGTCCTATCGCTGGTTCCCACGGCTACTGCAGGACGCTCACCAGACCAACCGCTGTTTGAAATTGGGCTCTCCCGCCGCACAGCCGAACGGCTTGGCCTAAGCGTCGGAGACGTGATTGAGGTCAGCGCAGATCCGTCGATGGCGCAGTCGCGGCGGGCGCGGGTGACGATGGTGTGGAGTCCTCCCGAGCATCCGGCGGATGTGGCCCGCGGTGACTTGGTCATTCGCTTCCACCTTCCCGACCTCCAATCGCTGCTGCAGCAACCCGACACGGTCGATCGGATTGTCGTGCGTCTCCTTGATCCCACGCGGGCGTCATGGCTGCGAGATGACCTGAATGCCCTCGGACGCGGCTACGACGCGTACACCGCCGCCGATCTGGCCCGGATCACGTCGCGCACATTTCGCGTCATCACCCAGTTCCACCGCGCCATCGCCCTGATCACACTTCTGGCCAGCGGCATCTTCTTGATCACGATCATGGCGCTTAAGTTCACCGAGATGCGGAAGGAGATCGGTGCCCTGCGTATTGTGGGAATCGCCAAAGAGACGATCGCGTTCACGGTGCTGGGGATCGCGGCGGGAGCGGCGATCGCCGGGACCGCTGTTGGTCTGGCTCTTGGCGCCGTGCTCGCGTGGGGAATCAACGCCTACTATCAGCCGCTCTTTCACACGCACCTGCGATTTGCTGTCATTACGCCCCAAGCCCTGTGGATCGTCGCCGCTCTGGCCGTGCTGCTTGGACTGGCAGCGGGCGCGGCGGTCAGCGTGCGCCTGCTCCGCCAGCATCCGCTGGAGCAGGTGGGCCGATAGGCGTGGTCTCGTTTCTAGCCTGGAAGAATCTCCGTCGCTCCGCGTCGCGCACGGTGCTGCTGATCGCCGGCGTTTCCATTGCCGGTGCGCTGCTCTTCAACATGTCGATGCTGGCAGAAGGTCTAGAGACGAGTTTTGAAGCGGTGCTCGGTCGGCTGGGCTACGAGGTCCGCGTGGTGTTGCGCGGAACGCTCCCATTTGAAGCCGAGGCACTCATGCCCGCAGCGGCCCAGACTGCCGTATCCATTGCCGCGCATCCAAGCGTGGCGTGGGCGGCGCCTGTGCTGGCCACCAATATCTACGTATTGACACCGCACGACCGTGCAACCGCATTTGCGCTGGGATTAAAGCCTGAGCTCGCCGGGGTAGTCAGCATTACGCACGGCATTCCCGGCCGGGGCCTCATCATCAATCCCGAACTGGCCCACGCCCTGCAGATCGGACCAGGGGACGTGGTACGCCTGGCCACTTCAGTGAACCCGCAGATTGGAACAGCGGAGCGTACGTCTGTAGCCACGGTGGATGCTCTCGGAGAATACGTCTTTGACTTGCGGTCGCAACGGACGCTCGCGTTGCCATTTGAGGAACTTGCGGCTCTTCTCGAGCTGCGGCAGGGGCAGGCATCGTTCATTGTCGTGAAGCTCAAAGACGGCGCCGGACCGGATGCCGTTGTGCAGTGGATTGAGACAACATTCCCCGCCCTGGATGCGTTTTCGATTCCGGATCTGGTCAGCCGTGTGCGCGGGCAGCTCACTTATTTCAACCACTTTGCGGCGATCCTCAGCGCCGTCAGCGTCCTCGTGGCAGTGCTGCTGATCGGAGCGGTGCTCACCCTGGCAGTGGGAGAGCGACTCGGTGAAGCGGCCGCTCTCCGCGCGCTGGGACTGCGCCGCAGGCGACTGGTGCTGCTGGTCTTCCTCGAAGGCGCCGTCGTGGCTGTCGTGAGCGCGCCGCTGGCCCTGCTGCTCGGCGCAGCGCTAAGCCAGCCGCTCGATGCGATCCTGCGCAGCTCTCCCGGACTGCCACAGGATCTGCACTTCTTTGTCCTCACGCCTCAGGCGGCGATCCGCACTGTGATCCTCCTTCTGCTTACCGCGACGATAGGCGGCCTGTATCCCGCATGGGTGGCCGGCAGATTGAACATCGCCACGACGTTGCATCAAGAGATCCAATGATCCTGATGAACGAGCCGATCGTCCAGATCACAGAGGCCACTAGGACCTATCATCTCGACGGCACGGCAATCTCAGCCCTGCGTGGCGTGACCATGGAGGTTCGCCAGGAAGAGTTCATATCAATCGCCGGGCCGTCTGGCAGCGGTAAGTCTACGCTGCTGCATCTCATGGGAGGGGTCGATTTACCCACGACCGGGGAGGTGCGGCTGTTCGGGAATGTGACACACCGCTTGACCGATCGAACTTTGTCCAATCTGAGGCTGCTCCGCGTGGGCTTCATCTTTCAGCGGTTTTTCCTGCTGCCGATGCTGACCGTAGAAGAAAATGTACTGCTGCCGATGCTGGAAGCCGGCCTGCAGGCGCAACGACGAGGCGAGCGCCTCGAGGATCTGCTGTCGTATGTCGGACTAGCGCATCGGCGGCGGCACCTCCCGGGCCAGCTCAGCGGAGGCGAGATGCAACGTGCCGCCATCGCAAGGGCGCTGGCCAACCGCCCTCACCTCCTGCTGGCTGACGAGCCGACCGGCGAAGTGGACCAGCAGACGGGACAGCAGATCGGCAGGCTTCTGCAACGGATTAACGGGGAAGGAGTCGCAATCGTGCTCGTCACCCACAACCCGGAGCTTGCGGCCCTGGCCTCAACACGGCTGACGATGCGGGACGGACTGCTGTCATGAAAGCCGCGACCGCTGCGCTGATCGCTCGCCGGTCGCTTGGCACCCGTCCACGCCGGACTCTGGTGCTGCTGATCGGCTACGGAGTCGGTGTAGCGGTCATGCTGGCACTGCTGGCCGTCGGCGATGCGCTGCACTGGCAGGCGCAGGACAAGGATGTCATTTCCGGAGGCGACGTGGTCCTGCTCCCCGAGGGCATCGATCCGGACGTGTTGAAAGTCGGAGGCGTGACTGCGATGTTCCTGGCGATTCCCAATGCGCGGTTTCTGGTCCGCCAGGTACTGCTGGGACCGCGGTATGCAGGGGTCATCGATGGAGTCTCCCCGGAAATCGCGGATAATCTCGTCTATCTGCGGACTCCCAGGGGGATTCACCCCGCGAAGGCCAGCGCCGATCTGCCAGACCTCGCGCGGCAATCCCGCAGCGCCCTGGCCATCTCCGCTTCCGCCTGGAAAGAATCACCGCACGACCGGAAATGGCTGAAACCTGATCCGCTGATGCTCCTGACGGAGATCGACCGGTTTCACCGGCCGGTAAACAGCACGCAGGGTCGCTCGTGGGCGGAGTGGTGGTACTTCAACTTCTCGACGCCGGATGGTTTGTACGGCTATGTCTCGATGGTTGCAGATCGTAGTCGAAGGGTGCTGGCGGGCGTCACCGTGGTCCTTCCAGATGAAAGGATCGTACGCTGGACGGAAGCACACGCGGCGACTGCCCTGCCGTTCGACGGCAGCGTACTACAAGCCGGGCCGCATCGTGTCACTTTGACACGCGGGACCTACCGGCTTCACCTGGTCCGGCCGGATTTCTCTCTGGACCTGGAGATGCGGCCTGTCGCTCAGCTGTACGTTCCGCCGGTGGAATGGAGGGCGGGAACGTTCGTCTCAGGGTACGTGGTACCCGTACTGCGCGCTGAGGTCTCCGGGGCGCTCAGAGTGGGGCGGCTGCAATTTCCGGTCAACGGAACAGGCTACCACGACCACAACTGGGGCCTCTGGGAGGCGGTGACGTGGGAGTGGGGCGCTGTCAGCACCGCCGATTACGCGCTGCTTGCTGGTATGATACGGCATCCTTCCTTGGGACGGCAGCAGATGCTAGTCAGCCTGTATGGGACACATGATTCGCGGCCGGGTCTGTTAGGGTTGCTGAGGGCAAGCGCGCCGACGCTGGAAGAATGGCGCCCGGGTCCGCTAGTGGAAGGTGTGCGGTTGCGGGTACCGGGACGGTTAACCTACCGCGCGGTGAACGATGCCGGTGATTACCTGCACGTCCGTATTGGAGTCAAAGACATCATCAACACTCCGGGCAAAGGCCACGTCTTCCTTCAGCTGCGGGCACGCTACCGTGTCGAAGGCGAGGTCGCCGGGCGGAGCATCAGTTTCACTGCCGACGGATTTGTCGAAACCTTTATTCCGCGGCCGCGCGAGCGGTAACGCTCGCTTGCCCAACATCTGCTGGGCTTGACAACGCGCACCGCCCCGAGTACGTTCTGTTTAAGAAATCCCAAAACGTCAGTTTCATTCACTGAAACATGCGAGGCGGGCGCCTTCCACGCAACCTTGACCGATATGCGGTCCATGTGGTGGATCGCGCGCTCGATGTGCTGGAAACACTGCGGGACTCGGGTCGCCCAGTCCGGCTCCAGGACGTCGCTCAACGGCTGCCTATTGCGAAAAGCTCCGTGTTCCGGCTCCTCTGCACCTTGGAGCGCAGAGGATATGTAGATCGAACCCCGGACAACCTTTATCGTCTCGGCGCGCACTGGCTGAGCTACCGGGACCTCGCGGGGAAACATCCCCCTCTCACTGAAATCTCCGTCCCCCACATGCGCCGGCTCTTGGACGCCTATGGAGAGACAGTGAACTTAGGCGTGCTGCGGGAGGGGAAGATCGTCTACCTTGAGATGCTGGAGAGCGCGCATTCGTTCAGGATGGCGGCAGCGGCCGGCACCATTTCCCCGGTGCACTCGACTGCCCTCGGTAAAGCCATCGCAGCGTTTCTTCCTGAATCTGTGATCGACGCTACCATCCGCAGGCGTGGGCTGCCGGCGCTCACACCTCGCACCATCACCTCCCGGGCGGCGTGGAAGCGTGAGCTCGCGCGTACGCGCGTGCGAGGCTACGCGGAGGACAACGGCGAGACCGAGCCCGAAGTGACATGCATCGGTGCTCCCATCTTTGGTTTTGACGGCAATGTGATCGGAGCCATCAGCGTGTCTGGACCTGCGAGCCGAATGCGATCGATCAGGCAACGCGTGGCCCGAGCGGCGGTGGACGCGTGTGCGGCGATTTCACGCGCGCTGGGGCCGGCATCCGAGCGGCGTGCGCAGCGAGGGGGGTGAGAACCGCGCGCTGAGTGAGTGCAGGACCGTGGTTCAGTCAATTGAGGAGGCAAAACCAATGAAAGGAAGATTGCTGATCTGGCTCGCCGTCCTCGTCCTGATGGTGAGCCTGTTCCCCGTGCTTCCGGCGGCTCACGCCGCGCCCCAGGTATCGCTTAACTTCATGGTCTGGACATTTGCGGTCGATACGATTCAGGAAAATATCAAGCGCTTCCAGCAGCGCTATCCCAACATCAACGTCCGTCTCACTGATTACAACTGGGGGCAGTTTCCCGACACGATCGTAGCCAACTTCGTCGGCGGCTCGAATGCGCCTGACGTGCTCTACAGCTCGGATCACTGGCTGCAGCAGTGGGCGGCGGCAGGGTGGATCGCCCCCCTTGACGACTATTTCCCGCAGGTCAAGGAGATGGCTAAATCCTTTTCGCAGTACGCCGTAGAGGGGATGAGTTACAAGGGCAAGATCTACGGCCTGCCCTACTACGCGGACCCGATGGCCTTCTTCTACAATGAGGCGATCGTGAAGAAGGCGGGGTTCAGCCTCCCTCCGTCGACTTGGGAAGAGCTGCTCCAGCAGGCGAAGGTGATCAAAGAAAAGGGTCTCGTGAAGTACCCGATCGGATTCGGCTTCTCCCAGCAGGAGCCGTTCTCCATCGAGGTGTTTATCTCCATGGTTTACTCCAGGGGCGGCGATCTGTTTGACAAGGACATGAACCCTGTGTTCGACCGTCCGGGGAGCGCGACCATCAAGGCGATCGAGTGGGTTCGCGACGCCCTTCGCGCCGGCGTGTTGGATCCCGAGACCTTGCAGTGGGATGGGGTACAGGCCGGGAACGCGATGCGGGCGGGCAATCAAGTCTACAGCATTAGCCGGGCATCAGCACTCTGGTCGTTTAACAACCCGCAGCAGTCGAAGGAGGCGGGGAACTTCAAGATTGCGCTGATGCCGGGCTCCACCCATCAGACGGTCGGGTTCGTACGCTTCTATGCCATGTCGAGCCAGGTGCCCAAGCGCGGGAAAGACGCCCTGGACGCGGCGTGGAACTTCCTGAACTACTTCGGCGGACCCGGGCCAGACAACAGCTATCCGGTCGTACGCCGCTGGGCGCTCGACTTCGGGCTGGGCTTTGCACAGATGCCGCTCTTCAGGGACACCGACATCCTGCTCAGCTTCGGGAAGTGGGTGGATGTCCCGCTGCTCCAGCGGATCGGGCAGCGCTATTCCAAGGTGAAGCAGGGTCTCACGCCGTGGTTTGCGCAGTGGGACGTGTTCACGCGGGCGGAACTACAGAAGGCATACCTCGGCCAGCAGTCTCCAGATCAGACAGCCAAGAACATGGCCGCCAAGTGGAATGAACTGAAGCGGAAATAGGCCGTTGGCTGGCATCCAGGAACGTGGGGCAGCGGATCTCCGTCTGGGCCGGGCGCGCGCCCGGCCCAGACGCGCCGTAGCACTTTATCCCTATCTTTCGATCCTCCCGACGCTGCTCGTTGTCGCACTGATCTCCGTCTATCCCTTACTCTTCGCGCTCGACCTGAGCGTGCATCGCAACATCCTGACCGAGCCGTTGGCGCATCCCTTCGTTGGCCTGCGCAATTTCGCAGAGACGTTCGGCAGCTACTACTTCGTCCGCGCCCTGCTCACAACGCTCCGATTCACAGCGATGATCATTGCCGGCACCCTCGCCTACGGGATTGCCGTCAGCCTGTTCCTGAACCGCCCCGGTCGTCTTGCCGGTGCCTCACGCATCGCCATCCTTATCCCGTGGGCCATTCCCACCGTCATGGCGGCGATCATCTGGCGCTGGATCTTCAACGGCAACTATGGAGCGCTCAACGCGCTCCTTGTGAGCATTGGCGTGCTCCCAGAATACATCTCCTGGCTCGGCAACCCGCTTCTCGCGCAGTTGTCATTGGTTCTCACGCACATCTGGAAGTGGGGACCGCTCGCGGCGATCATGTGCCTCGCGACGCTGCAGGTCATCCCCCGGGATCTTTACGAAGCAGCGTACATCGATGGTGGTGGAGGCTGGGCGGTGTTCCGATTCGTCACGCTCCCCTTCCTCCGACCTACCATTCTCCTTCTGCTCATCCTCGAGACGATCGCGGGCTTCGTCACGTTCGACCTCATCTATGTGCTCACCGGGGGCGGTCCTGCCGACGCCACCACCATGCTGGCCTGGTTTGCGTACGCGGAGATCTTCCGGTTCCTCAACCTGGGCAAGGGCGCGGCCATTGCCTTCGTCATCGGGGCCCTCACCCTCGGTCTTGCTCTCATCTATGTGCGGTTGCTGCGCACGGAGGAGTTATACTCATGAACCGCGTGGCAGCCTCCGGGGCCGGTCTCATCCTGCTGGCATTCCTGCTGGGACCGATCCTTTGGCTCGTCAGTTCTAGTTTACAGCTTGATCGGGAACTCTTTACCGTCCCCCCGCACTTCATTCCGAAGCAACCGACGTTCGACAACTACCGTTACATCATCACACGGGTCCCCCCGGCGACGTACACCGGCGACCAGATCGGCCGGCGGGCAAGCGGCGAGGCCTTGAGCTTGATCCCGGCGCTGCGGAACAGCTTCATCGTCTCCATCGCAGTGATGCTGATCAACGTCATCTTCAGCACCCTGGCCGCCTACACTTATGCACGGCTGCGCTTCCGGGGCCGAGACATTACCTACGCGTTCATTCTCACGAGCCGCCTCATCCCCGCGATCTCCGTCGCTATTCCAATTTTTGTCCTCATCGACCGGCTCGGCCTCCTTGACACGCGCTCGGCGCTGATCCTGGTATATGTCGCCTTTACGCTGCCGTTTACGATGTGGTTCTTGATGAAATACTTCGGCTTCTTCCCTCCGGAAATCGAAGAGGCTGCTATGATCGACGGCTCCTCGCGATTAGGGACCCTCACCCGCATCGTCGTTCCCATGGCTGCGCCGGGCCTCGCCGCGGCCGCGGCGTTCGCCTTCATGGGATCCTACAGCGAATTCCTCTTCGGGCTGTTCTTGACCCGGACGATGGCGTCGAAGACGGTGCCCGTCGTCCTCGTCGCCACCGCAATCAACCACGACGTGAGCTTTGCGCTCTCGTTCGCGGCGCTCGTGCTATCCATCATTCCACCCGTGCTATTCGCGCTGGTCTTCCGCTCCTATATCACGCGCGGGTTTGCCGGAGTGCTGGCCCGTTAGATGGACGCGCAGACGGCGACGAAAGGACTGTGCATCAACGGCCGGTGGGTACCCTCGGCCTCTGGACGGACCATGAACGTGATCAGTCCGGTGACAGGAGAGCAAGTGGCCACGGTGACTCGTGGGTCGAGGGAGGATGTCGGCAACGCGGTGAACGCCGCTCATGCCGCCCAACCCGCATTCGCTCGGCTGACCGCCTTTGAGCGAGGCCGGCTCTGCCACCGCATTGCCGACCTAATCGAGCGACGCCGGGAAGATCTCGCTGAGTACCTCACACTCGAACAGGGCAAGCCCTACCACGCCGAGGCCCTCGGTGAAGTGGACACCACCGCGGTCATGTTCCGTCTCGCCGCGGAAGACATCACGAGGTTGGAGTCCGCGGTGATCCCCAGCAACGACCGGGCGAAACGCATCTTCACGATCCGCCAGCCTCGGGGCGTCTACGGGGTCATCACTCCCTGGAACTTTCCACTAGCCATCCCGGCCGAGTACTTGTCAGCCGGGCTCGCCGGAGGTAACGCCATCGTGTGGGTTCCGGCGCCGACGACGGCGGGGTGCGCGATCCGCATGATGGAGTGTCTGCTCGAAGCCGAAGTGCCTAACGGCGTACTCAACCTGGTGACGGGTGAGGGGGCCGAGGTCGGGGACGAGGTCGCCGGTCACCCCGGCATCGATGCCATCGGGTTCACCGGCAGCTCGGCGACCGGACTCCACGTCAGCCGGCGCGCCGCTGGAAAACCGCAGTTGCTGGAGCTCGGCGGCAACTCGCCGACGATCGTGCTGGGAGATGCGGACGTGACAGAGGCCGCCCTGCGCGTTGGTCGAGGAGCGTTCCGCAATGCCGGTCAGATTTGCGATTCGACCGAGCGCATTCTGGTCGATCGCAGCATCCACGACAATTTCGTCGCAGTTCTCCTCGACGTTGCGGGGACCTTCCGCCTCGGAGATCCGCGAAAGCGGGACACAACGCTCGGCCCACTTAATAACGAGCGACCCGCGCGACAGTTGGACCACCATGTCGAAGACGCGCTGCAGAAGGGCGCCCGCATTCTGACCGGTGGCCGACATGAAGAAGGCATGCCGACCGACCTCTACTATCCTGCGACGGTCGTCGACAACGTCGGGCCGGACATGTTGTTCAACCTTGAGGAAACCTTCGCGCCGGTGGCCCCTGTGCTGTCCTTCGACGAAGAAGATCAAGCGGTCGCCATCGCCAACAGCGCTCCGTCGGGACTCGTGGCTGCCCTGTTCACCCATGACCTGCGTAAAGCGTTCCGAATCGCAGAGCATCTCCAGGCGGGCATCGTGAACATCAACGAATCAAGCGCATACTGGCAGCCGCACACACCATTTGGGGGCTACTCGGGCAAGACAAGCGGCACCGGTCGACTCGGCGGCAGGTACACGCTGCTTGAAATGACGCAGATCAAATCGCTCGTCGTCGACATCGGGGAGTGATCATGAACGAGTCGGTGCTGGCGCTCGCTGATCTTACGACTGTAGAGGCGAAGAAAATCTGGTTGCAGGTCCGCGGCGGAGTCGTCGCGATCGGCTCCCTCGAACAGCATGGTCCAAACCTCGGGATGAGCGTCGACACAGCGATCGCCGATGCCCTTGCCCGCCGCCTGGCGCAGCGCCTTGCTCCCCGGGTCGTCCTTCTGCCTGCGATCCCTTACGGGGTGTCCTATCATCACATGGCGTTCACGGGAAGCCTCACCCTCCGCGCGGAAACACTCGACGCTATCGTGAGCGACTTGGTGAGCAGCCTCGCGCATCACGACGTGCGCTGCCTGATCGTGGTGAATGGCCACGGAGGCAACACCGCCCCCCTTGCCACCACGTTCGGCCGGCTGCGGTTCGAAGGCTTCCGTATCGCCGCCCTGTCATGGTTCGGGCTCGCCGGCGACGAGGCGGCCCGGATCGCCCGCTCTCCATCGTATGGTCACGCGTGCGAGGTCGAAACATCAATTGCCCTGGCGCTGTCGCCTCATCTCGTGCGGAAGAACGGACTCGCGCAGGGACGCCTGAAGGCGCTGCCGTTCAGACACAGCGAGATCCGCGGTCCTGCGCGAGCCGAGGCCTCGTACCGCTTTGAAGAGCTGACAGAAAACGGCGCGCTTGGCGATGCGCGTCTGGCTACCCTTGAGGATGGTGAGCGCATCGTCGGCACCACTCTCGAGCGCGCGGTGGCGTTCGCGGAAGATTTCCTGGAGAACGTTCATGACGTCTGATCTGCGCGGACGCCCCTTGTGGGAACGCGCCCAGCGGGTGATGCCGGGTGGGGTGAGCAGTAATGTGAAGATGGACGAGTCCCCTTACCCGCTGTTCTTCACCCGAGCGGAGGGCAGCCGGCTCACCGACGCTGACGGGAACGAATATGTTGACTACACCTGCGGGTATGGCCCCGTCATTCTCGGGCACGCCTATCCTTCGGTGGTGCAGGCGGTACAGCGTGCAGCGGCCAAGGGCTTCATCTACGGCGGCCAACACGAAGGAGAGGTGCTGCTCGCCGAACGTCTTGCCGCAGCCGTTCCCTGTATCGAGATGGTCCGCTATTGCAGCACGGGCTCGGAGGCGGTGGCGGCTGCCGTCCGCCTTGCGAGGGCCTACACCCGCCGGAAGAACCTTGTACGGTTCGCCGGTCATTACCACGGCTGGCTCGACGAACAACTGGTGTCCAGCCATCCTACGGCTCAGACAGACGTCCTCCCGCAGGCCGAAAGCGAAGGCCAGATCCCGACCGCGACGGACCACGTGCTGGTGACGCGCTGGAACGACGCACCGGGACTGGAACGCCTTCTGGTCACGCGAGGGCGCGACGTGGCGGCGATCCTAATGGAGCCCATCATGTGCAACAGCGGTGTGATCATGCCTGCGCCGGGCTACCTTGCGCAAGTGCGCAAGCTCTGCACCCAGCACGGCGTGGTCCTCATTTTCGACGAGGTGATCACCGGCTTCCGCGTCCACATGGGAGGCGCCCAGGCGCTACTTAACGTCACTCCGGACCTGGCAGTCTTCGGCAAAGCTCTCGCGAACGGATTCCCGCTGAGCTGTGTCGGCGGCTCCCGCAAGATCATGGATCTCATCACTTCCGGCCGAGTCGTCCACGCCGGGACCTTCAACGGGAATCCGCTGGGCGTCGCCGCCGCGCTCGCCACGCTCGAGGAGCTCGGAAGGAACAATGGCGCTGCGTTTGCACGGCTGACGGCGCTAGGTCAGCGGTTGATGGAAGGAATCCGGCGCACCGCGGTTGCGAGAAAGATCCCCCTCCTCGTACAGGGACCCGGACCGGTGTTTTACGCGTGGCTCACGGACGCTTCGGTCATAACGGACTACGAGTCATCCGCGCGGGTCGACCGAGCGCCGTACTCCCGTTTCTCCGCAGCTCTGCTCGAGCATGGGGTGCGCGTCATCCCCGGCGGACGATGGTACGTCTCGCTGAGTCACTCGGAAGAGGAGATCGATCGGACCTGTGAAGCCGTTGGACATGCGCTGGACGTGGTAGCGGGCGGTGCCGAGCTGCTGGCGGCGGACGGGCGAGGGAGCTAGCGGGTGCGCGTCGCAGTCGGCGGCATCATGCAGGAAACGAACACATTCTGCGCGGTTGCAGCGACCCTGCGCGACTTTGCTCCTTACGTCCGGCGCGGGGACGCCATCCTGTCGACTTACAAGCAGACCCGCACACCGATGGGTGGCTTCCTCGATGCTGGCCGCACGGAAGATTTCACGCCGGTGCCGACATTTTTTGCCAAAGCGGTGAGTAGCGGTCTCACGGAGCGGCGCACGTTCGAAGCGCTGGTGGACGACCTGGTACAAGCGGTGCGCGTAGCCACTCCAGTTGACGGTGTACTCCTCGCCCTCCACGGAGCGATGGTTGCAGACGGTACGCCTGATGCGGATGGGGAGATTGCCGAGCGGATCCGGGAGGTGGTCGGCCCGGAGGTTCCTATCGCTGTGGAATTGGACCTCCATGCCAACATCAGCAAACGACTCGTCGACAACGTGAACATCCTTACGGGCTACGACACGTATCCCCACATAGACATATATGACCGGGCGGTCGAGGCAGGAACGCTACTCGCGCGTACGTTCCAGGGACACATCCGGCCCACTCTGGCACGTTCGGCGGTGCCGCTCCTGTTAGTTCCTCAGATGCAACAGACCTCGCGTCCGCCGATGGCGACGCTGATGGAGGAAGCGCACCGCCTCGAGGCAAGCGCGGGGATGCTCGCGGTCACGGTGGCGGGGGGCTTTTGCTACGCCGACGTGCCGCACGCGGGCGTCTGTATCGTGGCAATGTCCGATGGGAATCGGGCACATGCGGAAGATATAGCGCGGCAGATTGCGCAGCAAGCCTGGGCTCAGCGAGAGGCGTTTGCTGTGCATAACCTGTCCGTGACCGAAGGTGTGGCACGAGCCGTACGCGCGAAAAGCGGACCGGTGATTGTGGCGGATGTCGGCGACAACATCGGGGGGGGAGGACCGGGAGACGGCACTGTGCTCTTCCGTCAGTTGATGGCCGAGGATGCGCAGGGCGCCGTCATCGCTATCGCGGACGCCGAGGCCGTGGCGGCGGCGGTCGAGGCGGGTGTGGGCGGGACGATGCGCACGACTGTGGGAGGAAAGGTCGACGATCGTCACGGTGCTCCCGTCACCGTCTCGGGGATCGTGCGCGCCATCACCGATGGGCGCTACGTAAACACGGGCTCCTACATGACAGGTGCGGTGGTGGAGATGGGGCGCAGCGCGGTGGTTCAGGTCGGCGGAATCGAGCTGCTGCTCACAGAGCGTAAGTCATCCCCATTCGATCTGGAGCAGCTGCGATCGGTCGGCATCGACCCGACCCAACGGCAGATCATTGTGGTCAAAGCGGCCATCGCCTGGCGGGCTGCGTACGAGCCGATTGCGACAGAGATCATTGAGGTTGACACTCCGGGGGTGACCAGCACGGATCTCTCGACGTTTACCTACACTCGCTTGCGGCGCCCGATCTATCCGCTTGACCCCGACACCCAATACCTTTAGGAAGCCGGGATGGCTATCCAGAGATGTCTTCCTGGTGCCGGGGACCGGCTCGGCGATTTCTGAGTAATGTGTACCGGATTCCGGTGCCGGCATGCAGGCAGAGGGCGGTTGTGAAGCGTTGAGAAGCTGTGGGGGGTCGGGTCTTGACTCCGCACAGGTTAGCGGATTCGAGGTTACCCTGTGTCAAATCAAGACCTGACCCCTCAGTAAGCCTGCCTGTTCACCACTGGATTCTTAGCCACTAGAGAAGATGCTGAAGGGATGGAACATTGGTTCTGGAAAAGACAATCCATCTGTGGCTTCCCGAACAAGCCGACGAATTACGGATTCCGGTAGAGTTTTAGTCCAATGGCCAAACTGGATCGCCAAAAACTCGAGGAGCTTAAGAAGCAGCTTACACCAGAGCAGTACGATATCTGTTTCCGGGGCGGGACCGAGGTGCCCTACAGCGGCAAATACACGGATAACAAAGAGCAGGGCATCTATAGTTGTGCCGTTTGCGCCACTCCCCTTTTCTCCTCCCAAACCAAATTCCACTCCGGTACCGGTTGGCCGAGCTTCTGGGCACCGATTGAAGGGTCTCTCGAGGTGCACGCCGATAAGTCCTTCGGAATTGTCCGAACCGAGGTCCGCTGCGCCACCTGCGGAGCCCACCTGGGCCACGTCTTTGACGACGGACCGGAGCCCACCGGCCAACGCTACTGCATCAACTCTCTTGCCTTGAATTTCAAAAAAGGAAAGTAACCGCTATTTACTGGCAGGTCCTCGACGCCTCGTGTTTGTCGCGCGCTCCCGTTCTCCGCAGGACGGGTCGCTGGCCTCAGGCTTTTCGGTAGAACTTCTCCGCGCGGTCCAGCCCGTCGCGCAACCCCTTGCGAACTTGTTGGGGTCAGGTCTTGACTCCGCACAGGATAGTGGATTCGGAGTTACCTGTATCAAACGAAGACCTGACCCCTCTGTCAATTTGTCGAAACTTTTATTCCGCGGCCGCGCGGGCGGTAACACTCGCTTGTCCAAACACCCAAACATCTGTCGGCCGGGAGCAGTGGCAACATCGCCGGGATTCCTCGGCGTTGGGCGAAGCAGACTCGGGACCCTTCACCAGCGAACCACCCGGAGAATCCAGCTGATTGGTACCGCCTTGTAAGGACGGTCAGTCCCGCAGCGCTTGAATATACATGCATAGATGCCCTCTTCCATCCGTTTCGGAGTCCCCTCGACTATGATACCTACGACTCTGCGCGTGCCAGGGATTAAGACTGGTCCGCCGCTGCTGCCCGAGGAGAGCACTGCATCAACGACGAGTTGTTCGTCTTCATTGTGACCTAAGTAACGACCGACGGGGTAATACAGCACGCCGCGAGAATAGCCCGCTGCCAGTAGCAAGTCTCCTTCGCGCAGCTCATGGTTGAACGCCAACTCCAGTACTGGCGCGCGGTACGTTGTCGTGTACTCAAGCACCGCGATGTCGAATCCACCCGGTGGTCTGCCGCTGAATCCCACTGGGGACGCGGGATGCGTCCGCTCAGGATACACTATGAGACCGTTCGGGGATAAGAGTCGCATAGCGGGCTGTCGGTAAACCATCTGCTTGCCGACGCAGTGTCCGGCCGTCACCAGCCAGTTGCGATGTGTAGCTGCGCTGTCCGCCGCATAAGGACTCACAGGGATCGCCTCGGTGCGAACCGGAAACGCGGTGCAGAGGTATTTGCCGTCGACGATCAGGCGGCCGACCGCATCGACCGGAAACATGCTCCCAGTACTCGCGGTCGGGACTGCCAGGTGCAGCACAATGATTGCGAGGGCGAGCATTCGCACGCGACCATCCTAGGATGACGGCCGCGCGTCGGCATCCCGGAAATCCAGGAGAGCCTTGCGAAAACTGCGAGGGTCGGGCGGTTCTACAAAGCGGGGGCCGGACGGTTCTCGGACGCCGAGGCCCAGGCTGCGATCTGCGTCCGTGCATTGAAGCCAAGCTTGTTCAGGATGTTCTCGACGTGCGACTCCACTGTGTGGTCGGTGATGAACAGGGCCGCGGCGATCCGTCGGTTAGTGAGGCCTTGGGCAATCAAAGCGGCGACCTCGTGTTCGCGACGGGTCAGGGAGAGGGCCGGTTTCCTGGACATGGACGGACGGGTGGGCTTGATGGTCAGGGTAATGGCCTCAGCAGCAGCCTGTTCCAGCGTCATCGCCCGTCCAGCTGCATAGGCGCCCGCGAAGGCGCTGGGGCCAAGACGACGGCGCAATAGGCTGACCATGCGGTCGTGCTGGGGTCGGTACACAGGAGGGAGCGGCGCGCCGATCGTTTCCCGGAGACTGTCCATGGCGCCGGTTAACCTCGCCGCAAGCTCCGGTTGATCAATCGACGCGGCCAGCGCCGCGGTGCTTTCTAGACACTCAGCGACTTCGAGTCTGGCCCCGAACTCATAAAAGCGCCGGAGGCTTTCCAGGAGAAGGGCGTGCGCTTCACCGTACTCGCCGCGCCTGAGGGACAGTGTGCCCAGACCGTGGGTTGCGCGAGCCGCCCACCGTGTGTCGCCCAGTTCATGGAGATAGGCAAAACCCTCCTCGTACAGATGTGCCGCGGATTCGACCTCACCACGGACGACCGCAAGATCGCCGAGACGCACCACAGTTCGCCCGATGTCCCACTTAAAATCAACCTCGTGGAAGATCGCCAGGCACTCGTCAAAGAAGGAGGCCGCGCGATCCAACTCACCCTGCCAGAATCCCGCCCGCCCGAGGCTATACAAGATGATCCCACGGCCGCCCTCAAGCCCATGCTCCTGTGTGACCCTGAGGGCGTCCCGCAGGCATGCTGTCCCCGCTTCGAACTCCCCTCGATTGATGGCGACATTGCCGAGACGCAAGAGACCTTCGGAGATCCCGGCCGCATCGTTGAGCCCGCGAGACAGCGCCAGGCCCTCTTGGATAGCCGCATCAGCTTTCGCGTACTCTTCGCGCCACTGAAACAGTAAAGACAGGGAATACAGGGCATTGATGATGCCGATGGTCTCGCCCAGTCGCCGATACATTGCTAGGCTCTCTTCGAACACGACCTGTGCCTGCTCAAACTCTGCTTGGTGCCACAGTAGATAGCCGAGCGCGCACAGGCCCTTTGCCCGAAGGGAATCGTGGGTCGTGGAGTAGGCATTCAGGAGTCGCTCGAGCCAGCGGCGGCCGATACTCCAGTGGCCGCGCAGGTCCCAGAACCATGACAGGGCAGTCGCGCCCTGCAGCCCTAGCGCGACGTTGCCGCCGTCCAGGCACCACCCGAGCGCTCCCTGGATGTTGGCGTGCTCCCTCTCTAGGGTTTCCAGCCATGTTGACTGGCGGATGCCACGCTTGTGGACTTCCGCCTGATGAACCAACGCCACGAAGTATGCAGCATGTCGGTGCTGGATGGTCTCGAGTTCGCCTGTTGTTGCCAGCTGCCCCCGTCCGAACTCGCGCAGGCTTTCCAACAAACTGAATCGCGAGGAGCCGTCGGGTCGCGACTCGTGGCGCACCAAGCTCTTATCTACAAGCGCGCCCAGTCCCTCGGTAACATTGATCTCGAGGTCACCGCCGAAGACCGCCTGCGCCGCATCCGCCGTGCAGCCGCCGGCGAAGACGGACAGTCTTCTGAACAGCACCTGCTCGGCGGGTTTCAGAAGGTCGTTACTCCAGGCGATCGCGGACCGCAGCGTGCGTTGCCGTTCGGGTACGTCTCGCGCGCCCGCGGTGAGAAGCCCGAGCCTGTCGTCGAGTCGGTGGGCAAGGGCTTCAGGCGTCAATGATTTGATACGGGCGGCTGCCATCTCGATCGCCAGGGGAAGCCCGTCGAGACGAACGCAGATCTCAGCGACTGCGGCTGCATTTTGCGGAGTGAGGGTGAAGTCTGAACGAATCGCACGCGCGCGTTCGAGAAACAGTGCGACGGCAGAATAACTGAGCAATGCTTCAAGTTCGGGCAACCGGGCAAGATCGGGTAGCCGGAGTGGTGAGACCGGGATCTCGCGCTCCCAGGTTAGATGCAACGGTTCCCGGCTCGTCGCCAGCACCTTCACCCCGCTGCAGGCTGCTAGCAGTTCCGACACCTGCGTCGCCGCCCCGATTATGTGCTCAAAGTTGTCGAGGACAAGCAGGATGCGCTTCTCTTCCAGGTACTCAATCAGGCGCTTGAGGGTGTTGCGGCGGGGAGCATCGACAACGCCTAGCACCTGGGCAATAGTGTGCGGGACAAGAGCAGGATCGCTGATCGGAGCGAGATCGACGAACGCCGCGCGATGCTTGAAGTTTGGAGCTACGGCCGTCGCGACCTCAAGTGCCAGTCTCGTCTTGCCGATACCAGGCGGCCCGATCAGCGTGAGTAGACGCACGTCTACGCGTTGGAGCAGGCTCTGGACTGCAGCGATCTCGTCGTCCCGGCCGATGAACCGGGTTGGAAGCACCGGCAGCCAGTGGCGTGATTGGCCGTTTTTGACGTGGTCAGAAGGGGTGCGTGCGTAGATCGGAGGCTTGGTCTTATCCCTTCTGGGGGGTGGCCGTGAAGGATTGTCCCGCACAGGCAACACTTCCTATTCGCGTACGGTCGAACGTAGTCGTGCTAGTTCCACCCGCACCTTACTTCACCTTTCCATCCAGGTGCCGAGTCAAATCGACACCACGGGAAGATCAGGAAGACTTTGGAGAATTAGCGGCTGAGATCAGATGGCCTTTGAGAGTTCGATCTGAGGAGTGACAATTGCCGAGCTGGTTCAGTTTAGATGCCGCAGTGTGCGCCGAAGCGAGGCTCTTGGGCGGAAATCGTGGTGCCGGGGGACGGACTTGAACCGCCGACGCCGGGCTCTTCAGGCCCGCGCTCTACCAGGCTGAGCTACCCCGGCACGTTTGGCGGGAGCGACGGGAGTTGAACCCGCGGTCTCCTGCGTGACAGGCAGGTGTGTTAACCAGGCTACACCACGCCCCCATAGGGAATCGTTCCCGCCATGCGAATTATACCGGGCTTGTGCGAACAGCGTCAATCGAACGCGTCATACCATAGGCATGGATCCAAATTTGTGCGAGCGGTTGAGTATGGCTGAGTCCTGAACTCGGTCCGGACCGAGTTGCAGCGGGATTCCTCAGGCGAGTGGAAGCCACTGCTACCAGATCGGTAATCAAGTAGGGCGCTCGCGGCTCTCTCACGATCGATGGGTCGCGCGGACCGAAATCGAGCTCCGCCTCGTAACCGTTGTGAGCGCGGCACCGGAGCTGAATGTTGTCCACTGTGGGCGGGCCGCCCGATGCATAGGGCGGTGACATGGTGGTATTCAAGGAAGCCCTGTTCGGTACAGCGCCGGCCGTTTTGGCACACGAAACGCGCAACGCCCGCCGTCTCGGAGCCACACCGCACGTTTGACCTCGGCTGGGATGTGTCGCGATCCCAGGACATGGTTGCGGCACTCACGCGGACGATCCGTGCCAGCAAGCTTCTTCTTGGCGAGGTCTTCGAGGAGCGCCGTTAGCGCCCGGTCGAAGATCGCCGCCGGATCACCGTCTGGAATCTGATGACGCAAGAGGTCCTGCGCGAGTCGGAGCTTCCTATACGTTTCAGCACTCGCCGTGAACTGCACCTTATAACGTTCTGGCGCCAGCGGGACGATGACAGCTGGACGACCTCGGGGTGACGTGAGGGCTAGCGATGACAGTTTTTGGGTTGCATCATCTTGGCCCTGACCTTTCGGCTGAAAGCTGGGCTCGGGATCGTGCTCAGCCGGTGGCGATGCACTGGTGTGACTGGCATTCGGTAGTTTGCGGATGGTCGAGGGGACAGGTGGCTGAGGGTGCAGCCGCGCCAACAGCTCTTCCACCTGTCGCTTGCTCTTCAGCCGGGCCGCGTTCAGGACTTCTAGATGGTTCTCCTGAGTGAGATGTGCAGCAAGGAGTCCCACTGTCGTCAGACTTACCGACCCTTGATCGAGCATCTCGAGTATGATTGGGAACCTCCGGATTATCCGGGCGGCTTCGATGCGCCGGTAGGCGGCGTGCTCGGAAAGGTGGAGCACCTGTGTGCAATATGTGAACAGCGAAGAGTAGCCTTCAGCGAGGTAGAGGCGTCGCTCGTCGAACTCCGCGAGGTGGGCGATGAGAGACGCGGTCGCCTCACGCTCGCGTTCGGCCAGGTTCTTTACCCGCTTTAGCAACTCGTCGTTGGACAGTTGATTCACAGCAGAGAGAATCTTAAGATCCATATCCTATGTATATCATGGCGTTTTCGAACCGCTTAGGAACGTCCAGTCCCAATGCTAGCCGCTTAAAGACTCTTCGCTGACCTCTTCTCATCCAAATACTGCGCTGAGCGATCCTGGTTCGTGTAGTCCCCCATCCGGGAACGACTCCCTTCGGACTCCACAATTTCCTTCGAAAACCTGTCAAGTGTTTTGCTGGGCGACCCTTAACACAGATAGGTCAAATTGAAATGACCTCGGTTGATACTGCCGAACTCGGTCCGGACCGAGTTCGGCACACCACCAGCTCACGCAGGTTCCTCCGGCCGATCTGCTTAAGACAGCCTCGCCCATGGCTCTTCCTGAGTTACTGAACCTCGTCTACCACGAGACCGAACCATACCCGCGCAAGATCCCACTGCAAGATGTTTACACGCACATCAAGTTCCCGGTCTCGAGTCGCGATCGCCCCTTCGTCTATCTCAACATGGTGCAGACTCTAGATGGTCAGACGGTTCTTCAAGGCACCGCCTACACGATCGGTACCGATGTCGATCATTACCTGCTGCGCCAGTTGCGGGTTCACGCCGACGCCGTACTTTGCGGGGCCGGTACGCTGCGAAAGGATGACGTCATCATTACCACCCATCCACCGCTCCAGGAGCGCCGCCGGCAACGTGGGATATCACCAAACCCACTGGCAGTTGTCGTCACGGCGACTTGCCGGTTTGATCGCGCCGTCTTCAAGAAGAAGTTCTTCACACGCCAGGATTTTGAGAAGATCATCGTCACGACGCGGCGGGCGAAACCGAGGGACATCGATAAGGTAAAACGGGCGGGGGTTCAAGTCCAAGCGGTGCGGGCGGACCGAAACGGGGATGTGCATGTTCCCTCCTTGATGCGCTGGCTTGTCGCGCGCGGCATTCGCACACTGCTTTGCGAAGGTGGACCCACCTTGAACGTGGCCCTGGCTCGCCGCGGTGCGATCGATGAACTCTTCCTGACGACTGCGTTGCGGTTGGGTGGTGATCCTAGGGAGCCTCGCATCTTTACAGAGCCGGTCACAAATCGTCCTCTCGACTTGGTCAGCGAGTTTTGCTTCGAGGACGATGGTCGCGTCAGAGAGCTGTACTTCCGCTTCCGATTCCCCGAATCAGACAAGTCCCGACCTTCCTCTTAATACCTCCCTGCTGCCCTCTTTTTTGCCTCCCGTCTAGGGAATTTTCATAGAAGAAAGCGGGCATTGAGAGGGGTATGAGCTCGATGGGCCGGGCGCAGGCTGCCGCTGCGGTCGTTCGAAGGCTGAACGCGGCAGTCAAATCCCGGCGCCTGTACGAAAAGGGTCATACCCTGCGCGCACAGACGGTGAACGCGCTCCACGTTGCCGTCATGGCGTACCACGAGCGGTTTGGCAGCTTCGTGCTGGAGACTCACCGGAACGGACTCATCATCGAAGGCCGCCCATTCGAAGGCGGGGAGTCGGTCGACGCGCTGGCACTGATGCTCTACAGCGTCGCCGTCTGGCAGCTCGTCATGCTCCCCGGCATTACCGAGGATGAACTGGCCGAGGCCATGGATATTGTCACGCTCGACCGCGAGACGATCTTGAACGAGGGTGGTTTCACGGCGCTGCTCGAGAAACACAACCTCTATCACGTCCGCGTGTTTGAAATGCACCCCGGGGAGAGCGACGTCGGGCAAATCTCATTGGAACTCCTCCTTCAGATGCTCGATGGATCGCTCAGTCTCCAGGACCGAGCAATGATCTTGAGTTTGCTTCGGGGGGGGCCCGAGCAGGCGCAGCGCCTGCTGAAAGTCATCTTCGAGCGCACGCGCCAGGCGTTTCCCAATGCGGAGGGCGCCGAGCTCGCCAGGCATATGTATGAAGCCCTATCCATGCTCGATCGCCTCATCGTCGACGCGCCGCACGGCGAATCGCAGCATTTATTCAAGGAGCTCGCCACCGCGGTCGCCGAGGTGGACGACCCCAAGCGAACCGATCTGCACGCCGCCATTCTGAATCGAGCCGCCGGAGACCTTTCGGCGCGGGCGCTCCTGGTCGCCATGACCTCGGAACAGATCGCGCGCATGGTGATCCCATGCCTGGAAACAGGAGCCATGACAGACCCGGCAGAGCAGGTATTGAAAGGTCTGCCCTTTGACCCACAGAAAGCGCGCGAGACGCTGGCGCTGGTGTCCACGCAGACAGGACGATCGATCGACATCCCGCCGGCTCTTGAGGAGCTGCGAATGCCGGAGGGGGTGCGCAATATCCGGCAAGACCTGACCGACTTTCAAGTGACAAATGAGGCGGTAGCGGTCTCCGAAGATGACGTGCGGGCACTCGTCAACGAGTTGCATCTGGAGGAGATACCGGTCCTGCGTGATCAATCACTCACGTTGGTGAATCTTGTCCTCATTGACCCGGACGAGCGCGAGGTCGAAGCCACCCTTGAAGTGCTCACCCCCGCCGTCGAACGGCTGTTCCAGCACGGCGAGTACGAGCTGGTCGGGATAATCCTCCAGCGCCTTGAGTCCGCGGCCGCCGATCGCACCCCCAAGTCCCGCCGCGTGCAGACGGCACTGAACGGGCTGCTCACTGCCATCCCGAGTCATGTGACGTCAAAAGACGTCGCTCAATGGACCGACGACCAGCCCCTCCTCATGTGCCTCAAGCTCGTGGGCAAGTCGGCAGCCGTCGCGCTGGCGCAGGCGCTGTCGGCAGAGCGGGATCTCTCCAGGCGGCAGCTGATCGCAGCAATTCTCAGCAAGCTCGGCGAGGATATCGTGGATTCCCTGACTCCATATCTCAAGGACGCCAATCCTGAAGTCGTCCGAACGGTCGTGCGGATTCTTGCCCAGTTGCCGTCCCAAAAAGGGTTGGTCGTACTGCGCGGTTTCGCCAAGCATCCCGATGCACACGTACGAAAGGAAATGGTGAGCGCGCTCGCGTCGGTGACGTCCCCGGCAGCTCAAACCGTCTTGGTGTCGTTCTTGCAGGATCCCGATCTTGAAATCCGGGAGGCGGCGTTCTCGCATTTGCGGCCCGACACACTGCGCCAAACGCAACAGGTCTTGATCTCGATGGTACAGAGTCCCGAGCTCGCCGGGCGGCATGTGTTCAAGATGCGGCTCATCCGGACACTCGCGGACATCAATGCCGCGGAGGCGATTCCGATCCTCCGGCGGATCGGCAGTCCATTCAAACTGCGCAAGCGGGACCGCGAAGTCGCGCGCATCGCGCGCGAGGCCGTCGCCAGGTTGACGGGGCGCGGGTCGTCCGCAGCACAGGCCCCCAAGAGGATGGTGTCGTGAGCCCGGTATCGCGGCAGGCCTCCGTCACAGCTACCCTCCTGCGGTATCTCGGAACTGCAGCCAGATTTCGCAGCATCTATCCCGCGGACCATTCTCTCGTCCAGCGCGGGCGCGGGGATCTTCTTCAGGTGATCGATCTGCTGCTGCGTGATCGGGAGGCGGTAACGTTCCAGATCTACGAAGACACTTTCTTCCTCGAAAATCAGATGCTGCCCGAAGAGACCCTTCGGAACGGCGCCCTACTCAAAGCATGCCAGGATCGGGGCATCGGGGTGTTCACGATCCAGCGGGGCGTTTCCGACGTCGAGATCGATGCCTTCGTCAGCTTACTCATCCAATCAGTCCAAAAAATCCAGGCGGCCGGGGGAGCGGCAGCGTTTCTCAAGACCCAAAATGTGCAATATATCGTGGTTGCGCCGCCGCGCTCATCGCCGCAAGGCGGTCTGAAAGAGGTGGAAGTGGAGCCGGTCAGCGCCTACGAGGCCGGGCACATCGTCGCACAGGATCTTCAGGCGCAGGCCGTACGGCGTCTGCCGCTGGACATGAAGAAGGCGCGGGTGTTCTTGTCGGCGGCGATCGAAGTCGTGCTCGAGAACCGGTTTTCGCTGCTCGGGCTCATGTCACACCATGAGTACGACGAAAGTAGCAGTTATCACGCAGTCAACGTATCGATCCTGGCACTGCTCATCGGCACGAACCTGGGGCTCGAGCATAACCAGCTGACGGCGCTGGGCATGAGCGCGCTCGTGCACGATATCGGCAAGGTGCGGCTACCCTACACATTATTGAACCGGGCGGAACTCACGCCGGAAGAACTGGAGCAGCACGACCGGCATCCGGTGCATGCGGCCAACATCTTACGCGAGCTCGATGGGTCCGGCCGGGTCGCTGCCATGGTCGGGCTGGAGCACCACGTGCACTACGATGGCTCGGGATATCCGGTGCTGCCTGCCAAAACCCGGCCGCATCTGTTCTCGCGCATCGTGTCCGTCGTTGATGCCTACGACACCCTCACGTCCGCACGCCGTGGTGCCGGCCGGCCGCTACGGCCGGAACTGGCGATGAAGTACATCGGCGCGGGCCTGGGCACAATTTTCGACCCGGTCATCGGCAAGATCTTTCTGAAGATGATGGGGCTGTACCCGGTAGGCAGCCTCGTCGAGCTCGGCAGCAACGAGCTGGCCGTTGTGATCCGGCCGTCGGATCAGCATGTCGACCGGCCGGTTGTGCAGGTCGTCAAAGATGATCGTCTGGCGCACGTGATCGATCTTGCCGCCGACACGTCACAGTGGATCACCACAGTTGTTGATCCGGCCGACGCGAACATCGACGTCAGCGCGTTGCTGTCCCAGCCCGCGGCCTGATGCTGGCCGCGGCATGATGGAAGATCTCTTACAAAAGACAAGAGGTAGCACTCCGGATGCTACCTCTTGTTCAACGCAGGCTTAACTCTGCGTCTTACTTCTTCTTCTTGCCCTTGGCCTTTTTTCTCGCCATCGACATCCTCCCTCTCGCGCTCCCGCGCGCGTATCTGGACGGCTATCCTGCCGTCGCGCACACTAGTTCGCCGCCATATCTAGTTTACCCTCTCCGACTTCTCCACAATCTTTAGTGGTAGGAAGTTTCAAGGTGGTCGGCGCCGGAGGGGGAAATCACTTCTCGTGGGAAAGCTCGTCATCACAGCGCTGCTCGTCTTCTCGCTCATCCCGTTGGCGGCGTGGGCACAAACTGCCTCCAGTGATGTGCAGGGGCACTGGGCGGAGCAGCGCATCCTGTCGCTGCTGCAGCGCGGCATCATCACAGTGCTTCCAGACACGACGTTCCATCCCGACGAAGAAGTCACACGCGGAGAGTTCATCCAATGGCTGGTGGTCGCGAGAGGCTTCCCTCCGCGTCCGGTCCGCGTGCCGACGTTCAGCGATGTGCCCGCGACCCATCCGCTCTCCGCGTACATCGAAGCCGCGTTGGCCGCGGGACTCATCCCACGTTCGGCTTCGTTCATGCCAGCCGCCCCCATCCGGCGTGGTGATGCCGTGGTGCTGACGGTGCAGGCGATGGGGTATGCAGTCGAGGCCGTCATTCTGTCGAGGCACGTGACGGTCAACGAAGAAGTCGGCGCGTTGCCCGATCACGAGCGGGGATCGATGGCCATCGCGATGTTCGGCGTCCCTCCATTACTTCGCGAACCGGCGCTCCCGGCACGCCCCAACGCAATGATGACACGCTCAGAAGCCGCGAGCCTGCTCTGGGCGATGATGTCCGCCGCAGAGGCGGGTTTCACCCTGCAGATCTCGTCCGCGGTCGCGTCGGGACTCAACCTCATCATTGAAAAGCGAGGGGTTCTGCAGGCCCGGCCCATATGGCGCATCCAGATCGGTGCATTCACCACAGAGGAGGGTGCGCAGCGGCTTGCGAGCGCCATGCGCGAACGCGGCTGGCCGTCGTTTGTGGAGCTGCAGGACGGTCTCTACAAGGTCCGCGTCGGGAATTTTACGAGCGCTATTGACGCCGGACTGGCAAAAGAACAGCTATCCTCCGAAGGCTTTCCGGCCTGGGTCATCGCGACGATTCCGGAGGTCGAGGCGCTTCCCGGTCCGTTCCGGACCGCGGTGATCGTGGTTGATCCGCGATCGGGCTTCCGGCTCGTTCCGGCAACCGGTGACGGGCAGCGCATGCAGCTCCAGCGGACCAGCGACCTGGCACGACGAACGGGGGCCGCCGCCGCGATCAACGGAGGATTTTTCTCCTCCACCGGCGACCCGCTGGGATGCCTGATGATCGAGGGCGAGATCCTGAGCGAACCCGATCCCAGGCGTACGTGCGCAGGGCTGGATGAAAACGGCGCGGTGCTGTTCGACCACATCCGGCTGGAAGCCACAGTCGCGAGCGGCGAGGTCACGTCGCGGATTGATGGGGCGAACCGGCTCCGCCGTGCCGACGAACTCATCGTGTACTCTCCGAAGTTTGATTTGTTCACGCGCACCAACCAGTTCGGGGCTGAAGCCATTGTCTCGGGCGGAATCGTCGCCACGGTGCGAGATCTCAGAGGCAACAGCCAGATTCCTCGCGATGGTGTGGTGCTTTCAGGACACGGTCGTGCGCGCCAATGGATCCTGCAGAACCTTCCCCCGGGCGCGCCGGTCGCCGTGACGACAAACATTACACCGGCGTCCGGCGATTCGCGGTGGACCACAGTGCGCTCGATGATCGGCGGTGGTCCGCGGCTGCTGGCCGCGGGTCAGTTTGTCGGCGGGGAGGGGTTCACCGCAGCGTTCAGTAACCGCCGCCATCCGCGCAGCGCCATCGGCGTGCTGGCAGATGGCCGCGTCGTGCTCGTCACCATCGACGGACGTCAGCCGTATCATAGCGTCGGCATGACGCTGCTGGAGTTCGCGATGGAGTTGCGACGCATTGGCGTTGTCGACGCGATGAACCTGGACGGTGGGGGGTCCACGACCCTCGTCGTGGGTGGCCAGGTCGTCAATCTCCCCGCCGATGAAACGGGCGAACGGCCCGTCGGCGATGCACTCACGGTCGTCCCCGTGACTGGAACTCGCTAGAACAGCAAACGCTCGGCGTCGTCGGGCGTATCGATGTCCTCCGCACTTGCCGCCGGGATGTCCACCGTGGCCACGTGCCCTGGATACGTTTCGACGACGGTCCGCGCACCCTGATCCCCAGTGACGACGAGCAGCTCCAGAAACAGGGCGCGGTCAAAGAGAGCCGGCACACCTCGAACGTCGCCATACTGACTGGCGACGATTTTCTTTCCTGAGCTGCGGTAGGTCTCAATCAGCCTCCGGATGATGTCTGCATCGATAAACGGTTGGTCCGCGAGCATGATCACTGCAGCGACGATATCATCGCTCAGGGCCTCGATGCCCACTTGAATCGAGCCCGCCATCCCTTCGGCAAAATGCTTGTTGACAAAAATCCGGGCTGCTGTCCCTTCGAGTACGGCGCGGTATTGATCTGCGGCGGCGCCGAGTACGACGACGATCTCAGCGCATCCCGCGGCGACGGCCGCGTCCACGGCGCGCCGCAATAACGAGACGCCCTTGTAGTTCAAGAGGAGTTTGGGCCGGCCCATGCGCGTGCTGGGACCGGCGGCCAGAATAACGGCGCCGACCTTCAACGAACGATGGTCGATGGTTTGGTCTCTGCGTGAATGGGTCCCGGTCGCTCGCGCAGGAACCCCGCGCGCCGGCCACCTTCGACGGCAAGGATCTCCCCCACCACGGCCAGCGCAATCTCTTCCGGCCCTTCGCCGCCCAGGTCGAGACCCACAGGGCCAAAGATGCGACCTCGGTCGCGATCGGTGACCGGTACGCCGACTCCCCGTAGTTCGCTGATGATCTTCTCTGTCCGCATCTTAGGCCCAAGCATGCCCACGTAAGGCGCGTCGGTGTGTAGGAATCCGCGCAGCAGGTCTCGATCGTGCATGTAGTTGTGCGTCATCACCACCACATAGGTCCGGCTGTCGATCGGCACCGAGGCGGCGGCCAGGGCCGGCTCGGCTTTAATGAATTCGCGCGCGCCCGGGAACCGCTCATGCGTCAAGTACCGCTCGCGCTGATCGACGACAACAACCCGCCACCCGAGCATCGACGCGACGTTCACGACAGGGATCGCGTCGTGACCGGCGCCACACACCACCAGACGTACAGGGGGACGGATCGCCTCGATGAACACCTTCACGTCGCCGTTCGCTGCTGGCAATGATTGTACGCGTGAGGTCCCCTCTTCCAGTACGGCGTGGGCGGCCCGATGAGCACGCTCGTCAAGCGCGCCCTCTCCCAAGGAGCCCACGCGCCGGCTGTCAGCATAGACCGCCATCCATGCGCCCAGCGGAGCCGGACCATCGACCACCGTGATCAATCCGAGCGATTGCTCATTTGTGATCGCGTCCCGCAAGAGGGGAAGAACCGGAGACGCTGGATCAACGGGTTCCACGAACAGATCTACCGCGCCGTTGCAGCCAAGCCCAAGACCCCAGACCGCGTCGTCGTCGGCCGTAAGATCATACGTCACCATCTTGGGCCGCCCCGTGCGCATGACCTCTTCCGACACGACCATGACGTCACTTTCCAGGCATCCACCGCTGATGTTGCCGACCATCTGCTGGCGCTGCGTGCACAACAGGCGCGCGCCCTCGCGCCGGTAGGTCGAGCCGCGGACCCCAATGATTGTGGCGAGGGCCATCTGTTGACCCTCTTTGGCGAACTTATCGATGGCCTCGAGAACTTCGAGGAGCTCTCTCACCTCATGTTCTCCTTCACCAAGTCACTTTCTCGTCGCGAGGTGCTTCTCGAGTCGCCTGAGACTCTCCAAGTTGTGTGCCGACGCAAACACGTCAACGTACGGCAGCGCCACGCGCATCCCCTGGCAGATTGGCTCATAGCCGGGACTGCCGAGCAACGGATTGAGCCAGATGATGCGGCCCGCGCGGCGCCGGATCTCTTCCATGGCGTGCTCGAGGATGTCCATGTCGCCCGTGTCCCAGCCGTCACTGATGATCAGGACGACGGTTCTCGGGGTCAGCTGGTCGCCGTGCTCTTTGAGAAACGTCCGCAGGCTGTACCCGATCTTCGTGCCCCCTGACCAGTCTGGCACTTGCTTCGCGACTTCATTCAGCGCCCGGTGAAGGTCGGCTTCATCCAGCGCGTCGGTCACCCGAGTGAGCGACGTCGAGAACACCAGCGTCTCCACGTGCCCGAGCGTGTGCTGCAGCGCGTAGATGAACTGGATGAGAAAGCGGCTGTACAGATCCATCGACCCGCTGACATCCGCCAGGAGCACGACCTTGGTTTTCGTGATCTTCCGGCGGCGGTACGCCAGATCGATGATCTCGCCACCGCGCCGCAGGCTGTGGCGAATCGTCCGCCGCAGATCCACGCGTCCGCGCTTTGATTGCCGCATGCGCCGGCTCAGTCTTGTCGCCACACGCCGCGCGATCCGGATCACAATCCGGGCGACTTCGTCGAGCTCGTCCGCCGAGAAAGCGCTGAAATCTTTCTGGGTGAGTGTTTCGACGGGGCTGTAGGCCGGCGTCTGCTCGCCATCTACCTCAAGCGCCTCGTCAAGCCAGCGCAGCAATGTCGGTGAAGACGCCTGCGCCTCCCCGGCGGCAGGCAAAGGCTCGGGCATGTGCGGCAACGCTTGCTGTTCCTGGGGTGGGTTCCAGTACTCTGCGAACACCTGATCAAAAACGAACAGGTCGTCTCGCTTGGACGTCAGCACGGACCGCAACGCGAGGTATGACTCTCTCCGATCGCTGAGATCCACGGCGGCGAGCGCGGCCAGCGCGTCGGCTGCCTCCTTCGGACCCACAGGAATGCTGCGGTTCCTCAGTGCCCGGCAGAATCCAACAACGTGCGCGGTCAGATCGCTCGAGCGCTTCACCCTAGTCGCAACAAGCACAATTCACCGGCCTCGCCGCGCGCTTGGCCTGCCTGCGCCCCGCGGGCTCGGCCTTCACTTGTCACAATACGTACAAGCTCCACCGGTGTCGCTGTACTCGACCTCCTCAACAGCCGCCCGACAACGCAAAGAACACTAGTGGGCGCCACCTGAAATTCATCGGCGCGGCAGCACGTTGTCGGCGATGCGCTGGATCATGGGCTGATTCCAAGGCTTCGGCTCTCGACCGGCGTCCTCCAGCCCGCGCAGGAGATGGTCGAGCCATTGGGTCCGGACCAGCTCGGCGTCGTCGTGGTGCTTGAACAGGACGCCGAGCGTCTGCTCGATGGCCTCGCGGTCCAGATGATCGCGGTGAAGCGCCATCAGGGCCGCGCTCCAGTCCAGCGTCTCAGCGATCCCCGGCACTTTATCGAGTTTGGCCCGCCGCACAAACTGCATGAACGCCGCGATCTGATCCGCCAGTTGGCCGTCCACGCCGGGCACACGGCGGCGCACAATGGCGAGTTCCTTTTCAAAGACGGGATAGTCGATCCAGAGATACAAGCAGCGACGGCGCAGTGCGTCGCCTAACTCGCGTGTGCGGTTGCTCGTGAGCACCACATGTGGCGTGTGCCGCGCGCGGATCGTCCCGATCTCCGGGATGGTCACCTGCCACTCAGAAAGAACCTCGAGCAGGAATGCCTCCCACTCTTCATCGGAGCGATCGACCTCGTCAATGAGCAGCACCGGTGCACGCTCGTGGGTGATCGCCTGCAGCAGCGGCCGCTTCAACAGAAATGGCTCGCTGAAAATCTCGCGTTCCTTCTCCTCGAGCGGCAGATCGCTGTGTTCCTGCAGCCGGATGTGCAGGAGCTGGCGCTGGTAGTTCCATTCATACAGTGACGTAGTAGCATCCAGCCCTTCATAGCACTGTAGCCGGATGAGATCGGTCTCCAGCGCCCTCGCCATGACTTTCGCGACCTCGGTCTTGCCGACGCCGGCGGCACCCTCGATGAGCAACGGCTTTCGCAGTTGAATCGCAAGGTACACCGACGTCGCCAAGTCGCGATCGGCGATGTAGCCCTGGCTGTCTAGCATCGATTGGATACGGCCGATTTCAGGATGCATGACCTTACAATTATAAACCGCTTTGCATCGCGGCCCAAATCTTCCGCGGGGTGATCGGCATATCTAGATGCTTCACACCGAATGGGGCGAGCGCGTCCAGGATCGCATTCACCACCGCCGGCGTCGCCCCGATCGTGCCGGCTTCCCCGACGCCCTTTGCGCCCAGCGGGTTGTGCGGGGATGGCGTCACGGTGTGATCGAGCTCGAACGGGGGCACCTGGGTGGCATCGGGTACTACGTAGTCAGTAAAAAGAGCCGTGAGCAACTGTCCCTCACTGTCGTATTCAACTCCCTCGTAGACGGCCTGGGCCAGCCCTTGCACGATCCCCCCGTGGATCTGCCCCGCGACCAAGAGTGGATTGAGGATGTTACCGCAATCGTCAACCGCGACATATCTCTTGAAACTGACCTCGCCCGTCTCGGGATCGATCTCAACGACGCAGACGTGCGACCCAAACGGAAACACCCGTTCTTTTGGCGTAAAGAAGTGCAGGAATTCGAGCCCCGGCTCCATGCCGGGTGGGAGCTTGAAGGCCTTATAGGCCATTCGCGCGACCTCTTTGAAATCGATGGCGCGATCGGGGCTACCTTTGACCAGGAAACGAGCGCCATTCATCGTGACGTCATCGTGCGAGGCCTCGAGCAGATGCGCGGCGATCCTCGTGGCCTTGTCCCTCACCTTTTCCGCAGCCACGTAGACCGCGGCGCCGCCCACGGGAGTGGTGCGACTACCAAACGTGCCTACACCGTAGGGCACCGCCCGCGTATCCCCATGAATGACTGCGACATCTTCGATAGACACCCCGAGCCGGTCGCTGACGATCTGGGCAAACGTCGTCTCTTCCCCCTGCCCGTGCGGGGACGTGCCGGTAAGGACCGTGATCTTCCCCGTCGGCTCGACGCGGACTGTCGCGCTTTCCCAGTTGCCCCCCGGCAGATTCGCCGCTGAGGCCAGCCCGGTGATTTCCACGTAGCTGGCGATGCCAATGCCCATGTAGCGTTTCTGTTGTCGCCGTTTCGCCTGTTCATCCCGCAACGCCGTGTAGTTCACACGATCGAGCGCTTTCTCCAGGGCCGTCTCGTAATTTCCGCTGTCGTACGTTGCTCCGGTGGGTGTTTTGAATGGAAACGCGCCGGCAGGTATGAAATTCTTCCTACGCACTTCGGCCGGGTCCATTTTTAGTTCCGCGGCCAGGACATCCATGACTCGCTCAATCAGAAATGTCGCTTCGGGCCGGCCTGCCCCCCTGTAGGCGTCAGTGGGGGTGCGGTTCGTGAAAACGCCGATCACCTCGGCGTGCACGTTTGGAATCCGGTAACAACCACAGCACATCAGACCGGTATTGGTCGGCACTCCGGGAGTCAGCAGCTGGCTGTATGCTCCAAGGTCCGCAATGGCGCGAACACGCAGACCGGTCACGGTGCCGTCGCGCTTCGCGGCGAGCTCCACGTCGTCGATCTGTCCGCGACCGTGCACGGTCGCGATGAAGTTTTCGCGCCGTGATTCGATCCATTTCACAGGCCGGCCGAGCGCCAAGGCCAGCGCGGCCACCAGTGCCTCCTCAGCGTAGACGTCCAGCTTGCTGCCGAATCCGCCGCCGACCTCGGGCGCGATCACGCGAATCTCGTGCTCGGGCACTCTGACGGTCTCCGCCAGCGTCGTCTTCACGACGTGCGGAATTTGGGTCGAGGTCCACACCGTGAGTTCGCCGCCCTTGTGTTGGGCAACGACCCCGCGGGTTTCCATCGCCGCCGGGATCAGGCGCTGCTGCACGATGCGCGTTTTCACGACAACCTCGGCAGACGCAAACGCCGCATCAACGCCGCCACCGCCAAAGGTCATCCGAAAGCAGACGTTCGTCCCGAGATCCGGGTGAATCAGCAGCGCGTCGATTGCCAAGGCTGTCTCCGGGTTTTGCACCGAAACCAGCGGCTCGTAATCGACCTCGACCAGCTCTGCCGCGTCGTGGGCCGCCTCGAGGCTTGCCGCGACGACGACGGCCACCGGATCGCCGACGTGACGGACAATGCCGTCGATGACGAGCGGGAAGCGTTTGGGCGCCTTCATGTCCTTGATGCGGGGACCAATGGGCAGCGGGCCGCAGCGTCTGCTTACGTCCTCGCCCGTCCATACCGCCACCACTCCGGACGCTCGACGCGCGGCTGAGGTTTCGATGGATTGGACCTTCGCGTGCGCGTGAGGGCTGCGGATCAGCACGGCGTGCACCATGCCAGCGAAATTGAGGTCGTCAACATAAATGGCGCGCCCGGTGATCAGACGAGGGTCTTCGCGGCGCTTGATACGCGCGCCGAGGGCATGCGAGATCACCATCAGCGGCGTTCGAGCTCTTTCTCCAGCGCTCTGAAGAACTCGCCGACCATTTGCTTGGCCACACCGCTGATCAGCCTGTGACCCACACTGGCGATGAGTCCCGTGACCTGCGCGTCCCCGCTGTACGCGACGACGGTCTTTCCGTCTTGCTCTTCCAGCCGCAGCTCGCCCGTGGCCTTGATCGTGCCAGGCCTGCCTCCACCTTCAATCTTCAATGTCATGCGCTCGGGCGGCACCTTGTCTGCGATCGAGACCTGGCCCACATAGGCGCCTTTCACGGGTCCCACACCCACTTCAATGATGGCCTTGAACGTATCGTCGCCCTGCGGATCGAGCTGCTTGATCCCCGGCGTAGCTTTCGCCAGCACGTTGGGATCATTCAGGAGCTCCCAGACTTCTTGCCTTGATGCGGGAAGCGTGTACGTACCTTCGACCTTCATGAATTCCTCCGAATCATTGCGCGCGGCCGATCTCGTCTACCGCCTGTGGATTCTCCAATGAGGACAGGTCGCCTGGGTCGGCATTCAAGTACTTCGCGCGGATGACGCGGCGCATGATCTTGGCGTTGCGCGTCCTTGGCAGCTCGCGGACAAACAGGATCCGCGCCGGCCGCAGCGACTTTCCTAGGTGCGAAACGACCATGTCGGCCAGTGATTCGCGGAGATCATCGGAAGGACGGCCCTCCGACTTCAGCACAGCGAAGCAGACGATTTTTTCGCCCTTGAGCTCATCAGGGACGCCGATGGCGGCCGCCTCCGACACGGCAGGATGCGACACGAGCGCGGACTCGACCTCGGCAGGTCCCACCCGCTTTCCCGCCACTTTGATGGTGTCGTCAGAGCGCCCCTGTATGAACCAGAAACCTTCGTCGTCGATGCTGACCCAATCGCCGTGCACCCATATGTTTGGCCAGCGCGACCAGTAGGTCTGGAGATAGCGCTCGGGATCTCGCCAGAACCCCCGCGTCATTCCGGGCCACGGCTTACGGACGACAAGTTCTCCAACCGCCCCGCGCACGGGCCGGCCCTGCTCATCGTAGACGTCCGCGTCCATCCCGAGCACGGGCCCGGTGAAGCAGCATGGCTTTTGCGCATGCAGCACCGTGCAGCCGAGGATGCCGCCGCTAATCTCAGTTCCACCGGAGTAGTTCAGAACCGGACAGCGGCCGCCTCCAACGTGGTGGAAGTACCACAGCCACGGCTCGGGGTTCCAGGGTTCGCCCGTTGAGCCGAGCAGGCGTAGCGCACGGAGGTCGTGCTGCCTGACCGGTTCCTCGCCGTACCGCATCATCGCGCGGATGGCGGTCGGCGAGATGCCGGCCACGGTGATCTTGTGCCGCTCCAGCAGAGCCCACAGCCGGTCGGGCTCCGGGTGATCGATCGCACCGTCATAGAGCAGCATCGTGCCGCCGAGCGTCATGACCCCGATGATCTCCCACGGTCCCATCATCCATCCGAGGTCGGTGAGCCAGAACATCGTGTCGCTTTCTTTGAAATCGAACCCGTAGGCCATGTCCATCGCGCCCTTGATGGGAAAGCCGCCGTGCACGTGGACCGTGCCCTTCGGCCGGCCGGTCGTGCCGGAGGTGTAGATGATCATGAACGGGTCTTCGGCGTCGGTTGGCTCTGGTGGGCGGTCCGCGGGCTGCGACTTGATGGTCTCGTCCCACCAATGGTCACGGCCTTCTGTCCACGGGATCTGCGCGCCCTGCCGGCGATGGACGATGACGTGCCGCACTGACGGCACTGAACGCAGCGCCTCGTCTGCCGTCTCCTTCATCGGCACGGGCCTGCCGCGACGAGGAAAGCTGTCGGCAGTGATCAGGGCAACGGAGTCACAATCTGTCAGTCGAGCTGCCACCGCGGGGGCGCCGAAGCCGGAGAAGATCGGGATGTAGATGGCGCCGATGCGCGAGACCGCGAGGGTCGCGATCACACATTCTGGGATGAGCGGCATGAAGATGCCGACTCGATCACCCTTTCGGATCCCGAGACGTTTGAGCCCGTTCGCCAGCCGGCTCACTTCCACTAGCGCCTGACGATACGTCAAAGTGCGCGTCGTGCCTTCTTCATCCTCATAGCGAATAGCGATCTTGTCTTTGAGCCTCGGAAGATGCCGGTCCAGACAGTTGTGGACGTAGTTGTATTTTCCATCGATCCACCATTTGGTCCACGGAATGCCGGCCGACGAATCGTAGACCCTGGTGTAGGGACGTATCCACTCAAGCCCGAGATCCTCGTTCACGGCGTTCCAGAACCACTCCAGATCTTCGACTGAACGGCGGAAGAGCGAGGCATAACTGCCAATCTGGTGACGGCGCATGAATTGTGTGAGCCGGCTCTGCTCAATGTAGGATGCTGACGGCCGCCAGACGACCGTCGATTCAATAGGCGTCAATGACGACATGGGTCGATAAGAGAATTCTACGACGGCACGGCTCAGACTTCAGCCAGATAGGCGCCCATTCGATCGCGCGGGAGCGCATTGCCCAGCGCCACCATGAGCTTCAGCCGCGCCTTGTGTCCCGGCAGGTCGTGGGCAAACAAGATGCCCCGACGCTGCAGGTCTCTGAAGGCCCCAGAGTAACCATACATGTCCCACATGTTGCCCGTCGGGCACCGGGTAGTGGCCGCGACCGTCAGGCCTCTGGCCAGGGCCATATCAATCGCCGGAAGTTGGGACGGGGTCATACGACCGCCTCCGAACACTTCCATCACGATCCCGCGGCTGCCGCTCTGGATGCATAACCTGATGAACTTGTCGTCACAGTCGACGCTCAATCGAATCAGATCAACCTTGGCCTCGAGCATCGGGGGAAGAACGGTGCGAGGCATCGGGCGCATGAAGAACCGCGGTCCGTCGCCGTAGATCACGCCCATCGGGCCCGTGGCCGGCGACTTGAACGTATCTTCCTTCTGACCGTTGGTCTTCGTCACCCAGCGCGCCGAGTGAATCTCCTCATTGAGCACGACCATCGTGCCCATGGCTCGCGCGCCGTCGTGTGCGGCCACCCGGATGGCGTCATGGAGATTCCGGTAGCCGTCGAATCCAATCTGTGATGAGTTGCGCATCGCTCCGGTGAAAACCACCGGCTTCTCCGACTCAACCGTCATATGGACGAGGTAGGCGCTCTCTTCTAGTGTGTCGGTGCCGTGAGTCACGACGAGCCCGTCCACGTCTCGCCTGGCCAGAATCGCCGCGGATCGCTCGCTCATCTGCCTGATTAGGTCCACTGTCACAGACGCCCCCGGAATGAAGGCCAGTTCTTCCACGGTCACTTCGGCAACCTGATCGAGGCCGGGAATCTCTCGAATGAGATCCTCCCCACGGAGCATAGGTTTGGCGCCGCTGCCGTCGACATCCCGAGTGGAAATTGTACCGCCTGTGGTAAGCACCACGATGCGTTTCATTGGAGCCCCCTATCATCGAAATAATCGGGCACACAGTCATTGTGAACGTGTGGAATAATCTCCTCTCCTTCGAGAGGCGTCGGCGCCAAATCGGGGAATGGTGTTGGTGATGGTCGGCCCTCACAGGAGGCTCTGCATGCGCCCGCTGTTCACCGTTGTTCTGATCGCAACATTCGTCGTTGCAGCGAGTGCCATTGGGATCGCCCAGCCTGAAAAGCCTGGGGACGAGTTCAGAGAGGAGTTCAAGCCAAGCGAAATCGGCGATGCGATTGTCGTTCCCGGGGAGCGCATCGGCCCGCTGCGCCTCGGCATGACCCTCGCGCAGTTGATTCGAGCGATGCCGTCGGGCTACAAGCGCGATGTCTTTGAGAAAGAGAACATCATTCTTTTTGAGTGGCGCAAGGAGGGCGTCTGGGTGTCGATCGATGGGCAGAGCCGTGCCGTACGGCTGATCAGCGTGTTTGGCGCGGGGGCGTACAAGACCGACAAGGGTCTTGCGCTGCTCAATACCGAGTCGAAGATGGAATCCGTGTACGGAAGAGATTACAAACGGTACGAATACCCCGAAGATCGCATCACACTGGTCAGGTACGTTCCGCTGGGCCTGCACTTCGGCATCGCAAACTATCCGAGCCAGCGGGCGATTCACGGTCGCATCTTCACGATCGGGATCTTTACGCCGGGCAAAGAGCCACCCCTCGCGAAAACCCCCTCGAAGTAGGATCGACTCTGGGAGCACCTCCAACTTTGCCGCTCCCCGGGTACCTGGTACTTTTTTGGCTGAATTTCGGTACCTGGCACCGTTTTGGCTGAAATCTGAGGAGGGTGAGGGGTTGAAGGACTCGTCGCTGGGCGTCCCTAATCCCCATAGTCTCCCATGGAGAACCAGCCCCTCACTCCCACTCTCTCCCCAGCGGGGAGAGAGCATGGAACTGAACCTTAATGACGACCCGTTACTTCGGCCAACGGATTAAGCGCAGCGAGGATCCGCGCCTCCTCACAGGCAGGGGGACCTACGTTGATGATGTGCAGCCGCGCGGGTGCCTCCACGCTGCGGTCCTCCGGAGCCTGTATGCGCACGCCCGGATTCGCAGAATCGATACTTCAAGAGCGAAGGCGCTTCCGGGCGTCATTGCTGTCTACACCAACGCGGACCTCCCTCAGGCGATCAGCGGACCGCTCCCCAAACTCATCCCGCACCCTGCACTGATTCATCACAAAACTCAGTATGCGCTGGCTCCGGACACGGTGCGCCACGTCGGTGAGGCGGTGGCGTTTGTGGTTGCCGAAAGCCGCTATCTCGCCGAAGATGCGCTCGACCTGATCGATGTGGACTACGAACCGCTCACCCCCGTTGTCGATTTGGAACAGGCTGCCCGGGACGGCGCACCGCTCGTGCACGAGGACATTGGCACCAACGTCTGCGCGCACTACACGCAGCGCGTGGGTGACACGGACGCCGCTTTCGCACGCGGGCCGCGCGTATTTACGGAACGGTTCGTGGTCGACCGTGGCACGGCAGCCCCGATGGAGTGCCGCGCAGTGGTCGCGCAGTGGGAAGGGAAGATGCGTCAGCTGACGGTCTGGGATTCAACGCAGGCGCCAATCCCGATCCGAAACGGTCTCGCGCGACTGCTCGGACTCCCGCAGGGAAACGTGCGGGTCATTGCGCCGGACGTCGGCGGAGGCTTCGGCCCCAAGATCATGATGTTCTATCCGGAAGAAGTGCTGGTGCCATACGCGGCCATGCAGCTGGATCGGCCCGTCAAGTGGATCGAGGACCGCCGCGAGAACTTCGTCGCGATGAACCATGAACGCGTGCAGATTCACGATGCCGCGATCGCGGTCGACGAGCAAGGCCGCATCCTCGGTGTAAAAACCGTATTCCTCTACGACTCTGGAGCGTACATCCCGTACGGGATCATTGTCCCGATCGTCGCCGGCACGACGCTGCCTGGACCGTACAGGATTCCCAACTACCACTGTGAGTTCAAAGCCGTGTTCACCAACAAGACCATCGTCAGTCCTTACCGCGGCGCCGGCAGGCCGCACGGTGTCTTCGTCATGGAGCGCCTGCTAGACCGCGTTGCGCGCGAGCTCGGCATCGACCGGGTGGACGTGCGCAGGCGCAACCTGATTCAGCCGCACGAGTTTCCTTATGATGTCGGCCTCATCTACCAGGACAACGCGCCGCTCATCTACGACAGCGGAAACTACCCGCTGCTTCTGGCTCGCGCCCTGGAGATGATCGGATATGACCGCTGGCCCGAGGCGCGCGAACAACACCGGCGCGAAGGCCGCCATGTGGGACTAGGGGTGGCGTGCTATGTGGAAGGATCAGGCATCGGTCCGTACGAGGGCTGCCGAGTCACCGTGGAGCCCTCTGGAAAGGTCTACGCGGCGACCAGCGTGGGGACTCAGGGCCAGGGGCACTTCACGTCCTTCGCACAGATCATCGCCGACGCGCTCACCGTTCCCATTGACGATGTCATCATTACCACCGGCGACAGTGGCGCGTTCGGCTGGGGCACCGGCACATTCGCCAGCCGGGCCGCCGTAGTCGCCGGCAACGCGGTTGCGCTCGCGGCGCAGGCGGTCCGCGAGAAAACCCTTCAAGTGGCGGCAACCAGGCTCGAAGCGAGCGTCGACGATCTCGAGTTGGCCGACGGCAGGGTCTTCGTGCGCGGCGTCCCTGGAAAATCGCTCACGCTCGCGGAGGTGGCGGTCGTGGCTAATCCCCTGCGCGGGACGATCCCTGAAGAATGGGAACAACCCGGACTGGAGGCCAGCCGCTACTTTGCACCGCCCCGCGGAACCTTCGCAGCGGGCGTGCATGCTGCGATCCTTGAGGTGGATCCCGAAACCGGCATGATTAAAATCCTCAAATACATCGTCGTGCACGACTGCGGAAAGGTGATCAACCCACTCATTTTGGAGGGACAGGTCCGCGGCGGAGTGGCGCAGGGGATCGGCGGCGCCTTCTATGAGAAGCTCGTCTACGATGAATCCGGCCAGCTCTTGACCCAGACGCTCATGGATTACCTCCTGCCGACGGCCACGGACGTTCCTGAGATCGAAGTGGGTCACATTGAGACTCCGTCGCCGCTGAATCCGCTGGGCGTCAAAGGTGCCGGCGAGGCAGGAGTCATCCCGGTGCCCGCGCTCTTCGCGCAGGCGATCGACGATGCTCTGTCAGATTGGAACGTGCGCATCACCGAAATGCCCCTCAGCCCGAACCGTCTCCTGGAGATCATACGAGCGGGGTCCGGGGTCCGGGGTCCGGGGTCCGTCAAGCAGCCTGCACTGAACCCGGCACCAAGCAAAATTCCCCCGGCCTCGCTGCAGCTCGGCTCCAGACTCAATCAACGTGCAAAATTCACCGGCCTCGCCACTGGCTCGGCCTCCTCAACAGCGCCGCCGGCCGCTTTGCGGGGACACTGGTGGGCGCCACCTGACTACGGCTCTCGATGAAGCCTGCCCCTTTCAAATACAGCGCGCCGGAGTCAGTATCAGAAACCCTCGCGCTGCTGCGCGAGTACGGACAGGACGGCAAACTCCTGGCCGGCGGTCAGAGTCTGGTGCCCTTGCTCAACATGCGGCTGGCCCGGCCTTCTGTCATCGTTGATCTCAACGCCGTCCGGGAACTCTCCTATATAAAGGAAGACAATGGTGAGGTAATAATCGGGGCGATGACCCGGCAGCGGGACGCGGAACTGTCTCCGGTCATCCGGCGCAAACTCCCACTTCTGGCCGAAGCGCTGGGGTACGTGGGCCACCCCCAGATCCGCAACCGCGGAACGATCGGCGGCAGTATCGCCCACGCCGATCCGTCTGCTGAGTTGCCCGCCGTCGCGGCGGCGCTCGGGGCCAAGATGGTTGTCCGCGGACCAAAGGGACGGCGAGTGTTCGAGCCCGAGAAATTCTTCCTTGCCCTGCTCACGACAGCCCTCGGGCCGGATGAGTTACTTGTTGAAGTCCGGTTCCCCGCCCATCAGAAGATGGGAACGGCGTTTCTCGAGGTTGCGCGCCGGCACGGTGATTACGCGCTGGCTGGCGTTGCCGCCACCTTGTCCAGGGATGGCGATGCAATCAAGGATTGCCGGCTGGCCTTTACCGGTGTTGGGCCTGGACCGGTTCGGATTGCGGAGGCCGAAGCAGCGGTCATCGGCAACCGTCTGACCCCTCAGGTCCTGGATGAAGTCCGAAAGATTGTCACCGACCGCCTGGATCCGGACAGTGACGTGCACGCTTCGGTGGAGTATAGGAAACAGGTTGGCGGGGTCCTGGCTGCCCGAGCGTTACGACTTGCCGGCGAGCGAGCCGCAGGAACGCGATGAACTCACGAAAGCCGAAGCCTCCTCAGCTCGTCGAAAAGAAAGCGATCCGCGTCCAAGTCAACGACCGTGAGTACACGGGGAACGTCGACGTTCGGAAGACGCTCGTCGACTTCATCCGCGAAGACCTGGCGCTGACCGGCACGCATGTCGGATGCGAGCATGGCGTCTGCGGCGCCTGTACGATTATCCTGAATGGACGCGCCGTGCGCAGCTGCCTGATGTTCGCCGTCCAGGCCGACGGTTTGGAGATCAAGACCGTCGAGGGACTGGGGACGCCCGAGCACCTGCATCCGATTCAAGAAGCGTTCCGCGATCATCACGGGCTCCAGTGCGGCTTCTGCACACCGGGATTTTTGATGACCGCGCTCGCGTTTCTCAGTGAAACTCCCGATCCGAGTAAAGACCAGATCCGGGAGGTGCTGGCCGGAAACCTCTGCAGGTGCACCGGATACCAGGGTATCGTGGATGCGGTGGAGGATGCAGCGACGCGGCTGAAGACGGGAACTCGCAAGCGCGGGAACGCGGGTAGCGCAGCGGGGGCGAAACCCCTCATGCGATAACTACGGATGTCCACGCGCGTCGTCTCCACTCGTCTACACGCGGTTTCTCTGAGCAGATACGTTCACCAACTGCTTCAAGCTCCCCACAATGGCACGCTCCTGGCGACCTTTGCGCGAAGTTGCTATCTGGATCTTGACGGGCACGTCATCGCGCTGGTTCTTCCCGACCTCCTTGATGGCCCCTTGAATCTGGTTGTGGGGTCAGACACGGATTTCCGATTTGCTAACGTACCTGTCCGTGAAACGGTGGAGAGTTCGAATGCGGGCATCCTCATCGGAGACGCGGTCGAAATCACGGTAGGGGAGGCCCCGATCTGGGAACCGCAACTCGCACCATGGGACAGAAGTGATCTGTCTACGGTACGCACCAGCATGAATTTCGTCCAGGAGATTCTGCTCGGGGAAGCCCCTGAGGGCAGCTTCGCGACCTATCTCACGGATCCAACGACTCTGCGTATGCGCGCGCGCAGCGGTTTGGGTCTACTAGAAGAGGCGTTGAGGCGACGGTCTCCGGTCTCCGCGGCAGAGGCGGCGCAACAGCTGGCTGGACTCGGTGGCGGGCTCACGCCCTCGGGCGACGATGTGCTGGTCGGAACGCTCCTCGCCCTCTCGGTGATCCACCACGAAGACCTTCGTGACCTCCGAAACGCGATCATCGCAGAAGTGCGCGGGCGCACGACTCGGATAAGCGAAACATACCTCGAAGCCGCTGCTCGAGGGGAAGCCGGGGAGGCTTGGCACCGGCTCATCCGCGTTCTTCCCAGCCAGAACCGGGCGGCCCTCGTGGTAGCCGCACGACGGGTCATGGCATTCGGGGAGACATCCGGATCGGACATGCTCGCAGGCTTTACGTTGGCTATCTCCACACTGATTTCCTGAAGTGAACGCCCAACTCAGGGATCGACTTCGAGGCTACCTGGCGGTCATGTGCGCGGCCGCACTGTGGGGGGTCTCGGGCGTCCTCGCCAAGGCACTTTTCAACCGCCAAATTGAACCCTGGACGCTGCTCGCGATCCGCCTCACCGGTGCGTTCGTCCTTCTTCTGTTGATCCTCAGCCTGTGGCGAGTCTCTCTTCGTGTTCCCCGCGCCCAGACCGGCAGGCTCATCGTGCTGGGCCTAGCGATGACATCGGCGCAGTTCACGTATTATGTCACGATCAGCCTGACAGACGTATCAACAGCGCTCTTTCTTCAATACACGGCGCCGGTATTCGTTGCCATGTATGCCTGGCTCGTTGAAAAGGAACCTCTGACTGCCTTGAAATCGGGCGCGATTCTGCTAGCGATCGTGGGGAGCTATCTCCTCGTGACCGGTGCGGGCGGGATTCGCGTGAGCTCCCTCGGTCTTCTTACGGGAATCCTTTCGGCTGTCGCGTTCGGGCTCTACGCCATCCTCGGCCGCGGGCGCGTTCGGGAGATCGGATCGTGGACGGTCCTTCTCTTCGCGCTCGGTACCGCCGCTGTTGTCTGGAACCTCATCGTTCCGCCATGGAAGAGCTTCGGCCGTGCATATGCGCCGGAGGAATGGGCGCTCTTCGGCGTGATCATCGTGTTTGGAACCATCCTGCCGTTTGGATCCTTCCTATACGGTCTGAGGTCGATCTCACCGAGCGGGGCAAGCCTCGCGGCCACACTGGAACCGGTCGTCGGCAGTGCCGCGGCGTTCTTCCTGCTCGGCGAACTCCTCGGCGTTAGCCAGATTGCCGGCGGTCTCGCGATCGCCGCTGCCGTCGCCCTCATTCAGGTCTCCGACCTGAAATCTCCACGATCTCCACTATCTACACCATCTTCACGATCCCGCGAAGTGATTGAGTAGATTGGAACTAGATACGCGCCATCCGCCATCGCCTGAACAGCACCCAGCCGACTGCAGCGAACGCCAGCACGGGAATCAGCGCACTCGCAGCGACCGCGATGGTCTCGACGCCCGCGAGCAGCTGGCGCACCGTCGCGACGAACGCCGCCTGCATGCGCTGTAGCGTGGCGCCGAAATCCCACAATGCTCCGGACGTCTTCTTGGTCTTTTGACGTACGGCGACAGACAGGGTTGCCAGATCCGACTGATTCGACAGGTAGCGCGCCCGGCCGGTGAGCGACTCGACCTCGCCCCTCACACGTGTAAGTTCCTGTTCGATCGCCAGCAGTTCTGAGACCTTCGTCGTGCGATCCATGAAGGTCAACAGCCGCTGTTCGTGGCGCTCCAGGTTCCGCACCCGGGCCTCCAGATCGACGAACTCCTCTGTCACATCCTGGCCGTGGATGCTCCGGCGTGCGACGCGTCCCACGCCGTCCAGGGAAGCGACGACTCCGGCAAACCGAGGCACCGGCACGCGCAGGACAAACGAGGCATGGGGAACGCCGTTGGTTTCTGCGTACGAGGAATCGGCGATGAACCCTCCGGCCTCTTCAGCAATCCGAAGGAGGCGTTCCGCGGCATCCTCGACCTTGTCTACCTCGACATCCACCTGGGCCGTGCGGATGACGCGTCGAAGCGCGAGGGTATTCTGCCCAGGGATGGCCCGCTGCGCCCCCTCTGGAGCGGATGGCGCCGCGCTTCTCATCCGATCCCCCGTCACCGCCGGGCTCTCGCCTGGTCCGCGGAATTCTCTCATGGCCACCGGGCCCTCGGGGCGCAGTAGATTGACGGCGAAGATGCCGATCACGAGCACGGCCGCTGCGGCGCTGAGCACACGCCATGGCATCGGGAGACGCGGCCACCAGCGTGTTGCAGCAGGACGCGCGCCGATTTGCTCGACCCGCGCGCGCACCTGCGCGCGAAATCCTTCTGGCGCAGCAACCGGCGCGACCGACCGAACAGTCGTCACCAGATCTCTAAGGACGGACAGATGATGGCGACAGTCCTCGCAGGTTTCCAGGTGGCGCTCAACGTGGGCTCGCTCGCCCTCATTGAGAGCACCGTCAACGTAGGCCGACAGTGCGTCGGTGACATGCATGGATCGCATTACGCTGTCCTCCCCTCTCCGCTCGCCGGTGCAAGATCTGCCAGCATCACCCGCAGCATTTCGCGTCCCCGGCTGATGCGCGACCGGACCGTTCCGATCGGAATCCGCAGCACCCCGGCGATCTCCTCGTAGCGCAATCCCTGCAGGTCGCGCAGCACGATCGCGACTCGCTGCTCGACCGGTAGTGCGGCGATCGCTCTGTGAACCCTCTGCTGAAGGTCACTGCGCATCACCTCATCGGCCGGATCATCAAGGGAGCGTAGAGTCACGTCGAGAGGCACAGGTGGTTGGGCCGCCCGCCGACGGACAACGTCGAGCGCGGCGTTCACCGCGATACGGTGCAGCCAGGTTGAAAACGCGGCGCGGCCGTGGAAGCCGTACAGGTTGCGATAGGCTTTCAGAAACGCTTCCTGCGCTGCATCCCACGCATCCTCGCGGTTCCCGGTGATGCGATAGGCCAGCGAGAAGATGCGATGCTGATACGTGCCGACGAGTTGATCGTAGGCGTCCGTATCACCTTGCTGGCTGCGAGCAACAAGCTCCGCGTCGTTCACCAAGGTTCCACTCCACCACGTGAGGTCCCACTGAATTGCCTGCCGTCTTGTTCTGCCTGTTAGACGGCGCGGGTGCCTGAAAGTTCCCAAAACAAAAGGGGGCCGGGATGAATCCCGGCCCCTCACCCGACAGAAGGTCTAGCGGCCCGAGTCCGCCTCGGAATGAGAACACTCCTCACTCGTGATCCGAAGGAAAACAGCGGCACATCCGCGAACGCGAAGTGCAAGATCCCGTACCGAGTACCGTCTTCAGGTGTCAGCACGCCAGACCAATACCGGCAAGACTTGGGGGCAAGAAATGAAACCACTCCTTTCGCAGCCTAGGTTCGCAGTGTTCCGAGGATTCGCCCTTGTCGTCCTCCTCACGCTCCTTGTGGGCTCTTCGGGCCGGGCTCCGGCGCCGGCCGCCGCAGGGCCTCAGAAACCCGTGACACTTGCCATCCTTCACTTCAGCGTCATCAAAGGCACGACGTGGTCCGGAGCGCACCACCGCGCGGCCCAACGCCTCGCCCAAAAATATCCGAACGTAAAGTACGTCTACCGCGAGGAGGTCGGGCCCGATGCTACTGTGCCCTTCGCCAAAGAGCTCATCGACAACGGCGCAAACATCGTGGTCGGCAACGCGGAGTTTATGGGACTGCCCTTGGGCACCATCGCCGACCAGTATCCCAACGTGTACTTCGGTTCCGTGATTGCCAGCGATCTCACCCAGAAGAGGAATTTCATCCGGTTCTTCCCGCGCCAGTACCAGGCGCTCTACCTGGAAGGGTTGATCGCGGGAGCCCTGACCCGCACCGGGAACATCGGCATCGTCTCCGCCTTTCCCAACATCCAAGTGATCCGCCGCACGGCGGGCTTCTACCTCGGCGTCCAGGACGCGGCCAAGGCGCTTGGCAAGCGGGTGAACGTCTACGTGAAGTACGTTGGTGACTGGTACAAACCCACTGAGGAGCGAGACGTTGCCAGGACGCTCGCGAGCCAGTTCAAAGTGGACGTAATCACCCAGCAGACCGACTCCGGCTCTCCACTCGATGTGGCACAGGAACGGCGCATCTGGTTCGTGGGCAAGGACATGGACGTGGTGGGGTTCTACGGCTGGTCCAACACCAATACCGTCGCGGTCTCCTTCGACACCCGGTGGGAGGTTCTCTACGATCGTATGATCAGGGATTTTCTCGCCGGCAACCAGAACCCGCGCACGATGCTTTACCTGGGCATGAAGGACACCATGACCCTTGCGGATGGCACCGTGGAGCCTGCCGTGGACATCATGAACAATAAGAAAGTGGGGGTGGACGCGATCAGCCCCAGGGCGAAGCCCCTCATTTCTGCATCGATCCTGAAGCTCGTCAACCAGAGAAGGCAGCAGATGATGAAGGGGCAGTGGGATCCCTTCTTTGAGCACGCGTTCATCAGCAACGGCACGGGACTGGCGCTCAAGGGCACCCCGATTCCCGCCAAGGGATCGGTGGTCAAGAAAGCCCGTCAGACGCCGTCCGACGAATTTCTTCTTGGAAAGTTCAACTTCGATCTTGAGGGGATGATCATCCTCAAGTGAAGGCAGGCACCGGCCGCGTTCGACGGCCGGTGCCTGCTCCAGCTATCCATTCCCCGGAGGGTTCGAGTATCCCCGGAGAACTCATCCTCTCGGCCCGCGGTATAACCAAGCGTTTCCCCGGCGTACTCGCCCTCGACCGCGTGGACCTCGACGTGCGGGCGGGCGAGATCCGCGCGGTCCTGGGCCAAAACGGCGCAGGTAAGACAACCCTCATGAACATCCTGTTCGGCCTCGTGCAGCCCGACGAGGGCCAACTCTACCTCCGGGGCCGGCAGGTCCACTTCCGATCCCCCCATGACGCCCTCACCATCGGGATCGGCATGGTCCACCAAACGCGCAAGCTCGTCGCCGCTCACACAGTGCTGGAGAACCTTGTGCTCGGAAATCCCGGCGCGCGCGGCTTCCTCAACCTTGCCAGAGCACGCCGGGAGATAGGGGAGCTCTGCCAACGCTACGGCGTCGTTCTGGAACTCGGAGCAAGGGTGTGGCAGCTCTCCGAAGGAGAGAAGCAGTGGGTGGAAATCCTCAAGGCCCTTTACCGCGGCGCCAGGATCCTAATCCTGGATGAGCCAACTTCGGTGCTCACGCCGCCCGAAGTGAAAACGCTGCTGACCGGCCTGAAGGCCCTCGTCAGTGACCAAGGCGTCACGGTCCTCGTCGTCACGCACAAACTCCCGATCGTAATGGCCGTCAGCCACGCGGTTACCGTCCTGCGATCCGGAAGGGTCGTCGCGTCTCTTCGGACCGACGAGGCGACCGAGCAGATCCTGGTCCGGCACATGATCGGGAAAGACGTCTCCCTCCGGCTCACGAAAGCGCCTGTGGAGCCGGGCCGTCTGTTGCTTCAGGTCGAGGACTTGTCCGCCTTCAGCGACAAGGGCCTACGCGCCCTTCGGGGCGTGTCCTTCGTCCTCCGTGAAGGCGAAATCTTTGGCGTGGCAGGCGTGACGGGCAACGGTCAGGAGGAGCTGGCTCAAGTTATAGCCGGGCTCAGACCGACGGCGGCGGGCAGGATTCTTTTCGACGGCCACGATATGACCCTGCGCTCTCCGCTTGCGCGATGGCGCCTGGGGATCGGCTACATCCCTGCGGAACGCGCTGAGGTGGCTTCGATCGCCCAGTTCTCCCTGGTCGAGAACACCGGGTTGAACTTCCACTTCGATCGTGCCTTTTCCACCCAGGGCTTCTTCGATTACGCGAGGCTGGAGCAGTTGACCGAACGGATCGTGGACACGTACGACGTCAAGGCGCCACACCTCCACGTCCAGGCGCAGAACCTTTCCGGAGGAAACCTGCAGAAGCTCATTCTGGGGCGAGTTCTCTCCCGCAAACCGCGGCTCCTCATCGCGCACCTTCCCACCCAGGGCCTCGACGTGGAAGCCACCGCGTTCGTGCGCGGCACACTTATGGAGACATGTTCGCAAGGAGCCGCCGTGCTGCTCATCTCGGAAGACCTGGATGAGATCCTCGCTCTTAGCGACTGGATCGCGCCAATCTATGAAGGCCGTTTCGCTGCCATCCTCTCCCGGGGGGAAGCCGATGCAGAGACCGTAGGCGCCATGATGGCGGGTCTGCGCTCGGAAGAAGCGGGCGCCCCATGAGGCTCGGCCGGTACACGTTGACGCTGGAGCCGAGGCCAACTCTGTCTCCGCTGCACGCCGTTCTTACGGCCATCCTGGCGATCTTCGTGGCCCTGGCGTTATCCAGCGTCATCTTCCTCCGCAGCGAGTTGGGCGCCCTCTCCGCGTACCGGGTCATCTTCTCCTACGCCTTCGCCAACCCCAACGGTTTGTTCACCACCGTGCACCGCGCCATCTTTCTGCTGTTTTGCACCTTCGCATTCCTCGTGCCGCTGCGCGCGGGCCTTTGGAACATCGGCCTGCCCGGTCAGGTCTACGCGGGCGCTCTGGCGGCGTTCGCAGTTCCCTTTGCTTTGCAGGCCCACGAAGCGCCGTCCCCTCTTCTCCCGCCCGGACTCACCGTCCTTGCAATGGTGTTGGCCGCTGCGGTAGCCGGTGCTGCGCTGGCAGCGTTCGCCGGCATCCTCTGGGCCAAGCTCCATGTGAACGAGATCCTCGTCACGATGATGTTGAACTCCATCCTCTTCTGGTTCGTGTCGTACATGATCAAAGAAGGAGGGCCCTATATGGGGGCGACGGCCGAAGGCGAGAGCTTTTTGCTTCCCGACGCTCTGCGCGCGCCGACGGTGCTCGGTGTGCCGTTCACGGCCATGCTCGCCGTCGGGGCCGCAGCACTGCTGGATCTCTTCTTCGCCAAGACGACGCTCGGCTACAAGATCCGAGCCTTCGGGCTCAATCCGGCAGCCTCGCGCTATGCCGGCATCAATCCGGTGACCCTCCCGGTGTTAGTCTTCGTTTTGGGCGGGGCCTTCGCTGGTCTGGCCGGGTACCACAACTTCGCGGCGATCCCAGGACTCTACAAGATTTCCGGCAACTACGGTTACTACGGCGATCTCGCATTCTACGGGATCATCTCCGGTCTCATCGCGCGTGGCGGCGCAGCCGCCATCCCCGTGGTGCTGCTCTTTGCCGGGTTGTCCCTGGGGGCCCGGCTCGTCCAAGGTCAGCTTCATCTCCCGTTCGGGGTCGATTACGCGCTGCTCGGTCTCCTAATGATGACGTTCGTGCCCTTCCTTATCCTCTACCGCTTCCGCATCGCATTGCGGCTCGCTCCCAAAGCGTTGCCGCAGATTTCTGCGGACGTCCCTAAAGCGTAACTCCGCATGCTCGAGCTCCTGACCAGAAGTTTTGAAGCCTCGACTATCTTAGTGCTTGCCGCTCTGGGCGAACTTATCAGCCAGCGCGCCGGCGTCCTCAACGTCGGGCTGGAAGGCCTTATGCTCTTCGGCGGCACTCTGGCCTTCATCACCGCACAGTCCACGGGTAGCTACATCCTCGGTGTCCTCGCCGGCCTTGCGGTCGGTGGCTTCCTCGGCCTCGCGCACGGATTCTTCTCCATCACTCTGCGTGGCGATCAGGTAGTGAGCGGGATGGGCCTATGGATTCTCAGCTTTGGGCTCACCACATACATCGGCAGCCCGTACACCGGCCCGTTGGGGATGGAGAGAATTCAAACGCCCTTCGGTCTCTCGCCGTTCGTCTACCTCGCGGTCATCCTCGTCGCGGCCGCATGGCTGTTGGTTTTCAGGACCGGCCCAGGGTTGGCAATCCGATCGTCGGGGGAGAACCCCTCGGCCGCAGAGGTATCCGGCATCAACGTCGCGGCCATACGGTATCTGTGCGTGACCTTCGGCGGGATGCTGGCGGGCCTTTCGGGTGCGACCTACACCCTGTCCTATAACCCCGTCTGGAACTACAACTTCCTCGGGGGCTGGGGGTTCACGAGCCTCGCCCTGGTGTTCTTCTCGATGTGGAACCCATGGATCTTGCTGGCCGGTGCCTCTATGTTTGCGGCGATGTGGCAGTTGTCGCTCAGCCCTGAACTCGTCCTCCCCGGAATCCTCTCGCGGTACATATGGCGCACGCTGCCCTTCGTCACCACCATCGTGATCTTGTCTATCATTTCTACGCCATGGTTTCGGACCCGATGGGGCCTCGCGCGGCCGGAGGCGCTGGGTCGGCCCTACGCAAAGGAATGAGGCCTACGGGCCTTCTCCCCGACGAACCTCTTGTTCACGCCGCAGGATGCGCTGGCCCAGGGCTTCCAGGATCTCTTGCATTTCCGTGCGCGCCACCTGGCGCCAGTAGATCCCGACCTGACCGATGTGACGGAACTTGTCGTATCGTCGCCGCAGCAATTTGGATACTGGAATGCGGCGCAGACCGGTCAGCGCGGCGATCAGTGCATCGCGCAGATTCCTTGCCGCGAGGTCAGGATCGGTATGCGCGCCCCCTGCGGGTTCGGGGATGATGCCGTCGATGACGCCGAGGCGCAACAGGTCGGACGCCGTGATCTGCAAGGCATTCGCGACATCGGCCGCCTTGCTGGTGTCGCGCCACAATATCGCGGCCGCACCCTCCGGCGAGATGACAGAGTAAATGGCGTGCTCGAGCATGAACACCCGGTCCGCAACGCCGAGTGAGATCGCCCCGCCGCTGCCTCCTTCGCCGATGACCACGCTGATACTCGCGGTCGGCAGCGTGGCCATCGCCTGGAGCGTGCGCGCGAGGGCCTGCGCGATCCCGCGCTGCTCCGACTCGGCGCCGGACGATGCGCCTGGCGTATCGACGAGCGCGACCACCGGCAAGCGGAACTTCGCACCCAGCTGCATCACCCGCTGTGCTTTCCGGAAGCCCTCCGGCATCGGCATGCCGCGGCGGCGGAACCGCTGCTCCTCCTCGGTGCGGCCGCGTTCCTGGGCGACGAGTACCACCGTCTGGCCATCGAGCTCACCCAATCCGGTGATGATCGCGGGATCATCGCCAAACGTGCGATCACCGTGCAGTTCCACCACGCGCGCGAACACGCGTTCAATGTAATCAGCAGACGTGGGGCGTCCGGGATGACGCGCCAGCTGGACCTCGGGCCACGACGGAATGGTCGAGACTCGACGTCCGCGCCTGATCACCTTGCGTGCGGCAGCGGGGCGCCGGACACCCGGCGTGGGTCCAAGATGTGACACCAAATATGCCACCACGTCGCGCAGCTGGCGCCGGGGAACCACGAGGTCCACCAGCCCTGATCGGAGGCGCGATTCGGCCCGATGCGAGTCCGCGGGAAGTTGCTCGCCCGCGGTCAGTCCCAGGACGCGTGGACCGACGAATCCGATCTGCGCGCCCGGCTCGGCGATGACAACATCGCCCAGCGACGCGAAACTCGCGGCGACCCCGCCGAACGTAGGATCCGCCAGGATGGAAATGTACGCGAGGCCGGCACGATCGTGGGCCGCCTGCGCCGCGGTCGTCTTCGCCATCTGCATGAGTGAGAGGATGCCCTCTTGCATCCGCGCGCCACCGCTCGCCACCACGCTCACGACGGGAAGCCGCCTGCGCGTCGCGTGCTCGAACGCATCCGCGACCTTCTCCCCAACCGCAGAGCCCATCGTGCCGCCGAGAAACGCAAAGTCGAAGGAAATGAGCACGACACGGTGCCGGTCGATACGCGCTTTTCCGATCACCACCGCCTCGCGAAGGCCACTTTCTTCTCTCGCCTCGGCGAGCCGGTCGAGGTAAGGACGGCGATCGGTGAAATGGAGCGGATCGACGGACACGAGACCCCGATCAAGTTCCTTAAAGGAACGCGGATCGGCCAACAGAGCAATCCGGGCGCGCGCCGGCATGTGCAGATACGTGTTGCACACGGGACACACGTACAGCGCTTGAGTCAGCGTCGACTCAGCGTGGGTGGTGCCACATGAAGGACACTGAGTTGTCTGAGCCATCGGCCAAGAATGGAATGCCCAAACCTACTTCAAATTAGCACGGAACATACGTCCATTTCCCAGCCCGTTTGGGCATACAGAAGAGGGTTCCTATGATGTACTCGCGTTTCGCGCAAGCGACTCAGCAGAAATGCCCGATGTGCGGGTCTTCAGTGACCCCTGGGGTCATCATGTGTCCCACCTGCGGGGAAGACTTGACGAAGGCCTCCATGGTTGTATCGACGTCCGTCCGCCCGCTGAGCCGCAAGTTGAAGCGGAACAGCATCAACGCGGCCAGGGTGCTGTACCTCGTCATGGCAGTGATCGTCGGTGCCACGGCGATCGTCGGCCTCGGCTATGTCCCTGCGGTCAGCGCACGCGTCCCGCAGCTGGCGTCGTTATCAACGTCGGTGGAGGACGCTGTGGGAAGAGCGGTGCAGTGGAGCCGAGAAATCATGGGCCAACCTTCTGCTCCGCCGAAGAAGCGTCCAACCGCCACCCCGCCCGCGCCGAAACCGCAGGCGCCGGCACAGACGCGGCCGGCCGTTGCACAGAAACCGGCGCCCGTGCCACACAAGCCCGTTACGCAGCATCCGGCAAAACCCGCGAAGGCGAAAGCCACGGCAGCCAAGAAACCGGCGCAACCCGCAGCAGGACCACTTCGGCCAGCATCGGCAGCACCGCTGCTCGAAATCGGAGCGCGCGCGCCGCAATTCGTTGTGAAGGATTTGAGAGGTGTGATCTACCGGCTATCCGACTATAGAGGGCGCCGCCTCGCTGTGCTGGTCGTCTCATCACTCGATGAGAGCGGCCGGATTGCGATCCAAGCATTCCTGAACCGGTTCAGCGCCCAACCGGGCTACGTTCCAATGATCGTGATCACCAATCCCAATCGCATGGCCGTCCGCAGGCTGGCCTCTGCCACTGCAGGAACTCGGGTGCCGATCCTGCTCGGCGATGAGGAAATCGAGGCCGCCTACCGCCTGCCGCGGGGCCTCGACGCTCTGTACGTGATCTCCGAGCGCGGCGCCATTACGCAGGCCAGACTGTTCGGACGCCAGTAAGACCCCAAACACGCCTCGTCAGATCACTCTCTCGCCACGCAGCGCTTCAATCTCGTTGGTCGAGTAACCTAGCTCCCGTAGGATGGGGTCCGTGTGCTGTCCGAGCGTGGGCGGCGCCAGCCGGATAGATCCCGGTGTGTCGGATAATTTCACCGCGACGCCCGTCTGCTTCACCTTTCCCACGGTGGGATGCTTGACCTCAACGACCATCTGGCGGTGGCGTACCTGAGGTTGAGATAGCGCCTCTGCGACGGTCAGGATGGGACCGTTTGGCACACCCGCGGCGTCCAGGACCTTGGTCCACTTGCGCGTCGCCCGGGTAGCGAAGACGCGCTCCAGCCGGGGGATGAGCTCTGTTCGCCGTGCCACGCGTTCCCGGTTTGTCGCGTAGCCAGGGTCATCGAGTAGGTCGGGGACGACGGCTTCGCAAAACCGCCGCCAAATCGCCTCGCTGCCAACCGCAACATTGATGAAGCCGTCGCTTGTTCGAAAGGCCTGATACGGCACAATCGTCGGATGAGCGTTGCCCAGGCGTTCGGGACTCTCGCCGGTAGCGAAGTAGATACCGCCCGCATACGTCAACCAGGAGACCTGCCCGTCGAGCATCGCGCTGTCCACCAGTTGTCCCCGCCCTGTGCGTTCGCGCGCGCGGAGCGCGGCCAAGATACCATACGCCGCGTACATTCCCGCACAGATGTCGGTGATCGCAACGCCGACCTTCACAGGCGTCCCGCCTGCCTCGCCGGTGATCCCCATGAGCCCACCCATCCCCTGAAGGATGAGATCGTACGCAGTCCGCTCACGGAAAGGTCCATCCTGGCCAAACCCGGAGATCGATGCGTAGATCAAACGCGGATGCTCGAGGTGCAGCGTGTCGTAATCGAGTCCGAACCGGTGCATCGTGCCGGGGCGAAAGTTCTCGACCAGCACGTCGGCACGAGCGAGCAGTCGTAACAAGATCCCTTTGCCCCGCTCGTCTTTGAGATTGAGCGTTAGACTCTCTTTATTGCGGTTGATCGTGAGAAAATACGCACTCTCCGCACCGACGAAGGGCGGACCCCAGCCGCGCGTATCGTCCCCGCCGTCGGGCGTCTCGACCTTGATGATGCGCGCACCGAGATCGCCCAGCATGAGCGTACAGAATGGACCCGAGAGGGCGCGTGTGAGGTCGACAACAAGGAGGTCGTCCAAAGGTTGCATTTTAGGACATCTAGCGCTCCACGAAAGCCACGAACCTGCAGAATGCCGCCTCTCCGCCCTTGAAACGGAACGGGAACGCGCCGACCCACACCCGCTGGTTCAGCACGAGGTCGACATCGCCGCCAACGTTCTCCACGTGAAAGACGCCCTTCGGAAACAACAATGTGTGTGTCGCCTGGTACTCCGCAGGCCAGGGGAACGCTTTGTCCATCGACATCCCGATCTTCTTCTCGACCTCGGGGATCAGATCGCGCCGCGCGTCGCGGACTTTGGTGTTGAAGGGATGGTCGGTGCTGATGGCGTCGATCGCCATCCAGCGGATTCCGCGGTCGAGCACCCATGTGCAAAACTCGGCTTTCGGCCCGGGATGCCTGAGAAACGCGCGAGGGAGGTCCGGGCGCGCGTCGGGGTGCTGCCGCTTCGTGTGTTGGGACCAGTCTTCGTTGTAGTACGCGTGGTAACCGGTGTGAATCACGAGGATGTCACCGCGCTCGATCTTAATGTTGTGCTTCTTCTCCCACGCTTCGAACTGGTCGGGGCCATATATGTCATAATCACCGATCCCGAACTGCTGGAGATCGACGATGCAGGCCGGGCCAACCAGGTGCTCGAGCGCGATGCCCGAGACGTCCGGGCCGGGATCGAAGAAGTGCAGCGGCGAGTCCAGGTGCGTGGCGATGTGATTCGTCGATGAAATGTGCTGTGCGTTGACGCCCTCGAAGGCGAGTTTCTTCACCCACGTGATCTTCGGACCTTCGTAATACGCGAATGGTGGAGAATCGACGCTGAAATTTTGCGATAGGTCCAGGACCCTGCACTTGCTCAGGTCAAACGACTTCATCATCGTTCCTCCTCAACATTGTCATTGCGAGGGCCAGAGGCCCGAAGCAATCTCAGGGTCGAGATCAGATTGCTTCGCTGCGCTCGCAATGACAGCCTGTTATGTGCGAAGCCGCGGATCGAGCGCGTCGCGCAGCGAATCGCCAAGCACATTGACCGCGAGGACGGTAAGCGTGATCGCAAGACCCGGGAAGATCGCCATCCACGGCGCCCGCGTGGCAAAATCCACGGCCGCCCCCCGCAGCATCAGCCCCCAGGCCGCCGTCGGCTCGGAAACGCCGAGTCCCAGGAAGGAGAGCGAGGCCTCGAGGAGAATGGCCTGCCCGAGCGAGGCGGTGAGCATCACCAGATACGGTGCCACGACATTGGGCGCCATGTGGCGGAAGATGATCCGCCAGGATCCCGCCCCGATGACCTGCGCCGCCTCGATGTAGGTCATAGCCCGTACGCCCAGAGCGCTCCCGCGCACCACTCGCTCCACCCGGGGCACGAACGACAGTGCGATGGCCACGATCAGCTTGTCGGTTCCCGTGCCAATTATGGAGACGATGGCCAGGGCGACGATGATGATCGGGAACGACAGCATGACGTCCACGAGTCGCTGGACGAGGAGATCCGTCTTGCCGCCGAAGTAGGCACTAACCACGCCCACCACCGCGCCCAGTGTGGCGCCGATCAGGGAGGCGCCGAAGCCGATTACCAGGGCCGTGCGCGCCCCGAAGATAACCCGGCTGAGCACATCCCGGCCATAGGCGTCCGTGCCGGACCAGTGACGGAAGCTGGGAGGTCGGAACATAGCCCCAAAATCGTTGGCCACAGGATCGTAAGGAGCGATCCACGGAGCCAGCAGCGCCAGCCCCAAGAGCACGAAGATCAGGAATAGTCCGGCCGCTCCCAGGGGATGGCGGCGGAAGAAGCGCGCCACAGGATGACTGCGCCGGCGGGCCGCCGGGGCTACGCGCTCAACGAGAGCATGTTCCACCATTAGGACACGCCGTCCCCCTCATTGATAGGTGATGCGGGGATCGAGCCATGCGTAGAGGAGGTCAACGAGGAAGTTGACCAGGACGTAGCCCAGGGCCACAAGCAACATCAGGCCCTGGATCAGGGTGTAGTCGCGCTGGCCGATGGCTTCCACGATCAGTTTGCCGACGCCGTTGAGGTTGAACACCTGCTCAGTCACTACCAGCCCACCTATGAGAAAGGCGAACTCGAGGCCGATCACGGTGACCACGGGCAGCAGCGCGTTCCGCAGGGCGTGGCGCCGGAGGATCACGTGCCGGGCCAGCCCTTTGGCCCAGGCTGTCCGGACATAGTCCTCGCGGAGCACCTCCAACAGGGCAGACCGTGTCATGCGCGTGGTCACCGCGGAATAGCGGTAGCCGACGGCCAGGGCTGGCCAGATGAGCTGGGCCAGGTTCGCCCGCGGATTCTCCAGTAGCGGCGTGAACGTCAGCGGGGGCAGGTAGCCGAAAACGCCGAGTAGGACGAGGATGATGAGGATGCCCAGCCAAAAGGAGGGCACGGCGAGACCGGCGACGCTGATCACCTGCACCACCTGATCGATCCAGCGGCCCCGGTGCAGCGCGGCCAGAGTGCCGAGTGGGATGGCGATCGCCGTGGCGATCAGGCTGGCCATCACCGCGAGTTGGAGGCTCAGCGGCAGCCGGATGGCGATCTCCTGGATGACCGGATTCCCGGACCACATCGAGAGTCCCAGGTCCAGGCGAAAGATTCCCATCATCCATTCCATGAACTGGTCCCACAGGGGCTTGTTCAGCCCGAGGCGCTCCCGCTCCGCCTCGATCACCCCGGGGGTCACGAAGCTACCCCCGGAGACCAGCCGCAACTCGACGATGTCCCCCGGGACGATCCGAACGAGAATGAAGATCAGGACGGCGACGGTCAGCAGGGTGGGGAGAATCAGCAAGAACCGCGTGAGCACATAGCGGGTCATATCCTAGGGGTCGAGGGGCGGGCGGCGGCCCGCCCCTCAGGGTGATCCTATTCCGCCAGCCAGTATACGGCTAGGTCGGGCTCCACATAGTGATTCGTAGTCGTATTGTATCCGCGCAGCGTCTTCCAATAGGGGATGATCCGCTGCCACCAGAGGACGTAGAACCCGTAGGCCTGCTCGGACAGGGCGCGCCTCTCAAACTCGTGCACAAATCTGGCGCGCTGCGCCTTGTCCGCCGTGCGGCTCTGCCGGACGTAGAGGGCGTCGAGCTGCCGGTCGACGTATCCTCCGTAGTTGACCGGGCTGACGTCCGCAGAGAGGAACTTCAACAGCTGCACGTCGGGATCGTCGATGAAGTCGCAGGCGAAATCAACGACAAGGTCATAGTTCCCGGCACGCTGGTCTGCAAAGTACCGGCCCGCCTCGACCTGTTCGTGCCGGACGTTGAGTCCGATCTGGCGCCACTGGTCGACTAGGTAGACGCCCACGGCCTCATAAGGCATCGAGATGTCGCGGTTCTTCAGCGTGAAGGAGAAGTTCTCCGGGACCCCCGCCTCGCGCAGCAGTGCACGCGCCTGCTGGCGGGACTGCGCGATGTCGCGTCCGTACCCGGCCAACTTTGTCAGCTCAGCTTCCGGCATGGCGTACTGGCCTCCCGGACGCATCATCGCCCCGACGGGCTTGACGAACGCGATCTCCGAGAGCGCCTGGGACCCGCCCCACCGGTCGACGGCCAACGTCAGGGCCCGGCGCACACGGACGTCGTCGAAGGGCTTCTTCTTCGTGTTGATGGCCACCGTGTTGTTGCACTGCCAAGCCGCAGTCCCCACCGCCACCTTTTCGCCCAAGGCCCTGACGATATCGGCCAGCTCCGCCGGCGACACGCCGCGGAACTCGGTAAGCGCCTGGCCGCTCTTGATCGCGGCCAGCATAGAAGAGCGGCTGGCGATGAACAGCACCCGGTATCCGTCCAGGTAGGGCTTCCCCCGCTCCCAGTAGTCCTCGAAGCGCCGGCCCACCCAGTGCGATCCCCGCACGTATTCGACGAACCGAAACGGACCGGTGCCCATGACGTTGCGCTCGTACCAGTGGGGGTCGCGCTCCAGGATCTCGGCCTTATAGACGAAGTTGAACGGCGAGGCGAGCTTCTCCACAAACCCCGGCGTCGCGTACTTGAGGCGGAAGACGACCGTCTGCGGGTTGGGCGCCTCCACGGTCTTCACACTCTGGTACATTGCCTGGCGGGCGCTGACCACGTCACCTTTCGGAAGGATGATCCTGTCGAATGTGGCTTTGATGTCCTTAGACGTGAGCGTGGAGCCGTCGTGGAACTTGACGCCTGACCGGATCTTGAACGTGTAGACTAAGCCATCCTTCGACGCGGTCCAGGACTCGGCCAGATCGCCGACGACCTTCGGGTAGTTCTGCGTATCGAACTTTACCAGGTAGCTGTAGTGCGGCTTCACGGGATGGAGCATGGCAAACGTCGTCTCACGGTGGCCGTCGAGCGACGGCGGCTGCGCCGTGGATATGTACACCAGCGTGCCGCCGTGGCGGGGCGCCTGCGCTGTACCTTCGACTTGGGTGAGGGCAAGCACGACCAGCACGGCGACCAAAGCGAGCGCAAGCCGCCGCGCCCGCGGGACGCCAACATCTGAACTGTGCATCACACTGCCTCCTATTTTCGAGAACTTGCTTTTCCTGTACGACACAGAGAAGGTCCTTCCCTGTGCGCTCTATCCTCTCCCGGCGAGTTCGGCGAATGCCTCAAGCGCCTGCTCGAAGCAGGCCATCGGGGGGCGCACCAGGCCGGCGCCGATCTGGCCGATCCCGGGCTTGCGGTGGGCGATGCCGGTGTTCACACGCGGCAGGATTCCGGTCTTGACGACCTTCCGGATGTCGATGCCGGTCGGTGTGCCGCGGAAATCGAGCTGCGGGATGCCGAACGCGGGGTTTTCGGTCACCGTGAGCTCATACATTTCCATCGTCGACTCGAGAGCCATCTTCGGGGTGCCGCCCACGAACTTCACGATTGCGGGCGCGGCCGCCATCGCAAACGCGCCGATTCCAGCTGTTTCCGTGATCGTGCTGTCACCGATGTCCGGGTTAGCATCGTCCTGTGAGTAGCCAGGAAAGAACAGTCCGACCGGCACATCTGCCGGCGCCGTAAACCAGCGGTCGTGGAGCCCGCTGACACGGATACCGAAGTCGGTGCCGTTGCGGGCCATACACGTCACGACCGTGCTGCCCTCCACGCCGTGCGCGGCATCCATCGTCGCCTTACAGGCGGCCATCACCGGGTTGAGGATGGCCAGGTCATTCCCTGCGAGATAGTCGAGGATGGCGGCGACGTCCTCGCTCTTTCCTCCGCCGCGCGCCAGGTGAGGCGCCAGGAGACGAGAGAACATCGCAGAGCCGGCTTTGTTGCGATTGTGCCCCTCGTCCCCCATCTGGATCTGCTGGGCGATCATGTTCTTCATGTCAATGCCGCCGGAGCGTTGGAGCGCATCGCCGGTCAACGGAGCGCACACATCCGCAAGCCAGCGCAGGCGAGCGAGTACCTCCTCGCCGTACGCGCCGTATCGCAAGACCTTGCCGTAGCCTTCGTTGAGATTTGAGAAGGCGCGATTTCCAAAAGCTTTGTTTTCAACGATATAGACCGGCATCGAGGCCGTCGTCACGCCGGCCATGGGCCCGACCGACTGGAAGTGATGGCACGGCGCGAAGTCAATCTCGCCCCGTTCGACCATGGCCACGGCCTGACGTTCGTCCTTCGCCAATTCCTCGAGGATCAGCCCGCCAATTACCGCACCGCGCAGCGGGCCCGACATTCGGTCCCACGTGATCGGGGGACCTGCATGCAAAACGAGGTTCCGACGCATGTTTGGGATCACTTCATTGGCGCGGGCGATGCCGGCGAGGACTGGAGTACTCTCGAGGATGCGGCGGACGGCCTCGTTATTCGCTGCTTCGATGTTCATATCGTGTCCAGCCGACGGTGTTCGGAAAACGAACACCGTCGCTATCATGCATTCAGTTTGTCCAGCATCTCGATGAACTTTTGCTTGCCGCCTGCCGGCGGCTGCCAGTCCACATCGATGACGGAGATCCCCTGCGCAGTCAGGCTTTCTGCAAACAGCCCTAAACCAACGTTGACGACCCGCGGAGGTGCCGCGAGGAACGCGCTGACGGACGCGACGTCGGGCGACGCCACGGGAGCCGAGGGTCGGACGATCAGGGTCGACTCACGCACCTTCCCTTTGTTTCCCGCCGCCTCGGCAATCAAGCCCGCCATCCGCACCGCCTGCGCGTTACTCGGCAGCACGACCACGCCGGCCTCAACCAGTGCGCTGACCTGGGCGTTGTATCCTTGCGGATCTTCCTCGGTTCCGCACACGGAGGCGACCACCGAGAGCCAGCGTCCCTGCGTCCTGGCAGTCTGTTTCGCCCTCCGGACGATCTGCGCAATCTCGTTCGCCGGATCGGGATGCGCGCCGTACCCAAGCACGACATCGAGCAGAATCACCGCTGTCTCGGGGTCCTCTGCTTCTTTGAGGATGCGCTGCAGACGGAGATCGGGGTCGATCATCGGGTGCAAACGTCCCACGGTGAGTTCGTCACTCCCCATGTCAATGACCGTGTGCGCACGACTGCGATGAGCGGATTCCAGAGCGTGCGCTTTGTCGAGTGGCGTGTTGGAATGGACGGGACCGACATAGCGTTCGAGCAAAATCAACGCCTCGTAGCACAGCGTCCCGCCGCTGTAGAGCCCACGGACGAACTTCTGCGAGGGTGCGAGCCGGCCGGCCTCCTGTGCCGGGAGGGCGTGCACTTCCGGCCAGTGCGGGGCCGTGCCGGTCGCGAGCCGCACAGCGATCGATGCCGCCTCTTCGAGGTTGCCCGCCGCATGGATTCGCTCATCACCTTCTACGACCGCGCCGACGAGGCAGGCGACCACTGGTTTGCCGCTTGCT
>Ga0209853_1000004_pt1 | contig 66725 bp, 62 predicted proteins | sample GWRWS1_30_40_FD_187224 | JGI IMG/M metagenome (GOLD analysis project Ga0209853, IMG submission 187224) | Riverbed sediment microbial communities from areas with vegetation nearby in Columbia River, Washington, USA - GW-RW S1_30_40 (SPAdes)... | ecosystem: Environmental > Aquatic > Freshwater >...
CGGATTTGAACCGCCGACCTTCGGGTTATGAGCCCGACGAGCTACCTGGCTGCTCCACCCCGCGTCGATAACCTAATTATACTCCAGTAGTGCAAACGAGGAAATACCCAGAGGGCGACGAAGCGCGGGGCATGCTTGACGATCATTCTGCAGCGGCGCGACGCATCAGCAGAACGCTGTTTTTCGTGCAGAGCATCGGTTCCGCCGCTTCGATCGCCATTTTCCCAGTGTTTCCGATCCTCGGAGCAGAGCTCACAGGGCGGCAGGCGCTTGCTGGTATCCCCGCAACCGTCTCCCTCCTCGGACAAGCATTGTCGTCGTTCGGCTGGGGATATGCGATGGATCGGCTCGGCCGAAGGCCGTCGCTCATTCTCGGAATGGGCATCGGGGTGCTGGCATCGTTGCTTGCCGCGGCCGGCGCGATCACAAAGTCCTTCGCGCTCCTGCTCGTGGGCGCGGCGCTCGTGGGGGTGGCAGGTGCTGCGCTTGCGCTGTCCCGGTTCGTGGCCGGAGAAGTGCACCCACCCGACCGGCGCGCGCGGGCGATCAGCGGCGTGGTGCTCGGAGGCTCGATCGGCGCGATCGCCGGCCCACTGCTCGCCGGCGCGTCGTCGAGATTCGCGAACGAAGGTCTACTCGGGGAACTCATCATCCCCTTCGTTGTCAGCATGCTGCTCGCCGCGGGGGCCGCGATGGTGCTCTTCATCTGGCTGCGCCCCGAACCGAGAGAAGTGGGAGAGGCGATCAGTCTCCTCCACCAAGAGACGGGTCCCATCACCGGTCCCGCCCGCAGGATCGGCGAGATTCTCCGCGAGCCGCCCGCGATGGTCGCGGTGACGTCGATGGTCTTCGGCCAAATGGTCATGGCCATGCTGATGGTGATCACCAGCCTACACATGCGCAACCACGATCATCCACTGACGAGCATCTCGCTCGTCATCTCGTCACATGTTGTTGGCATGTATGCGTTCTCGGTCATCTCGGGACGGCTGGCCGACCGGTGGGGCCGCGGTCCTGTGATTATGATCGGAGCAGCAACCTTGATCCTCGCGACGTTGATCGCGCCACTCTCACCACAGGTGGTTCCGCTGATGGTGGCGCTGTTTCTGCTTGGATTAGGCTGGAACTTCTGTTATGTGGCCGGCTCGACGCTGCTCGCCGACCAGTTGTCCCCCTCCGAGCGCGCGCGTACACAGGGATTCAATGATTTGTTGATCGGGCTGGGCTCGGCGGTCGGAAGCCTCGGCAGCGGACTCGTGTTCGCGGCGATCGGCTACGGCGCGATGGGCTTGGTCGGAGCCGCCGCGGCGCTGATCCCACTCACGATGGCGGCGTGGTGGCAGACGCGGCAACGGGCAATCGCGGTGGCGTTGCGAGGAGCGAAGTAACCAAGTGGGAGTCATCGCGAGGCCCGGAGGGCCGTGGCGATCTCATATCGATATGAGATTGCTTCGCTACGCTCGCAATGACAGACCTGTGCCCCTATGTAAGGTCGGCCAACTCTTTCAATGATTCAATGATCCGGTCGGGACCGGCGCGTTCGAGGGCTTCGCGCGACGAAAATCCTCCGGTGGTCGCAATCGTCATCACGCCGGCTGCTTTGCCCATCTCCACATCCTCGATCGTATCGCCGACATATGCGGCCTCCGAAGGAACCTGCTCCAGCTGCTCCAAGGCGCGGTGCAGCGCGGCAGGATGAGGCTTACGTTCGATGACGTCTCCTCCGCACACGACGACGTCGAAGAGCGCGGTCCAATTCATTCGTTCGAGATCGTGCACGACACGGCTGCGGTCGCCTGAGGTAACAAGACCGAGCGCGCGATGCGATGCTCGAATGAGCCTCAGGGCCTCACTCGCTCCAGGACGTTCTCGCGGCGTCTCCTGCGCGTAGTGCTGCAGCCACAACCGATCGGCTTCATCCCACCGATCTCTTGGCACGCCCAGTCGCTCGTAGAACAGATACCAATTCGGGGAGTAGTGCTGAACGTAGGCAGACTCATCAAATGGCAACCGCAGGCCTGTGAACACCGCTTCGTAGACGCGGTAGTGTGACTGATATGCGTCGAGCAGGGTTCCGTCCAGATCGAACAGGAACGTATGAATGCCGAACCCCCGATCTTTTCCGCCGACGCTCAGCTCGGCTGCACCCAGCGGCTGGGGGAGACCAGTACCTCGCCCGCGTCGGTGGTACCCGCGAACTCGATCAGCGAGATATACCGACTGATGAGTTTTTCTTTGGGTGCTGCCGTTTCAATGAGCACACCGATCCCGACGACCTCCGCGCGGAACTCTCGCATCAAGTCGAAGACGCCCCGGGCCGTTCCCCCGCCCCGCAGAAAGTCGTCAATGAACAGGACGCGCGAGCCCGGGGTGATCGCGCGCAGCGGGAGGGTCATCGATTGGACCAAGCGCGACGATCCCGATACATAGTTCACGCTGACCGCCGGCCCGTCGGTCGCATGCGCGCCACGGCGAATCGTCACCAGCGGAACGTCAAAGGCGCGCGCTGTCATGAGCGCGAGGGGAATACCCTTGACTTCCATTGACAGGACGACATCCGGCCGGCTGTCCGCAAAGAAGGTCGCAAACGCATCACCGATCGCCGTCACGTGCTGCGGTGAGGAGATGATATCGGTCGTGTACAGAAATCCGCCGGGCAACACGCGGCTGGAATCGCGCAGTTTGGCGCAGATCTCCTCGACCACCGCTCGGATTCGCTCCCGGCCGTGGTGCGGGAGGTAGCGCACGCCGCCAGCGGCCCCGGCGAGCGTCTCGACGCGCCCGACGTGGAACCGCTCAAACGCCTGACGCATGAAACCGAGATCCTCGCTGATCGTCGACTTCGCGGCATTCAACATCTCCACAAACTTTCCGAGCGGGAACAGGCGGTTGGGGGCGTTGAGCAGATGGTGAGCCATGATGACCATCCGCTCTCCCCGCCGCAGGCGCCCCGCACGGCGTTCACGCTTGGCCATAGGCTCTGCGCCGTTCCAACTCTTGCCTGATCGCCTCAAGGTTCTCGGGTTTGCCCACGTCGACGTCCAGCGCAAGTTCTGGTCTCGGCACGATCACCGGCTTCACCGCGATGCCGACAATCTCCGTGGCGCGGGTCACGACCTCATCGATGCTGAGGGTTCCGCTAAAGAACTTCATGACGATCGCCCAGCCGAACATCTGGGCCATCAGCCAGGGCTTTTTCCGCGCCGAGATGATCCGCTCGACGAACGGTCGGACGCGGTCCACGACCTGCGCGTTGAACAACATCACGCTGCCCCCGGTGAACGTGCCCTCGGCGACGGTGACGTACGTCTTGCTGACGGTCGGAAAGCGCGAGGTGACCGCGTCTTTCGGGACGATGGGATAAAAGAAATCGGCGCGGTGTGTTGCACAGACGGCCAGAAACTCCTCGATGGCAGGGGGCGACAACAGCGGGAGATCAGAGGCTACGGCAAGGGTCATCGACGATGCCCGGAGCATCTCAACGGCCCGAGCGACATTGTCCATGACCTCGCCGGCGTCGGGTACGAGCGTGACATCCTGGGGCAGTGCGGAGCGAAGTTCGGGTGGCCCGACCGCGGCGATCCGGCCGACGCCTTGCGCGCGCCGGAGGGCCTCCACGACGTGGCCGACCAGCGGCCGCCCGGCTATTTCAATGAAGGCTTTGTTTGGAAGTCCAGGTGGTAAGCCGGCTTCGCGCCCGCCGCCCGCCAGAACAATTGCGTCAATCATGACAGAGCTGAAAAGCTGGGGAGCTGAAGAGCAACTGATAATTTACTGCTTTCCAGCTCTTCAGCTTTTCAGCTCTCCAGCTCTCAGTTATCGCGCCTCGGCAAACGTCCGCGTGACAAAGACATCGACATCAGGAAGCGCACGCAGGTTGTCGGCCACTCTCAACGCCGCCGCTTCGTTCGCCATGAGCCCAAACACTGTTGGACCAGTGCCGCTCATGCCCGCGCCATATGTTTCGCCGCGGAGTATGCGTGCTTTGAGGTCTCCCACGACAGGGTGCGACCCAGCGATCACATCTTCAAACACGTTGCTCACCAGCCGGCCGGCCTCGCGCACGTCCTCCCGCTGCACCGCGGTGATCATGGCCGCGGTGTTGGGTCGCCCGGCCGGCGTGCTCCCGCTGAACTGCTTATACGCCCACGTCGTGCTGACTGGAATCTGCGGTCGCGCCAGCACCACCCAGGTCGTCGGCAGCGGCGGGAGCAGCGTGAGGCGTTCCCCACGACCTCTCGCCACGGCCGCCCCGCCTTCGAGGAAGAAGGGCACGTCGGAACCGAGCTTGAGAGACAGCGCCAGCAGCTCCCGGCCATCGAGTCGCAATTTCCACATCTGCGCAAGTCCAATGAGCGTGATCGCCGCGTCGGCGCTGCCGCCCCCCAACCCGGCTGCCACGGGAATGCGCTTCGTGAGCTCGATCTGCACGTTGCGGTCGACCTTGAAAGTCTCGCGCAATAGCTGTGCGGTGCGCATCACGAGGTTACGGTGGTCGTTTGGCACCTCGCCATCGTGCACGATGACCTCGACACCCGCGCCTGCTTCGCGAAGCGTCACGGAGTCATGGAGCGCGATGGTGTGCATGACGGTTTCGATATCGTGGTAACCGTCGCTGCGCGCCTCCAGCACGTCCAGCGTGAGGTTGATCTTGGCGTACGCGTTGAGATGGAGCTCCTTCACGGGCTTACCTCCTTCGATGGCCTTTCCAACCTCAAGCGACAAGGCTTACACCTCCACACCAGGGTCAGGATTCACGAGCCAATTTGAGGTTCTGAGCGGGTAGGTAATAGAGAGGGGTGCCGAAGCAGGATACCGGCACAAACGAACGAGAATGGCGATACCTCCACTCCGAGGCAGGTATGCTATTGTAGTTAGGTATCGCTTGGAACAACTCCTGTGACCACGGCCAAAGAACCACAACCTCAGAAGCCCAGCTCGCCGGCGCCCTCAGCATCGCGCTCGCCACGCCTCCGGCGGTCGTGGTGGGTGTACGCCCGGTGGCTGCTCGTGGCCCTGCCAATCCTGGGCCTCGGCTTTGGCGTCGGGATGGCGGTCTACATCTTCTCCCATGCCGGCGCTTATACCGGGAACCAGGAGGTCGAGCGCCCCGCCGAGGACGTCACGTCGTTCACGTGGCCTCTCCGGCTCAGCACACGAGTAAACGTGCTGTTGATCGGCGTCGACGTGTCGCTGGGCAACCGGCGCCAGGTCCTTCCGACCTCAAGGTCTGACACCCTGATGCTGGTGAGTTTTGACCCGGCCCGCAACCGCGTCAGCGCGCTCTCCATCCCCCGCGATACGAGGGTGTTGATCCCGCGGTTTGGCGAGAACAAAGTGAACGCCGCGTATGCTTATGGCGGCCCGGGTCTCACGGTGAGAACGGTCGCCAACTTCCTGGGCGTGCCGGTGCACTACTACGTGAAACTGGGCCCGCAGTCGTTTTCCAAAATCATCGACGCAATCGGCGGCGTTGAGATCGACGTCGAAAAGGACATGAAGTACACGGATACGTGGGCGGGGTTGCACATCAACTTGAAGAAGGGCCGGCAGCTGCTCGACGGTGAGCGGGCCATGCACTATGCGCGCTTCCGGCACGATGCCGCGGGCGACATCGGCCGGGTTGAGCGTCAGCAAAAGGTCCTGCTGGCGCTGTTCTATAAGCTCAAGTCCGCCTCGTCAGTGCTGAACGCGCCCCAACTGTTGCGGGCGTTCTCCGAAAACACGCAGACCAACCTGACGTTCAACGAGTTGATCACGCTCAGTGCGTTTACGGCGCGCCTGGATAGCTCGGATCTGAAGTTCGCGACGCTGCCTGGCACCAACTCGATCACATACTGGGATCCGGATTCCTCCAAGATGCGCCAGGTGATCGCCGAGATGTTTTACGGCGTCGATGCGTCGATTCTCGCCTCGACGCAGATTGAGGTGTTGAACGGCAGCGGCGTGCCGGGGCTGGCCAAGCAGATGGCGCTGCGCCTGCAGGCCATGGGCTTTCAGATCGTCCGCGTGGACAATGCACCGTCCGTCGTCGACTCCACGACGATCATCGACCGTACGGGACGTCCCGGAGTGGCACGGCTTGTCGCCGAGGTGCTCGGCCGGTCCCGCATCAAGCGTGAAGTGGGCACCGGACCCGACCTCACGGTGATCGTGGCCCGCGACTTGGCTCGCGGGCATACGCTGCCGGTAGGTGTTTCTTCACGACGCTAGCGAGCCTCTTAATACCTTCCTCGATGTGTTCTTCTGACGGGAACGAGAAGTTTAACCGCATCGCGTTCTTCCCGCCGCCGTCTGCATGAAATCCTGAGCCGACGACGTAAGCGACGCCTTCGTCTTCCACGGCCGTGCTCAGCAGCTGCTCCGTGTCCATGCCCTCCGGCAGCCTGACCCAGAGGAACAAGCCGCCCTCGGGCTTCGTCCACGAGACACCGGGGGGCATCTCGCGTTCCAGCGCGCGCAGCATGATGTCGCGCTTGTTGCGGTACAACGCCGTGATGCGCGGCAAGTGCTTATAAATGTGACCGCGGGCGCAATACTCCGCAGCAATAGCCTGCGTCAGCGACGGGCAGCAGAGGTCTACCCCCTGTTTGGCCGTCACGAATTGGCGGATCAATTCCTCTGAGGCCGCCATCCATGCGATACGCAGCCCAGGCGCAAGCGTCTTACTGAAGGTGGAGAGATAGACAACACGCCCATCACGATCGAGCGACATGATGGGCGGCACCGGTGTGCCCTCGAACCGCAGCTCGCGGTAGGGATTGTCTTCCACGACCAGTGACCGGTAGGCGCGCGCGAGCTCGAGCACCATGCGGCGGCGCTCCTCGGTCATCGTTACGCCGGACGGGTTCTGGAAATCCGGAACCACGTAGATGAATTTTGGGCGCCGCCCCTCGCGCGCCAACCTTGCGAGGGTTTGCTCCAGCAGGTCGGTGCGCATGCCCGCGTCATCCTGCGGTACGCCGATCATCTCCGCACGGCAACTGCGGAACACCTGCAGTCCGGCCATGTAGGATGGCAGCTCGACGATCAGCGGATCCCCGGGATCGAGAAACACCCGGCCCACGAGGTCGAGGCCCTGCTGGGATCCGCTGGTGATGAGAATCTGGTCTCGACCAACATCGATGCCGTCCTTGCCCATCCACTTCACCAGCTCATCCTTTAGGTTGGTGTCACCTTCGGTTGGGCCGTACTGCAGGGCGAGATGCGGCTGCTTGTCGAGGATGTCGGACGTGATGTGCTTCAATTCGTTCACAGGGAATGTCGCGGGATCGGGCAGGCCGCCTGCAAACGAGATCATGCCGCCGCGCCGCGTGAGTTTGAGCAGCTCGCGGATCAGCGATCGCGTCATGACGCGAGCGCCGGCCGAGTAGAACTCGCGGAGGTCGTCGCTGGAAAGTTGCGTCATGATGGAGTGACCTTCGCGCTGAGTGCCGCGAACTCCTGAAGCGAGAGCGTTTCCCCGCGACGTTGTGGATCGATGCCGGCCGCAAGGCAGGCCTCGGCAACCGCAGCGGGCCGGATCCCGAGGCCGGTGAGGGCATTGCGGAGGGTCTTCCGGCGCTGGCCAAACGCAGCCCGCACCACCGCGAAAAACCTCCGTTCATCGGGCACATGCACGGCAGGCCGCGCGCGCACGTCGATCCGCACGATCGCCGACTCGACGTCGGGCGGAGGGTAGAACGCGGTCGCCGGCACACGGTCTACGACCTGGACCGTCGCCCGAAATTGCACAGCCACGCTGAGCGCGCCGTAGGCTTTTGTCCCAGGAGATGCCGCGAGCCTGGTCGCCACTTCCCGCTGCACGGTGAGCACCATGCGCGAGAGTCCGAGCGGAGTTTCCACGAGCTTAACGATGAGCAAGGAGGCGACGTTGTAAGGGAGGTTCGCAACGACCTTCGTAAAAGAAGAAGGTCTTCCCTCTTCCATGAGATCAATAATGTCAGCGTGGACGATCTGCACGTTGGGGTAGTGACTCACCGCCATGCGCAGCGCAGGGATGAGGTCTTCGTCGACCTCCACGGCGATCACGCTGCCTGCGCGCTCGGCCAGCGAGGTTGTCAAGGTCCCGAGACCTGCACCAATCTCCAGGACACGATCACCTGGCGACAGATCTGCCGCCTCGAGGATCCGGTCCAGCGCGCGCTGGCTGATGAGGAAGTGCTGACCAAATCGCTTGCGGGGACGAATCCCAAACCGGCGGAGAACCTCGGCTGTGGCGCCGGGCGTCGCCAGAGAAGACACCCGATCGGAAGGACACATCTTTTCTATCGTAACATCGAGCGTAAAAGAAAACGGCGGTCGTCGGTCATAGGTCGTAGGAAAAGCAGGTAGGTAGTTTCTACGACCTACGACCCACGAGCTACGACCGCATTTATCTTGCGGAGGCTTGTTTTCTCTCGTGTTTATAGAGGATATAGACGCGCACGGGACGCCGTCCATACCGGATGGCCTCACCCCTGGTCGCAAAGCCGAGGTCGACGCGCATCCCCTTGATCCAGCTGCCGACGTCGCCGGCGACCGCGTAACCATATCCTTCAATGTAAAGCCGGCTGCGCAAGGGGATGATCTTCGGATCAACGGCCACGACGCCATACCCCGCGTACATCCCGATCGACGTGATGTTGTCGACGCCCGGGCAGCAATACGGCGAGTACGCGGTGGCCACCATTTCCAACACCTCACGGCCCGCGAACGCGCCGCGCGACGCCATCTGGACCTGCGCGCCCATCGTGACCACGCGGTCCAGCGGATTGCGCACGACGCGCTCTCCCACGAGCGTACGGTGAGCGACCTGGCCGTCCGCAAACGTAATCTTGAACGCGCGTTCCTTCAAACCGTTCTTCCCCGGGGCTTTGATGCGCATGATGCCGCGCGGCGTGAGGGGATCACTTGATGACTGGACTTGATAGGGAATCTCGACCTGCTCGACGAGGATCTGTTGCTCGATGCGCACGACCCGGATGGTCATACCCGCTGCGGGCACCGCGCCGGGTGATGGGAAGACTTTGTCCAGCGCGTGGACCGCGACGTGACGGCGCTGGAGAACCTCAAGCACGCTCGGCGCCGCGCTGCGCAGCGCCACGGTCTTGCCATCAACCTTGAGCGTGAGCGGCACCGCGCGCCTCACGACCAAGCTCATACCTTCCTGCAACCGGGTCCGCAACGAGAGTGAGACTTCGTCCTGCTGGGTGAGGCGTATACCCGCTTCGTCCAACGCCTGCCCGACCGTCCGCTTGTATGTCGCGCGCTTCGTGACGGTCTCTCCGATGACAATCTGGATATCCTTCCTGAGATACGCGTAAATGAGACCTCCACCCAACGAGGAGGTCAGTCCCACAGCAACGATCAGCGCGCTGAGCCATCCTGCACGGATCTGGGGAGAGATTCGAATTTGATCTGACGACTGCGAAGCAACTGTGAGAACAGACTGCGAGAGGCCTTCCGAAATCGCAGCGGTCGGCACTGTGCCCGCACCTCGACCACGAAGTGGCCGGGGTCGGAGGCAAATAAAAGCTAGAGTCGAGATGTGTGAAGGTGAGGAGATTGAACCCGGCTGACGGGATTATATCACAGATGTTGACGGACCAGAGGGGCCGGGACCGGGAATCCGAAGTTCGGCTAAGGAGATGTTGACGGACCAGGGCCCCGGCGACCGGGAATCCGAAGTTCGGCTAAGGAGTGACTGATTACGGATTCCCTTGTCGCCGGGGGCCCTGGTCCGTCGAGTTTGTCAGGTCTAGACAGCCTGAATCAGCTCGATCAGCACGCCGTGCGTTGAGCTTGGATGCAAGAACGCGATGAGCCGGCCACCACTGCCACGGCGTGGCTGAGCATCGACAGGTCGATGGCCTGCGGCTACGGCCTCTTTGATGGCGCCCTGAAGATCACTGACGGCGAACGCCACGTGGTGCATCCCCTCGCCGCGCGTGGCCAGAAACCGTGCCAGTGCGCCATCCGTTCCGATCGGCTCCAGCAGTTCGATCCGCGCTCCATCGGCGTCGAAGAACGCTACCCTGACGTGCTCGCCAGGCAACTCCTCGCGCTCGCCGTCGCCTAGCTTGAGGTAGTCGCGATACAATTTCGAGGACGCCTCGATGCTTTTCACGGCCACACCCACGTGATCCAGTTTCATCGAGAATTCAGCAACTCATCAGCCGCTGTATAGGGGTCGAGCTCACCGGCATGAACCCTTTTTGCCAGTTCATCGAGACGGCCGCTGCGCGTGGCGGCGTCGAGCACGCGATCCTTGATTCGCATTTCGACCGCTCGCAGGATCTCCGCCGCCCGCCGGCGGTGGCGTTTCTCTTCGAGGAGGTCCCGGTCCTCAAGATGCCGCCGGTGCGTGTCGATCGCGTCAAGGACGGCCTGAATTCCGGTACCCGTGGTCGCGACCGTCTTGAGGACGGGCGGCTGCCAGGTGGAATGCGGCCGCAGCCCGAGCATCATCTTGATTTCGGTCAGCGTACGATCGCCATCGCCCTGGTCGGCTTTGTTCACCACGAACAGATCTCCGATCTCCATGATGCCGGCTTTCATCGTCTGGACCGTATCGCCGAGACCGGGAATGAGCACGATCACGACCGTGTCGGCGGCGCCCACCACGTCCACTTCGGCCTGGCCGGTCCCGACGGTTTCGATGAAGACGACGTCGTACCCCATCGCATCAAGGATCTTCACGGCATCAGAGGTCGCAGGCGCCAGTCCACCCAGGCTTCCACGTGTGGCCATACTTCTGATGAAGACCCCGTTGTCCGTCGCATGGTCCTGCATGCGGATGCGGTCGCCCAGCAGTGCGCCGCCGGTAAATGGGCTCGTCGGGTCAACGGCCACGATCGCGACGCGCTTGCCGGCACGCCGTAGGATCTTCGTCAGCGCGTCGACGAGCGTGCTCTTGCCCGCGCCGGGAGGTCCGGTGATGCCCACGACATACGCGCGTCCGATCTTCTTGTGCAATTGACGGAGCAACGCATAGCCTTCCGGGACCTGATCCTCGACGAGTGAGATCAAACGCCCGATCGCTTGATGAGAACCCGACAAAGCTTCGTCAAGAAGTGAATTCGTGTCCACTGGTCAAACGCTAACGGTAGGTTTATGTACCCCGAATACGGCTCGAAAAGTGTCGCAGATTTCACCGATCGTCGCATAAGCTTTGACGGCCTCAATGATGTGCGGCATGAGATTCTCGTCGCCACCGGCCGCACGGCGTAGCCGTCCCAGCGCCCGCTCAACAGCATCACCACTGCGTTCTCTGCGCACGCGGCGCACGCGCTCTTTCTGCCGCTGCACAACTTCTTTCGGCACTCGCATGGTCGTGGGGCGCGCCGACTGATCAGTCTGATAACGGTTCACCCCGACGACAACCTGATCGCCCGATTCGATCCGCGTCGACTCCCGATAGGCGGATTCCGCAATCTGCGCTTGAATCCATCCGGTCTCGAGCGCCCGGAGAACACCGCCGACCTGCTCGATCTGATCCATGAGCGAGGCCGCTTTCTGCTCAATGTCATGGGTCAGCTGCTCGATGTAATAGGAACCTGCGAGCGGATCGACGGTGTTTGCAACCCCACTCTCATGCGCGATGATCTGCTGCGTCCGGAGTGCCAACAACGCCGACTCGTCAGTCGGCAGGGCTAGGGCTTCGTCCCGCGCGTTGGTGTGCAGGGACTGGGTGCCGCCGAGCACCGCGGCCAGAGCCTGGATCGCCACGCGGACCACGTTGTTGTTGGGCTGCTGAGCGGTGAGCGCGACGCCGGCTGTCTGCGTATGGAAGCGCAGCATCATAGAACGAGGGTCGGTCGCCCCGAACTTCTCGCGCACGACCTTCGCCCACAGGCGCCTCGCCGCGCGAAACTTCGCCACTTCCTCTAAGAGATTCATCTGTGCCGCGAAGAAGAACGACAACCGCGGGGCGATGCGATCCACGGATAGACCCGCGGCGCCCGCCGCCTGTAGGTAGGTCATGCCGTCGGCGAGCGTCAACGCCACTTCCTGCACCGCCGTGGCTCCTGCTTCGCGAATGTGGTAGCCGCTGATCGAAATCGGATTCCACTTCGGCAGGTGATCCGAGCAATACATAAAGACATCGGTGATCAGGCGCAGTGATGGCCCGGGTGGGTAAATGTATGTGCCCCGGGCGATGTACTCCTTGAGGATGTCGTTCTGCGTCGTGCCCGAAATCGCGGTGAGCGCCACACCTTGCTCCTCCGCCACGGCAACGTACATGGCGAGAAGGATCGAGGCGGTCGCATTGATGGTCATTGACGTGGAGATTGTGTCGAGCGGAAGACCACGCAGCAACACTTCCATGTCCGCCAGCGAGTCGACGGCCACACCGACCATGCCGACCTCCGCTTCGGCCATCGGGTGGTCGGAGTCATAGCCCATCTGCGTCGGGAGATCGAAGGCAATCGAGAGGCCAGTCTGCCCCTGGCTCAATAGGTAGCGGTAACGCGCGTTGGATTCTTCCGCGGTGCCGAAGCCGGCGTACTGGCGCATCGTCCACAATCGGCCTCGGTACATTGTAGGGTGGAGGCCCCGCGTGAACGGATATTCACCTGGGAAGCCGAGATCGCGCCGGTAGTTGAGGTCGACCTCGCCGGGAGTGTAAACGTTGCGCACCTCAATCCCATCCGGAGTCTCTTTTTTTATCCGCCCGTCATTTTCGTCCATGTTCACTGTGTTTTGAGTGTAGCAAGTATCTGCCCTTTCGCGACCTCCTCGCCGGGCTTCACCAATATGACTGAAATATGACCTGAGCGCGGTGCGCGGATCTCCATCTGCATTTTCATCGCCTCCATGATCACGACCACCGCACCCTGCTCAACGCGAGATCCTGGACCCGCCTGCACGGCCACGATCAAGCCCGGCATCGGCGCAACGATGCGTACGTCCGCTGAAGAAGATCGGCCGGCGGTTCCCCTGCGGGGAATTGAGATTCGTGGTGTGACCTGCAGTCGGTATTGCTCATAGCCGAGCCTCACACGGAGCTCATCTCCGGCTCGCACGATCTCGACCGGCCTCGATGCGCCATCAATGGCAAGGGCGAAATGGGTCGGCTCAACCCAACGTAGCAGTTCCACGCGGTGAACACGCCCGTCGATTGACACTTCGAGACCACCAGTAGCCTCCCGCACCTGCACTGCGAACCGGTCATGGCCGGACACGATCTCAAAATCGGTCAACGCTCTCGTCCTTTGCCGCTCGGCGCCATCCGCCATTTCTTGTGTCCGGCGGAAAGCGGAGACGGCGCCCTTCGGCCTGCTCAAACGCAGCCGCAGCCAAAACAGCAGGGATTAGATCCCCCCGCGGCTCGCGTTCGTCCCATCCTCGCACGAACCGCGTATCGTGGTTCCCGGCGACGAATGCCGGATCATTCAGCGCCCAGAGGTGAAACGGGACCGTCGTCGCAATCCCGCCAACCGCGGTCTCGAGAAGGGCCTGTCTCATCCGCGCGAGCGCCTCACCGCGGGTCGTCCCCCAGGCAATGACCTTTGCCAGCAGGGGATCGTAGTAGCGGGTCACCTCCATCCCCGGGGACAGCGCGCCGTCGACCCTGATGCCAGGCCCACCGGGCTCGGCAAGCCCGCCTACGGTTCCCGTCGACGGCAAGAACCCTTCGTGGGGGTCTTCGGCGCTGATCCGGCACTCAATGGCGTGACCACGTGGTGAGATGGGCACCTCGATACTCAGCGCTTCCCTCCGAGCGACGCGAAATTGCTGGACGACGAGATCCATGCCCGTGACCAACTCCGTCACTGGATGCTCGACCTGCAAACGTGCGTTCACCTCGAGGAAGTAGTACTCGTCCCCTTGCACTAGGAACTCAAAGGTTCCGGCGTTTACGTAGCCGAGTTTTCTCGCGCCGGTCTCGGCGGCTTGGAGCAGCCGGCGCTGCATGGAGGGTGTGAGGCCGGGCGCGGGAGTCTCTTCAATGAGCTTCTGATGACGTCGCTGCACCGAGCAGTCGCGCTCTCCGACCGCGGCGATCCGCCCGTGTGTATCTGCGAGGATCTGTACTTCGATATGGCGCGCATCCGGGAGCCAGCGCTCAAGGTACACACGATCGTCGCCGAACGCGGTTCTGGCTTCGCCGCGGGCCAACCGTAACATGGAAGGTAACTCTCCGGCGGAGCGGACAAGATGGATTCCTTTGCCTCCGCCACCTCCGGACGCTTTGATCAGAAGCGGAAATCCAACACGCGCAGCGGCGGCGCGTGCGTCCTCATCCGAAACAGCATTGGTGCCCGGAAGTACGGGGACTCCGGCTTGGACCAGCCGTTCACGCGTGCGGGCTTTGTCGCCGCATTCTGCGAGAACAGATGAAGGCGGGCCCACGAAGGTTACGCCGCTCTCCTGGCACGCCGCAGCGAACGCCGGATTCTCCGAGAGAAATCCGTAGCCCGGATGCACGGCATTCACGCGTGCCCGTCGCGCAATCTCAAGCAGGGCGGCGCTGTTCAGATAGGAAGCAGCCGGCTCGTTGCCGGGTAGTGCGTAGGCTTCGTCAGAGAGGATAACGTGACGCGCCCGCCGGTCCACGGGCGAGTAAACTGCGACCGCACGAAAGCCGAGCTCGTGGCAGGACCGGACGATGCGCACGGCGATCTCACCCCTGTTAGCGATGAGAACGGAGTAGGCACTCATAAAGACGGGAACGGGGGAATGCGGGAACGCGACCTACGTGTGAACACAGTATGTTTCGCGTTCCCGTGTTCCCCCGTTCCCGGTGGTTAAAGTTCCTCCTCTTCCTCTTCTTCTAGCTTCAGCCCGGGCCGGTGCACGAGGACGTATCGTGAAATCTGGAAGCTACAGGCCTCCCAAAAGCGCAGCCCGCGAACGTTGCCTGCGGTCACGGAGGCGTGGATGTCATTGGCGCCCCGCTCGTGCAGGAACGCAATCACGGCCTCGGCGAGGCGGCGGCCGACTCCCTCACGACGGTACTCGGGATAGATGAAGAACTCGGCGACCATGCCCTGGACCTTCGATTTGTCGGGCGCCTGCGGCGTCAGAATGGCCACCGCAAATCCCACTTTCTTCCCTGCTTCGACGCCCCACCAGATGTGCCGGTTCTTCCCCTGCTCCAGAAAAATGTGCTTGAGATAGGCGTCAAGCCACTCGTCGGGCGGCGGCTCGCCCACCGTCTCTTCGCGATACCGCCGGAGCCAGTCGCGAAATTTCTTGTCATCACCGGGAACGTATTCGAGTTCCATGGCTTGGGTGGGAACGCTTACTCCTTTAGCCAAGTTGGTGGCTCTTCCTCCGGAGACGGGAACGGGGGAACTGGGGAACGAGGGAACGCGTCACGGCAGTTACCGGTTCCCGTGTTCCCGCGTTCCCTTTGTTCCCGTCGTTATAGCGGGATATTGCCGTGCTTCTTCTTCGGATTCGCAACACGTTTGGTCGCGAGAGCCCGTAGCGCTGAGATCAACCGTGGCCGCGTTTCCCGGGGGGCGATGACGTCGTCGATGTAGCCACGCGAAGCCGCGACATATGGATTGGCGAACTGGGCGCGGTATTCTGACACGAGTTGCGCGCGGAGCGCATCGGGGTCCTTGGCATCAGATAGTTCTCGCCGGAAGACGATCTCGATCGCGCCTTCCGGCCCCATCACCGCGATCTCGGCCGTGGGCCAGGCGAGGTTGAGATCGCCACCCACGTGCTTGCTCGACATGACATCGTACGCGCCCCCGTAGGCTTTCCGCGTGATCACCGCGAGCTTGGGGACCGTGGCTTCACAGTAGGCGAAGAGCAGCTTCGCGCCGTGACGGATGATTCCGCCGTGTTCTTGCTCCACGCCGGGCAAGAACCCCGGGACATCAACAAACGTGATCAACGGAATGTTGAACGCGTCGCAAAATCGAATGAAGCGCGCGCCCTTGGTCGCTGACGCGATATCGAGGACGCCGGCCAAGACGCCGGGCTGCTGCGCGATGATGCCGACGGTGTGACCGCCGAGCCGCGCGAAGCCCACGAGGAGATTTTGTGCGTAGTGGGCGTGGACTTCGAGGAACGACTCAGCGTCGATGATCCGGCGAATCACCTCATGCATGTCGTACGGTTTCGTCGGATCATCCGGGATGATGCGGTCGAGTTCCGCATCCATCCGCGCGGGATCGTCACCGGTCTCCACTCGCGGCGGGTCGTCGAGGTTATTCTGGGGCAGGTAGGATAGCAGGCCGCGGATGAGCTGCAGACACTCGAAGTCGTCAGCAGCGACGAAGTGGGCCACGCCGCTCCGCGAGGAATGGACGTCGGCACCGCCGAGCTCTTCGAACCCAACGTCTTCACGGGTCACTGCCTTGAGGACTTGCGGACCAGTCACAAACATGTAGCTGGTCTTGCGCACCATGACGATGAAGTCGGTGATCGCGGGCGAGTACACAGCGCCGCCGGCGCAGGGGCCGAGGACCGCTGAGATCTGCGGAATCACGCCGGACGCAAGGGTGTTGCGCAGAAAGATGTCCGCGTATCCGCCGAGGCTGGCCACGCCCTCCTGAATTCGGGCTCCACCCGAGTCATTCAACCCGATCACCGGCGCCCCAGCGCGCAAGGCAGCGTCCATCACCTTGATGATCTTCCCGGCATGAGCCTCGCCGAGTGATCCTCCCAGGACGGTAAAATCCTGTGAGAACACAAACACAAGGCGGCCATCGATGGTCCCATAGCCGGTAATGACGCCATCGGCAGGCGCGTCGGCCTGATCCATGCCGAACTCACGCGCCCGGTGTGTCACGAACATCCCCGACTCACTGAAACTTCCGGGATCGAGCAAATGGTCCAATCGCTCGCGCGCTGTGAGCTTGCCGGCCTCGTGCTGGCGCTCTACCCGTTCAGCTCCTCCCAGCGCCTTCACGCGCTCTCGCCGGCGGCGCAGGTCGTCTAGACGATCAGACATCGCGGATCACCTCGGGTGAAACGAACAGAAGGGACCAGGGGAACTGGGGCCAAGGGGACCTGTAATAAGTCACTCCTTAGCCGATCTCCAGGTCCCCGGGCCCCAGGTCCCCTGGTCCCGTTTCTCTAACCTGCTTGGTGCTTTCCCGCTATTCCTTCAAACGCATCGGATGAATTGAAATAATCGCGTGTTTGAAGATCAGTTCCCTGCCCTCGTCGGTCTCTACGAGCAGTGTGTAGGTTCCGAACTCCTTGAGCACCGCTTCCGCGATTTCATACCCGTCACGGCACCGGATGTGGATGGGAATTCCAGTCGTGATAAGGTGACGGAAGTACTCGTCTTCCATTCCTCCCTTCGAACCTGAGCGCTGATCCCCACTACGGCCTGGCTCGGATCGTCCCTCGACAGCCGCGCCACCGGGCCGCTCCGGCCTGATCTGCTCCAGACGGGCCGTCCCATCCTCTTGGACGTGCTCGTCCTCTTCGAGCGCGGGGTCCGATCGCTCCGATTCGCTCAAGACCGGCAGGTCGCGTTGCACCTCTCGCCGGCTCCGGTAGTGCGCTCGCATCGCCTCGAGTTGCTCGCGCCGATCTTTCATGGTCCAGCCTCCTTCGTCGGATTGAAGAGTGCGTTTGCCGATCGCCTCAAGCGTCGCTGCGATGACGGCTTCGGCTTCGTTGCCCTCGGAGACTGCCGTGCCGACGTGCAGTTGCGAATCCACAGGCGATGACAGGGAGATCCCTACAACGACTGCGTCACCATCAGTGAGCGGAACCGATGTAATCGTTTCAATTGAGGGCTTCCACCCTTCGGCTTCGAACACCGACTTGAGGGCATCAAGTGTTGCGAGGGCGGCAGTTCGCCGGCGGGTGGCCTGATCTGTCGCCCCTTCAGCACTGCCGGTGAGGCCGCGGCCGCGGTTGTCGTCGGCCCGCAACTGTACCGTAAGGCGAGAGGTCGTCGGGCTGAGCAGCTCCTCCAGCCGGCTCAGCTCCCAACGGCCGGCCGGGGCATCGTGCTGTGGACGGAGCCGGGCGATTCGGATCCGCCATCCGTCGATGGCGAGCGAGTACTGAGACATTAACGCCGCGCCGACCATCCGGCGTAGCGCGGCCTCGTCACGATCGGCGGCAGCGGTGACGTAGATCCGCTCGATCTGTCCCGCGTCGTTGGCGACGACGCGCGCGGAGGCGACGCCCTCCAGTCGCCCGAGCAGCGCCTCAATATCCTCCGCGAATATTTCGCTTACCACGTCTCCACCCAGAAATTCGCACAGCGAATTTCCCGTGGGCCCGGAGTCGCCCCGCCGATCAATTTGGTAGGGGATTCACTACTGTAGCGGTTATTCCTGCGAAGTACGGGAACAGGGAACGCGGGAACACGGGAACCGGTAACCGCAGTGACGCGTTCCCGCATTCCCCAGTTCCCGCGTTCCCGTCTTCTCAAAAGCGTGGTGGCGCAGCCGGCCGTTCGATCGGCCGGTCAATCACGACTCCCTCCCCACCCATCGATTCCCTCTGCTGTCCTTCAATGAGGATGCGCACCTGGGGCGCTGCCGGAAACTGCGTGGCGGTATACACAATCTGCCAGAATCGCGCCAGCATGCTGGCGCTGCCGCCTCCCGATTCGACAACGCGAGTGAAATCGGCAATGACCGTCCCACGCTCCAGCCGTACACTCCGGAGCGTCGTGCCTTCGGGAATCGCGGTGGTCAGTCCGGATGCACGTTCCGTGTCCGTTGGACCCGCGAGCAGTTCCCGCAGGGCAGCAGTGACAAGAGATGTGGTGCCCCGTCCACGAACCGTCCGCTCGACCGGGGCGACCGTGCTGACAATCCCTTCGTCGCGGACGAAATACACCGTGACGGTGGCGTCCACGGGCCGCGTGAACCACCAGAGCCCGAAGACCGCGCCGGCCAGGATGATCGCGAAGAGAACGGTGGCGACACGCACGGTGGTCAGGATCTGACCAGCTTCTCGAACTCTTTCTCGTTCAGGATCGCTATTTTCAGCTTACGCGCCCTGTCGAGTTTGGATCCTGGCTCCTCTCCGGTCACAAGGTAATCGGTCTTGCTTGAAACGCTCCCGCCCACAATGGCCCCGTGCTCTTTGGCCAGCGCTTCAGCCCGGGTTCGCGGGAGACGCGCGAGCGCCCCTGTGAACACAACGCGTTTGCCGGCCAGCGGTCCCCGATACTCCGCCTTCCGGGGCGCGGCCGGCCGTACGCCTGCGGCCAGCAACTTCTTCACGATGCGGCGGTTCTCGGACTGTTGGAAGAACTCGGCGATACTCCGTGCGATCGTCGGGCCGATCCCCGGTGCGTCGCGAATCTCTTCGAAGGACGCCTGCATGAGCCGTTCGACGTCGCCAAAATGATCTGCCAGCACCTCCGCCACATGGCTACCCACATGCCGGATGCCGAGCGCGTACAGCAGGCGGGGAAGCGTCGTCTTCTTGCTGGAGGCAATGGAGTCGAGAACATTCTGCGCGGACTTCTCTCCCATCCGCTCCAGCGTCAACAGTTGCGCGTTCGTCAATCCGTACAGATCGGCGGCGTCGGAGATCATGCCACGGTCGAGGAGCTGCTTCACGAGTTTGTAGCCGACGCGGTCGATGTTCATCGCGCCTCGCGAACCAAACAGGAGGAGCCGTCCGAGGACCTGAGCGGGGCACGCCGCGTTTGTGCATCGCGTGACGGCTTCACCCTCCGGACGGTGGACGGGCTCGCCGCACTCAGGACACGTCTTCGGCATGACAAACTTCCGTTCGCTCCCGCTCCGGCGCTCGGTGAGCACTCGAACGACTTCGGGGATCACCTCTCCGGCACGCTGGACGACCACCCAGTCGCCGATGCGCACGTCCTTACGGCGAACCTCATCTTCGTTATGGAGGGTGGCGCTCGTAACCGTCACTCCCGAGATGCCGACCGGGTCGAGATCCGCGACGGGCGTGAGCGCGCCCGTGCGGCCGACGTACACCTTGATGTCGTTGATGCGGGTCTCGGCCTGCTCCGCGGGAAACTTGTACGCCACCGCCCAGCGAGGCGCTTGAGACGTCGCCCCAAGCTCCGCCTGCTGGCGAAAGCCGTTGACCTTCACCACCACGCCGTCTGCCGCAAACGGAAGTTTCCCTCGCTCTTCGGTCCATCGGGTCACATATGTCATGACATCCTCGAGGGTCCCGGCGACGGCGGTGTTCGGATTCAATTTGAATCCCGCGGATTTCATCCATGCGAGCGCAGCCTCGTGCGAGGCAACCTCGAGCCCGTCAACCGCCCCCAGCCCATACACGAACACGTCCAGCGGCCGCGAGGCAGTGACCTTGGGGTCAAGCTGTCTCAGTGATCCGGCGGCCGCATTGCGTGGATTGGCAAAGAGTGGCGCGCCCGCCGCGCCGCGGTCCCGGTTGATTGCTTCGAACGCGCGCTTCGAGAGAAACACCTCGCCTCGAATCTCGACAAAGCGGGGGACCCGTTTCGCGTGCAGACGGAGCGGAATGCTGCGGACCGTGCGGAGGTTGCTGGTGACGTCTTCCCCCTGAACGCCGTCGCCGCGCGTCGCCCCGCGGACGAACGCTCCATTCTCATAGGTCAGCGAGACGGCGGTTCCGTCAAACTTGAGCTCACAGACGTAGCGGATACGCTGCGATCCTAACGCCCCCTGTACTCGCCGCGCCCACGCGCGAAGCTCCTCTTCGGAAAATACGTTGGCGAGACTCATCATGGGCTGGCGGTGTACTACGGGCGCGAAGGCCTGCGATGGCGGAGCGCCCACGCGCTGCGTCGGGGAGTCCGGCGTGACCAGGTCGGGCAATTCCCGTTCAAGATTCTGGAGTTGCCGGAAGAGGCGATCGTACTCCTGGTCGCTGATCTCCGGTTGATCCAGCACGTGATAGAGATAGTTGTGGCGGTCGATGGCCTCGCGTAGTTCTTGCACACGCTTGCGGGCCTGAGACTTAGTGAGCGAACTGAGTTTCTTGGCTTTCTCAGTGCGAGGCACGGGCTAAGGAACTACGGGATAAGGGGATAGAGGGATAACGGATTATGAACACACTGAATACTTTCTCTTTATCCCTTTATCCCCTTATCCCTTTCTCCCGCAGTGAGAGGGTTCCGCCTGCCATCGCCGGGATGATCGCAACCTCAGCATCTTCACGCACGGGCGTCTGCAGTCCCTGGAGGAATCGAACATCCTCGTTGTCGACAAAGATGTTCACGAAACTGAGGACCTTTCCATCGTTGTCCAACACACGGGCCGCGAACCCAGGAAACTGCCGTTCCAGATCTCTCACAACCTCCGACAGCGTTTTCCCGGTAGCCTTAACAAGCCGCTGCTCACTAGTCAGCCGTCGCAGGGGCGCCGGCACTCGAACCGTTGCCATCTGAACCTCCTTCTTACAACTATATCCGGTCGCGCAGGCGAGGCCGAAGCCTGAATGTCACGCCAGACGCAACAGGGGAGTCCAGGGCCAGAGGGATCCCCGTATCAGTTTCAGTCGGGGAGAGGCTCTGGGCTCCACTGGTGCGTCTGCCTAGCGGACGAGACTCAACACGTTCGATTCAAAATCCCGCAGCGTGGGCCGGATCGCGATCGGCGGCGCGACCACATCCTCCACGGCCTCGGCAGTCTTCAACCCCATCCCCGTAATGTACGCGACCACGACCTCTTCCGGTCCAAACACGCCCTCTTCGGCCAGCCTTCTCAGTACGCCGACCGTCACTCCTCCCGCAGTCTCCGTGAACACTCCTTCGGTCTCCGCCAGAAGGCTGATCCCTTCGACGATTTCCTCATCTGAGACCGCGAGGATGCGTCCTCCATTCTCTCGCGCGAGTCGGAGGACGTAGCGGCCGTCGGCAGGATCGCCGATGGCAAGAGAACGCGCGATCGTCTGCGGTTTCACGGGCTGGATCTGATCTTGCCCGGCAGCGAAAGCGTTCGCCACAGGCGCACAGCCCTCCGCCTGCGCGCCGTGCGTTTTCGTGCGCACCGACGGGATCACTCCAGTCCTGTGCAGCTCGGATAATCCCTTGTGGATCTTCACCAGCAGACTGCCCGAGGCGATCGGAACGACTACGTGGTCCGGCGCGCGCCATCCAAGTTGCTCGGCGACCTCAAAACCCAGAGTCTTGCCACCCTCGGAGTAATAGGGCCGGAGGTTGACGTTGACAAAGGCCCAGCGGTGTTCTTCGGCGATCTGAGCGCACAAGCGGTTGACCTCGTCGTAGTTGCCGTCCACTTCAACGATGGTTGGCCGATAGACGCTCGTCGCGAGGACCTTTCCACGTTCCAGACCACGAGGGATGAAGACACATGCCCGCATCCCCGCGCGCGCCGCATGCGCCGCCACCGCATTGGCCAAATTTCCAGTCGAGGCGCATGCGGCCACGTCGAAACCAAAGTGCTTGGCGGTCACGATCGCTACGCCGACCACGCGATCTTTGAATGACCAGGTCGGGTTGACGCTGTCGTTCTTGATGTAGAGTCGCTCGAGGCCAAGCTTCCGACCCAGCCGCAGCGCGTGCAGCAGAGGAGAGAATCCGGGCGCCAGATCGATCTCGGGGTCGCGACGCGACGGCAGCAGCGGTTCGTAGCGCCACATGGACTTCGGTCCCGCCTCGAACGTGCGTTGGAGCGGACGCGGGAGCGTGTCGTAGTCGTAGAGGACTTCCAGCGGTCCGAAACATCTCTCACACACGAAGATAGGATCAAGCGGATAGACGGCGCCGCATTCTCGACACTTCAACTGTTGGGCAGACACACGTGTCCTCCGCCTTCTGCCTTCGTCGTTTCGACGATCGCACCATGCTTGTCGATGTCCAAGACTAGATACCGAGACACGCTGCCACTGCGCGCAAACGCTTCGACCATCTTCTCTCCCACTGACTCAGCGACATCCGGGGGCGCGACGGCTACGATCGAGGGACCCGAGCCGCTCAGTGCGGCGGAATATGCGCCGGCGGCCTTCGCAGAGGCAAACACGTCATCCAACCCCGGCACGAGTGTCCTCCGGTACGGCTGGTGAAGCGAGTCCTCCATCGCAGTAGAGAGCAGTTCGGTTCGGCCCGTCAGCATCGCCGTGACGAGCCATCCCGTCCGGCCCAGGTTGGCCGCAGCATCACGCAGCGGCACTCGCTCGGGCAAGGCAGCACGCGCGGCCACCGTCGATACCGCGAATTCCGGCACAGCGACGACGAGGGCAGCCGTCCAGGAAGGATCGATTCGCGTCCAGGCCACTCGGCCATTGGTGGCGCATGTCAGGACGCCGCCTCCAAAGAGCGCGGCCGCAACATTGTCGGGATGTCCTTCCATCCTCCAGGCGATATCCAGCAGATCTGCGGGGCTCAAGGGCCTGCCGAACAGCTCGTTCGCAGCAACGGCGCCACCCACGATAGCCGCGGCACTACTGCCCAGGCCGCGCCCAATTGGAATGCGATTCACGCAACGAACGAAGAAGCGCGCATCCCGGTCGATCCGGCCCGCAACTTCGGCTGCGACGCGGTAGACAAGGTTCGTCCCATTGTGGGGAAGCTGATCACGACCTTCGCCCTCAATTGCTACGCGGCCCGTGGCATCACGGTCCAGATATACATCGTTATACAGGGTCACGGCGACGGCCAGCGCGTCGAAGGCCGGACCGAAGTTGGCCACGGTCGCGGGCACTTTCACGTGAATCATCGTCCGTCGACCTCTGCATAAGCCGCTGCTTGTTCCCGATCAAAGGTCAGGAGCGGGAGAATCTCAACTTCCTTGAGCACGGCCGGAGACCCGTTTGACGTCGAGTTCACGGTCGAAGCAAGATCACCAAGAATCGCGCTCGAGGTGGGCACCCCCCCTGCGCCCCTGCCCCGGATGAATAGCTCGCCGGCGAGATCGCTGCGCACGAGTAAGCCGTTCTCTTCATCGTCAAGCTGCGCGAGTGGATGCTCTCGAGGCACCGATGCGGGAAAGACTCCGGCAGCCAGCGTTCCGTTTGTTCGACGGGCCACGGCGAGCAGCCGGATACGCTTGCCGTCCGACCTTGCCCGTGCAACATCCTCCGGCGATAGGGTGTCAATGCCGCGGTGCACGATTGTCTGCGCGGTGGCCGCGGCATCGAACGCCAGGCGGATGAGAATCGCGAGCTTCGCAGCGGCATCTCGGCCGGTGACGTCGTCGGCCGGATCGGGCTCGGCGAGACCACGCGCCTGCGCCTCTGCAAGCGCCGTCGCGAACGGGCGCCCGAGCTCCATCTGCGAGAGGATGAAATTGGAGGTCCCGTTGATGACTGCTGTGATCTCGGTCACCCGATCCCCAACGAGATGGGACTTGAACACACGGATGACGGGCAACGCCGCCCCGACGCTCGCTTCATAGGCAAAGACGCGGCCGACGGCCCCGGCCAGCTGCGTGAGCTCATTCCCTCTTGCGCTCACGACCTGTTTGTTGGCAGTGACGACGTGCTTCCCGCGAGAGAGCGCCTCGGTCAGGTATGAGGCAGCGGGCTCGACCCCGCCAATAGCTTCGACGATGACATCAACACTGGGATCGCGCACGACTCGCCACGTGTCGTCGGTCAGGAGATCTGGATCTACCGTGACACGTCGGGGCTTGTGAAGATGCTTGACGGCCACGCGCGTGATGATGGGAATGGCGCCGGTCCGCACGGCAAAATGGTTGCCGTTTACGCGGAGCGCATCCGCCACCGCGCTGCCGACGTGGCCCAACCCCAACAGTCCGATCTTTACCGTAGGCATGTGAGTCCAGAAAACAAAACGCCCCTCCCAATTCCTGGAGGGGTGTTCTCCCTCTTATCTCTCGGAATTGGTCCGCGAGAGTTAGCACCTTGCGTCAACTCCACAAGGAGTCGCACAGGCTGCCGGGGGTCATCGGGCCCGTCCCTCACCCACTCTGGATAAGAGTGCTATGTGATTGTGGTCACTTTTATAGCAGAAACAGTGAGTAGGGTCAAGGTTCAGGTCCGCCCCGTTGACTTGGAATAGACCGCTATGTTAACTTGTTCGCGGCAGGTAAGGCTTGTAAGGCCGCTATCTGTACATAGTAAGGAAAGGAGCAAGTGCAATGACCACAGGAACTGTGAAGTGGTTCAACGCGGAGAAGGGCTACGGCTTCATCTCCGTGGAGGGTGGCAAGGACGTCTTCGTCCACTACAGCGCCATCCAGGCCGACGGGTTCCGCACCCTGCAGGAAGGTCAGCAGGTGCAGTTCGATATCGTCGACGGCAAGAAGGGCCCCCAGGCCTCGAACGTACAGCCGCTCTAAAACGAACGAGCGCTAGCGTTCTCCGACCCGCCGGAGTTTCGACTCCGGCGGGTCGTTGACTTTCCAAAGGGAACAAGGAAAGAGAGCAAAGGAAAATGGACCTGACTTTCCAAAGGTAAAGGCGAAGGGTCGAGATGCTATTTACCACTATCGTCGAGCGGCTGTTCCAGTTGGTGTACCTGCTGCTCATCATCCGGGTCGTGCTCAGTTGGATCCCCAACGTCAACTACTACCACCCCGTCATACACTTCATCTTCCGGGTCACTTCGCTCATCCTGGATCCCATTCGCCGCGTGGTACCGCCCGTGGCAGGGCTGGATCTCTCGCCACTGGTCGCAATCGTGCTCCTCCAACTCCTTCTTCGGCTCCTCCGCGGCCTGTAGGCCTCGGGGGACACTAAGTAGGTGGCGACCCACAAGCGTCGGCGGCGCACAGAGGCCGAGCTGCAGCGAGGCCGGGAGAATCTCGCTTCGTGCCGGGTTAAAAGGGACGGGTGACCGAAGGGTGGAAAGAGTGGCAGTACAGGCGTATGTGCTCGTCCGAACGATGCCGGGCCAAGCCGGTGAGGCTCTAGTTCATATCATCGCTACCCCGGGTGTAGTCACCGCCCACGCCGTGACTGGTCCCACCGACATCATCGCTTTCGTTGAAGCCGACAGCATGGACGCGCTTGGCCGTCTGATCGTCTCCAGGATTCAGCAGGCGCCGGGTGTGACGCGCACCACAACGTGTGTGGTGACGCCCATTTCAAAATGAAGTCGAAGGCTGGAGATTCCTTCAACTAATATTAGGGGGAGCGATGCTCGATCAAGTCCTGCAGGTAACGATTCTGGTTTCGGATCTCAAGAAAGCCGCTAACTTTTACTCGTACGTATTAGGTCTGCCGGTGATCACGCAGTCAGATCGGACTGCCGAATTTCGGACCGAAGGAGTTATCCTTGCGGTGCGGCCGCGCGACGCCGGCGGTCAAACGCAAAGTAAGCAGCCAGCCGCGGCCGCAGCCGCGGGATCAGGCTCAACGCAAATCACCTTCCAGGTAGCCGACCTCGATGTGGCTTTCAACGAGGCCAAAGGGCGCGGCGCAAAGGTCCTTGCCGCTCCTCGCACGGTCGACGCCGGGCGCATGGCCCGAGTGGCCGATCCCGAAGGCAATATCGTCGAGCTGTTTGAGCCGGAAGCCTAATCGCGGGAACACGGGAACGCGGGATCGCGGGAATCCGAACCCCGTCACCGCTACGTCGATTCAGTTTCGCGTTCCCGCGTTCCCGCGTTCCCGCGTTCCCGTCCTGCCCGGAAGGAACCCTACGAAGGCAAGCGCGAGCACGGCCAGTCCCATTACCCAGGTCAGCGCCGTAGCAAGCCCGACCGCATCGGCCAGTGCTCCCACCGCCGTCAGTGACAGTCCGGCCGCGCCCCACGCCAACCCCATCACGATGCTGCTTGCCACGCTGGCCCGGTGCGGCAGTACCTCTTGCGCCATGACGATCGTGATCGCCGCCGACAGATAGAGCGCAATTCCGCCACCCGCAAGCGCGAGGTAGGACCAGACACCCTGTGCGTGCAGGAACAACAGCAGTAGGGGCGTTCCTAGGAGCAGTGATACTGCGAGCAACGCGCGGCGGCCGACCCGGTCAGCCAACGCTCCTCCGACCAGCCCGCCCACGGCGCCAACGCCGCCGAAGAGAAAGATGGCCGCCCCGCCGGCAACAATTGACCCGCCGCGCTCTCGGAGGAGCAGCGGCAGGAAAGTGATGAACGCAGAAATGATGATGCTTCGCAGGACGACTATCGTCCACAGCAGCGCCAGCGGCCGCCAAACACCGCGGAGATCAGCCGCCAGGCTTTGCGGTCGCTCGGCGTGGTCGATTGTTTGTGTTCCCAGTCGCTTCCATAGCAACGCGCAGAGCGCCAGTCCCGGCAGCGCCACCACCCACGTCACGTCAAGGCCGAACGACGCCACCGCCAGCGCAATGATGACCGGGCCCAAAGCGTAACCAAGCTCTCCACCGGCGACGAAGAGCGATAGACCGACCCCCTTACGGTTCCCGCTCGCCAGACCCGCAGTAGATGCGCCCTGCGGGTGAAACGTTGCCGTGCCCGTGCCGGCGATAAGCAGCAGGACGATAAGTGTTCCGTAGGATGGCGCGAGACCCATCGAGCCCATGGCCAGGACAGTCAAGGCCGGTCCCAGTGCGACGAAGATCCGCCGGCGCATCTGGTCGGCGAACATGCCGAAGACGGGCTGGGACATCGCCGCGGAAGTGTTGAGGATCGTGGCCAGGAGCCCTGCCAGCGTAAGCGACAGATCGAATCGCATGACAACCAACGGGAGCACCGGCGCCAGAAAAGCGACATAGAAGTCGTTCAAAAAATGAGCCGTCGTTGCAGCGGCAAGCAGCGGGAAGTTCCACCCCGGATCCCGGGAACGCGGGAACACGGGAACACGAAGTTCTTCTATCGTAGCTGCGTTGTGAACTGAATCGTCTGCGCTTGTCAGATCGCGTCCCCCCGTTCCCCTGTTCCCTCGTTCCCGTCAGTTGAGTTCGCGAGCAACTCCACCAGGTGCAGCGCCCTGCGGCCTGTTCCATGGGCAATCTGCTGCCGGCAGGACACGCCCATCGCCACGATTGGAACGGATGCGGGCTTCGACCGGACCGCGGGCAGCAACCGGCGCTCGCCCACGGCCATCGAAACGTCATAGTGCTCCTTCTCAAACCCAAAGGATCCCGCCATGCCGCAGCATCCAGAATCCACCTCTTCGACCTTGAAACCCGCGGCGGTGAGCACGGCCCGCGCAGCAGCCGTCCCGGCGATCGCCTTTTGATGGCAGTGGCCGTGGAACAGCACCGTGGAGCCGGACCCGTGGCCACGCAGCTGGAGCGGGGCCTGCTGGTGCTCCGCTGCTAAAAACTCGTCGATGAGCAGCGCATGCTTCGCCACCGCTCGTGCCTCTTGGCCGGCTACAAGATCTGGAGTCTCATCGCGGAACGTGAGGATACAGCTCGGCTCGCAGCCGACGATCGGGATCCCACGTTCCGCAAGCGGCAGCAGCGCGTCGACGTTTCGCCGCGCCGCCTTCTTCGCGGCGCCGATCATGCCCTTGCTGATCATGGTGCGCCCGCAGCAGCCCGCTTCTGCCAGGATGACGTCGTAGCCGAGCCGTTCGAGCAACTTCACCGCGGCCTTCCCTATCTCTGGATAGTTGTAAATCATGAACGTATCGGGGAAGAGGGCGACGGTGCCCCTCGAATGCCCCTCTCCCCGAACCCCTCTCCCCACAGGGGAGAGGGGTGGGTGAGGGGTCGCGTTCTCGCGTCGTTTCCACCACTGCAAAAAATTTGGTCTCGCAAAAGGGGGCAGCGACCTGCGCGCGTCAACCCCGGTGGTCCGATCGAGAACCCATCGCATTGGCGCACTGCGCGTCGCCCAGTTAGACAGCGGAGCAGCGGCGCTTGCCCACCGGGCCATGGTCCGGAAATTCCCGAACAGCCTGGCTCGCAGCGGCATCCCGTTGGCCTCGTGGTAGTGAGCCAGGAATTCGTACTTGAGTTTGGCCATGTCCACGTTCGCGGGACATTCCGCTTTGCACCCCTTGCACTCAAGACACAAGTCCAGCGCCGCGTACAGGCGGCGCCCCGTCAGCTCTTCTGGAGGGAGTTGGCCCGACAGCACGGCGCGAAGCAGGTTCGCGCGGCCCCGCGTACTGTGTTCCTCCTCCCTCGTGACCATATAGGATGGACACATCGTGCCTTCGGTCTTCTTTCGACAGGCGCCGAGGCCGCTGCATAGCTCCACGGACCGTGCGAAGCCGCCATCCTTTGACCAGTCAAAGTGCGTCGCCACGGGAACCGTCTGGTAGGCGGGACCGTAGCGCAATGAGCTGTCAATCGGTGGACCGTTGACGATCTTTCCTGGGTTCATCAGACCCAATGGATCGAACGCGCGCTTCACATCCGTGAAAGCTCGATAGATCTGCGGCCCAAAAAATCGTTCAACAAACCACGACCGCACGAGACCGTCGCCGTGCTCTCCGCTCATTGTTCCGCCGAACTCGATGACCAGATCGCCCACGGCCAATGCGATGGCCTTCATCTTCTCGATATCGTGGCGGTCTTTCAGGTTGATCAACGGTCTGACGTGAATGCACCCGACGCTGGCATGAGCATAGAATGCCGCGCGCACGCCGTGATGATCGAGGAGCGCCTTGAACTTCCGCATGTACGGCGCCAGCCGTTCGGGCGCGACAGCCGTGTCTTCCACAAAAGTGATCGGCTTGCTGTCGCCTTTCATCCCCTGCAGCAGGCCCTGGCCGGCACGGCGGACTCTCCAAATGTTCTCCTGGTCGGCGGGTGAATGTGCCTGCGTAAACGCGTAGCCCTTCCCGGCTGACCGCATCGCAGACTCCATCGCTGCCAGACGGCTTTGTAGCTCATCGCGGTCGTCTCCTGAGAACTCGACAAGCAGCAGCGCGTCGGGATCCCCCTGCACGAACGTCATCCGGCGGGCGTGCTCCAGCTGGGCCCGAGTCATCTCTAAGACCATACGATCGATCAGTTCAACGGCTGAGGGGTTGAATTGGAGAATAATCTGTGTCGCTTCCAACGCTTCGAACAGGTCCGCGAAGTGGACGACACTCAGCGCGCTGTGGCGGGGATTTGGCACGAGCCGGACCTTCATCTCCGTGACAATCCCAAGCGTGCCTTCCGATCCGACGATGAGCTTACGCAGATCAGTTGGGTCGTTGAGCAACGCGTCGAGGTTGTAGCCGCTGACCCGGCGCAGGATCTTCGGGAAACGGCGGTCAATCTCGTCGCGGTTGGCGTTGACGGCGGACGACACCGCGCGGTAAATCTCGCCTTCACGGCTCGTACTCGCGAGTTTCTTCTTGGCGTCTTCTCCGCTCAGCGGTTGCAGGGTTAACTCGGTGCCGTCCATGCACAGCGTGCGTATCTCCAGGGTGTGATCGACCATCTTGCCATACACGATGGAGCGGGCGCCCGCGGAGTTGTTGCCGGTCATCCCACCGAGCGTGGCGCGGTTGCTGGTCGCCGTATCCGGCCCCAGGCGTAGGTCGTACGGGCGGGCCTCGATGTTCAACTCGTCCTGCACCACGCCGGGTTGCACGCGCGCCCACGGGCCTGCGGGGTTCACCTCGAGAAGGCGGTCCATGTATTTGGAGCAATCGAGGATGATGGCCGCCCCGATGGATTGTCCGGCCAGACTGGTGCCTCCGCCGCGAGGAAGCACCGGCACGCGCTCCTCCGCCGCGATGTGGAGGGTAGCAACAATATCCTCCTCATCCCGCGGAATCACGACACCGACAGGCATGATCTGGTAAATGCTGGCGTCGGTGCTGTAGAGGACACGGGAGAATGAGTCGAAGCGCACTTCACCCCGCACCGCGCCCCGGAGTGCGCGGACAAGGCGATCTGTCTGCTGTTCGCTGACTGCGGTCATTGGTCGTGGGTCGTCGGTCGTAGGTAAGCAATTTCCACGACCCACGACCTACGACCTACGACCGAAGTTGTGAGCCTAGTCCGGGAAGTAAACTTCGTTTACGTTGCTATAGCTTCCGCCTGGCCGTGGTCCGCCGCTGATTACATAAATGCGGTTCTGAACTGCCACGGCTGCAAGGCCATGGCGCGGTGTCGGAAGCGGCGCCTTCGCTGTCCAGGTATTGCTCGCAAGGCCATACGCCTCGTTTTCGGGATACGTCGTTGCTCGACCCAGTTCACCGCCGAAAACGTAAATGAGGTTCCCGAGGGCGGCGGCGGCGATCCCGCTGCGCGGGGTGGGTATTGGCGCGCCGCGGGTCCAGGCATCTGCGCGGGGATCGTAGATTTCCGTGACGGGGATGTTCTGGCCGCGCGACCGGCCGACGAAGGTCACGATGCGTTCGCCGAAAGCGACTGCCGCGTGATGGTTGCGCGGGGTCGGAACAGGCGCGCGCCGGCGCCACACATCAGTAGCAGGATCGTATTCCTCGTTCGCTGAGGTATCGTTGCCCGGCCGTGATTCTCCCGCAATAGCGTAAATCTTCCCATCAAGCACAGCCACCGCCAGCGCGCCACGCGCGGTCGGCATCGATGCGCGCGTTCTCCAGGCATTGCCGGCCGGATCGTACTCATACACACTGTTGACGCCTTCCCATCCCCCCGTGAACCCGCCGACGACGTACAGCTTCCCACCGAGTGACGCCGCCGTTGTGTGGTGCAATGCCGCCGGCAGCGGAGCGACGCGACGCCACGTGTTGGCGCTGACGTCATATTCCTCGACTGCCGCAGACACACCGCCAGGCTCGATGCCGCCCACGACGAAGATCTTGGTTCCGACGAGTGCCGCAGCCACTTCTGTTCGCAAGGAAGGCATCGGGGCGCGCGTCTCCCATCGACCTACGCCGGAGGGTGCCGCGGGAAGCGGCGGCGGGAACACCGTCACTGCGACGGCAATCACACGGAAGATGAAGGTGGAGGTGGAGCGCAAATTACTTTTTGGGCCTGGCGGCGGTGCGGCGCCGGCGCGGCGCTCGCCGCGCGGGCGCGCGCTGTCCGTTCACAGCTCGCTTAAGGAGCTCTTCCTCCCAGGTCACAATACTATGGAAGAACACCTTGTCGCCCTCTTCCAATCCGCGGGTAACCTCTGTGATGTGTACGTTGGTCGCGCCAAATTCCTTTAGCGCCCACTCGACAGCCTTCTCCGGCTTGGCGGTTCCTCCGCACGTGAAGATGTCCACCGCGGCGTATCCATACTCCGGCCAGGTGTGAACGGACATATGCGACTCGGAAATGACCACGACGCCCGAGACGCCGTTGGGACTGAACCGGTGAAAGGAAATGGACCAGACCTGCACACCGGCGACTTCAGCCGCCCTGACCAGGATCTGCTCTACGGACTCAACCTTCCCGATGACATTCGGGTCGCATCCCGACGCTTCGGCAATGTAGTGATGTCCGATGGTGTCCACGTCGCACCCCCCTCACACGCGCCAAATCGTAGCACATACGACCGACCAGGCAAATAGGCGCCAAGGAAACCGGCGCCACGCTTCGAATCACTATGCAAATACCCCCCTTAGGAGGGATGGCTGTGCTCAAACGTTTGTTTCCAGTCCTGCTCGCCGTGACCGTTGCGGCGATTCTGGTGCTCCCGTCTTTCGCGCAACAAACGGGTGGCACGCTGATCATCGGTCGCGGCGCAGATTCGGTGACATTGAGTTACTACGCGACCGCAGCTCCGGATTCAGAGGTTCTGGCACACATCGCGGAGACACTCTTCAGGCTCACACCGGATGGCAAGATCGTTCCGCACTTGGCCGAGTCTCACAGCCTGTCGGCCGACGGAAGAACCATGACCATCAAGCTCCGCCGGGGCATCAGGTTCACCGACGGAACTCCATTCGACGCAACTGCCGTGAAGTGGAACCTCGATTTCTTCCGGAATCCGGCGAACCGCATCCAGTTCCAGTTCCTCGTGAGCGAAGTCACAAGCGTCGATGTCGTAGATTCGAATACGGTGCGCATCAGCAGCGGCCGGGCGTTTGTGCCGCTGCTCGCGCACCTCACCCATGATTTCATCGGGATGCATAGTCCGGCAGCCGTGGAGCGGGCGGGGGGCATGCAGGCGCCGGTAGGGATGCCGTACGGCCGGGCACCCGTGGGAACGGGGCCATATGTCCTCAAGGAATGGGTGCGGGGCGACCGATTGGTGCTGGAGCGCAACCCCAACTATTGGGGGCCCAACAAACCAGCGCTTGACCAGATCGTCTGGCGTGTGATCCCTGACGACGGAGCGCGCGTGCTGGCCTTGGAGAGCGGCCAGATCCAGGTCGCAGTCCGGGTTCCCCCGCGCGATACGTCACGGCTGGTCTTGAACCGCGACATACGCGTCGACCGCACGAGCAGCCTGCGCACGATCTACATGGCGTTCAATAACCAGCGCAGACCGTTCACCGACGCGCGAGTGCGCCAGGCGTTCAACTATGCCGTCAACAAACGAGCGATCGTCCAGACGATCCTCGGCGGTGCCGCGCGGGTCTCCGACGCGCCCATCGCACCCGGCATCGTCGGGTACGCTCCTGTCATGACGTACGCCTATGACATCAATAAAGCCAAACAATTGTTGACTGAGGCCGGCTTCCCCCAGGGCCTGAATGTCACGATACATCATCCGTCCGGGCGATATGTGCAGGATGCAGCGGTGGCCGCGGCGGTACAAGCTCAGCTGCGGGACGCGGGCATCAACGCGCGGCTCGTGACGATGGAGTGGGCGACCTATCTCCAGGTCACGAACCGTCCTGTGGAGCAAACGGATATCGAAATGTTCATGCTGGGATGGGGCACAGTGACGGGAGATGCCGATTACGGACTCTACAGCCTCTTCCACAGCAGCCAGTGGGCACCCGGCGGATCCTCACGCTTCTTCTATAAGAACACTCAGGTTGATGGCCTGCTCGATCAAGCCCGGGCTATCACCGATCCGGCACGCCGGGCCGCGACGTACAAACAAGCGATGGGGATCATCATGCAGGACGCGCCGTGGCTCTTCCTCCATAGTGAGTCTCAGATCACGGCGCTTAGGCGCGATGTGCAGGGGCTGATCGTCCATCCAACAGAGCGGGTGCTCGCGTACAACGCGCGAGTCGGGCGTTAGGGTCACGATAGTCAGACGCACGAGAATGGAGCTAGGGGACTGCTCCCCTAGCTCCATCGCTTCTGAGCGCGTACCTTGTCGCGTTATCTGCTGAAACGGCTCCTACTGGCGGTCCCCGTCCTGCTCGGCGTCTCCATCGTTGTCTTTACGATGATCCGGCTCATTCCAGGAGATCCGGCACTCTTGATGGCCGGGCAGGCTGCCACTGAAGAGGTGGTGCGGCAGATCCGCCAGTCGTTGGGTCTCGATCGGCCCATCGTGGTGCAGTATGCGTACTTCATACGCAACATCGCCCACGGCGACCTCGGACGCTCTTTGTTCAACGGCGCAGCGGTCACTGAAGAATTGGGGCAGCGGTTTCCACGCACCGCCCGGTTGGCGCTAGCGGCTATCCTCGTGGCGCTCCTCATCGGAGTTCCGGCCGGAATCCTCTCCGCTACGCGTCACCTTTCCTGGGTCGACACTTTCTTCATGGTGCTTGCGCTGGCGGGCGTTTCCATGCCTGTCTTCTGGCTGGGACTGAACCTTATCTTGATTTTCGCCGTCCGGCTGCAGTGGCTGCCCGCCATCGGTCACGAAACCTGGAAGCACCTGATTCTACCAGCGTTCACGCTTGGTGCCGCGTCGGCGGCGATCATCGCGCGGATGACGCGCTCGGCGATGCTGGAAGTCCTCCGGCATGATTACGTTCGCACCGCCCGAGCCAAGGGTGTCGCCGAGTCGTCGGTGATCAGCCGCCATGCGCTGCGCAACGCGTTGATCCCGGTCGTCACCGTGGTGGGCCTCCAGCTTGGAACGCTCCTCTCGGGCGCGGTGCTGACAGAGAGCGTGTTCGCGTGGCCGGGAGTCGGGCGGCTGCTTGTAGATGCGGTCCTCGCGCGCGACTATCCGGTGATCCAGGGAGCCGTGCTGCTTATCGCGACCATGTTCGTTCTACTTAATGTCGTCGTTGACATGGCGTACGCCGTGCTCGATCCCAGGATTCGGTACGAGTGACCATGGCGACCGAGTCGGCACTGCTCAGTGTGCCACGAATTGTCCCACGCACGGCCGGAGCCGCAGTGTGGCGTCGCCTCCGGCGGAATCGAGGAGCGCTCGTAGGGATGCTGGTCCTGACTGTCTTCGCGCTGAGCGGACTGGTGGCGCCTTGGCTTGCGCCCTACGATCCATACCGGGCAGATCTGGAAGGCAGCCTGGCCGGACCGCGTCCAACACACTTGCTGGGCACAGATGAGCTGGGTCGAGACATCCTCAGTCGCATCATCTACGGTGCGCGGCTTTCGATGGTGATTGGCGGCATCTCGGTTAGCATCGGTGTTGTCCTCGGCGTCCCCATCGGCCTCTTCGCAGGCTACTTCGGGGGACGCGTCGATCTGTTCTCGCAGCGCGCCATCGATGTGCTCCTGGGGTTCCCGAGCATCATCCTGGCCATCGTGCTTGTGACCATGTTAGGCGTCGGCCTGGTCAACGTCATGATTGCCGTAGGGATTGTGTCTGTGCCCACCTACGCGCGCCTGATTCGAGGTCAGGTACTGTCCTTGAAGACCCAGGAGTTCGTCGAGGCTGCCCGCGCCCTGGGCGCCGGCAGCGTTCGCATCGTGCTCCGTCACATCTTTCCTAACACACTCGCGGTGCTCATTGTGCAGACGACGCTCCAGGTCGCCAGCGCCATCCTCTCCGCAGCGGCGTTGGGATTTCTCGGGCTCGGCGTCCAACAGCCGACGGCTGAATGGGGAGCGATGCTCTCCACTGCCCGGCAGTTCATCCAACTGGCGCCTCATACTCTGATCTTTCCAGGGCTCGCGATCATGCTGACGGTGATGGGATTCAACCTGTTGGGGGACGGCCTCCGTGACGCTCTGGATCCACGGATGAGGCTTTGACCCGCAGAAACTCGATAAGCGGCGGTATGAGCGAAACGAGAATGATCCCCAGGAGGACCAGCGAAAAATTCTCCTTCACGACGGACAGGTTTCCGAAGAAGTAACCGCCGAGCACGAACAGCAACACCCACAGGATCCCGCCCACCACGTTATAGATGAGAAACCGCCAGTATGTCATCCGAGCGATGCCGGCCACGAACGGCGCGAACGTGCGGACGATGGGGACAAAACGGGCGAGGACGATCGTCATGTTGCCATACTTCTCATAGAACGTATGCGTGCGATCGAGGTGCCTGCGGTTGAGCCACCGGGATCGCTCGCCGCGGAAGAGGCGCGGGCCGAGGGCCGTCCCGATCCAGTAATTGACGGTATCTCCAGCAATCGCCGCCGCCGCCAGAAGGATGACGAGCGCGACGACGCTGAGCGACCCACGCGCTGCGATGGCGCCGACCGCGAACAGCAATGAGTCGCCTGGAAGGAATGGCGTAAAGACGAACCCAGTTTCCGCGAAGATGATGGCGAAGGTCAGCGCGTACGTCCAGCCGCCGTACCGGGCCACGATGACATCCAGGTGGCGGTCGATGTGCAGGATGAACTCAAGGAGGGACTCGATCACGAGCGCACTTTGGCCGATTGCCTCAGCGGGCTGATTCCGGAGTCAACCGGGCGCGCCGTTCGAGGCGAACCTTCCGCCGCCGCTCCGCAGCGTCCCACCGCCTGCGCTCCTCGGCCGTCGAGGGGCTGAACGCTGGGACGGGTTTCGGCCCTTCTTTATCGACATGGACCATGGTGAGAAACGCGGTACACGTATGACGGCGTGCGCCGGTCAACGGATGTTCCGCTAGCGCTTTGATCCCCACTTCCATCGACGTTCTCCCGACGTGGTTGAGCGCCGCCTGGCAGACGACGATCTCTCCAACCCGGATGGGCGAATAGAAAGACAGCGCGTCGATCGATGCGGTGACGATTGGGCAGCGGCAGAACCGCAGAGCAAGAATCGATGTGACCTCGTCAAGGAGCATCATGAGGCGTCCTGCAAACATCATCGTGCCCAACACAGCATCTTCCGGGAAGACGATTCGTGAGATCTCTATGGAGTGGGTTACGCCACCGGTCACATCATCATTCACCCTGGCGGCCTGCTCACGACGATCGGTCAGTTGCGCCTCTCGCAGTCGTTTTCGCATCTGCGCGGCCGCATAGATCTCGCGCTCCCTCTCATCAGCGGGCTGAAGCGTCGTCCCGACCGGTCGCGGCTGGGCGCGCTCGTCCACGGCCACCATGGCCAGATGCGAGGCCGTGGTGAGCCGCCGGTCCCCGCGCGCAGGATCCTCCGCGAAGACCTCGACCCCAACCTCCATCGAGGAGGTGCCTACGAACTCGACACGCGCCCGAAGCGTCACAACGTCGCCGATCGATATGGGGTGCAGGAAATCGAGGTCATCCATGCTGGCGAGGAGCACCGCGCCTTTGGCGAGTCGCATGGCGGCCATTGTCGCCGCCGTGGTGATCCAGTCCATCATCCGCCCGCCATACAAGGTGCCCCGCACGTTGGCGTGCTCTGGCAGCACTAACTGCACCATCTCGAGTTCAGTATCTTTGATCGATGGCAATGGACGACTCAAGACTACTAAGTCACTCCATAGCCGATTGCCGGGTCCCGGTCCCCGGTCCCGGAGTCAACTCGCAATCTGCTGGATAAACCTGATGACCGTCTCGATGCCCTTGTAGAAATTCGGAATGTGGAACTTTTCGTTAGGCGCGTGGAGGTTATCATCGGGCAAACCGAAGCCGAAGAGCACGGTGGGAACTTTCAAAACGCGATCGAACTTGGCGACAATCGGCACGCTTCCGCCTTCACGCGTAAATACCGGGTCGGCGCCCCAGACCTGCTTCGCGACCCCGGCCGCGACCTGTACCGGCTTCGCTTTGGGATCGACGAGCACGGGATCGCCGCTCGCCAGTTCTCGCACTTCAACCTCAACGCCCTCCGGCGCAAGCTTCTTGACTTTCTTCACGAATGACTTGTAGATCGTCACTGCCCTCTGGTCCGGAACCAGGCGCATGCTGATCTTTGCCACCACACGGGAAGGGATAACCGTTTTTGAGCCCGCGCCCGTCCAACCGCCTACGATGCCATGGGCATCAAGCGTAGGCCGCGCCCATCGCCGCTCCAGAATACCGAAGCCCTGTTCCCCCGGCGCCACGGCGATCCCAAGTTCCTTGAGGTAGGCTTGCTCATTGAACGGCAGGCGCTCCCAGGATGTCTTCTCTTCAGGCGATGGCTCCCGAACGGCTGCATAGAAGCGTGGCACGGTCACCCGACCGCGCCGGTCCTTCAACCCCGCAATGATCGACGCGACCGCATTGACCGGATTCGGCGCAGCGCCGCCATGCTGCCCGGAGTGGAGGTCGTGACTGGGGCCGCGCACTTCGACCTCGGTGTACACGAGACCGCGGAGGCCCGTGGTGATCATCGGCAGGCCGGGGGCAAACAGCCCTCCGTCTGAAACCCAGGCGAAGTCGCACGCCAGTTTTCGACCGTGACGGTCTATCCACTTATAGATGCCGGGACTGCCAATTTCTTCCTCACCTTCGACGATGACCTTCACGTTGAGCGGCAACGCTCCATCTGAGCGCAGGATCGATTCCAGCCCCTTGATGACGGCAAACACCTGTCCCTTGTCGTCGCAGGCCCCACGGGCGTAGAGGTCGTCGCCGCGTATCGTTGGCTCAAATGGAGGCGACGTCCACTCATGCAGCGGATCCACCGGCTGCACGTCGTAGTGCCCATAAATCAGCATCGTAGGCTTTCCGGGTGCGTTCCTCCACTCTGCATACACGATCGGGTGGCCACCATCGAGGGGGATCAACTCGCCGGTCATGTCCATACCTCTTAACTGCTCCAGCAGCCAGTCGGCCGCCCGCCGGACATCCCCTGTGTGTTGAGGGAGGGTGCTGACACTGGGAATGCTGACAAAAGCCTTCAGTTCATCAAGAAATCTCGACCGATGCTCCTGAGCATACGTAAGAGCGCTCACACTGACCCCCCGTGACTAGTGATTATGGGCACCACTCACCATTCACTTTTGTCCGAAGCGGACTTTGAACGAGATCGTCACCGGATCCTCTGCAACGAAAATCAGAAAGCGCGGAATAGGAATCTTGAAGTCGGACATCTTGACCGTGACCTGGCCTTCAGCCAGATAGGTATCTCGCAGCGCGGTGACGCGCACCGGGATCTCGATCTCCTGCGTACGCTGCTTGATCGCCAACACTCCCTTCATAGCGCTGCGGAACGGCAGTGCGCCGACCCGGTCCACGGGGGCGATGGTGCCGCGGAAGGTGATGAACGGGAACTTGTCCGTCTCCAGGAAATCGCGGCGCATCTGATTGTCCCGCACACCCACACCCGTGGTCATCGTGCGCGCATCGATCTGGATTTGGAGGTCACCAATGAAGCTGGACCCCTGCTCCCTCACGACCGCCGATGCGGTGAGGTCACGAACGACGCCCGTGAAACCGCCCCGGTTGTCCTTCACGAGGAACTCGATGCGACTAGCTTCGCGATTGATCTCAAAGGTACCGACCGGCAGAAACGTGAGGGCGGCCGCGACAAGCAACCACACGCCCTGGAATAAGCCCGCACAGAGGCCGAGCGAGGTCGAGGCCGGGGGAATTTTGCTTGGTGCCGGGGTAAGTCGGCGGTACATGTGATACCTTCTTCCTCGGGTGTACCAAGACTCCCTATGAGCCTTCGCATGGCGCTCAGTAGGCTGGACAGCGCCGAAGCCCGCATGGGTGTGGCGCGCGCATTGGCGCTCTTTAGCGTGGTTGGGTATATCCTCTCCCTGGCAGTGTTGTTCGCCACGGGGATCGGCCTCAATCGCTGGCTTTTTGTCTTGTTGATGTGGGCGCTGCTGATCTACCTTCCGCTTCGCATTCTCCTCGAAGCATTTCAGACGATTGCACCGGGTATCAGACGGGCACTCGTCACCCAAGCCGTTTCTGATCCTGCGCGATATCGGAGCAGTGGATCCATTGAGCTGGTCGTTGATGGGCTCTTCACACAGGACGTGCTCATGCCGCGCATCACCAAACCGCAGGAGGGTCAGAAGGCCCGCGAAGGTTCGGCTGCGGTGCTCCGGGCGAACCTGCCTCAGCGAATAGATCTGGCGCGTGTGTCCGCACGATGTCTTGGGACGGTTGAGCAGTGGACCACGGACCTGTCGTCCTGGGCACGGAGCGCTGCACCGCAAAATATCCAGGCCCGGTGGGCGGGGCTTCGGGCACTGGCGTCATTTGCAGCCCTCACCAAGATTCTCCTCGGCGCCATCGCAGATCAGTCAGGCCACCGCCAGTCAGGACCGCATCCTTGGCGCGATCTCCGGGAATATCTCGACGCCTGCCTGGACTACTGTGACCGGTTGGCCTTCGAGGTCGACGTGACGCCCTGGACCGAGGCGCCCCTCGGCATTTCTGTGAGCGCCGACGACGCCGCGGCGATCCGTATGGCGTGGACGGCGTACGTCGAGACGCCGCCGCCCGCGATCGAGGCCCGCAACAACTTCGTCAAAACACTGCTGGGCGACCAACCAGGACAACCCATCGCTTAAGAAACGACGGCTCTGGTGATTCCGAGAACCCGATGAGGTTTCGTGCTTCGGGTGTCGCGGAGCCCAGCGCCTGCTCAATGGACCGGCGCTGTTCCGACTCAGTATCTGCCAGCTCCAGCCAGCGCTCGAACGCCAGCCGAGATTCGACGACATGCAGAAACGTCAGAGCGATCTGGTGGCGGGAGCATACCGCCTGCCATTCGCTCACCGACAGGGCGTGTACGTGGCTGGAATCGCGCAGCGTCTCGAGTGCATCCATTAATTGCATGCCGTCGGTCTCCTCGGGACTGATCTGGTCGATGAGGCCGACGCGTCCTCCCGGTTGCAGCACCCGCAGCATTTCGTCGATGGCCCGATCGAACTGCACGAAGTGATGCGGCGCCCGGCGGCAGGTCACCACGGAAAATGCATCATCGCGGAATGGCAACGCTTCAACATCTCCTTCGACCCACTGAATCTGCAATGTCGACGCGAGGCGTTGCGCCTCCCGCAGCATCCCGTGTGTGAGATCGAGGCCCGTGACGGAGGTGACGCGGGGTCGCACTGCAATGGCTGTGAATCCTGTACCGGTCGCCACATCGAGCACGTGGTCTGAATCACTCAGGTTCAGGTGCTCGAGCAACAGGTCAAGGTCGAGGTCACGAGCGTGACTCTCACTTCGCGCATACGCACCGGCGCGGCGTCCGAATTGTGCCCTAACCGAGCTCTTCTTCTGATCCATGGGTAACCCCAGCCCTGCAGTCTAAAGGACGCCTTCGTGCCGTCGAGAAGTTTGTGTGCGCCATGGCCCTCTTTCTTCGAGAAGATGATATCGCACTCGTCCTGCGCATGAGTGAGGTCATCACCGCCGTCGAAGATGTCTTCCGCCAGCAAGGCCTCGGCAAAGTTGTGAATCGTCCCCGCCAGCGCGTGTCCACGGAGGGCACCATCCTCCACGTGATGTCCGCGGCTGTTCCTGCCCTTGGCGTCATGGGACTGAAAGCGTATAGCAGCGCACGCGGAGGCACGCGTTTCCTCGCCATGCTCTACAGCACCGAGACTGGAGATCTCCTGGCCGTCATGGAGGCCAACCGTCTGGGCCAGATCCGCACCGGCGCGGCAAGCGCCGTCGCGACGAAGTATCTCGCCAGGCCCGATGCCGGATCAGTTGGGATCATCGGCACGGGATGGCAGGCGCGCAGCCAGCTCGTCGCGGTCGCGAGCGTGCGGCCGATAGCCCTCGTCAAGTGCTACGGGCGTGATGAACGCCGGCGAACGGCATTCGCCGATGAAATGATCCAGGAGCTTGGTGCCGAGGTGGCTGCCGTGGATAGCGCCGAGGAAGCGGTCGAAGGGACGGATATCATCATCACTGCCACGAGCTCACGGTCACCGGTGATCTTCGGGTCCTGGTTGCAACCGGGTCTGCACGTCAACGCGATCGGATCCAACTGGGGCGATCGGCGTGAGCTTGACGCGGACGCGATCGGCCGGGCCAGGCGAATTGTCGTGGATGACCTCGAGCAGGCGAAGGTCGAATCGGGTGATCTCATCGGTGCCGTTGAGGAAGGTGCGATTGATTGGACGCGCGTGGTCGAGCTCGGCCCGATCGTCGCAGGAATAATCCCCGGGCGCACATCCGAAAGCGAGATTTCGCTCTTTGAGTCGCAGGGCATCGCGCTCGAAGACGTGGCCGCCATGAAACTCGCCTACGACCGCGCGCGCGAGATGGGTGTGGGCGAACCTTTCAGAAAGAATGACGGGATAATGGGAGAAGGGGATAAGGGGATAACGTATGAACCGAAACGGGGAAGATAGCACCTTATCCCTTTATCCCTTTATCCCATTCTCCCGCAGTTGGGTTGCCTGACGTGGAATTCACCATCTCCACCAAATCCCCGGAATCATGTGCGTGCGATGCGCTCGTGCTCGGCGTGTTCGCCGATCGCGCTCCGCTTGAGGGTGCCGCGAGCAAGGTCGACCGGGCGCTGGGTGGGCTGCTGTCCTCCGTCCTCGCCGAGGAACACTTCAAGGGCAAACCCGGCCACACGTTCGTGCTGCACACCCACGGGAAGGTTCCGGCGAAACGCATCATCGTCGCAGGCCTCGGGCCGAAAGCCGACGTTCATCTCGAGCAGCTGCGGATGGCGGCCGCGGCAGGGGTGCGCCGCGCAGCGGATGCTCGCGCCAAGCACGTCGTATTCCCGGCCGTCTCTCTCCCTCCTCACCGCGCAGACGCGGTCACACAGGCGCGTGTCGAAGGGATCGTGCTCGGGTCGTACCGATTCTCCCGGTACAAACCGCAAGACGACGCGGCTGCGGTTGAGCGCGTTGAATTGCTCGCCGGCGATGCATCCCATCAGAAAGACGTTGAGGAGGGGCTGCGCCGCGGGCTGCTGTTTGCGGAGGCCACGACGTACGCGCGTGATCTCGTCAACGAGCCGCCGAACCAGATGAACCCACTCCTGCTCGCCGAGCTCGCGGAAGAGGCTGCCCGGACCGCTGGGTTGCGGTGCTCGGTGCTGGACGTTGATGCCATGCGGGCTCAGGGCATGGGTGCGATCCTATCGATCGGCGGCGGCAGCGCCGTCCCGCCCCGGCTGATTGTGCTGGAGTATGCGCCGTCGAAACCGAAGCGCACCGTCGCGATCGTGGGCAAAGGGGTGACGTTCGACAGCGGTGGGATCAACCTCAAGACATCAAGTCTGGAGTGGATGAAGTCTGACATGGCCGGTGGAGCGGCGGTGATCGCCACGATGCAGGCTCTGCCTGCGCTGAAGTCGCCCGCTCGCGTGCTCGGTGTGGTCGCGGCGGTGGAGAACCTGCCGAGCGGCACGTCGGTGAAGCCCGGCGACATCGTGCGCGCCATGAACGGGAAGACCATCGAGATCAACAATACCGATGCTGAAGGACGGGTGGTGCTCGCCGACGCGCTGGCCTACGCCGCGCAGCGCAACCCAGACGAGATCATCGACCTTGCCACGCTGACAGGATCGGCCATGATCGCGTTGGGTTACCTCGCCGCGGCAGTCATGAGCAACAATCAGCGCCTCGTCGACCGTTTGATCGATGCTGCCGACCGCGCAGGTGAGCGTATGTGGCAATTACCGCTGTATGAGGAGTATCTCGAAAAAATGCGGAGTCCCGTCGCCGACCTGCAGAACTCCGGCGGCCGGTACGGGGGAGCTCAGAAGGGCGCCGCGTTCTTGCGGGAGTTCGTCGATGGCAAGCCGTGGGCGCACATCGACATTGCTCCGACGGCATTCCTTGAGACCGATGAAGGCACCGGTCCATACCTGCACAAAGGGGGCACCGGGTACGGAGTCCGGACCCTGCTCACCTATCTATCCGGCGCTTAAGACCCAAATTTCTTGATCCTTGGGCAACGCCGCCTCGGTGAAGGACGTGCTGCCGCCTATCCGCTTGACACGCGATTTCCCCTTGAGAAATTCATCCAGCGGGCCGATCGGCCAGCTCTCATTGACGGGTGTTTTGTAGTGCATCGGGATGACAACCTTGGGGTTGAGCTGACCGATCACCTCGTCCGCTTCCCTCGGCCCAATCGTGTAGAATCCGCCGACCGGCACGAGCAATACATCGACCCGCCCGAGCGCCTTCACGTGCCCAGAAGACAATGGGTGTCCCAGGTCGCCGGTGTGCACGAGGCGAACGCCGCCGCTCTCAAAGACCGTCATGGCGTTCTTGCCTCGCTGTGACCCTTCCGAGGGATCGTGGTAGGTGCGCACGGTGGTGATCGCGACCGGCCCCACCTTCTCGTTCACCTGAGCCCAATCTTTGCCGCCGTCTTTCAGGCCACGGATCACTTTCGGCGCCCCCTTGGCCACCTGCACGTAGTTGTGATCGAAGTGTTCGTGCGACACGACGACCGCTGCTGGCGTGACGTCGGGCATTGGATAGCCGCACGTGTCATTGAATGGATCGATAAGAATACTGGTCCCATTAGCCTCAATCGAAAAGCACGCGTGACCGTGGTAGACGAGCTTCATCGCTTCATCACCCCCGCACTCAACGCTCGGTCATAGATCAGGGCTGCGACCGCACCGCCCAGGATGGGCCCCACCCAATACACATAATGGTTGTCCCAGAAGTTCGAAAACAGAGCCGGGCCAAACACCCGCGCGGGATTCATGGCCGCCCCGGTCAGCGCGCCGCCGCCCAGGGTGTCCATGGTGACCACGAGACCGATGATGATACCAGCGACCGTACCCGGACCGCGCGGATCGACGGCCACGCCGAAGATCACAAAGACCAGCAGGAACGTTAACACGGCCTCGACCACGATTCCCGTTCCTGCGGTGACCCCCGGGCTGAGCGCAGGCGTGCCGAGGCGTACGGCCTGACGGGTCGCCTCTGGAAACGCGGCTGTGAGGATAAACGCTGCGACCGACGCGCCGATCAATTGCGCGATGATGTAGGCTATCCCGCGATCGCCCTGCTGACGGCCGGTGATCAAGAAAGCGGCGGTCACCGCCGGATTGAAATGCCCTCCGGAGAGATGGCCGGTCGCGGACACCATGGTCGCGATGGCCAAGCCGTGTGCGAGCGCAATCCCTGTGATCCCAACCTTTCCGCCTGTCATCGCATCGGCCAGGATTGATCCCGCGCCGATGAAGATCAGCGTAAACGTGCCGATACTTTCGGCCAGGGCCGCCTTCCATAAGGGTTGGGTCATAAAGAGGGCTTCGCTGAGGCGGCCGTGAACACTTTGCGTATCCCACCGTATGGAGGTCAGGTCAGGATGCATAACATCGTTCACGTTGAGATACCCGCGACTGATATTGGTCGTGCGAAAGAGTTCTACGGAAGAATCTTCGGGTGGAAATTTGTCGATTTCGATCCGACCTACTCGCTTTTTAATACCGGGAGCCGCACCGTCGGAGGGGGTATCTACAAAGTCGATGCGATGCCGGCGCAGTCACCTGTCCGCGCGTACGTCCTGGTCGATAACGTTGAGGCCGCTCTCACCCAGGTCAAGGGCAGCGGCGGCACTGTCGTGCAGCCCAAGGGCGAGGTGCCCGGGATGGGATGGTACGCCGGCGTCAAGGATCCTCAGGGCGCGGAGATCTGGCTCTGGCAGCGAAACCCCCGTCGCCGGACGCAACCGCGACGATCTAGCCCAAGGCGAAAGACGGCGGGACGAGCTAAGCGTGGATCTCGATGATGTCACCATCCTGGAGCACATGATCCCGGCCGACCATTTGTCCCTGGTAGTGCTGTCCACTCCAGAGCCGCGCGAATCTTAGTTTCTCAACGAATTCTTTGTGAATCGCTTCTGCGGCGTCCAGCACCGTGGCGCCCTGTTTGAGGATAAATGGCGCCTCGCGGTCGACCTTCTTGCCGGGTGGCTTACTGTAGACGCGGATGACACGGAGCAGGTCGAACATCGCCTGCCGTAATCCGTCGAGCCCCGTCCCGGCGGCTGCCGATACGGGAATCACAGCTAACTGGTCGGCAATGAACTCTCGAAGCAATCGAAGGCGATCGGCCGCGCCGGGAGCATCCAGCTTGTTCGCGGCGACCACCGTCCGCTTCTCATTTGGCCCACGCGGATCACGGACCAGCCTGATACCTTCCTCGGCCAGCAGATTCAATACACCCTCTGACTCCTCGATGAGGCTTTCTGACGCGAGATCCACCACCAGCAGTGCGGCATCGCCGGTGCGGATGATCCCGTAGAGCCATCCTTCCCGGGACTCCATCGTGATTGGCGGAAGGTCCACGAGCTGGATCTGCACGTTCTCGAATTTGACCATCCCGGGAAGCGGGACGCGCGTCGTGAACGGATACTCCGCGACCTCGGGCTCAGCGTTCGATAGGGCACGGAGCAGCATCGATTTGCCGGCGTTGGGTGTGCCGACCAAGAGGACCTGGCCGGCGCCCTCTTTGTCGACGTGGTAAAACGGCTTCCCCCGCGCCGCGCCCTTCTTCCGCTGCAGCTCGTCCCGCAGCTTGGCGATACGGCGCTTGAGGTCGGCCTGCATCTTCTCCGTCCCCTTGTGCTTGGGGATCGTCGACAGCATCTCTTCAAGCGCGGCCAGCCGGTCATGCGAAGTCGTGGCCGTCTTGAACTTCTTGTCGGCGGCCAGGTAGTCAGGCGTGAGGTTGGCGGGCATGTCTCACACTAACGGGAACGCGGGATCGTGGGAACGGGGGAACGCGACACCGCTGGATCCTACGCGTTCCCGTGTTCCCGCGTTCCCCTGTTCCCGTTCCTAGGATACCTCAAACTTCTTGAGAATCTTCGGGTCGAGCTCGAGTCCCAATCCTGGTTTTTGTGGAACCGCAATGACGCCATTGTCGGGTTGCGGGAACGGCTCGGTGAACAGATCGCGGAGCGGATTTGGTGCGAAGAAATACTCATAGGTCATGAGATTTGGAACGGTCGCGGCGACGTGCAATGAGGCCAAATGAGAGATTCCTGCGCTGAAACCTGTATGGGGAGCGTAGCGGAGGTTGTAGGCATGCACGAGCGCCCCGACGCGGCGTGCGCCGGTGAACCCGCCGACCCGGGCGACGTCCGGCTGGAGGATGTCGATCGCATCGCGGCGGATCAGCTCCCGGAATCCAAACACGCCGAATTCGCTTTCGCCCGCCGCAACGGGAATGTGCTGGCCCTTCCGCACCCGTGCATAGCCGTCGAGGTCGTCGGGGGGCACGGGCTCCTCGATCCAGGTGATATCGTCGTCTTCCAGCTGCCTGCAGACCTTGATCGCCGTCGCTGCGTCGTAAGCGCTGTTCACGTCGAGCATAATATCGACGTCCGGACCCACGGCGTCGCGGACAGCCTTCACGGATGCGACGTCTGTCCGCCTGCCACCCAGCCGAGCGTTCCGGCCAATCTTTACTTTAATAGCGGTGTGGCCCGCGCGAATCTGTTCCTCCGCCTGCGCGGCCATCGCGGGAATCTCGGCAAAGTAGACCGACGACGTGTAGCAAGGCACGCGGTCTCGACCCGCGCCGCCGAGGACCTTGTAGACGGGTAGCCCCGCGGCCTTGCCAAGGATGTCCCACAGTGCCGTATCGATCCCGCTCACGGCCTCGAACACGAACCCTCGATAGTGCCCCCAGCCGCGCAGCTGCTGGAACATCTCGTCCCACAACCCCTCGACGTCGTGCGGGTCGCGGCCTGTGATCACCGGCGCCAGCATCTGCTCCACAACTGCCTTGGTCACCTGGGGCGCTTTACGAACGATGCACTCACCCACGCCCGTGAAACCATCATCGGTCGTGATCTCGACCAGTGTCGCGGAGAACGTGGGGAATGCGCCGATGCCAAACTGGATCGGCGTCTCCAGCGTCCCCGAAAGCATGCGGCACTTGACGCTCTTAATACGCATGAAAGTCTCCTGCCCGGCTGGCAGCTCTTATTAGCGAAACATATCCTTCTTCGGTTCCCGCAATAGCTCAACAAGGCTCCCAATGCCCGGCTTGAATCGACCACCGCGGATCAGAACCATGGGCGTCCCCTCGGCTCCTTGTCCTTGAAGCAGGCTTGCGGTCGAGGCAAGTTCGTCGGCGACGCCTTCGATGGATGCGCGAAGAATGTAGCCATAGAGGTCTGGCTGCCCGATGTAGCTGAACAGCGGCTCCAGTCCCGCGACCCCGATGGCAACGCCAATGGCTCCCTCACGGAACGGCCGCCCATGAGTGTCGTTGATCACGACGCCAACACGAACGCCGAACGTCTCCTCCATCTTGCTCCGGACGGTTTCTGCAAATCCATCAGGATTCTTGGGGAGCACGGTCACCCAATCTTCACCCAGACCGACGTTGCTGTGGTCGACGCCGGCATTGGCGCACACGAACCCCAACTTGTGCTCGGCGATAATCAGCCCGGGCCGCACACGTAGAATGGCGCGCGCCTCGTCGAGGATGACCTGCACAAGCCGGGGATCTTTTTCTGCCTTCGCGGCAAGTTTCTTGGCCTCCGGCGTCGGGGTGATCTCCCTGAGGTTGACCACGCTCCCCTCGGCCTTCGAGACAACCTTTTGCGCAATGATGAGGACATCGTGGTCTTCAGGCGCCACGTCATTGAAGCGAAACATGTCGAGCACGATCGACGAGATGTCGTCGCCGGGCTGGACATCCGGAAACCCAACAGGAACCCAAGCCGTTAACGTTCGCACGACTGGAACCAAAAGCGGGATAACGGGATAAAGGGATAATGGGATAAGGTCACAGATAGCGGTTGGAGATCTCTGTTCTTCACCTTATCCCTTTATCCCCTTATCCCCTTATCCCGTAGTCTCAATCCTCCAGACCGGCAATTGTGATTCCCAAGTCGCGCCGGCGATAGCGCCGGTTCACCACGAGCAACAGCCCCGCGAGATGCTCGAGTGCGTGAGAGTGGGAGAGCCCGCCCGCGTCAACCGGTCGCATCCCGACTGCACGAACGAGTCCTTCCGCAGCCTCTTTCGCATTTGTGTCATCCGCGCAGATCAGCACGTCGCCGTGCGGCGGCCGTTCGAGATCGTTGAGCATAGCAGAGCTGACCGTGTGGAATGCTGCTGCCACCTTCGCATCTGGAAGCAGCGCTGCGGTTTCCAACGCGAGAGAGCCAGCCGGGGGCAGATCCACGTGCTGGACCTCGCCGGTGACAAGCGGGACAGCAGTATCGATGACAACCTTCCCGGCGGCCCCCGCCGCGAGAGATTCGACGGTGACCCGGTGCGCCGCATATGGAACGGACAGCACGATCACACGACCCGCGGCCGCCGCATCAGCATTTGAAAGGCCTCGCGCGGCTGCCCCAAGCGACGCTGCTGCGGACTTTGCTTTTGCCGGATCGCGCGAACCGATGATAACCTGAACTTCCGCACGCGAGAGCCTTCTCGCGAGCGCCATCCCCAGCCGGCCCGTGCCCCCGACGATTGCAACAGGGCCGAGAGCACTCACGCGGCAGGCGGTGGACCCGCGATCGCCGCGTAGTAGTCCCGCGTGGAAAGCCGGGTTGCGGCCCGCTTCAAATCCTCAGCGCTGAGTTTCCGGATGATGCTCGGATAGCGCTCAAGGTAATCGAGCCCCAGCTCGTACAATTCAATATCGGCCAGGGTCTGCGCAATGCCCCCATTCGTTTCCAGCCGCACGGCCATCGATCCAACCAGATACTCTTTCGCATCGGCGAGCTCGCTCGCGTCAGGCCCTGCATCCTGAAACCGTCCGATCTCGTCGAGAATGCTGGAAAGGGCCCGATCTTCGTTGGCGGGATTGACGCCGGCGCGGATCCACCAGGGCCCCGGCAGCAGTCCCGCGCGTAGATCGCTGAACGCATAGTAGGCCATGCCCTGCCGCTCCCTCACACTCTCGCCGAGCCGCCCCATGAGACCGATTTGCCCCAGGATCAGATTGGCCACCATCGCTTCGTAGTACGTCGAGTCGGTCCGGGCAACACCCGGGACCCCAACGATCAGGTCCGATTGCACTTTTCCGCTCATCCGCGCGTCCCGCCGCGTGGCGCCAGCTGGTGCATGGACCGGCGGTACTGGTGGGAGCGACCAGACGCCGCGGCGCGGCCAACCGGAGAGGAATTCGCCAGCGACAGACAGAGCGTCCGCGGCGGTGACGTCCCCGACGACCGCCAGCACCGTGGATTCCGGCCGCAGATAGTCGTGATGAAACGCCTCCAGTTCGGGCCGGCCCATGGCGGCCACAGTATCCTCGTCACCATCGGGTACACGCGCGTGCGGATGTCCGGGCGGAAACATCAGGCGGCGAAAGGTCCGTTCGGCGACCTGCCGGGTATCCTGCAGACCCACGCGGATTCCGGTCAGGATCTCTCCCCGTGCGCGCTCGATCTCCTCAGGCGGAAATGTCGGCGTTGTCAGCACGTCGCTGAGAATCTCAACCGCCGGCCTGAAGTCTTCCCGCAACGCCCGTAGGCCGATACCAACCGTCTCCAGGTCAACTCTCAAGCTCAGGATGGTCCCCATGCCTTCGAATGCCTCCGCGATCTCCTGCGAGGATCGCGTTCGCGTTCCACGCTGGAGCATGGCGGTGACAAACCGGGCCAGACCGCTGCGCTCGGCGTCATACATGGCCCCGGCCCTGACAAATCCTTGAAGCGCGACCATCCCACTGCCCGGCTGTTCGTGCACCAGCAGCACGAGGCCGTTGTGAAGTTCGGTTCTCGTCACTGAGTCCGGGGTAATCGGCAGGTGCGGCACTATCAGTGATCCGGTTGCGCGTAGCTCCGCGCGGTCTCGGCCCGCATACCAGAACATTCCTTGCTTGGGAAGGTCAGTGGGTGCGACCGTTGGCGTGTACGCGGCCGCACTGGGTGCGGCTGTGACTGCCCCAGCCTCAGGGACATAGATGCCCGCTGTACGGTTTTTCGCGTGGAGGTAGGTCGCGGCGACGCGCAGGATGTCGTCGGGCGTCACACGCTCGAGTCGATCCAGCAACGTGCCAAAGGCCTCCGGTTTGTCTACCATCGCGAAGGCACCTAGTCCCATCGCCGTGCGGTAGACACCGTCGCGCGAGTATACGATCTGCGCTTTCGCCTGCTTCTTCACTTTCGTCAGTTCAGTGAAGTCGACCGGCTCGGTTCCCAGCCGCTGAAGCTCTCTCAGCGTCCGGTCCTCTACCGATTCGGGATCTACGCCGGCTCGCACGGTAGCGGTCACCCGGAAGAGCGTGGGATCGATGCTCGGGATCAGAGAGGAGCTCACATCGGCCGCGAGGCCGGTTTCTACGAGCGCACGATACAGCCGTGAGCTACGGCTCCCTTGCGACTGATCAAAAGGCACCACCCCTTTGAATCCCGACAGGATCCCGTCAAGCAGGAGCAGCGCGGGGAGATCGGCATGCGCGCCGCCGGGGACATGGTGCCCAAGGTGGATGTAGGCCGTCGCTCCGCCCGGCCGCTGCAACGTGACACGCCGTTCTCCTTCCTGGACTTGCTCCACCGCCCGCATCGGCGGGACCGGCGCAGGTGGAATCGGCTCAAACGACCGCCGGATTAGCCCGAGCGCCTTCTCGGCATCAAATGCGCCTACGGCGACGACGACGGCATTGCTCGGCGAATAGAAGGATCGATAGTGGCGAAAGAGATCGTCACGGGTGATGCCTCGGAGATCCGACTTCCAGCCGATCACCGGGAAGCGGTAGGAATGCGTCTTGAACGCGGCGGCGTCGACTTCTTCATACAGCAGGTAGGATGGAAAGTTCTCGCTGCCCTCGCGCTCAGAGATGATCACCGTCCGCTCGCGCTCCACCTCGGACGCGTCAAAAATCGTGTTTCGCATCCGGTCAGCTTCCAGGCCAACAACGACGTCAAGGTGTTCTGCTGGGAGCACTTCGTGGTAGGCCGTATAGTCTTTCCAGGTGAACGCGTTCCAGCGGCCTCCGAGCCGATCGACGTAACGCGTGAGGGTCTTGCCTGGGTAGGTGGGGGTGCCCTTGAACATCATATGCTCCACCCAGTGCGAACTGCCGGTCAGGCCCGGAATTTCATTTCGGCTGCCGACCCGATACCACACCCAGAACGTGGCCACCGGCGCAGTGTGCCTGGGCTGCAGGAGCACGGTAAGTCCATTGGCCAGCGCGTGAATTTCAAGATCGTGCATAATCCCAGCGATTCTCCTCTCTCGCTTCTATCCCCTTGAGGCATCAACTATAATGGCTTCTAAGAAAACGTCTCAGCGTAACCTTCTATGCCATTTGCTGCGTCCACGCCAACGCATTATAAGTGCACGAATTGTGGCCACATTCTTCCGCGTGACCGGGAGCTGCCCGAGCGCTGCCCGAATTGCGGCCAGCCGAAAGAAGCCTACGTGCTCGTAGAGGAAGATTAAGCGTGTGACCCCCGCTCTTACCTGGCGCCTGGTGGAGCGCTACCGGCGCCAGAAGCTGGCCCGCTATCACATCCGATCAAAACGGCAGGCACTGGGGTTCGTAGGAGCCCTCGGCTTCTGCTACGCCTTCACCTCGGGGCCAGGCTATCTCCCCGGCTTGTTCGATGTTCTCGCGACACGCAGTGTCGACCGGATGTGGTCGTGGGCCTGGCGGTGGAAGGATGAACTGGCGACAGAGCGCCGTTTGTTCTACGGAAGAGTCCTTCGGCGCAAACCGACCTACATCTCGAACAACTACTTGCCGCACTTCTTCGCGTTAAGTGGAAACGTCGGCGAACGCGATGACTATCTGCAGGCGTATCGGGAAGGGCGCCTCAGCCTGCTGGCCAAGACGCTATTCGAATACGTGCAGGCGCAGGGTCCGTGCTCAACATGGGTGTTGAGAAGGCAGTTTGTGCCCCGCGGTGAGCAAGACGGAGCGTTTCACAAGGCCCTGAAGGGGCTGGAGGGAACGTTCTTACTCGCTAAAGTTGGCGAATCTGAACGAGGCAGCTACAGTTATCTGTGGGACACGTTTGACCGCTGGATGCCGCAGATCGTTCGTGCCGCGGGTCGCATCACGGCAGTACAGGCCGCCGCGGCCGTACTCGATCGCTATCTCCAGACGGTAGGCGCCGCCCCTCCTGCGGCAGTGCGCGATCTGTTTGACTGGCCTGCGAGCATTCTCGAGGACGCACGGCAGTCACTCGGCGATCGAATCGTGCCATCTGAAGTGGACAACACGAACGCTTGGGCACACATAATACTCATCCGGTCACTAGCATGACGGCGAGAAAAATCTTCCACGTCGATATGGATGCGTTCTTCGCCGCCGTGGAGCAGCTCCGGCGGCCTGAGCTCCAGGGCAAGCCCGTGGTTGTTGGAGGCGATGGCAACCCACACAAACGTGGCGTCGTCTCCACTGCCTCCTATGAAGCGCGCGCATATGGCATTCATTCTGCGATGCCGCTCCGCACCGCATTCAAGAAGTGCCCACACGCCGTCTTTCTGGCAGTCGACTTCTCCGCATACGGAGAGTACTCTCGGAAAATCCGATCCATCCTTCGCGAGTACTCGGAACTGGTCGAGCCCATGTCTCTCGACGAAGCGTTTCTCGACGTATCGCACCGGCCGGAAGAGCCCGTGGCGCTGGCCGAGGAGATCAGACGAAGAATCAAAGCAGAAACGGGACTCACGGCCTCAATCGGCATCGGCCCAAACAAACTGCTCGCGAAGATTGCCTGTGGCATGCGGAAGCCGGACGCGGTGACCGAGATCAACGCTGAAACGGCGGTCGACCAGCTTCGCGCCCTCCCCTCCACCGTCCTATGGGGAGTCGGACCGAAGACGGCTGCGCGGCTCGAAGCGGCGCTTGGGGTTCGCACCGTGGGTGACCTTCAGGGACTCGCGCTGGAGGTGTTGCAGGAACACCTCGGACCGAGGCACGGCGAGGACCTGTACCACGTGTGCCGCGGCGAGGACGACAGCCCCATCGTAACGGAATGGGAGCCGAAGTCGCTGAGCCGGGAGACGACGTACCAGGTTGACGCTAGAGTGCGGGACACGGTGATCAAGACGATCGATGAGCTTGCGGCAGATGTTACGGAGGAACTCCGTGACGATGGGTATCGAGGTAGGACCGTCACCGTGAAGATTCGCTATCGTGATTTCAAAACCCACACTCGGGCACAAACGCTGCCGTCGCCAACAGATGACGACTTTACCATTCGCACGACCGCCGTTGCGCTGCTCGACCGATTCACTATGGATAGGCCGGTTCGTCTCGTTGGAGTTCGTGTATCGAGTTTGAGTAGAACTGCGTCCGCCCAGTCTACCCCGTCTCCCCAGTCTCAGGACTCAGGATCCAGCTCTGGGCAGGAAGACGGAGGAGACGGAGGAGACGGGGAGACGGGGAAGGCGCAGTCGGTTAGTGGGCTATCTTCCGAATAGCCTCGGTGACCTCGTCGTAATTCGGCTCCACGCCTGGGTTATCTGAAACCCATCTGTAAGTGACTTTTCCATCTTTGTCGAGGACGAACACCGAACGCTTCGCGACACCGGGCAGTTGTCCACCTGCAAAATTCGGATCCTCGATGCCGAAGGCCCGGACGGCGTGCCGGTTGAAGTCGCTGAGCATCGTGAAGTTCAGTTTGTTCTGGTCGGCGAAAGCCTTCTGCGCAAAGGGACTGTCGATGCTGATTCCCATCACTCGCGCGTTGAGTCCGTTAAACTTTTCCAGGCTGTCACGCAAAGTGCACGCCTCCTTCGTGCACGTACCAGTAAAGGCGCCGGGGAAGAAGGCCAGCACCAGCGGTTTCCCAAGGAACTCCGAGAGCTTGACCGGCTTGCGCTCTTGATTGACTACCGTGACGTCAGGAATGCGGTGACCGACCTCGACTGCCATCTAACACCTCCAAAGGCGGTCGTGAGTCGTAGGTCATAGGTCGTAGAAAAAACCATCACCTACGACCAACGACCTACCACCTACGACCGGTGTTTTAGTTTCGGGGCAGGGCAATTATAGCACGCGCGGAAAAAGCCTAACCCGTGAAGCTCACACGGTACTCGTCGGGCGAAATCCGCGAGGATTCACCTTCGGCTCTCCCGGGACTCCTTGCCAAGAAGGACGGGGCATTGTGGGTCGATATGCCGGCCCCCACAGAAGACGACCTGCGCGTGCTTCGTGATGTCTTCAAGTTTCATCCCCTGGCGATCGAGGACGCGACCAAACAGGGCCAGCGACCGAAAATTGAGGAGTACGAGGGGTACGTCTTCATGACCGTGCACGCGGTCCGCGCTGGACCCAAGCGGAGCACCGATGTCGTGTTAGATGAGATCGATATCTTCTTCGGCCCACAGTATGTGGTCACGACCCATCGGAGTCCGGTACCGGCACTCGACGAAGCGCAGGCCCGACTGTCCCGTGCCCCTTCGCACCTGCGCGCTGCGTCAGACTATGTCCTGTATACGATCCTCGACACGGTCGTCGACTCATACTTTCCTGTGATCGACGCGCTCGACGAAGCTCTCGCCCGCCTCGAGGACCGGTTGTTCGCGCATCCGAGTCAACAGACCCTGGACCGGTTGTTTGCCCTGAAGCGATCGCTCCTTTACATGCGGCGGGTGGCTGCCCCGATGCGGGATTTCTTCAACGTGTTGACTCGGCGCGACCTGCCCTTCGTATCGAGCCAGATTCTTGTGTACCTGCGCGATGTCTACGACCATTTGCTACGCATTACCGACCTCATCGACACCCACCGTGACCTGCTCTCCGGAGCCGTCGACATCTATCTTTCCGTCGTCAGCAACCGCCTGAATGAGGTCGTGCGGCGCCTCACAACAATTACCTCGATCTTTGCGCTGCTCGCGGTGATCACCGGCATCTACGGAATGAATTTCACGCGCACGTTTCCCTCCTTCGAGTGGCCCTATGGCTTTCCGTTCACGATTGGCCTGATGCTCGCGCTTGTAGGCCTTCTCTTGTTTGTGTTGAGACGGTTCCGTTGGGTGTGACGGAATGAGTCCCTATCCGTCTTTCGGCTTCGTCACCCCCCGCAACATGGGACTCCTTGTGGATCTGTACGAGCTAGTAATGGCCGACAGCTATCTGCGCCAGGGCATGAACCAACCGGCAACATTCGACCTGTTCATCCGGCAGCTGCCTCCGCACCGTTCGTTTCTCGTCAGTGCAGGATTGGAAGCGGCTCAATTCTATTTGGAGCAGCTGCGCTTCGATGACGATGCGATCGCCTACCTCGGCAGCCTGAATCTGTTCAGCGGTGCCTTCCTGGAATATCTGCGGAAGTTCCGATTCACCGGCGACGTGCGCGCGATCCCGGAGGGTGAAATCTTCTTTCCGCTCGAGCCACTCATGGAGGTCACTGCGCCGCGCATCGAGGCGCAGCTCGTAGAGACATTCTTGCTGAACACGATGAACTTCCAAACAATGGTGGCGAGCAAGACAGCTCGCATCGTGCTCGCCTCCCGGGGACGCGGCGTCGTCGACTTCTCCCCGCGCCGTGATCATGGCGCCGACGCCGCGATGAAGGCGGCCCGTGTCAGCTACATCGCCGGTTGCGTTGGCACCTCGAATGTACTCGCGGGCAAGGAATACAGGATCCAGGTCTTCGGAACGATCGCACACTCTTACATCATGTCGTTCAGCGATGAGTTGTCCGCGTTTCGCGCCTACGCGCGTGACTTTCCGCACAATGCCGTCCTCCTCATTGACACATACGATACGGTGCAGGGCGCCAGGCACGCCGCCACAGTCGCCCGAGAGATGGCCAAACGGGGGCAGAAGCTCCGGGGTGTGCGGATTGATAGCGGAGACCATGCCGCGCTCAGCCGGCAGGTCCGCGCCGTACTCGATGAGGCCGGACTGCGCGATGTCCAGATTTTTCTGACCGGGGAGCTCGATGAATACAAGATCGAACGGCTCCTCAACGCAGGCGCGGCCGCTGACTCATTCGGCGTCGGCACCGAATTGGGCACGTCTGGTGACGCCCCGTCGATCGGGGGAGTCTACAAACTCGTCGAAGACGAGCGCGGCCCCCGCGTCAAACTCTCTACCGGCAAGGCCACGCTGCCGGGGCGGAAGCAGGTCTGGCGGACGCGATCCGGAGATGGGTTCCACGACGTCATCGCGCTAGAAAATGAGCCTCCCATGCCGCATGCCGAGCCTCTCCTCGTTCCCGTGCTCACCGGCGGCGCCATCACACACCAGGAAGATCTTGTGGAGATGCGCGCCCGCTGCGTGCAGCGCCTCAAAACCCTTCCCCGCGCGTTCACGGACCTGTACAAAACCCCGGAATCCCCGGTTACGCTCAGCCCGAAACTCGAAGCGCTCCGCAAAGAAATGTACGAACAGGCCGCACGCATCGAACGCGGTTGATCTGAGGAAGCGAGATCGGGAGGCCTCGAACCGGGACCCGGAGATCGGCTAAGGAGTGACTTAGTTACGGGTCCCTTGTCCGAGGCCTCCCGATCTCGCTATGGAACGGTCGCCACAAAGTTCCACGCGATAGGCCTGACACGGATGGGGACGAAGCTAGAGGGGTCCCCGTGCTAGTCGTAGTTCGGGGAGAGGCTTCGTCCCCATCCGTGTCGGGCGCAAATCACTTTGGAAAAGAAACCGCGGCGGCGATCATTTCGATCGCCGCCGCGTGCGAGCGATTCCTCGCTCGTCGGTCCATTTACTTCTTCTTCTTCTTACCCTTTTTCCTCACTGTTCTCCTCCCTTTGCGCAGTTAGCGCTCGTGAGTAGAAGCGTCAGGGTAAGTTCCTATCTCTTCTTCTTGGCCTTCTTTTTCTTTGCCACTGAGCTCCCCCCTTCGCGCTCCCGCGCTTATGTTCGCGCACCGGAGATCACTCCGGACTATCAGCGCGCCGGTGCAACTATCGTGCACCGTTCCACACGCCTCTTCCGGCTAGACGTATGGTTCGTCGAATGCATTGCGACGTGAAAGCGGATTTTCCTGCTGCGTGAAGAAAAAATTTTGCGATGACGGCGGACGTCGAGATCAGATCGCTCACGACGATCGACGAACTGCGCGCCGTGGAAGATCTCCAGCGCGCCGTGTGGGGCATGTCGGAACACGACATCGTTCCGAGCCATCAGCTCCTCGCGGCTTCGCGTGCCGGCGGTGTCGTCATCGGCGCGTTCGCTGCGCGCACACTCGTCGGATTCTGTTACGGTTTCATCGGCGTGCGCGATGGCGAGTTGCTCTTCGTCTCCCACATGGCCGGCGTGATGGCATCACACCAGCACAGCGGCGTCGGGTTCCTCTTAAAGCGCGCGCAGCGCGAAGCGGCGATCGAGCGCGGAGTGGAACGGATAGTGTGGACATACGATCCAATGGCCAGCCTCAACGCCTACTTCAATCTCCACAAGCTCGGCTCAGTTGCGATGAGGTATTACGTCAACTACTACGGAGAGATGGGGGACGAGCTTAACCGCGGACTGCCGAGCGATCGGCTCGAAGTCGATTGGTGGTTGCGCGACCCGCGCGTGGTCTCGCTCATGCGAGGTGACACGACACCCCGGGAGTGGAACGGATCGATCGCGCTCACCTCGACTCCGTCGGGGTTCGGCCTGAAGCCACAGGCGCCGGACCTCACTCTCGACTCGCCCATCGTACGGATCACGATTCCCACGAGTTTCGCTGAGATCAAACACCACAACCACCAGCTGGCGCTCGAGTGGCTGCTTGCGATCAGGCAGACATTCCAGCACTATCTTGCCAGGGGGTACCAGGCCGTGGACTTCGTGTGGACGGAAGATACAGGACACTACGTTCTCCGGCGAGGGCGTCCGTGATCAAGGTCGATAGGGCAGAGGTGCGCCAGGTGGAGCTCCCGCTGATCCTGCCGCTGGAGACCAGCTTTGGCCGTGAGGAGATCAAAACGTGCCTCCTGGTGCGGTTATTCGCGGAGGGCCTCGAGGGCTGGGGGGAGATCCCGGCCGGGGCGGCTCCCCTATATAATGAAGAAACTGTCGGCACGGCCTGGCACATTCTGGAAGCCTTTGTGCTCCCCGGCCTGCTTGGCCGCGAGATTTCCCATCCGACAGGGTTCCCACAAACAGTTCGCCACCTACGCCGCCACCATATGGCGAAAGCGGGGGTCGAAGCGGCCCTGTGGGATCTGCAATGCCAGCAAGAAGAGGTTCCCCTCTCCCAGGCGTTGGGCGGAACACGCGAGCGCATCGAGGTGGGTGTGAGCCTTGGGATCGAGCCCACCCTCAGCCTCTTGCTCGCCCGAATTGAAGAGTTCCTGAGCCGCGGCTACCGCCGGATCAAGGTCAAGATCAAACCGGGCTGGGACGTGGACGTGATCCGTGAGATCCGGCAGCGTTTCGGCCGTATCCGGTTGCAGGCCGACGCCAACTCCGCCTACACGCTTCAACAGACTCAGGTCTTCCGGGACATGGACGAGTTTGACCTGTTGCTCATCGAGCAGCCGCTCGGTGAAGACGACCTCGTTGACCACGCCGCGCTGCAGCGGCAGTTGCGCACGCCGATCTGCCTCGACGAATCGATCGTGACACCGGATCACGCGCGGAAAGCAATTACGCTCGGGAGTTGCCGCGTGATCAACATCAAGGCGGCACGGATGAGTGGGCTGACGGCGGGGCGCGCGACACATGATTTGTGTGCCGAGGCATCGATCCCCGTATGGTGTGGCGGGTTGCTTGAGACCGGGATCGGCCGCGCCGCGAACATCGCGCTGGCGTCGCTGCCAAACTTTCGACTCCCGGCCGATCTTTCTGCGAGCGACCGTTACTTCCAGACAGACGTGATCGAGCCGCCCGTATTCTTGAATAAGGATGGGACGATTACTGTGCCGGTAACTCCGGGGCTTGGCTTTTCTGTAAATCTTAAAAGCGTGGAAGACTGTACAGTGCGGACGAAAACCTTCAAACGCTAATCGTCCGACCGTTCCTCCTCGGAAGTCGGAGACTCGCTGAGCCGCCGTGTCTCTCGATCGATCACGTCTTCCGGCATCCATGTGCCGACCCATAAAGCCATCGGGTCCAAGGACTCGCTAGGCGGAGAGTTGCGCCGCTTCATTCGATCACCTCCCGGAAAAGATAGACGCCTCTGCAAGCAGCAGAGGCGTCGTGGCCTCATATCAAGGCTTTGTTGTTAGAACAATAATAGCATGGGCGACCTTGTTGTCAATGCGAGCCCGCGATCACTGCGTTTTTTGGAGGTCTCGGAGGATCTGGCCGAGGCGGTCCATCTCCCGGGCATAGCCCGCCAGATCGCCCTGGCGAAGCATCTGCTGGGCACGGTCGTACGTCTCTAATGCCTGTTTGATGAGCCCGGCGGCTGTTGAAGGGACGGGCGCCGGGCCGGCTCCGGCCGGTGGAGGCGTCAAAGAGGGCGGGAGCCTTCCAAGCAGACGAGCGATGGCCTGGTCAAGGGTTTCCTCCATCACTATTCTCGGGCCGCTCGCCACGATCACCCGCTTCAGCTCCGGCAGCTGGCTCCGTTCTGCCTGGAGGAACAACGGCTCGACATACATGATCGCATTTTCCATAGGGATGACGAGCAGGTTCCCCCGGATGACCCGCGACCCTTCCTGGTTCCACAGGGTCAATTGCTGGGAGATGATGGGATCCTGGTTGATGCGCGACTCGACCTGCATAGGGCCAAACGCCAGCCGGTCTTTTGGAAAGCGATAGACGACGAGCTCGCCATAGCCGGGCCCATCGTTGCGGGCGGCCATCCAGGCGATAAGGTTGTCCCGGCCGGCCGGCGCGAACGGCAGGATGAGGATAAACTCCGGCTGCGGGCCGTTCCCCAAACGCATGGTGACGTAATAGGGCTCGACCACTACAGTCTCGTTTCCGAACAGCTCCGTGGGAATGCTCCACATGTCCTCGCGATTGTAGAAGACCCGTGGGTCTCGCATATGGAAGGTTGCATACATCCGGGCCTGGATCTCAAACATGTCCACCGGATACCGGAGGTGCGCGGCCAGCTCTCTGGGCATCTGCGAGGCGGGCTTGAATAACTCGGGAAAGATCGACGTGAAACTTTGCACCAGCGGATCCGTCGCGTCGACCACGTAGAAATTCACGGCGCCGTCATATGCGTCGATCACCACCTTGACCGAGTTGCGTATGTAATTGATCTCGGTCTCAAGCGCCGGCCCCTGCGCGCTGCTCGGAGCCGGCGTTGCATACGGATAGCGGTTCGAGGTCGTGTAGGCATCGATGACCCACTTCAGGCCGCCGTCCACCAGCACAACATATGGATCCCGGTCATACGAGAGAAATGGGGCCAGGCGTCTGACGCGCGTGGTAATGTCCCGGGCAAACATCAGCCGGCTTTCCCTCGTCACATCTGAAGAGATCAAGAGGCGCAGATCGCCGAAACGATACGCAAAGGCAAGCCGGCGCAGCGCGGTCAGCGCGATGCCTCCCCGCCCCCCATACGAAGCGTAGACGTTCTCATCGCCACGAGGATAGTCGAGCTCCTGGACTCGCGTGTTGACGATGACATACCGTCCTGTCTGCTCGCCGAAATAGATCTGCGGACGCGTCACTTGCAGTCCCGCCTCTCCCGCCGGAGGGATGTCCCTAAGGAAGAACTCGGGCATGCCCTCTTCCGACGCCCGGTTGACCGGACTCATCACCAGACCGTAGCCATGGGTGAATACCAGGTGCTCGTTCACCCATGTGCGCGCCTGCGGTGTCAGTCTCCCGACCTCCAGCTCTCGCGCCGAAAGCATTACCTGGCGCTGCACGCCACCAATCCGATAGCGGTCGATGTCCACGTCCCGGAAGAGGTAGTATGGGCGGAGCGTTTGCAATTGCTGATAGGCGCTCAGCAGCGGCCGGTAGTCCCATAACCGCACGTTATCCACGGTTGGACGATTACGGGACACAACCTCCGCTGTGATCGGCTCTACAGAAAAATCTTGCTCCCGAATCCGATCCAATCCAAACGCCCTCAATGTTGCGCTAATGCCGTTCCGGATGTACGGCGTTTCAACCGTCAGCTCATTCGGAGAGACGCGGACCTGCTGTACGAAGCGCGGGATGACACCCAGGCCCACCACCCAGGCCACGGTAATGACCACAACCGTGGCCAGCGCCGGCCGCCACGTGCGGCGCTGTATGTTGATGAGTAAAAGGATTCCGCAGATCGCAAAGAGCAGCGTGAGCAGACGGAGCACGGGGAGGACGGCGTGCACGTCCGTGTATCCGGCTCCGACGATGGCGCCACGCCGCGAATATTCCAGGGCATACGCGTCCAGCCAGAATCCCCAGCCACGCACCAGGACTATGGCAGCGGCCAGCAGGCTGAGATGGGCGCGCACGGGCCCGGGCAGCGACCATACGCCGCGCAACATGTTCGGCGCGTATGCAAGATAGTACGCAGCGGCCGCGACCAGAAAGATCAGCACGAGCCATCCAAACAGCCACGATTCCACGAACTGGTAAACCGGAAGCCGGAAGATGAAGAACCCGATATCACGCCCGAAGATCGGATCGGTCACGCCGAAGGGCCGCGCATGGACAAACTGCTGGAACATCGGCCATCGGGCCGAGGCGGCGAGACCGGAAAGGAACGCGACCAGCGCCAGCGCTGACATGACCAGTCCGCCGATCTGCTGTCTGCGGAGCACACGCCTGAACTCCCGGCTGCCGCGGCTCCGTGGTTCGAGATCGATGACGTCATCCAGCGCGGGCCGCCGGAGGAGCGGTCGTAAGTTCAGCAGGAACAGGGCAAACAAGATGCCACCCATGACCACGGTGACGCCAATCCGGGAAAGCAACGGCACCCAGAACACGCGGCGGTAGCCGACTTCACCGAACCAGAGCCAGTCCGTATACCACCGCGCCAGCGTCGGCGTGAGGATGAAGAAGACAAACAGCAACGCAAGGAGAGATAGACGGATTCGCATGACGTAGGTAGGTTCTAGGGCTTAGGCCGTTGGGCCTGTGCTACAATCGAACGCATGAGCACCACTGCTGATTCCGAAATTCTTACCAGAGAACAGGTCATCCAGGGGCTGCAGACCGTGTTCGATCCAGAGATCCCTGTGAATGTCTGGGATCTGGGATTGATCTACGACCTGCAGGTCCAGGGCAATGACGTTGCGATCAAGATGACCCTCACGGCGGTCGGGTGTCCGATTGGCCCGCAGATCGCGTCAGAGATCGAAAACAAACTCCAGTCGTTCGGAGCGGAGAAGGTCGCGGTCGAGTTTGTGTGGAGCCCACCCTGGTCGTCTGCGCGTCTCACCGAAGACGGCAAGATCGCTCTTCAGAGCATGGGCTACCCCGTTTGACGACGGTCGTAGGTCGTTGGTCATAGGTCGTAGGCAAAGCACACGTAGTTTCCACGACCGACGACCTACGACCCACGACCGCAGGTTCGCGCCATGCTCGTACTGATCTTTGATGACAATCTCCTCACCTCGGCCTCACTCCTCACTCAGTTACAGTCCGCCGGACATGAGGCCATCTCCGCCAGCACCGTCGCGGAGGCACGTCGCGCCGTTCCACGGCGGCCCGATGCGATCCTGATCAACCTCATGGCCAGTTCGTTCGAACCGCCGGCGCTCATCCAGCAGCTGCTCAAGGAACCGGCGATGCACGGCGCGCAGGTCATCGGATTCTGCGGGCACCTCGACGAGCTTCGCAAGACAAGCGCGCTCAAAGCCGGCTGCCATCACATCATCAGCAACGCGCAGGCACATAAACAGCTCGCCGTTACACTGAAGGGCTTAGGGCTTGGGACTTAATAGTGCAGGGCTTAGGGCATAGGGCTTAGTTACTGAGTAGGACATCGGGTTTTGTCTAAGCCCAAAGCCCTAAGCCCCAAGCCCTTCTTTAAAGTGTCTGCACGCTTCCACAAACCTTTCCGCCAACTCCGGCGCTCCGGCGAAATGGAGATGCGTGAATGTGGCAAGGAGATTCCCGCGGGCGATACCGTCCCGTCCTCCGTCGATCCCGCGTCCCTCGCGCGATCGAAGCACGAGAGGCTCGGGCTCGTCCAGACTGATTGATGAGAAGTGAAACTCGTGCCCCCTCACCTGCTCGCCTTTGCGAAGAAGGAGCGTATCCTCATCGGCCTCGAGCGTGACGTACGCCAGAGCGACAAGTCGCGCGTGCGTCTGCGCCGTTGCGGCTACAGCCCCGACCATCTCATACCTGGTCCCGTTCTGATCAATGATGTCCCGGCACAGATACATGAGCCCGCCGCATTCCGCGTAGATGGGCATGCCTCGGTCGATCGCCTTGAGCACGCTGTCCTGCATTGAACGGTTTGCACTGAGCTGCTCCGCATATACTTCTGGAAACCCACCGCCGAGATAGAGCCCATGCACATCCGGAATCGACTGATCCGCGATCGGGCTGAACGGGATTACGTTCGCGCCGCGTGATTCGAGCAGATCAAGAGCGTCCGGGTAATAGAAGTGAAAGGCCGCGTCCCGGGCTACGCCGATCCGCACATCTGCGGGAATGGTCATCAACGGAAACACCAGTGGACCGGGCACGACCAGGGGCGGAGCCTGGCGGGCGATGCGAAGGATCCGGTCAAGATCGACGTGCGCCTCGACGGCCTCTCCGAGCGCCGCGATCGCGCCTTCCGCAGATTGCTCCTGCGCCGGCACGAGACCGAGGTGTCGCTCGGGAAGCACGAGACGCTCATCCCACGGCAGTGTCCCGAGGAGCGGAATCCCGGCCGCGGACAGTGCATCTTGAAGCCAGGCCATGTGGCGGTCACTTCCCACGCGGTTCGCAATCACTCCAGCGATCGTCAGGTCGGGATCGAACGCGGAGAACCCCATCGCCGTGGCCGCAATGCTCCGCACCGCGCCGGCGGCATCGACGACGAGCACTACCGGAGCGGCCAGCCACTTGGCGATCTCAGCCGTACTGCCCTCCTCACCGCCGCCATGGTACCCATCAAATAGCCCCATCACGCCCTCGATAACAGCGATGTCTGAGCCCTCTGCCGCACGCGCGCAGAGTTCGATCACGGTCGATCGAGGCAGCAACCATGAATCAAGGGTCCGCGAGACACGACCGGTTGCGGCCGAATGAAGCGACGGATCGATGAAGTCCGGCCCTGCCTTGAAAGGTTGCACGACCAGACCGCGACGCTCTAGCGCGCGCAGCACGCCCAGGGTCACCGACGTCTTGCCTGAGCCGCTGTGAGTTCCGGCGATGACGATTCTGGGGATGTGCATTGGAATGAAAACCACTTCGACATGCGGCGGGACGGGGACCTTGGACCGGGGACCCGGCAATCGGCTAAGGAGTGACTCCCCATCCCGCCAACTCTCTTGACAGGATCTTCGATGAACCGATATGCTGGACAGGTTCCAGCTACTTCAAGTGGCTGAGAAGAAAGGAGGTGAGGCCGACGATGCGTAGAATGACCCCGGCCCACCGGAGAGGATTGTCTAGTTAAGGACGGGTTTTAGATCTGTCCTCAGCGTCCTGGCTTGTGGGCCGGGGCGCTTTTCTTTGTGCCTGAAAAGGGTATGCGCTCTTCTTCTCGAACCCCAGTTCGCGTAGGTCTTGCGGGCTAATCGGCGGGGCACGTACCTAACGTCAGACCATATTCGAACCCTCGGGCCGCATGCCGGGGCCCCCAGAAAGACGCACTCGTACATCTCTGGGGCGGCACCAGCGGTCCAAAACGGAGCGAAATCGTTGCGCCATCGGCACCTGGTCATCTGGCTCGGCATCGCCCTTCTGCTGACCCCGTCGCTATCCGCTGAAACCGAACCGACCCGGGTAACAGACGTCTCCTGGGAAGCGGATGGCCTGGTCGGCAAGGTCGTCATACGCCTCAGCGGTTCCTTCGCGTATCGGACCACCGCGTCGCGATCCAGTATCCGGATCGATCTGTGGCGGGCACAGCACACGCAGTGGCAGTCGCTGGCCGTAGACCATCCGTATGTCCGGCGTGTCTACGTCAATCAGATCACACGGGACGTCGCGCGTCTGCGCATCGACCTGAAGAAGCCGGCTCGATATAAGACCTTTGTGCGAACCGATCCATCACAGCTCGCGGTCCAGATCATTCCTCCATGGATGGCGACAAGGCGTCTTCCCGCGAGCATGGCATACGAGAAACTGCGCGTCGCCACCGGCGCCGGCACAACCGCCGTCCACGTGCTTCGAGTGAATCCCCAAGATCCCAAACTCGAAATCCGACCAGTACTGGCCTCCGACATGGTGATCGGGAAGGAAACAACCAGCATCATCGCAACCCGTCACGACGCCGTCGCCGGGATCAACGGTGGGTACTTCGCAGGAGCCGGCCTCCCGCTCGGGATGGTGGTCATCGACGGGAAACTGATCTCCGCTCCTCTCCCACGGCGGTCGGTGTTTGCCATCTCGCGCGCCGGCAAACCGGTCATTCAGCCTTTCGAATTCCAAGGACGCATTGTGACCTCGGACAGCACGTCGCTGTGGATTTCCGCGGTGAACCGTCCCCCGCTGGCCACGGGCCTGGCGGTGTATACGCCGGCCTATGGCCCGCTGACGCCGCCGTTTAGGCTTGCAGCGATCATCAGAGACGGCGTGGTCGATGGGTTGACCTCCGGTCGTATCCTGATCCCCGAAGACGGTTACGTACTGGCCGTCAACGAAGCCGATGCCGGCCTCCTGCTGCAGCACGTGCAGACGGGACAGCGGGTCTGGATGAAGCTGAACTTCACTCAGGACCTCGAGGTGATCAGCGCCCTTGGCGGCGGCCCGAGGTTGGTGAAGGATGGCGCCGAGTTCATCCCATTCGACTGGGAATGGTTCTCAGACCGCCTGTTCCAAAATCGGGCACCACGGACCGCGATCGGCATCACTGAAACCGGAAAGTTGCTGTTCGTCACCGTCGATGGGCGCAGCAAACAGAACTCCGGCATGACGCTTCGTGAGCTCGCGCAACTGATGGTCAAACTGGGAGCCCACGAGGCGATGAACCTCGACGGCGGCGGCTCGGCCACGATGGTGGTGGGCGGCCGCATCATGAACGATCCTTCTGACGGCCACGAGCGGCCCGTCACGTCGGCCCTCATCGTCCTGCACAGAAACCGCTAACTACGGGAACAAGGGGAACA